>Ga0214182_1000773_pt1 | contig 10882 bp, 8 predicted proteins | sample TroBogEpilimnion_8_FD_153020 | JGI IMG/M metagenome (GOLD analysis project Ga0214182, IMG submission 153020) | Freshwater microbial communities from Trout Bog Lake, WI - 14NOV2007 epilimnion | ecosystem: Environmental > Aquatic > Freshwater > Lake > Epilimnion/Euphotic zone | place: Trout Bog... | reverse complement strand
TAACGAAGTTCAGGACATCATCAAAAGAGGTAAGTTGTTGGTGGCTATGTATTCGAAAGATGCACCGCCTTTTTACTATGTTGATAAGAACAATCAGCTGACTGGCTTTGATGTCGTTTTGATTGAGGGATTTGCAAAGCTTTTGGGAGTGTCAGTAGAATATAATCGCAGTGCCAAATTTTTAAATGACACGGTTGCTATGGTTGAAAATCATGAGGTCGATTTAGCGATTACTAAATTGAGTATGACTTTTAAAAGAGCCAGTCGTGTACTTTTTGCCGATCCCTATATTACTCTGCATCAAAGTTTATTAATTAATCGGCTAGAATTGATTAAGCAATTGAATGGACGGCCTCAAGAGGAAGCTATACAAAATTTAAGCGGAAAACTCGGTGTTGTGGCTAAGTCTTCTTATGTTGATTACGCTAAGCATTTTCGTAATATGGAAATCATTCAGTATCCAACTTGGAGCGAAGTAATAAGCGATGCCCGTGATGGTAAAATAACTGCGGCAATGCGTGATGACGCCGAAATTAAGTTGATTTTGCGTGAACATCCTGAGTATGCTTTAAATTTAATGTCAGTCATTCTAAAAGATGCTAAAGATCCCAAAGGCATCGCTGTTTCAACAGATCATAATCAATTAAGACTTCTACTTAACTTTTATATAAAAAGCCTCGATTGGAATATAACTGCCGATCAAATGATCAATAATTACGACAAAGAGATAACTATCTTAAAACAAAAAATAGCCATGCAGGAACAACAATGAATCAGCAAATCTTAGATAAGTTTACTAAGTTAATGCGTAGCGGCTGGACGATATTGCTTGCAGTCGGTCTGGGCATTTATATCGGTTTATATCAGCATGAGTATGTCCAGTATGTGGCGCCTATCGGTCATATATATTTGGATATTTTAAAAATGTGTATTTTGCCAATTTTGATAACGGCTATTTCTATGAGTATTGCTCGTCTTCTACAGACTGAAGGTGAGAGTTCGTTTATAAAAAGGATGCTAATTGTCGTATTGCTGAGTGTGGTGATTTCGGCTATTTTAGGGATGGTTGTTGGTCTTATCAGTCAACCAGGATCGGGTTTCGATAAAGAAACATTATCAACTTTAGGCTCTATTGTCAGGGATTCAGGCGCGCCGGATCTTGAAATATCTGCTTATGAACCTTTTGTTGCTAAAGAAAAACCAAGCTTTTCTAAAACATTTATAGCTAATTTAATACCAGAAAATATCTTTTCGGCTTTAACTATGGGAAGTAGTTTAAAGGTGTTGTTTTTTGCAATCTTATTCGGTATAGCCCTAGGTACAGTTAATAAAATTAAATCCCAAACACTAATATCAGTTATAGAATCAATTTATACCGCTTTCTCTATCATGGTTAAATGGTTGATGTTGATATTGCCTTTTGGTTTGTTAGGTTTAATAGCTAATGATGTTTCGCAAGTCGGCATACCAGTATTAATGGCTATGATGAAGTTTGTACCTATCGCCTTATTGGGCTTTTTAATACTATTTATCATCAGTAGTTCGCTTATGTGGCAACGAACAGGGTCGTTATTAGTTCCTTTAATTGCTCTAAGAGAAACTATCGTAATGGCTTTGGGTACCGGTAATGCTATGGCTTGTTTACCGTCCGCTATTAATGGTTTGGTTAATGGTATGGGGTATGATAAAAAAGCAATGGATTTGATTGTGCCCTTGAGTTTAACGATTTGTAGAACTGGTCCCACCTTATATTTTGCTTTGGCTACTTTGTTTGTGGCTCAATTATATAATGTGGATTTAGGGGCTTCTGGATTAATGGCGGTTTTTATAGGTTCTATTTTTGCAGGCTTGGCTACCGCTGGAGCATCGGGTGTTGTTTTATTATCGATGTTAAGTTTAGTCTTAGAGCCTTTAGGGCTGCCTGTTGAAGCTGTGTTGGTATTGTTTATAGTTATCGACCCAATCGTTGGTCCTTTTAGAGCGCTTGCCATCGTGCATACTTCTTGTGCTATTAGTACTCTAATTCTCCCAAAAAATAAGATAAGCGAAATAAACGAAATAGCCACGAATTAAAGATTACCTTCAGGTATAGATGTAAAAGCATTCAATATTAATAAGTCATAGACAATAAAAAATCTAGGTCGGATTCGCGACAGCAATCCGCCGCATACACGCAAAATCAAAAACATTCGAACCTCACGGTGAAGCACTTAGCTGTGGGGTTAGTTTATCGCTCTGTTTATGGTGGATTGCTAGCGCGAATCCACCCTACAGATTTATACACTTAGCTACATTATTTACATTGCCCCGTCTTAAATTAATAAGTCCGTAAGTCGTAGGGGGATTCGCGACAGCAATCCGCCGCATACACGCAAAATCAAAAACATTCGAACCTCACGGTGAAGCATTTAGCTGTGGGGTTAGTTTATCGCTCTGTTTATGGTGGATTGCTAACGCGAATCCACCCCACTGATTCATACACCTACGGCCGTTAAGGATTACAGTTTAACAAGGGACATCGCGACAAAATGTCGGGTTACGCTAACGCTAACCCAACCTATGCAAGCGTTTTGTCCTTTGTTAAGCTCTAATCCTTAAGTTGGCGCCTATGGGGCAAATATCCCCGTACGAGGAAAGTGTAAAAACTTTTGCAACGATTAATAAATAACTACGAATTGATAGCGAGGTTTTCTAGATAATCATGAAACGATACTTGATTGACAGCGGACACTTTTAAATAATCATGAAGCGACCTTTGATTAATAGCAGGGATCCTTAGTTGAGCATCAAACGATTCTGGATTAATAGCGAGGGTTTCTAGTTAATCAAGAAACTATCTTTGCAAAATGGCGACGATTCTTAGGTTACCATGAATTAATTCTTGATTATTAAAGAAGTTTGCTAGTTGGTCAGGGAATGATCTAGGTTAAATGAAGATTACTCTCTGTTAACCAGAGAATAATCACAAATATAATGTAAATGATCATTAATAATCAAACATTGATGTCTAATTATTGGACTAAGTTGCCAATCAAAACAAGAGCGATGTTTGTCAAGTCAGCGTTGTTACTATATGCGAGTACTCAGCTTGGTGTCGCGGGTGGAGTGATTGGACTCGGAGATTTACGAGCAAAGCGTTGGGCAAGGCTGTCTAAATGTTCATCCAAAAGACCACTTTTGTCAGCGAGTTTTGCGGCCTGATAAACCACTAGCGTTTGGCTATAAGCGTCGCTGCCAATAGCCATAAAGGTATCTTCCATGCGTTTCATGAGTTGACGCATGGACAATACAATAGGCTCTAGCTGCCTAACTAAGGTAACTTCTTGGTTATATTGATCAAGATCAAAATTACGTGGCAGTATGCCAGAATTTTGATTAGCTAATACTAAGCCATGGTCAATAAAGGCACGACTTTTATCACCCAGTTTAGGCAGACTACGTCTATCGGCTGTGGTTAAATCAATTAAAAAGGGTAGTTTAGTTTGTATGTCGGTAATAGTTTGTAACAAAACGGTTTGCTGATCTGCAGGCAATTCGCCTTTGATAAGATTGTTAATCATAAATACCTCTTAAGCCGAAAAATCAAAAAAATAGAAAGGTCAAAATAACAACGCTTAAATAAGCGCGTATGTAATTTTATAAAAGAAAACGGATTAGCTAATAGGTAGAGGCAGAAACTTCGCCGAACAGATAGTAACACACAACATTAAAAGTGAATAACTTTTAATGTTAGATTGATTAACGCGCTTTATAGGCATAGGTATCTACACAAGTATAAAAGCGCATTATCGGTACATTTTACACAGTAGAGACAGGTCGCGATCTGCCTTACATTAAAATAGACGTTGTTTCATAAATATCCTATTTTTTCATAAAGTTATGTTTAGACAGTGTTACATTATTTATGTCTAAATAGTTTTGTAGGTTTTCGATTACAAAAAATACTTGATTAAAAAAAATTATATAATAGACTCAATAGCTGTTGTTGATGTCTTTAAAATAAATACTTATTTAAATTGCGGAGAAAAAGATGGCCATACAAGATGAAATTCCAAAATCACGATTAACATTGCGTTATAAAACAGAAGTTAATGGGCAGCCTGAAGATTTGACCTTGCCAATGAGGTTTTTAATTACAGGTGATTTTTCACAAGGAACCGGTGCAGATCATGCTTTTGATCTGGATGAGCGACGTATACGCAATTTAGATGGTACAAATACTGATACCGTCATGAAAGATATGGGCTTAAGTCTTAATTTCACGGTCGACAATAAGATTGATCCTGAGCGTGAAGAAGATCTTCAAGTGTCTTTATCGATTGATTCCATGAAATCTTTTTCTCCTGATCAAGTTGCTCAACAAGTCCCTAAATTAAAAGGCTTGCTTACTTTAAAAACTTTAATTACAGAAATACAATCTAATGTCGATAACCGTAAAGAATTACGTAAGTTGTTAGATGAATTAATGAGCAATCCAGAAAATTTAGAAAAAGTACTGGCTGACTTAAAAGGCTTTGAAAGCTTTAAATTACCTAGCGTAGATACTTCTGCCGAAAATACTGACATTTAGACTATTAGGAGCAAATTATGGCTGATCAAGAAGAAACAACTACAACTGCTGTTGCTACAACGGCTACAGAATCTGCTGCTGGCGATACGTTAGATTTAAAACGCTTTTTATCAAGTATGAGACTTAATCCAGATGTCTCTGAACCTGTGCCTATGGTGACTAATAATTTAGAAACTGTTACTGAAAATATAGGTGAAGAAGATCGTTTTATTTCTGGTCTTGCTGCAGTACTCCTGAATATTGATGGTACTTCAGGAAAGTTTGATAAGGGTGAAGTACAAAAATTGGTCGCTCATATTGATGATTTGGTCAATGCACAGTTAAACCAAATTATTCACAATGAATCATTTAAAAAAATGGAAGCAGATTGGGGTTCATTGAATGACTTGATCCGCAACACAAACTTCAAAGCTGATGTCATGATTGACATTTTAGATGTTAGAAAAGATGAACTCTATGAAGATTTTGATAGCAATGCTGTCGATATTACGGGTAGTGCTTTGTTTAAGAAATGCTACACAGCTGAGTATGATCAATACGGTGGTAAACCCTATGGCAGTATTGTTGGCCTATATGAATTTGAACATACGCCTAGAGATGAATTTTGGCTGAAAATCATGGGCAAAATTGCTGCAGCAAGCCATGCACCTTTCTTAGGCGCGGTTTCACCAAAGTTTTTTGGTTGCGAAAGCATAGAAGAATTAGCGGCTATCAAAGATGTTGAAGGTTTGATGAACCATCCACGTTATGGATCATGGAATGCCTTAAGAGAATCTGAAGTTGCAGCTTATATAGGTTTAACATTGCCTAGATATATTCTACGTCAACCCTATGATCCAGATCTAAATCCATGCACAAGTGGTAGTTTTGTTTTTAAAGAAGAAGTGCGCGGTGATAATAGTGCTGATTATCTCTGGGGAAGTGCAACCATGTTGTTTGTACAAAATATGATTCGTTCATTTACAACTTCGGGTTGGTGCCAATATTTACGAGGCCCTAAAGGCGGCGGTTTAGTCAATGGCTTGCCAGTGCATATGTTTAATATCCGTGGCGAAGAAGAAATGAAAATTCCGGTAGAGATGGTCATTCCTGATTATCGCGAGCTTGATTTCGCTAATTCTGGTTTTATGCCGTTGATATATCGCAAAGGTACGGCAGATGCTTGCTTTTTCAGCTGCCAATCATTGAAAAAAGTCAAGAAATTTACTGATCCTAAGGATTCAGAAAACTCGCAATTAGTAGCTAATTTGTCATATACGATGTCAATTACTCGTATTGCTCATTATGTTAAGTGTATTATGCGTGACAACATCGGTAGCAGTGCTGATGCGGCTTACATTGCCAATACGCTTAATGCTTGGATGTTCAAATACGTGACAACTACTATTAATCCTGATGATTTAACTTTGCGCTATTATCCTTTTAAAGCGGCTTCAGTAAATGTAGTAGAGCGTCCAGGTATGTTAGGTTGGTATGATTGCTCCATATCAGTATTACCGCATATCCAATTTGAAGGTATGGATGTTGAATTGCGCTTGGATGCGCGTTTGTAATCATTTGTTTAACGATTTAATTAACTTTTAGAGAGAATTAATATGGCTTCATCACAATATAGTTGCAGTTTAAAACAAGCGTTTGACTTTGAGAAAGACTCACAAGTATTAGTAGGGCACCTCGTCAAGTTGAGTGTTGCTGAAGTAGAATTACCAGCCGACATAACTATAACAAATCCTATGGACTCAGCAGGTGACAAAGTCACAGTAGTTGGTCCTATAACTGATATTAGTTGGGCAGGTGGTTATGCTGATCCAGTGCATATTCAGTTTAATGTTAGTTCTGCAAATCAAACACAATTGCTTACTTTGAAACATTCAACATTGTCTAAGACTGATGTGGTTTTTCAATTTATCATTTACGCGTTTGATCAAGTTAACCATGTTTATTATCAAGCGTTTTGGTCTAATGAAACCGATATGAATGCCTTACTACTGAAGACTGGTGGTGATTTGGCTATAGACATAGACGCACAGAACAACCCTACTATTAAATCACCTTATAACTACAATGCTTACCTTGGTCTTGTTCCTCAAGATAAAGAAGAGCAAGCTCTTTTATTAGCATTTTCTCAAGATAATAAAATTACCAAAAAATGGGGAGTTAAAGCGGTTGCTTAATGTGAGATACGGATTCTTTTATATTGCTATGGCTAAATAATTAACCTATGTATAAACGTCTATCACGAGTTTTTTGGGCTATGGGGCAGGCATTGTTGCCTGCCCATCTTCGAGCCCTTGAAGAGTCATTGTTAGCTGATAATGCTTTACGCTTCAGTTTACAGCAAAGCCCTAGTTTTGGTTTGTATTCATTGGGCTGGAACGATGCTTTGTTAGCAGAAGGCGTATTGTCAATTGAACATATGACTTTAGTGATGGAGTCAGGTTTACTGTTAAAGTTAAAAGCTAATGCCAAAATAACATCATTGAATCTAAATATACCTGGCGGCACTTTGCTGCCAGTGTATATACATGTAAAGAATTTATCTGAAAGTAGTGGATTAGCAGAATCAGATCAACCAATTATTAAACGCGATAATGCTAATTGTTGGCTTTGGTCCTTGGAACTTACTGCTGAACAGGAACATTTTGACACTCAAGAAAGCTTTCATTTGGCCGACTTCGAAAAACTACCTGACGGTTCTTGGGGGCTTTCCTCGCGTTATATTCCACCTTTAGGGTGTTTGGGTTCAGTGCCTTTTCTTAAAAATGAACTGACGGAATTGGTTCAGAAGTTAGAGGCTTACCATTATCAATTAAGTCAAGAGATTACGGCTATTTATTTGTCAGGATCTGACTTGGTTAATGGCAAGCAATGTTTAAAAAGTGTGGTGCATATACAGAGATTTCTTGTCAATTTGTTGGCAGAAGTTACTCCACATCCATATGCTGTCTATGAGCACTTAAAGAGTTTTTATGTGGATTTGTGTTTTTATCATAATGACACTCCACAATTTGCTATTGCACCTTATCGACATGAGAAGTTATCTGAGGTGTTTCGAGAAATATTAACCCCCTTGAACGAACATTTGAAATTGGGTCAGACGCGCTCGCCTTATTTACCATTTGTTGAGTCTAGTGGTTTAGTTAAAGCTAGTTTGCCTGCTAACATTCGCGAGGCAACTGATATTTATTTATTGGTGCAAAAAGGCGGTGTAAATAAATCAATTAGTCTTGATGGCTTTAAAATTTCTGCGGTCACCCGTTTGCCAATAGTGCATAAGTTTTATTTACAAGGCATTCCTTGTAAGCGTCTGGATCGAGCTCCATTTCAAAACTCATTCGGCCCTGAGGTTGATATTTATCAATTAAGTACAGGAGAAGAATGGGATTATGCTTTGAATGAATTGGCGCTAGGTTTTTATATCGATTCAAAGCTTTCTGATGCTAGTTTTTTTCTGCATTGGAGAACGGTTTAATGGCTTTATTGCGTAAACTGGCTGGTGAATCCGGACATGCAAAAGATTATGAAGTTAAGAGTATTATCGAAAATCTTAACAATATTCTTGGCACTACCCGTGATTATGGTTTTTTTTTACACAATTTTGGCATTTCTGATTATCGATATCTAAGTACAAGAGAAGATATTGCTAGGGCTATTATAGTTGATGTAGCTGAAAATATAGCGTTATTTGAACCACGAGTGCTAGTTAATGAAATAGTCTTTGTCCAAGACAATAAGTTGTTACGTTTATCTTTTCTTATTGATGCTGTATTGCGTGAGAATGGACAGCCTTTAAAGTTATTTTTGGAACCAGTTAATGATCATTTACAGGTAAGTCTATGAGTAATTTTATTCAAGATTTAGCCGTTTCACTGTCATTAACTATCGACGGACAGACTTACAAGATAACGCCAGCTAATGTTATTTCTCTAAAACTCGATTTATATCTTTATGGCTATAATGCCGAAATTAGTTTTATAGAGTATTGTGAAAAATCAGCTGATACTCTGCTAACTCCTATAACTAGCAATAATCTAATTGCTGTGTCCTTGCAAGCAGAGACATACATAAATAATACTGAAGCGACTATTACCTCCCTTAGTTTAAGCGGGTTAGTGACTAGTCGACGCTTTACAGAGCAATTAATCTCGATGCCTGAAGATGACGTTATGCTATATCGACAGTATCATTTGGTCTTTGCTGATCCCGCACAAGTTTTATGGAAACAACATTTTCCTTGTGATTTGTTGGTTGATTCAACCTTGAAAGATTTAATTACCTTACACACCCCTCAAGAAATTACCATGGTTTATGATTGGGATGCGGTGTTAGCGGTTAAATATCCAGTTTTGAGTTTGGCTCTGGGTTCGTCTTTGAATCAAGCTAGTTTTTATGATTATTTAATATGGTTGGTTGATAGTCAAAATGGAGTGTTTAGCTATGACTTTACAGCCAATCAATACACTTTAAGTGCAGTAAAAAGTCTGTCTGATGCCGCTATATCGATTGATTTTTTGGATATACTTGGTTTTGAAGTTGATGTCCCTGAAGTGCATCGATACCAGCCCAATGTACTGAATGCTTATTCAGAAAATCCAGAAACCACAGCAATTACAAATGATGCGGTAACGACTACTATACGTCGTGATTACATTGCTCGCTATCCTATTGCTGCTGATATGCAGTCCCGAGTAACGTTAGAGACATCCAGATTCCAACAACATCTTCATGAAGTGACTTTGGAATATCAAAGATTTCAATTGCAAGTAACACCACCTGGTCAGTTAGTTAATTTTCAAGGTAATGGGTTGTGGAATCCATTATTGTTTATTCAGGCAAATTATTATCGGGTTAAAGAGTGGCATTTGACATTACAATCTACAGATGAGGACTTATCGATAGATCTGAATGTGCCTTATGGTCATTATGAGATAGAGAGTAATATGCTTCTTGAAAGTAGTGCTGAACTCTGCGTTAGTTTACCTGCTTACATCATGCCTAGGTATCCAGTTTTTGTAGAGGGCAAACTTGTTAGTGAAACTGGCGAAGATACAGACATGACATATCAGTTTTATACTGATAGCGATACTTCGGTCAATTATTACAAAGTGAGTATTCCTTTATGGGCCAAACAAAATGTACGTGTGGCTTATCAGCCTAATCAAGATGGAGGGCAATTTTATTTTCCGCCTTATAAAAATGCACGAGTTTTGATTGGCTTAGAATTTAATAGTGCTTTTATAGACTCATTTCTCGATTGGGGAACAGGCACCGCTTTACCGTTGGATTCCCAAGGTAATCAGTTAGTGATGGGTACCTCTGCAACTAGCCAAAATATTATTAAGCATAACTATGTTGATAGTAAGCCAGAATTGCAAATTCAACGCACACAAGATAAAGATACAGAGTTATTAAAATTTTCTAATGGCAATATTCTTTTGCAAACTTTACAAACTAGCTAAGGTGTTAGGAGATGGCTTCGGATATTAGTGATAAAGGAGAGAAAGGCCTCGAACAGATCGAGAAGCTATTTTCAGATAATGACTCTACAACTGAGACGAATACAACGTCTAATGACAATTCAGGCATCGATTCGAATGCAAACACAAACTCTAATCCTAATTTAGAAACTAGCACCGACTCTATTGGTTCACCGAGCGCCGGATCAGATACTAGTGCATCAAGTTCAACTTCCGAAACTAACATGGGATCATCTGGAGGTGCGGCAGAACCAAGTTCAGCAGCAGGTGCAGAATCTTCTGGGGGGGCTTCGGGAATAGATCAAGCAGTAGGGAATGGTGTAGAGTCACTTGCCGGTTTGGCAAAATCAAGTTTAGCAGCAGGTTCAAGTACAGCAGCAGGGGCTAGTGCAGGACCATCTGTCGGTGCAACAGATTCAGCCGAAGGTATTGGTGCAGAAATATCTTCGGGTGGGGCGGGATTAAGTTCAGCACAAAGTGCTGGCACAGGATCATTCACAGGTGGAGCAGGTTCAGTTTCAGCAGCAGACGCTGGTGCAGGATCGTTTCCTAGTGCGGCGGGTTCAAATTCAGCACAAGGAACTGGCTCTAGATCATTCACAGGTGAGTCAGGTTCAGTTACAGCAGCAAGGACTAGTGCAGGATCATCTGCGGGTGCTGCGGGATTAAGTTCAGCACAAGGTGCTGGCTCAGGATCATCCACAGGCGGGTCAGGTACAAGTGTAGCAGGTTCAAGTTCAACAGCAGGTACTGTTGCAGGATCATCTTCGGGTGCTGCGGGATCAAGTACAGCACAAGGTGCTGGTTCAGGATCATCCACAGGTGAGTCAGTTAC
>Ga0214182_1000772_pt1 | contig 10904 bp, 10 predicted proteins | sample TroBogEpilimnion_8_FD_153020 | JGI IMG/M metagenome (GOLD analysis project Ga0214182, IMG submission 153020) | Freshwater microbial communities from Trout Bog Lake, WI - 14NOV2007 epilimnion | ecosystem: Environmental > Aquatic > Freshwater > Lake > Epilimnion/Euphotic zone | place: Trout Bog... | reverse complement strand
CCCGCCACGCCGACGGCGTAAAGGCCCGGCATGGTGAACGCGTACAACGGCCCGGTATCGCGCCGCAGCGTGGGGTCCTCACGTGTGCCGGAATATTCCTCCGGCACGAACAGGTCGTGCAGCCGGTAACCCTCGGACGCCGTGCCGCGCATGCCCAGCGTGTTCCAATCCTCAATATGGACAGCGTGATGCGCCGGATACAGCAGAGTCCGCGTCGTCGGGCGCCCGAAACGGTTTAGCCGCAACGATCCATCCGGCTCCACCACATGCGCATGCGCACCCATCCACGTCGCCTGCCGGCAGCCGCTGGCGAAATGCCATTCGCCGGTGATGCGGTACCCACCCGGCACGGCAATCGCCTTGTGCTCATTCGGCGGCCCCCAGGCGATGACGGCGCGCGGATCGGCGTAGATCGCGCGCGCGGATTCCAGCGGAATAAACGGCGCGATCAACGCCGCGCTGTTGGCCACGAACAGGTTCCAGCCGAGCGAGCCGTCGAACCGGCTGATTTCCTCGATGGCGCGCAGGTAGACCCATGGCTCCACCTGATCCCCGCCGACCGAGCGCGGCAGCAGCATGCGCGGCATCCGCGCCGCCACGACCTGAGACCACAAAGGTTCAGGAATCGTCTGCGTCCGTTCGATCTCATCGCCCGCCGCTTCTATCGCCGGCCCCAGTGCTCGGGCGCGGGCGATGGGGTCGGAGGACATGGTCTGCACACTGGCGTCGTTCATGTTGGCGTTCCGTCGTTCGTTCCCCCGATTGGGGCGCTGCCGGAGGCCGCTGTCAACGGATGGATTTCGAAACCGCCCCGCGAAGCCGGCCGAGCGAACCCTCCTCCCCCCACGCATCGACTCGCACCAGAAAACCACTTGCCGACTCCATCGCTCGGATGCAAAAGGATGTCAGTCGATTATGGCGTCTTCCTCGACTCGGCTATGAGACGCCATCCGAGACACGCCGCCGTACCCGAACCCATCCTCATCCGGAGCAACCGCCGTGATCATCCAGCGCAAATCTCTGTTCGCCGCGCTCGCTTTCGCCCTGCCGATCGCCGGACTGCTGTCCGCCCCGGCCATGGCCGCGAAGCCGCAGAAGGCCAAGATCCACCACGCGGTGAAGAAGGCCAGCGCGCATAAGCCCGCCGTGAAACACACCCACAAGACCGGCGTGAAAACCGCGAAAGCCGTCAAACCCGCGCACTGATACGGCTCGATCGGCGAGACGGGGCGGTCAGGGACTGTTTGCCTCCAACAAGGCACGCAGTCCCGCCAGGATCCGCGCCGGAGAGGGCGGACAGCCGCCGATCGTCAGGTCTACCGGAAGGACCGCTCCCGGTCCGTCCAGCACCGCGTAGCCTCCTTTGAAGACGCCGCCATCCACGGCGCAATCCCCCAACGCTACCACCCATTTGGGGTCCGGTGTCGCGTCCCACGCCTGCTCCAGAGCCTGACGCAAATTGTGCGTCAAAGGGCCGGTCACCAGCAGCACGTCGGCATGAGCAGGCTGATCCACGAAACGCAGCCCAAAGCGCGATAAATCGTAGAGCACCCCATTTAAAGCCCGCAATTCCAGCTCGCACCCGTTGCAGCTGCCGGTATTCATATGCCGGATGGCCAGCCCATGCCCCAAGCGCGCCTGGGCAGCAGCATCCAACCGTTCCTTCAGCGACGCCACCGTCGCCGCATCCACTGCTTCGGCCGGCTCCGCTCGGGGTAATCTGACCATCGGTTTCCTCCGCCTACAGATCCATGCCGGATACCGGCAATCCCATGGAGCACAGGATCAGCCCGGCATCGCTCGCCGCCGCCCCCACCAGCGTGGCCTCCGCCAGCGGCCACAACGCCCAGCCGGGATCGCAGGGAAACGCCGCCGCGATCTGGCCGTGATCCAGCCTCAGCCAGTGCCAGATCGCCCCGCGCGGCGATGCGGCGTAGCCCAACCCCTCACCGCTGTTCAGCGGCAGCGCGACCGCCAGCGGTCCTTCCGGCAAGGCGGCCAGCAGGGAGACACACGTCTCGGTATCCCGCGCGATCGCTTCCAGCCGCGTTCGGCACCGGGCCGCCGCATCGCCGCCGAACTGCCGGGCTTCTCGGACGACGCCGACGACCGGCAGCGCATCCAGCAGCTGCCTGTCCGTAACCGCCAATCCGGTCAGCCGGTCCGCCAGCAGCCCACCCGCGAACATCCGCCGAATCGCGGGCATCGAGTCGGCCAGCCCGTCCAGGACCTGACGCAATATCGACAACCCGTTGGCGTCCGGCTCACCGGCGACGCCGCCCGGCACCACGCCATCCATCATTAGCCGGTGCCCGAAGGCCCCGGCCAGGGCGCGCCGCACATATTCCTGTTGCACGCCGCAATACGCATGCGCCCGCGTATCGCCCGCCAGACCGGCGATCGTCGCGAGATCGTCCAAGAAGGTCGCGATCCGCTCCAGCGCCCCCATCAATGAGCGCAATCCGACCGCCCTCGGCGGCGCCTGGATGGCCAGTGCGGCCTCCGCCGCCCCAGCGAAGGCGATGGAATGCGCGACGGTGGCATTCCCAGCCAGGCGCGCGGCGAACCGAGCGGCGACGCGGGGCGATTTGCCGCGCATCAGGTGAAGTGTCCCTTTGTGCGTGTAGCCCAACCGGCTTTCCGCCCGCACGATCCGCGTGCCGTCCAGCGTCAGGCGCAGGTGTGCGGCCTCCCCGATGCCGGCGGCCAGCGGCCCGATCGGCCATTGCATGGCCGTGCCGTCCCCAACTTCCTGAAACTCCGGCGGTTCGGCGGAGGCGACCGGTGGACCCGGCCGCGCGGCCATTACCGTGGTTTGCGGCCAATGCCCGTGATCCAGCCAGGGCCGGGTATCGCCGCCCGCCGGCACGTGGCCCCAGAGATTGTGAATCATCCGCTCGAACCAGGCCGCGAGCGGATGCCAGATCGACAAGGCCGGATAGGCGCCGTCCTCGGGCGCGACTGAGACCGGCAAGATCAAGTCCGAAGGCAAATGGCGATACAGCGCATGCACCCGCGCGGTGTCGGCCCAAACCGCCAACAGCGCCACCGGCTCCCGCGCGAGGGCGGACCATTGCGGTGCGATCAGTTCGAAACGCGGCCAGGGCCGGCAGGCCTCCATCGTCGCGTCCCGCAGGAACGGGGGCAGCATGTTCATCGCAGGGCCTCCGTCGCCAGTACCCGCAGCCAGGCGGTGCAGACATCCGGTAGGCAGAAGCCGACCAGCAGCGCCAGGGCGACGCGCACCCAGGACGCGGCCCAGCGGTCCTCCGCCACGATCCGCGGCGGCGACAGGCGCCAGAGGGCGCTCCACCCCAAGGCCGCCAGAGCCGGCAGCACCACGGCCAGCAGCCAGGGGAATTGCCGCGCGATGGTCAGAACAAGCAGCGCCAGTCCGGGGAAAACGCCGAACGGCGGCAGCCCGGCGCGCGCGGCGGCGGCGACCGTCGCCGACACCCCCTGCCCTTTCGCCAAGTCCGCCGCGGCCTGGCCGAACACCGCCAGCAGCGACAGGATCAGGCCGGCGAACACCGAATCCGGGGTGCGCAAGCCGAACGCCATGGCCGTCGCCGCCGCATGCCCGAGCGCGATCCAAGCCGATTTCGGGCGCAGCACGGCCCCACCCGCGCAGATCGCCAACCCCGCCGCCCCGACCGCCATCAGCTCGGGTCCAACGAACCGCAGCGCCAGCAGTGGCGCCAAGGGCAACAACGCTGGCACCGCGACCGCCAAAGCCGCCAGTCCCAGCACGGCGCAGCCGGCCGCCAGATGCGACGGCGGCATGATCGATCCGAACAACACCAGCCCCAAGGCTGCGCCGACCAGAGGCACGCGGTGCCAGACCAACGGCAGACGCGGTGCCGAACCCGCCGCCACCGCGACGGCCAAACCGGCATCCACCAGTATCGGATGGCCTCCGACCGCTGCCAGCAGCAGCCCCGCCAGCACGATCTGCCGCGCGATCCGTCCGAACGCGTCCATCGCCGCCAGACCCGGTGCGACGGCGGCGGCAGCAACGACGATGGCAGCGAAGGCGCCCAGACGATCGGTTCCGAGAAACGGCGGACTCCACCAAAGCATCGTCAGCGCAGCGGCCAGCGTCAGCCACGTACCCACCGCGTCCACGCTCGACCGCGTCCGGCTCGACCCGGGAATAGCGAGCGCCGCCGCCGCGAACAGGGGCACGACAGCGGCGATCATGGGCGCCGCCATTCGGATACGGCCAGCGCGGCGGACGCCAAGGCCGGAATGACAGGCACGATCCCCGCGATCCGTTCGGCCTCGTTCAACCCCAAGGCCGCCAGAGCGATCCCCGTCTGCATCGCCAGCAGCCCCGCGACCTGGGTCACCCGGTCCCGCGACACCGCGGCCGCGAGCATGCCCAGCAGCATGACGGCCAACGGCGGACTTTCGTACATCGCCAGAACCGCGAGACCCGCCGCAACCGCCAACGTCGCGGGCTGCCCCAACCGAGGCCTTCGGGCCGGCACGGGCGGTCTGCGCCACAGCAACCAGGGCAAACCGCAGGCATTCAGCAGCAGGATCGCCCCCGCCTCGGGGAAAAGCCCGTCGCTGGCCGCGATCCCGCTCAACACCGCCGCCTGCGCCGCCACGACCGCCAGCACCGCCGCACGCTGGCGCATCGCGAGCAAGGCGAGTCCCAGCGTGAGAACCAGCCCGCTCACAACAGCCCAACCCCGGCCGAGACGGCCCCGAATGCCAAAGCCAACCGTCCCAGAACAGGCGACGGACGCGCGCCGCCGAACACACGCAACGCGACGAGCGGCAACGCCGCCAGCCCCAAGCGCCCGCCCCAGACCGCAATCCCGATCCCCCAATCCAAAGGCCCACCGTCGCTCGGCGCGATCCCGAACGGCAGCGCCAGCGCGCCCACCAGATCGCACCAGACCAACATGCGGACCTGACCAGCGATCCGGCTCAGCGCGAGGTCGCGGGCGCTGTACGCCGTATCCATATCCGGCCGGACGACGGTATCCCCCGCCACCAATGCCAGCGCGGCAATCGCCAGCACGAAACCGGGATCGGTCGACAGCGCCCCCTCCATCCCCGACACCAGAATCCGGTCGAGGCTGCCGCCCGACAGCGAGAGCACAAACAGGGCCAGCAGCAGCGCGGTTTCAGTGAACACCGCGGCCTGAGCGGACTCCGCCGCCGCGATTCCGCCTTCCGCGGTGCCGGCATCCATCGCCGCCAGTACCGGCACGATCCGTACCGCGATCAGCAGTGCCGCGATCGTAATCGGGTCGGCCAAAGGCGCCAGCGCCATGCCCAGCATGAAGGACGGGATCAGTGCCGCGCACAGGATCGCCAGCGCCACGGACAGCATCGGCGCGACCGTGCTCACGACCGAGGCGCTGCTTGGGCGCACCGGGGATTTCGCGAACAGCCGTGCGACATCGCGCCAGGGCTGCATGATCGACGGAACCGCTCGACCGCCGAACCATGCCGTCAGAGCCTCCACAACCCCGGTGAAAACCGGCGCCGCCGCCAATACCAGCGCGAGATGCATAATCTGCCCGGCGCAGGCAATCGCGATATTCATCGCGTCACCGCCAACGCCGCCAAAAGCACCGCGACCGCCGCCAGCAGCATCGGCAGGCCCGCGACGCGCGGTATGCGCCAGCGAGGTCTTGTCCAAACCAATGCCGGGAAAAAGCCGCCGGCGGATTGGGTCAGAGGCTCCCCGAACGGCAGCCAGGGCGGCGACGGCGCGAAACCTTCGTTCCACGGCGGCACTACCCGATGCGCCGGTCCGCCTCTACGCCGCACAGCCCAAACCACCGCACCGCCGATAACCGCGCCAACGAACAGCAAGGGCAGCGTCGGCAGCGGATCGAACCATCCGGCCCGATCCCCCATCGGCAGCCCGGCCAGTTGTCCGATCGCGGCATCGGCCAGCATCAGCACCGGCCCCGGCAGCAGTCCCATCGCCACAATCGCGCCCGTCAGCACCCACGGGCCCGGGCGCGCCGCCTTCGAAATATCCATGGCGCCCGCCGCCCGCGGCCCCCTCGGGCGCCCGAGGAACGCCACGCCGAACAGCCGTATCAGCGCCACGCCGGACAGCACCGCCGACAATGCCAGCGCCGTCGCCACACCCGCCAACCATATCCCGCGCGGCGCCGCCGCTAAGCTCCGCAGCAATAGCCAGAAGGTCGTGAAACCCGCCCCCAGTGGCAGCACGGTCCCGGCGAGCAGGACGGCCGCCAGTGCCGTCGCCACCCAGGGCATCGAATGGATCAGGCCGCCCAGCGAGGTCAGCCGCCGGCTGCCCGCGTTGGTATGAACCGCGCCCGCCACGATCTGCCCGAGGGCACCGCCGAGGCCCTGGCCGAGCGCGGCGAATAGTGCCGCTACCACCGCCAGGGTTGTCAATCCCGGCAGATCGCTGGCCTTACCCAGCAGCGCCAGACCGACGCCGATGGCCGCGAGGCCGCTCTGACGGTCGGTCAGGCCTTCCAGACAAAGATCGGTTTCCGCCCCGGTCGCCGCCCGCCAGCCGCCGAACACCGCACCGGCGGACCCGGCGGCGAGCAGCGCCATCGCCCCCCAGACCGGCGGCGACGGCCCGCCGAGGTCCAGCGCGAACCGGAGCAGCCCATATACGAACACCGGCCGCGCCGCCCCGAAGGCCAGCGCGCCGGGCCCCGCCAGCGCCAATATCCAAAATGCCCAGGAACGGTCCGCTTCACCCCGTACGGCGTCGAACGACACGCCGACCAAAGACAGCGCGGCGAAGCACGCCAGCGCGCCCAGTCCCGCGATCCCGAGGCTTCGGGCGCCGTTGCCGGCCCCCACCGTCAACGCCAACCCGAGTGTCAGGGCAGTCCCATCGGCCGCGAGGATCGTCAGCATCGCCCCCGCCAAGCGCAACGCGAGTGTCCCCGCCTCCACAGCGGCGGTTTCAGCCGCGAAGGCGATCCGCGCCGTGCCCGCGAGGAAAGCGACGGTCAGAAAAAGGGCTGCCAGAGGATCGAGCGCCAAACGCAGCGCCATTCCCGGCAGCCCCAACGGCAAACTCAACCCGGCCGGATCGGCACGCATTGCCAGTGCCAGCAGGGAAAGCATCGCCCCGAGCCCCGCAAGCGCGGTGCCGGCCAGCCCGATCGCCGGCCGGAAACCGCGCGCGACGAACCCTGACGCGGCCCCCAACGCCGTAAGGGCCACGACGATGCCAAGGAGCAGCGGCAGGATCGGATCGGTCACCCGAGGACGCTAGCAGACCCGCGCCGGAGTCGGCTTCCGCGATCCCCGCGGATCAATGCACCGAGAGCGGAAACATCTCGTGTTGGACGATCGCCGCCATCGCGACGTCGCGGTCGGCCGCCATCGCCATCGGGGTGCCGTCGGCGGCGTGGATCGCGAAGCCGTTATGGCCGTTCACCGTGACCGGTTTCACGTAGGCGATCTGCGACACGCCGAGCTGGGCGAGCTGTTCGGCGGACAGATGCCGGATGTCGAAGGACGCCACCGGAGCGGATTTGTCGGTAGTCTCATTGGTTGTCATGGTCGTGTTCTCCTGTCCCGCGTATTCAGTTTCCGTCCGCCGATCCGTCGACCACCTGGGTGATCGCGGCACCGTTGGTTTTGCGTGGCTGGGCGATGGGAATGGTTTTGACTCTGATTTCCGGCTGCGGCCGAGCGAGATCGATGTGCAGCAGGCCGTTGTCGAGCCAGGCGCCCTTCACCTCGATCCCTTCCGCCAGCACGAACGCACGCTGGAACTGTCGGGCGGCGATGCCGCGATGGATGAAGACACGGCCCTGGCTGTCGTCGGTCTGCCGGCCGCGGATCACCAACTGGTTGTCTTCCTGGGTGATCTGCAGATCTTCCATCGTGAAGCCCGCCACGGCCAGGGAGATACGCAGCCCCGTGTGGCTGATCTGTTCGATGTTGTACGGCGGATAGCCGTCGGACGCGGTTTTGGATGCGCGTTCGATCATCTGTTCGAGATGGTCGAAGCCGAGGAACAGCGGCGAAGTGAACATACGGGTCGTCATGAATGGCCCCCTCCAGCGAGCGAAGCGTGGTCCGACTCCCGTTATGGCGAGCCGGTCGTACGATATTTTGTCATTCGGGCATCGGGTTGCAAGGGGAAACATCGCGGGAAAGTCCCACCCTGACCGACGACACGGGGTGGCCGCACGATCGATCGAACTGGCGCAATTCGCGAGACTGCGTCGCAAAATGCGACGCATTTTGCGAATCTCCCGGAGCGCCAACGCCTCCCCAGGCTCAGGAATCCCACTCTATTCGATTGTTTTAACCGGTGATTTTATCCCACGACGATTCCGTCTCCAGACATTCCTTCCAAGCCCGAGCGTTGGCACACCCCTTGCGGTTACCCCGGTACCTTTTCGCCGGAGTGTCCGATCATGCATATTTTTGCCTTCCGAAACGCCCGTACCTGGTTCGCCGCCACCCTGCTCACGCTTGCCGCTTCCATCGCACCGGCCCAGGCCGACACCGTGCAGATTACCTACTCCCCCGCCGGGCAGACCGGTCCGAATACCGCCGCGATCTGCGCCGGCGCCTCGGTCTGCGACTATGGGATGGAGAATTTCTCGGCCTGGACCGGCTCCAGCACCTTCACGTCGTACTTCGACGACGCGGGCGCCGGCACCCATAATACGTTGGACGGCTCGACCTTCGTCGGTACCTACACAGCCGGCCGCAACACCACGACCGGCAACGGTGGCGAATGGGTCAAACAGCCACAGAACATCTATGGCGGCGTGACCGGGCCATATCCGGAGCTGTATGGCCCGAAGGCGCTGGGGGGCGGCAGCGGGACCGCTTCCTACGGGTTGGCGCTGTCGGCCGCCGGCGTGCCGGGGGTCAACTATTTCGGCGTCTGGATCAGCGCGCTGGACGCCTACAACAACCTGACGATTTACGACGGACAAAACGTCATCGCGCAGTTCAATGCGGCAACCCTGCAGGCGCAGTTGGGTTCCTGCCCCGCCTCCGCTTACTGCGGCAACCCAACCCTCGGCGAAAAGGGCGCCGACAACGGAGAGTTGTTCGCGTACGTGAATGTCTTCGACCTCGACGGTTACATCACGAACGTCGTGTTCAGCGACGATGGAGCGACCGGCTTCGAGTCGACCAACGACGCGGTTGCCTACATCAACACGGTCCATTCGGTTGGGACGGTGCTCGGCGCGCAGAATGTGGGGGAACCCGGTACTTTGGCGATATTCGGCGTGGCGCTTATTGGCTTGGGGTTGGTTCGGCGCCGCCAAGCTTCCCTCGGTTCGGCGTTGCCGCTTGGCTAAGGCAGAATTTTACCGGTTACGCATCGGCGGATCGAAGCGATTGACCAACCCGCCGCCCGGTCCAATAGTGGCGATGGAAGGAAACGTGTCACACGCGGTGCGCGGGCCGATGACGCCCCCGCCCGCTCGGCGAAGGCTTCCATGACCATGCGGCGTTTCCGTTTTCCGGCTTTGTTCCTTTGCCTTCTCGGTGCGGCACACGCCCGCGCCGAAGGCCCCGTGCTGCGCGCGTCCCTGAATACGGAACTGCAATTCCTCGATCCCATCTATTCGACCGTGAACGCCACGCGGGTATTCGCCTATATGGTGTTCGATACCCTGATCGGCATCGACAATCGGGGGCAATACCATCCGCAGATGCTGGAAGGCTGGACGATCAGCGACGACAAGCTGACATACACGTTCCGCCTGCGCGACGGCCTGACCTGGAGCGACGGGGCGCCGGTTACCGCCGAAGACTGCGTCGCATCGATCCGCCGCTGGGCCAAACGGGAAGCGTTCGGCGCGCTGCTCATGAAGGCCACTCAGTCGTTGCAGGTGACCGACGCCCGCACCTTCGAACTCCACCTGAGTCAACCGTTTGCTTTCGTCATCGATGCCCTGGGCAAGCCCGGCAACGTCATTCCGGTGATGATGCCGGCGCGGTTGGCCAATCTTGGGATCGATAAGCCCGTACCGGACATCGTCGGCTCCGGCCCGTTCCTGTTCCGCGCCGCCGACTGGCGGCCGGGCGACCGAGCGGTGTTCGTGCGGAATCCGGGTTATCGGCCGCGGGCCGAGGGGGCGGATGGGCTGGCGGGCGGCAAAGTCGTGAAGCTCGACCGGGTGGAACTGGTCAGCATGGCGGATCAGGCCACGAGGGTCGCGGCGTTGCAGACCGGAGAGCTGGATATGCTGGAGGTCGTGCCGTTCGATGCGATCCCGCTGCTGCGCCGCGATCCGCATGTCACGATCACGTCCCAGCGTGGGGTCGAGCAGATCATGGCGGTACTGACGCTGAACCATTTGCAGCCGCCGTTCGACAACGTGCTGATGCGCCGCGCCGTACAAGCGGCGATCGGGCAGGAAGACGTTATGGCCGGGATGGGGCTGCCCCCGGATATGTACGAGCGGCAATGTTTCTCGATCTACATGTGCGGGACGCCCGGTTCCTCCGACGCCGGTACCGAGGTCTTTCGTTCCGCCGGGCCGGAGCGGGCGAGAGCATTGCTGAAGGAGGCCGGCTACAAAGGGGAGCCAGTCGTACTGCTGCACGCCAGTACATCGGCGATGCTGAACCCGGTCGGCCTGATCGCCGCCGATCAGATGCGACAGGCGGGTTTCAATGTGGATGTTCGGACGTCCGACTACGCGACGGTGGCGGAACGGCGGCGGAGCAAAGCCCCGGTGGCGGGGGGCGGCTGGAGCGTGGTACCGGTTATTTGGAATGGAATCGACTTGATAAACCCATTGGCGGACCCGACCGTTTCATATAATTGTTCGGAATCGAATCCCGGATGGTACTGCGATGCGGCGATGACGGATTTGCTGCGGGATTATTCCGCCACTCACGATATCGCCCGCCAGAAGGAACTCGCGGACCGAATTCAGGCGGAATTCCACAGC
>Ga0214182_1000763_pt1 | contig 10958 bp, 12 predicted proteins | sample TroBogEpilimnion_8_FD_153020 | JGI IMG/M metagenome (GOLD analysis project Ga0214182, IMG submission 153020) | Freshwater microbial communities from Trout Bog Lake, WI - 14NOV2007 epilimnion | ecosystem: Environmental > Aquatic > Freshwater > Lake > Epilimnion/Euphotic zone | place: Trout Bog... | reverse complement strand
CCGTCGTCAGATCGTGGACCGAACGGACGCAATTGCTGTACATCTCGCAGACGATGCGGACCACCAGCTTCGCGCCGGGGTGACGGGAAAGCGTTTCGGCGTCGTCGTGCAAACTGGCCTTGCCGCTGGCGCGTACGCGTAATGTCTGGCCGTCGAATTTCACGAACAGCAGGCCGACGTTGGGGTTTTCGCGGATGTTGCCCAACGTGCGGTACATCGAATTGCCGTCGTATTCCGGGTATTCGATGGTGCCGGGGCCGACGATCTTCACGAACCCGGGGACGCCCGATTTCAGGCTGCAATCGGTGTAGTCGCCGAATGATGTCGCGATAAAGAAGAATGGCGTATTCTCGATCAGATCCCGGTCGGCATCCCAGAAATCGTGCCGGATACGGTGTTTTTCCAGCGCGTCCGCGACCCGCCGTCCGTCGAAACGGTCCTGCAACGCCCGCATACCGTCATGATAAAACGCCCGTCGTTCTGTCATCGATTCGCTCGGCCGGGCGCATAAGATTTGAAACGTTCCCGAGCGGCATCCATTTCGTCCGGGGTCAGCAGACGCGGCGTGCCGGCGGATAAGGCCAGCAGATATTGCCGGCAGAGCGTTTCCAGCAAGACCGCGTCCGCCACGGCGGTGTCGACGTTCCCGGCATGCAGGATCATGCCGTGATTCCCCAACAGGCAGGCACTGCGATCCGCCAAGGCCGCGGCAGCGGCTTCGGCCAACGAATCCGTCCCGAAAGTAACGTAGGGCGTACAGGGCACGTCGTTGCCGCCGAACCGCAACACCATGTAGTGGAAGCCAAGCAAGGGCTGGTTCAACGACGCCAGCGCCGTACACGCATCGGAATGGGTATGGACGATGCAACTTGCGTCTGACTTCAAACGGTAGATCGCCGCGTGCATTGCCCACTCGCTGGACGGTGTCGCCTTGCCCGAGACCACCCCGTCCAGAGTCGTGACGGCCATCGTCTCCGGCCCCGAATCGTTGGGATTGCCGCCGGAGGGCGTGATGGCCATGCCCTTGCGGGTGCGCACGCTGACGTTGCCGGAACTTCCGACAATCAGTCCGCGGTCGCCGAGGCGCCAATAGGCGTCGGCGACAGCCCGCCGGGCATCCGCGTTTTTCAAATGAGGAACACGCCTTTCCCATCCGACTGCTTGTCGAACAGCTTATAGGCTTCCTCGGCCTGATCCAAGTTCCATTTGTGGGTGAACAGCTTGTCCACGTCGATGTTGCGGTCGACGCAGAACTGGGCGCATTCGGCTTGGATGATGTTGGAGAACGTCCAGGACGCCACCAAGGTCATCTGCCGGCGCAGCAACATCGGGCTGACATCGATCTTCACGTCGCCGCCCTCGCCGACGAAGCACATCGTGCCCCATACTTTCGTCGACTTGATGGCGTTGGCCCGAGCCTCGGAGTTCGAGGAAGTGTCCAAGGTCAGATCTGCGTATTTGCCGTGCGTCAGTTCCTTGATCGCTTCCACGGGGTCGTTCGCGCCGGGGTTCACGACCTCATCGGCGCCGAATTCCTTGGCACGCTCCAGCCGCTGCGGGTTGACGTCGAGCGCGATGACGCGGGCGCCCATGGCCTTGGCGAACTGCGTGCCGGCGAGGCCGACCGGGCCTTGGCCGAAAATCGCGATGGTATCGCGTCCCGAAATATTCATACGGCGCAGCGCGCCATAGGCGGTGCCGGACCCGCAGGAGATGGCGGCACCGGCGGTGAAGGACAGACCCTCATGCAGCGGCACCATCGTGTTGGCGGGGACCTTCAGGTATTTGGCATGGCCGCCGTGGGAGTTGCTGCCGTAGACCTTGACCGGGACCTCCTGGCACAGTTGCTGCCAGCCGGACCGGCAGTGGCCGCATTGGGTGCAGCCCTGGTAATGATGCACCATCATCCGGTCTCCGATTTTGGCTTCGGAGGCCGAAACGCCTGGGCCGACCGCGACGACCACGCCGCAGGGTTCGTGCCCGCCGATGACCGGATCGGGGTTGGCCGGCAGGCCGGTTGCATTACGCGCCACGCCCTTGGGGCGGCGATACTGGTGCAGGTCCGACCCGCACATGCCGGATGCTTTCATCTCCAGCACCACTTCGCCAGGACCCGGGGTGGGGTCCGGGAAGGTCATGATTTCCAAATCCCGTTCGCCGGTGAATACGACGCCGCGCATGGTTTCCTCCGTCTAGCTGCGTTTCGGGGCGAGCTTATCGCGCTTTCCTTCGTCCGTCTTCACCGTTTGTTAACCTTTTGCTGTCAGCATTCGTCGAGGAAAGCGAATGGCGCTTGACGGTATGTGCGACGGAGTAGTATGGATGTTGCCGAGGATGCTGATGAACAAGGGCTTCGCCCGGGCGGCTCGGAAGCTTGGATTGACCGACAAGGCGCTGGCCGGGGCGGTTCGGGAAATCGAAGACGGGTTGGTGGATGCGCGGCTCGGCGGGTTTCTGCTGAAGAAGCGCATCGGGATCGATGGGCGGGGCAAAAGCGGCGGGTTGCGGACCATTCTGGCGTATCGCCAGGGAAACCGGGTCTTCTTCCTGTATGTGTTCGGAAAAAGCGAACGCGACAATATCACGGACCGGGAGCATCAGGCGCTCTCGGAATTGGGCGACGAATATATGGCAATGCCGACGGAGCGGATCAACGATCTGGTCGCTTGCGGCACTCTACAGGAGATTACGTGCGATGGCTAAAAGTTCCATTCTGACGGCTGTTCATGAAGCCGCCACCGATCTGCATGGCGCCGGGGCGCTCGATACCCTGACGATGCGGCGGTTCGACGTGCTGTGCCTGCCGCCGGTGCAAGGCTACACGGCGGACGACGTGCGGCGCATCCGGCAGGAGGCCAATGTCAGCCAAGCCGTGTTCGCGGCGGTGCTGAACGTTGGCAAGGCGACTGTGTGCGCTTGGGAACAGGGGCTGAAGTCGCCCTCCGGCCCGGCGTTGAAGCTGCTCGATCTCGTGGAACGCAAAGGCCTCGCGGTGCTGGCCTAACGGCCGAACACCGGTAATTCCTCGGTCCTGTCTTCCAGGGCCGCCGCGCCTTCGGTGGGAAGGGTTTTCGCCCAGTTCAGGGCGCCGTCGATATCGGCCTCCCACATATCCCTTGGCAATTCATACAGGATTTCGACGCCGTAGCCGTTGGGATCGTGCACGTACAGGCTGTGCGTCATGCCGTGTTCCACGCGGCGATCGAACTTGATCCCCCGGCTTTGCATGAACGCCAATTGCTGGAGCCATGCCTCCCGCGACGGTAGCGCGACCGCGACGTGATTGACCGCCACCGGCATGCCGAACATCGACCAGTCCTTCGGCGGCGGCGGCAGATTGGGGTTTTCCACCAGCGCCAGATCGTGATGGCTCATGCGGCCGTCGCCGTGATCGGAGCTGTAGAAGCGCATGCGCGGCGGGTTCGGGCGGTCCGCTCGCGGTTTCAGTTCGCCGACCTGCTTGAAGCCGAGGATTTCTGCCCAGAACGCGTGCGACTGGTCCATGTCGTGGACGTTCAGCACCACGTGGTTCAGTCCGACTGGGGTGACCGCCTGTTGCGGGACCATGGGGTGTCTCCTGCCGCTTTCAGGCGGGACGTTAACGGGCGGACGAGGGCGGGGGATTGATGCAGATCAACCGGAGGCGGCGTTGACAGCGGCTGGCGGCGGCTCAAAAGTTCAGTTAATCGTCCTGAGGAAACCTGCCATGGCCCCGACCTTCACCCCGTTGCATCCCGTCATCGCGGCCGAGTGTTCGGGTGTCGATATCGGCCAGCCTCTGACGGCCGAACAGGCGGCGGCGATCGATGCGGGCATGGACAAATACGCGGTGCTGGTGTTCCGGCAAGGCGCGCCGCTGACGACGCCGCAGCAGACCGCATTCACGCTGAATTTCGGGGAGCAGGAGCCGCCTTACACGCAAATTCAAGCGGCGGGCGGCGTGCGGATCGCCGAACCCGGGATCTCCGACATTTCCAACCTCGCGCCCGACGGCGGCATTCTGGCGCGCGACGACCGGAAACGGCTGTCCGGGCTGGGCAACCAGATGTGGCACTCCGACAGCAGCTACAAAGAAATTCCGGCGCGCTATTCGCTGTTGTGCGCGCATGTGCTGCCACCCGAGGGCGGGGACACGCAATTCGCCGATATGCGCGCCGCCTACGACATGCTCGATGCCCGGATGAAAGCGCGGATCGAGGATCTGGTCTGCGAGCACAGCCGCATATTCTCCAAAGGCGCGCTTGGGATTCCGTTTACCGAGGCGGAGCTGAAGGCGTTTGCCCCAGTGCGGCAACGGCTGGTGCGGACGCACCGGGTGACCGGACGGAAGTCGCTATTTTTGTCCTCGCATGCCGGCCGCATCCTGGGGATGCCGGTGGCCGAGGCGCAGATTTTGCTGCGGGAACTGACGGAACACGCAACGCAGCGGGAGTTCGTTTACAGCCATAAATGGCGCGTGGGCGATCTGGTCATGTGGGACAACCGCACCACGATGCATCGCGCTCGGCCGTACGAGGACGCGGTTTATCCGCGGGAGTTGCGGCGGACGACGGTGACGGACGGGGTGCCGACGGTGGAGCAGCAGTTGGCGGCTTGATCACCGATCCAGCCACACATTCTCCAACCGCGGAAAATTATAAACGCTGTTTTCCATTGGCGTGAATCCGTGCAACTCGGGCCGCCAGCAAGTCGCGACCTTGTGATGATAGATCATGGGACGGGCGAGATCAGCCTGCAGGCGGTGGTCGATCTCCCACACCATCCGGCGGCGCTTGTCCGGATCGGTTTCGGCGGATTGGCGGTCGAATAAGGCTTCCAGTTCGCGATTGCAGTAATTGGAAAAATTGCGCGGCGAGCCGCAGGCGTAATTTTCGTAGAAATTCTGGTCGGGATCGTCCACCGCGCCGCAGGTGATGTTGGGGCCGATGGCGAAATCGTGCCGGGTGATTTTCGGAAACCAGGCGGCGGTATCCACCGGTTCCAGTTCGGCATCGATGTAGATTTGCTTCAGCGTATCCACCAGCAGCACGCCGACGTCGCGATGCGACGGCACGTTGCGGGCGGAAACGACCATTTTTAGGCGGTGGTCCGGCCCGTAGCCATGTTTTTCCATCAGCTTGCGGGCCTCGGTCCGGTTGGCTTCCACATCGGGGCCGTAGCCGGGGAGGTCGCGCAGCATCTCCGCCGGCATGCCCCAACTACCCTCGGGCGGCGGTTGCATCGCACCGCCGATTGTCGCGTTGCCCTGCGTCAAAATGTCCGCGAAACCGTGCCGGTCCAGCGCCAGACCGACGGCGCGGCGGACATCCGGCTCGTCGAACGGTGCGCGGTCGCGGTTGATTAGGACGTTGATGGCGCAATTGTTGGGGATCAGCTTGCAGACCGCCTTCGGCGCCTGTGTCTGCACGTCCTTCAGCAAGGGCGCCGGAATTTCGTTCGGAAAAGTCAGGTCGAAACGGCCGGTTACGAACCCGAGGATCGAGGTCGATCGGTTCGTAATGATCGTATATTCGACACCATCCAAATACGGCCGTCCGGCACGCCAATAATCGGTGTTGCGGGTCAGCACGATCGATTCGTTGCGGCGAAATTCGGTGAATTTGAACGGACCCGTGCCGATGGGATGCTGGCGCATTTCGGCCGGCGAAACGTGGCAAGGGTAAATCACGGAATAGCCGGACGCCAGCAGCGGCAGCAGCGCCGGTTGCGGGCGACGCAACTTGAAGGTGACGGCGTAATCGCCGCTGGGCACGACCTCGGCGAGGTTCTTGTACCAATCCTTGCGCGGACTGACGCGTAATGGCGTGGCGGACCGGCCCAGGATCAGGTCCCAGGTGCATTTCACATCCGCCGCCGTGAACGGTTTGCCGTCGTGCCATGTCACGCCGTCCCGCAGTTTGAAGGTCAGCGCGGTGTTGTCGGCGCTCCAGGACCACGAACGCGCGAGTTCGGGTTCGATGTTCGCGTCGCTGTTATGCTGATCGTCCTGTTTGTACAGCACGAGGTTGTTGAACACCGCCATGAAGGGCGCGGTGACGGAATCGCTGGTTTCCTCGAGGATCGAGGGGCTGCCAGGGCTGTCGCGGTGGAAAACGCGCAGTATCCCGCCGTGTTTGGGTTCCTGCGCGGCGATGGGCCGCGTTATTGCCAGTGCCGCGAGCAGCACCAGACATAAAATGCGGCCCATGTCCGTTTCCTTATCCGCGATATTCCGGCGTCGTCTGCAACAGCGGGAAAGCGCTGTGTTGGTGCGGCATCGCGACCATCGGGGCGTTGCGGTAGACAAAGCCGGGGTGCAGTTCATTCAGGCTGCGGGCGCCGGACAGCGCCAAAGCGACGCCAAGCTCGTGTTCCAGCAGTTCGAGCATCTTGTGCACGCCGGAGGCGCCGTCGGCGGCCAGGGCGTAGCAATACATCCGGCCCATCGCCACCGCGTCGGCGCCGATCGCGATCGCCTTCACGATGTCCGTCCCGCGGCAGATGCTGCCATCGACGATCACCTTCGCGCGCCCGCGCACCGCGGCCACAACCTCCGGCAGGATGTCCATGGAGCCGCGGCCGTGATCGAGCTGACGGCCGCCGTGGTTGGACACGTAGACGCCATCGACGCCATGCTCGCAGCAGAGCGCCGCGTCTTCCCCGGTGCCGATGCCCTTCAGGATCAGCGGGATGGAATGCTTGTCCTTGAAATACTTCACGTTGTCCCAGGTGAAGCTGGCCTGGTACGACTGGCCGGTCGCCACGGCGCGCCACGGTTTCACGAAGCGGCCGGCGATGTCGCGTTCGCGGCGGGAATAGGCGGCGGTATCCACGGTAATGGCGAAGGCGTCGTAGCCGTTGTCCACCGCGCGCTTCACGATCTCATCCATCCATTCCAGATCGCCGCGGACATAGAGCTGGAAAATCTTCGGGCCGGGTGTCGCTTTGGCGATTTCCTCCAGGCCGGGATGGGTGACGGAGCTGCACATGATGGGGATGCCGAAGGCGGATGCCGCACTGCCGGCGGTGGCCGCTCCACCCGGATCGAACGATTCCAGCGAACCGACGGGCGCCAGGATGGTGGGCATGCGCAGCTTGCGGCCGAACAGGGTGGTGGAGGTGTCGATTTTCGAGACATCGACGCAAACGCGCGGGCGGAGCGCCAGAGAGTCGATGGCGAGGCGGTTGCGGCGCAACGTGGTCTCGGTCTCCGTGGCGCCAACGAGGTAGCCCCAGGTATGATCCGACAGCTTTGCTCGGGCGGCGGGGATGAATTCATGCAGGCATTGGAAATCGCCCGTCGGTTCGAACAAATGCTTGGCTTCGGTGGCGTCGTTCATGGTGTCACTCCCGTTTGCGGTCGGCGCCCATCTGGCAGCGGCGGGGTGGGTTGTGCAAGCCCTGGGGCGGGTCGAGGATGACTGGTTCTATCTGACTGTATCGTTCAAGGAGTTGGTTATGCGCGGGCATTACGGACGGAGAGGCGCCGGCGCGGCGTTGCTGGCGGTTTTGTTGCTTGGCGGTTGCGCCGCGACGGCGCCGGCCACACGGGTCTGGGATTGGGCCTACACCGGCACCGATATCAAGGCCGCGGGCACGCTGACGACCGAGGCTCGGCCGGACAGTGCGGGCTTCTACCGGATCCTGGCGATCGAAGGCCGGCGCGATGGTGCGGCGATCGTGCGGCTGTGGCCGGCGGGGACGTCGATCCCCTGCAACGGGACGTACACCGTGGATAACCTGATCAAGCCGGATGCGCCGCAGTTGACCAAATCGGGCTTCGGCTTCGCGTTGGCCGATGGGGGGTATGCGAATGCGTTCTACGCGGATTTCGCGACGCCGCCGACATATCTCGAATTCCACGCAAGCCAGATCGCGCCGTGTGTCACCACCGAACCGCCGGTGACGTTCAAGGCGGTGCCGCGCCCCTAGCGGGGCCTATCGCGGCGATCGGATGTCAGACCAATACTCTGCTAATTTGGACCCGCAGACGACAGCGCGCACGGCCTCCTGGTCTGCTGCCGGCATCGTCGTGCGCCAGCGTTCCGCCGCCGCGATGGCATTTTTGAACACGGCATAATAGCCGGTGGTGCCTTGGTGGTTGGTGCTGCGGTCGAGGAATGCCGCCGTTTGCGGGTTCCAGTCCAGGCCGGCGAAGGCGAACATGTCGCGGGCTGTTTCGGTGGGGCGGGCGCAGAGGTCCTCGTAGACGACGATTTTGGCGTTCGGCAGGCCTTCCAGCGCGTTCAGTGCCGTTTCGTTGAACATGACCCAGGCCCAGGCGTAGCGCGCGGCCTCCGGCAAGGCCTGGAATGCGGCTTCGTCCACGCCTCGGGAAGCGGCGAAGCGGACGGTGGGGATTTCGTCGAACGGCATGTCGGTGCCGGGTTCGCGCAACGTGAAGCGACCGCGGGCGTTGCCGCGCATGACCGAGGCCACTTGTCCGCATGGATGCCGCAGAATGACGATCGTCCGGCTGTCCGGCAGCGCTCGGGCGAACGCGCCGGCGCCGTCACACCAGTCGACAGATTTGATCGCCGCGCGCATGCGGGGCGACGACCCCAGATCGGGGACATTCAGGCGCGCGATGGTTCGGCCGATCGCAGGCAGGCGTGTGGCGGCGGTAAAAAGCGTGGCCAAGGCCGAACGGACCCAGAAGGCGGGGGCGGACTGCCAGGATTTGCGGAAGAACGGGCGCTTGACGGCGGCGCGCTGGGACCGGTTGGCGATCCAGGCGGTTACTTGAGCGTGTATGGCGCGTGATCGGTCCTCATCCGCCGCCACCGTCATCCCCGGGCTTGTCCCGGGGACCAAGTTTTCTATGGGTGCCGGTATTGGTCCCCGGGACGAGCCCGGGGATGACGGTAAAGGGCGCGCCCCATGATCCGGCTCATGCCGGTAGAGCACGTCCGGGTGGCTGTCGAAAATCTTGCCGAGCCACGTGGTGCCGGAACGTTGGGCGCCTAGCAGGAGGATGGCGGTGTCGGCGGGGGGCACGGTCAGGCCATACCGGCGAACATGTCGCGGCCGCGCAGCATGTCGCCGAGCGACCCGAACGCGTTGGTGTAGTGGCCTTGGTAGCCTCGGCTTTCCAGCGCGGCGAAGAGGGCAGGGAAGTCGAAGTCGCCTTTGCCGGGAGCCAAGTGTTCCTCCTTGCCGTTGCGGAAGCAGTCGGCGAGGCGGACTTCGGCGACGCGGTGCAGCGGGATTGCGCGCAGGAAACCTTCCACGCCCTCGGGCACCAGATGCGCGTGGTTGGCGGTGAAGGACAAAGCGAAGGTGGGGGAGTCGATCTTTTCGTAGTACCAGCGCCATTCCTCGACGGTGTGGGCGAGGTAGTGGACTTCCGCGTCCGGGGGTTCCTTGTTGAGGTTTTCCAGCAGGATGCGGGCGTTTTTGGTCTCGGCATAGGCGGCGGTGCGTCGCAGGCGTTCGAGGCCGGTTTGCATGCGGAGCGGGATGTCGTCGGTGAAGTGGAAACCGGCATGGACCACAATCCAGCCGGCGCCGAGCAGGGCGGCGGCATCGACGTAGGCTTTAAGGTAGGCATCGACGGCTTCGCCGACCAGGGGCGCGTATTCGGCGACGTTGACGGCGGACAGCGTGTGCAACCCGAGCCGGATGTCGTGCTTGTCGCAGGCCGCGCGGATCGCGTGCGCTCGGGGGGCGTCGAATTTGGTGAAGGCGTTGTCGCCGGTGTCGAGCTGGACGTCGATGATACGGACGTCGTGCGCGGCGGCCCAGGCGATGGCGTCCTCCAGCCGGAGTTTGCGGCCGATATCGATGCCGATGCGGTGGGCGTGGGGCATGGCGGGTCCTTGGGATGTTGCGTGACCCCGGCGGGTCCGTCCGGTAAAGAGGCGTTCGACGATGGAGGACAGTCTATGCCGAAGCTGACCAAACGCCAGATGATCGCGGGTGCGGCCGGTAGCGTTTTGCTGCCTCGGCTGGGATGGACGGCAGATTTGTTGCCGCATGAGCAGGCACTGTACGAGGCGGCAAAGCGCGAGGGCGAACTGACCTGGTATTCCGGTCAGTTGCAGGCCGAAACCGGGGAGGCCGTGGGCAAGGCGTTCACCGCGCGCTATCCCGGCATCAAGGTCAACGTGGTCCGCAGCACGTCGCAGGTCGCGTATCAGCGGCTGTCGCAGGATATGCAGGCGGGCGTGGCGCAGTGCGACATGTTCAGCTCCACCGATTACGGGCATTACCTCTCGCTGAAGCGCGAGGAAAAACTGCTGCCGTACCGGCCGAAGAATGCGGATGGCATGATCGCCTCCGCGCGCGATCCCGATCCCGACAATATGTTCCAGGTATTTTACATCGGGCTGTATTTGCTGGCGTACAACACGACCAAGGTGCCGGAGGCCGAGGCGCCGAAATCCTGGAAGGATTTGCTCGATCCGCGTTGGAAAGGTCAGATCGCCGTCGGGCATCCCGGCTATTCCGGGGCCATCGGGGTGATGGGCGTGGTGCTCAGCAAGCTCTATGGCTGGGAGTATTTCGAGCAGCTGGAGAATAACAAGCCGCAGGTCGGGCGGTCCGCCGACGACCCGGTGACGCTGATGAACGCGGGGGAGCGGAGTATCGGCATGGGCGTCTCGTTGGCGGCGCCGTTGCTGAGTATCTCCCGCGGCAATCCGTTGCGGATCGTTTACCCCACGGACGGAACGCTGGCGGTTTACTCGCCGAGCGCGATACCGAAGAACGCGCCGCATCCGAACACGGCGAAATTGTTCATGGAGTTCGCGTCGGGGCCCGATTACGCGGAAGTGACCCGCAAATTCTTCATCATGCCGCTGCGCCCGGAAATCGCGCCGCCCGAAGGTGCTCGGCCATTCGACAAGGTGGGGCTGATCCAGTCCACGCCGGCGGCGATCGAGACGGGGGTGCCGGAGATCAAGGAGAGGTGGCGGGATGTGTTCGGGGTTTGAGTGAAAGGCATAGCCCGAGTGCGGGAGGCGCAGATGTTTAGGCTC
>Ga0214182_1000762_pt1 | contig 11044 bp, 12 predicted proteins | sample TroBogEpilimnion_8_FD_153020 | JGI IMG/M metagenome (GOLD analysis project Ga0214182, IMG submission 153020) | Freshwater microbial communities from Trout Bog Lake, WI - 14NOV2007 epilimnion | ecosystem: Environmental > Aquatic > Freshwater > Lake > Epilimnion/Euphotic zone | place: Trout Bog... | reverse complement strand
GGGCCGACGCGGTCGTTTCGATTAACATGATCCACATTGCCCCCTGGCGCGCCGCGCAGGGCCTGATCGCCGGCGCCGCTCGTGTGTTGACCCCGAGCGGCCTGCTGTTCCTTTACGGGCCATTCCGGGAAAACAACGCACACACCTCGCCGGGTAACGCCGCATTCGACGCGGACTTGCGCGCCCGCGACCCATCCTGGGGCATCCGAGACCTGGAGGATGTCGCCGCCCTCGCCGCTCGGCATGGCTTCGCCGCACCGGAACGGATCCCGATGCCGGCGAATAATCTCAGCTTGGTGTTCCGGCGCGCCTGATCGGACGCGGCAACCCGAAATGATCGCGCAACGTCGTCCCCGTGTACGCCCCGCGGAAAATCCCCCGCCGCCGCAGTTCCGGCACGACCATCTCCACGAAATCGTCCAGCCCGGTGGGTACCGTCGGGAACATCATATTGAACCCGTCGGCGGCATCCGTCTCCAGCCATTCCTGCATCGTATCGGCGATGTCCTCCGCCGTGCCCACGAACTCCAACCCGCCGAAACCGCCTACCATTTGCGCCAGTTGCCGGACCGTTAAGCCATCCCGCCGCGCCAGTGCCACCAGCGTATCCCGCTGACTTTGGCTTTGGTTGGACGGCGGAATATCCGGCAGCGGCGCATCGAGATCGAACCTCGACGCATCGATCCCCAGCCGGATCGACAAATTCGGCATCCCGCTGTCGGGATGCACGAGGCTGTCGAGCAACGCCTTCTTATCCATAGCCTCTGCCCGCGTGCGCCCGACGGTCACCATCGCACCCGGCAGGATTTTGCAGGATCGTCCCACCGCCGACGCGCGCGTTTGCACGTCGCGGTAGAACAGACGCGCGTCGTCGATCGTGCGGCTGCTGCCGAAGACAACTTCGGCGGTTTCGGCGGCGAATTGCCGCCCAGCCTCGGACGCACCGGCCTGCACGATCACCGGGTTCACATCGTCCGCCCAGTTGTCCAACACCGCGGCAAGGAAGCCCCGAGCCATGCGGTAGCGTTCGTCGTGCTCGACATGCGCCGTCAGGCCGAAATTCAATGCCGCGTCCGGGTTCGCCGTGGTCACGACATTCCAACCGGCACGCCCGTTGCTGATCCGGTCCAACGACGCGAACCGGCGGGCGACGTGCAACGGGTTTTCGAACGTCGTCGACGCAGTCGCAACCAGCCCGATCCGTTCCGTGACCATCGCAAGGGCCGAGAGTAGCGTCATCGGCTCGAACGAACTGACCGTCGCGCTGCGCTGCAACGCCTCGACCGGCATATTCATCACCGCCAAATGGTCCGCCATGAAAAATGCGTCGAAGCACGCCTGTTCCAGCGTTCGGATGAACCGCACGATGTGCTTGAGGTTGAAATTGGCATCCGGATGCGCCCCCGGATAGCGCCACCAGGCCGTATGGATCGCGACCGGGCGCATAACCGCGCCAAGGTGAAGCTGCTTAGTCGGCATACCCCGCATCTCACCCCATTCCCCCACGTGAGTCGATTGCTGCCCCGTCCGGTGCTAAGCCCGTCCGACGACAGCGGAGACACCACCATGACGGCTACCGACTTCGACATTCCCACTCTGCGGGCCCGCCGCACCAACAAGTGGCACAAATTCCCCGCCGACGTGCTGCCGGCCTGGGTCGCGGACATGGATTTCGGGGTGGCCCCGCCGATCGCCGCCGCGCTCCAGCGCCTGAACGACAAGCAGGAATACGGATACGCGGCGCGGGAGGGTGTGTTGGCCGCCGCGTTCTCCCGCCGCATGGCCAGCCGCTTCGGCTGGCACACGGACCCGAAGGACGTGGTCGCGATCGGCGATCTGGTGCAGGCCAGCTTCTCCGCCGTCATGGCGTTCAGCGAGCCGGGCGAGTCCGTGCTGTTGCAGTTGCCGTCCTACCCGCCCTTCATGCTCGCCATTCAGGACACCGGCCGCCGCCTGATCGCCAACCCGATGCGCGACGACGGCGTGTGTTGGCGGCTCGATCTGGAATCCTACGACGCCGCGCCGGACCCAACCGCGCGGATGATGATCTTCTGCCATCCGCAGAACCCGACGGGTCGCGCCTACAGCCGGACGGAGCTGGAAGCCGTGGCGGCGTTCGCGATCCGCCACAACCTGATCGTGGTGTCGGACGAAATCCATGCCGACATCGTCTATCCCGGCAACACGCACATCCCCCTGGCATCGCTCAGCCCGGAGATCGCCGCCCGCACGATCACGATTACCTCGGCAACGAAAAGCTTCAACATCCCTGCTTTGCGCTGCGCCGTGATGCATTTCGGCGCCCCCGCCCTCAAGGCCCACTTCGAAAAGCGCGTTCCGTCCCGTCTGCTCGGCTCCCCCGCCGTGACCGGCGTCGATGCGACCGTCGCCGGCTGGGATGAGGGCCAACCGTGGCTGGACGAAATTCTGGCGCAGCTGAAAGCCAACCGCGATTGGCTGGCGGCGACGATCGCCGCGGAACTGCCGGGCGTGACCCTGCGCCTGCCGGAGGCAACGTATCTGGCATGGCTGGATTGCCGCGGCCTGGAAATTCCGGGATCGGCCGGCCAATTCTTCCTGGATCATGCCAAGGTCGGGCTGAATTTCGGGGAGACGTTCGGCGCCCAGTATCCCGGCTTCGCGCGGTTGAATTTCGCGACGCCGACGCCGGTTTTGAAGGAGATCGTGGGGCGGATGGTGGATGCGGTGAGGCAGCGGTAGAGCTTGGGCATTCGTGTCAACCGGTGTAGCCTGACCGTCACCAGCCCAACGGCGGCGGGCCAAACACAGGGGACGGAAAATGCAACAATCCGAGGCATTGGCCATACGCGACCTGCCGGCGATGCCGGGCGAGCGATCGCATCGCGGATTCGATCCGCTTCCACCGCTGGGGGTCCCCGCGGTCAAGCCCGTCGCGCATTTCCAACAACGTCCGATCGTGCCCGCGCTCGGCGTCGAGATTTCCGGAATCGACCTGCGCCAGCCCAGCCCGGGCGCGCAAGCCGAACTCCGGGGGGTGCTCGCCGAACGCAAGGTGCTCGTGTTTCGCGATCAGGACCTGACGCCGCATGAATATGCCGATTTCTTGCGCATCTTCGGCACGCCCGTGAAGGAAGACATGGTGGTCGACCCCGACCATCCGCCCGAGGTCGGCGCCATCCACACCAGGCCCAGCGAGCAACAGCAGATCAATTTCTGGCACATGGACCACTCGTTCCGTCCCCTGCCGACGCGTGTCCTGTCGCTCTACGCGAAACTCCTGCCGCCCCTCGGCGGCGACACGCTGTTCGCCAGCCTGTCGGCCGCCTACGATGCGCTGTCCGACGAAATGAAAGAACAGATCGACGGCCTGCACTGCTATCATCGCGTGACCGCGACCCAGAACACGAAACGCCGGCATACGCCGGAAGAAGCGGCGGCGATGGAGAAAGCACCGCCCATCGTGCATCCGCTGGTGCCTCGCGATCCTGGGAATGGACGGCGGTACCTGTTCGTCAATGTACCGATCTACTGCCGGAGCATTGTCGAGATGCAAACCCCCGAAGGCGACGCGCTGCTGCGCAAGCTGTATCGCCATGTCCAACGGCCGGAGTTCCAGTTCCGCCTGAACTGGCGGGTGAATACCGTCGTTGTCTGGGAAAACAACCACACCCTGCACTATCCCGTGTCTGACTATTTTCCGCACGAACGCAAGCTCTGGCGCGGCGTGATCCAGGCGACCGAGGCCGACCGGCCCATGGCCGCCGCTTGAGCAAACCGGATTACCGTTCCTTAAATCCGGCAAGCTCATCCTTGGCCCACGCGATCACCTGCGGAATGGTCTGTCCCGCGTGCAGACGCGCGAGCATGGTCGGTAAGGTTCCGCGGGTGAAGGCCCCGACCGCGATCGCGGGTGGGGCCGGCGACATGGCGATATAGGGATGCGCGTTGTGGAACGGCCGTAACGGATAATTAAAGCACAAACCCGCCGGCGGGCCGACCTTATCCCAGATGGGGAAATCGGTCATCGAGGGGAAAGGCGGAATGTCGTAGCCGATCACAGCATCGCAGCGCGCCTCGACCTGCTCCCGCTGCATCAAATGCGCGATAATATCCTTCGCCGCGCTTTTGTTTTCGGCGAATGTCCAGATGCCCCAATAATTGGTCGAATACGCCTCGAACCGCCCGGCGGGACCGGCTGGCGCCGGAAATGTCCATGAATCCGCCGATATCTCCGGCGCATCCTTTTGCGCGACCCACCACGGCGACGGTGGATTATATATCAGCGTCGTTTTTCCCGAGATATACGCGCGATTATTCGATGCGTCGTCGTAGGCGACCGCATTGTCCGGCAGGAATTTCACCAGTTTCTGGCTGTATTCCAAAACCCGCCGGACCGGATCGGAATCGACTGTGATTTCGCCGTGCCGGTCCACGACTTCCGCACCGAAGGAGGCGAACATTTGCCCGACCCATCCCGTGGAATCGCTGGTCGTTCCTAAACCGGTCGCGAATGGCAGACCCATTTTATGGCTGGCCTCCGCGACTTTTAGATAGGTGTCGTAATTCCAGTTCACGGCCGACGGCGATCCGCCGCCCTTCGCGGGATACATGTCCAAAACATCCATACCCGCCTGTTTCAGCAGGCTGATGCGCCCGAGTGCGTTGTAATTGAACGACATCGTGCTGATCGGAACGGCACGCCAACTTCCGTCGACCTTGCCCAGATATTCGCATATCGAATGGGTCGGGCCGTACTGGGCGGTCAATCTTGCCATGACGTCGTCCATCGGGATCATCAGGCGCGCGTTGTTGTGCACCTCCCACACCGGGAAAAGCTGGATATCGTGCCCGGCTTTGGCCAGCGCCTGCGCCGAGCGGGTGTTCAGCACGGCTTGGCCACCGAGGAAATCGGCCTTTACGTCGACCTTATTGGTGTCCGCCCAGGCCTGGATTTGCTTGCGCATCGTGTCGTTGCCGGCGGCGATCCAGTGATCGGGCACGACCATCGACAATTTGCCGGCGGCCCCGGCCGTGCGGATATGCACCAGCGGCAACACGGCGGCACCTACCAGCGCTCGGCGCCGGGACAGCGAACGCGGCTTCGTCGGTTGGTTCTGCATGGGGTGTTTCCTCATTATGGTCCGCGCGTTTCCGGGAGGATAGGCGCGGATGGCCGCGCGCTCCAAGAGCCCGCGGCGACGCGGGGGAGCAATGAGGCATTTTAGAGGGATAACTGGCGGAGGGGATGTCCTTATTAGCAACGTTTCCGGGCGTTGCCCATAGGTTCATAACACGCTGATATATGTGGGTTTTCACCTTTTTCGCGGTTCCTGCTGTTTCTCATTGAAGCGGGTTATCCCAAGGCATATTGTAGGCTGGATTGTATGGGCCAAAACGGCTTTCAGCCCATGGGATAGCCTTCGATGGATATCGCGACACGGGAGCGGAAGCTCCGCCCGATTAACAACCTCGCCATGATGAAGACGCCCGGAGTGGTCCGGTATGCGCCGGGTCTCTACCTACAGGTCCGGGCCGGGAAGCACGAATTCCGCCGGTCATGGGTGTTCCGCTACCGGCTCAACGGCCAGTCCCGATGGTTCGGGCTTGGCGAAGCCGATCTCGTGAGCATCGCCGATGCCAAGGAAGCCGCTATCGCCGCGCGCAAGGTCGTCAAGGCCGGACAAGACCCTATCGACATGCGCCGGGTCGAAAAGGCGGAGCAACGGGCCAAGGCGACGTTGAACACCTTCCGGGATGTCGCGCTGGCCTACATCGCCGCGCATCAAGACGGTTGGAAGAACGCCAAGCACAAGGCGCAATGGCATTCGACGCTGGAAACCCACGCCTTCCCGGTGCTTGGCGGCTTGCCCGTGGCATCGGTCGATACCGGCGCCGTCATGCGGGTGCTTGAGCCGATCTGGCGCGCAACGCCCGAAACAGCATCCCGGCTTCGCGGGCGGATTGAAAGCGTGCTGGATTACGCCACGGCGCGGGGCTGGCGGACGGGAGAGAACCCGGCGCGGTGGAAAGGCCATCTGGACAACCTCATGCCCGCCCGGTCCAAGCTGGCGCCGGTCGAACACCACGCCGCGTTGCCGTGGCGAGAGATCGGCGGCTTCATGGCGAAGCTGGCGGAGCAAGATGGCGTGGCGCCGATGGCGCTTCGCTTCGCGATCCTGACCGCGACGCGGACCAGTGAGACCTTGAACGCCACATGGGGAGAGATTGACCTGTCCGGGCCAGATGCGCCGGTCTGGACGATCCCGGCGGCGCGCATGAAGGCGGGCAAGGAGCATCGGGTGCCGCTGTCTGACGGCGCCGTGGCGATCTTGCGGACGGCCAAGATGCTCCGAACCACGGAAAAGCCGGATGAACCGGTGTTCCCCGGTCAGAAGCCCGGCAAGGGTCTCTCGAATATGGCCATGTTGATGTTGCTCCGGCGCATGGGGCGTGAAGACCTGACCACGCATGGCTTCCGGTCCACCTTCCGGGACTGGATCGCCGAAAGCACGGCTTACCCTCGGGAACTGGCGGAAAGCGCGCTGGCGCACACGGTTGGCGGCGTGGAAGGCGCCTATCAGCGCGGGCCGATGTTGGAGAGGCGCCGCAAGCTCATGGCGGATTGGGCGGGGTTCTGCGCCCGTCCGATGGCGACCGGCGAGATTGTGGCGTTTCGCCCGGCGGCTGGGTAGTTGCCACGACGCGGCGCGCCGCAGTAGGGCGGAACCATGATGGTCCAATTCGATCGCTTGGAAGCCGCTTTTGTCCCTCCCAGAGAAGGCGCACTTGAGGGGGGCGGATGCTGCTTGCGCGGCGCTTAACGACCATCTGGCCGAAATTCGCGGTTGGTTGAACCTCAAGCGGCGCACGGGCCGCTATTCATGGGGTTTCCTTGTGGAACTGGTGCACCATTCGCTACGGCGTAAGGTTCATATTCACGCGGTTTACGATGAGATCGGCAAACTTGAGGGAAGCGATATCCGGCCAAGCCGAACAAAGAAGCCGAGGCAGATGCGAGGGAAGTTGAGAGGATTGTGGCACAAGCACTATTTCCAGGCCGGGTTTATTCCGCGAAACCTGATTGATGAAACAGAACGAATGGTGAAAGATGGTCGTTGGGAAAAGATGTTCGCGCCGCATTATGGAAAATACATGCATGAATTCATGGACCAAGTTGGACACGAAATGGTGTTCGGCGCCCTTGAGCAACGGATGCGTGATAACCGACTGGCCGGGGAGTTTATCGTTTACGAACCCCAAGCGGACGGATCGAATTATTATCTGACACTTGGAGTTCACGGCGAATGGGATGCGATACGCGCCAGGGTGGATACGTATAAGGAATTCGACGCGGACGGCGGTTGGTAAGCGTCTCCTGCCGTTCCACGCCATTGCGTGGCGTTTCTTTGGTGGACAAACTATTGAGGTCGGATTATGGTTTGTCCGTCAACCCAAGGACGGCGCCATGCGCGAGATTGTCACATACATCCGTGTCTCGACCGGCAAGCAAGGCAAGTCCGGCCTTGGGATCGAAGCGCAACGCGCGGCTATCGCGCGGTTCGCCGAAACCGAGGGGATGGCGATCATCGCTGAATTCGTGGAAGTCGAGACCGGCAAAGGGTGCGACGCACTCGACCGGCGCCCGAAGCTGGCGGAGGCTTTGGCAACGGCCCGGAAGGCGAAGGCGCCGGTTGTCGCGGCCAAGCTTTGCCGCTTAAGCCGTGACGTGGCCTTTATCTCGGGTCTCATGGCCCAACGGGTGCCGTTCATCGTGGCGGAGCTTGGCGCCGATGCGGACCCGTTCATGCTGCATATCTATGCGGCGCTTGGCGAAAAAGAGCGGGCCATGATCGCGGACAGGACGCGGGCCGCGCTGGCGGCGAAGAAAGCGCGCGGTGGCATCCTTGGCGCACCGAAAGAGACCCTTGATGCGGCGCGGGCGATAAGCGCCAGCGTGAACCATGAGAAAGCGGAGACCTTCGCGGCCAATGTCCTGCCCGTCGTGCGGGAGCTACAGGCGTCCGGCGTGACAGGCCATCGTGAGATAGCAGCGGCGTTGAACGCCCGTGGCGTGCGGACAGCGCGCGGCGGGCGGTGGTATCACTCGACGGTCGGGAACCTGCTTAAGCACGCCTGACCGGCGCCAGCCTCAGAAAATTTCCATCGCCGGTTCACGTCAGGCATGGGCATCTTCCCGAAACCCTTTGGAATCGTGGCGCAATCGCCAAATCCATACGAGAATATTTCGCATACCGGAATGGTTTGGCGCGCTTTTTATCCTATGGCACAAGCCTCCCGTGGCGCCAGGGTGTTTCCTGACACGCCAAACACGGAGGTATGCACATGCAAGTCGCATATCCCGAGCCTGCCACGGCCAAGATAAGCAGCGCCGTCGCATACTCGGGTCTCAGTCGCACAACGCTATGGCGCCTGTCGAAAGCGGGCAAGGTCCGCATTATCAAAGTCGGGCGCAGCACTCTTTGCGGTATGGCATCGTTAAGGGCTTATCTCGCCAGCGCGCCAAGCGCCGCGTAACCCAAACTCAGGACTTATTTCGGATGTATGACAATCACATTGACCACGCCGCCGTGATGGCCGCGCACGAACGCCACCGCGCCGTCCAGATGCGTCTCCCCGCCGCTCAGGAACGTCTAGACGCTGCCGAGACCGAATACGCCGCCGCGTCTGGACGGCACGAGACAGCCCTTCGCGGTGACGGTGGCGATCCTGCCAAGACTGCTTCGGCGCTTGAAGCTGCCAGCCGTGCGGTCACCCTGGCGACGGATGCCATTCCCGCCGTCCAACGAGCGATCCAGGAAAGCACGGCGCTTCTGGGCGGCGAAGTCCAAGCCGCCCATGCCTCTGCCCGAGCCGCCGCCGCGCGGGACTTGGTCCAGGCCGCACACGATATCGACGGGCTGAAAGCGGCCCTGGCGGATGCCCTGGCGCGATACCGCAAGGCCGCGATTGCCCTGCCCTCTCTTGGCGGCGAGCCGGTCAATGCGAAGCCCCCGCATGTTCCCGAAGAAGCCATCATCTGGCCCACGCTACCCAACCGGAACGTTTTGCCCATCGTCGCGCGCCACTCGCCCGACCATGCCGCGACCCTCAAGGAGGGTGTGGCGTGAACGATCAAAAGACCATGACGCGGGCCGAGTTTGAAGCACTCGATCCAGCCGCCCGCCGCGCGGTGATGAAGGCCGGAACCATGCTAACCGATGGCGTTGGTAGCCCCTCAACCGCTCCGGTCGCGGGTGGCAAGCCGATGATGGCACGGGCGGAATTCGACGCGCTGCCAGCCGCCGAACGTGCCGCAGCGGCCCGAAGCCACGTCCTCACGGATGGCCCGGTTGCGCACCCTGGCGAAGCGGAAATCCTGGTCCGCGCGCCCGGCGCCATTGGGTTCACGAAAACGACCCTGGCCGAGCTTCTGGCCGCGCAAAGCCGATAACCCCGTGCAACGGGCTGGTTTCGGCCAGCCCCATTAGGTACGTTTCGATATGGGAATTAGAACCAAGCACCCTGCATACTTGGCAGCGGTTGATCGCTGGCGCCGTTGCCGCGACGCTTACGAGGGTCAGGATGCAATCCACTCGGGCGGGAAGCTGTATCTTCCTTCCCCGGACGGAATGAGCGCAACCGATTACAACGCCTATCGTGACCGCGCGTTGTTTTACGAGGCTGTCGGAAGGACGGTGGACGGCTTCGTTGGCGCTATTTCGCGCCGCGACCCGATCATTGACGCACCGGAGCGGTTACAAACCTTGCTCCGCGATGCGACGCTAAGCGGCCTTACGATGGCGGAACTGACGAAGCAGCTTTGCCGCGAGACGATCCTCATGGGCCGTTGCGGCGTGCTGGTAGATTACGATAACGGTGCGGAAAGTCCGTTGCTGGCTTTCTACCGGGCGGAAGACATCGTGAATTGGGGGAGCGGCTTTATCGTTCTTTCCGAGCGGGTATACGAACCAGACCCGATTGACCGGTTTAAGATGGTTCCGGTTGAGCAATATCGCGAGCTTCGCGTCATCGATGGTGTTTACACTGCCCAGCTTTGGCGGAAACCGGATAGCCGTGGCGAATTCGCGCCGTTCGGCGCACCCATCATCCCGACGCGTCGCGGTCAGACTTTCGACGCGATCCCGTGGCAGTGGCTAACGCCACTCGGGAACACGTCAGACATCGTGAAGCCGCCGCTTCTTGGGTTAGTGCATGTTGCGATTTCGCACTATCGCACAAGCGCGGACCTGGAACACGGTAGCCACTTCACGGGTCTCCCGACCTTATACGTGACCGGCATTTCAGACCCGGATCAACAGATACGGGTTGGCAGCATGTCGGCTATCACAGTGCCAGACGCCAACGCTCGCGTCGGCTACGCTGAATTCTCCGGCCAGGGTCTGAAATCGTTAGAAACGGCCCTGGAACAAAAACAGGGAATGATGGCTGTCCTGGGAGCTTCTGTCTTCCACGACAGTAAGCGCGGGGTGGAAGCGGCGGAGACAGCGCGCATCCGAACATCCGGCGAGACCAGCCTTCTTACAGGCGCGGTTACGGCAGTGGAGGAAACGTTGACAGCGGCGTTGAAGACGGCGGCGGAATGGGTGGCGGCTTCCGGCGACGTATCGGTGACGCTCAACCGCGAATTTATCGACACGCGGCTTGATGGCCAGACGTTGACGGCGCTTGTCGGGGCTTACCAAACCGGGGCCATGACGATTGAACAATTCCTTTTCAGTCTGCAACAAGGTGATATGCTCCGTCCTGACACGGATATCGATGCGGAAGCGGAAGCAGTCCGGGCCGGGAGTGCCAGCCGTGAGTAAGCGGGTCAGGACCACCTCGGATGTGGTAGGTATGCCACCGAACGAATATATCGGTGAGCCTATCAACTACGTTCTCTCAGTGGAACGGGCGCTAGTTGCCAACCTCGCCGCCGTTCGCGCGGCAAGGGAGCAACCGGAACGTCAAGGCAAGCCGAAAGGTCGGGAGCGCAACGATGGGTGCATACGACGGCATTAAGCCATACATCACATACGATGAGCTTCCGAGGTCACAGAAG
>Ga0214182_1000761_pt1 | contig 11049 bp, 8 predicted proteins | sample TroBogEpilimnion_8_FD_153020 | JGI IMG/M metagenome (GOLD analysis project Ga0214182, IMG submission 153020) | Freshwater microbial communities from Trout Bog Lake, WI - 14NOV2007 epilimnion | ecosystem: Environmental > Aquatic > Freshwater > Lake > Epilimnion/Euphotic zone | place: Trout Bog... | reverse complement strand
GTCCGCGCCATCGGTTTCGACATTGATCCAGTAAACCTCGGCGCCGCCATCGGCGTTGCGTTCGCCCGCGCGATTGCAGCGGCCGAAGCGCTGCACCATCGACGACCATGGGGCCAGTTCCGTGAACAGGACGGCCGAGGTCATATCGATCCCCGCTTCCACCGCCTGCGTTGCGACCACAACGCGGTCCGTCGCCGCGCCGTCCCGCAGGCGTACTTCCAGCGTCCCGCGTTCGGGCGGGCGATAGCGGGAATGGATCAGCAATCGCGCGGTGGAATCGTTCAGCACGGGTTTCAGCGCCGCATACAGCGCCTGGGCGCGACGGACGGTATTCACGATCACCAGGGTGGTGGTGCCTTGCCGATGACGGGATGCCACTTCCTGGGCAAGCGTCTCGGAATGGATGTGCGGCTTGGTGACACTCTCCGCGGTGACGGTTGCCTGGGCCCGATGGAGACGTTTGATCGCGTCCAACCGAACGGAGAGAGTGGACGGTTCGGGTGGCGCCCCGTCATCCCAGCGCAGCACGACCGGATTTGGAATCTCGGCGCGGAATTCGGCAGTCCGAAGCCACGCGGGGTTAAGGGTTGCCGAAACCCACAGGCTTCGGGCCAGCCCTGGATGGCGCCAGCGTCTCAGGCGTCGGAACGCCTCCAATTGGGCGGATGTAGCAAGCCCGGCGCCCATCAGCTGAACTTCGTCGTAAACCCAGAGCGCGTCGGTGTGCAGCAGGCCGTAGTCGATCGGCCAGCCGAATCGTGCCATGCCATATCCGCGCATGAGAGCCCGGGAAAGCAGCATATCCTGGGTGCCGACAATGATGGCTGGAGCCTCCGGTCGCGGGCGCCAATCGGCATCCACGGCCCCGCCCAAAATTAGATGCACGCTCGGCTTGCGCTGATTACAGGGGAACATTCCGCTGAGGCGGTCCATCCAGCCCTGTGCCTCTCGCGCAGTCTGTTCGACAAGCGTGCGCATCGGCAAGCACCAGATCAGACGACGCGGAGTCGTCTCTGGCGTTGTTAGCCGTTGCCATATCCAGGCAAGTGTTACCGCGGCCGTTTTTCCAAGGCCGGTTGGAGCAATTAACATGTCGGCGTCGGGGCGGTCAGCGATTGCACGCTGAAAAGGGAACGGCACCACACCGGTCGAGCCGTATGCTTGATGGTAGACGGCATCCAGTGTGATCTTGCTCAAGGGGCTTCCCCATTGCTGGCCAGGATGTATTGATTTCGGGCAAACGCCAAAGCTGCGAGCTGGCCGCAACACCAGAGGATCGATCAGAGTCTTCTCGTGGAGCGAGCAACGAAAGTAGCGTTTATTCCTCAATGCCGGCTTTTGGATGTTCTACACACAATAAGCGGAACGTGTCAACTGCGTTGATTCGCGCGCCGGCCTCTTGCCAGCAGCCACAACCAAGGTTCAGATCAACCCAGGACTCTCGCTATGGCTGGATGAAAGTCGGGGGTCAGGTCACGCGTCGCGAAGATCGGCGCTTAGATTTGCGAAGTTTCGGGGCGGAGCGCTGGCATCGTCCCGTCAAGTCCGATACCGCCTATGCCGCATATTTGCCGCATGATGGTCCAGACAATACTGATATTCATGATTATTGTGAGGAATATCAATGGCGTCCCGTAGGGGATTCGAACCCCTGTTGGTGCCGTGAGAGGGCTATAACGGCGGGCATCAGCGAAAGGATACGGAGGAGTTATACCATTGTTTATCAATGATATATGGTTTGGCGAATAAGCTTGAAAGCCCGCGAATGGGACCGTATAGTTGGTAAGGTAGTTGGTAAACCAAGGTCCCTCCCATGCCCCGTTCCGTCGCCGATGCCCCGATTACGACCAAAGCTGCACGGGAGCGATTGGTGGTTCGCCATCAACCCTATTGGCGCGGCCTGGGGGCCGGTGCTGCTCTTGGCTACCGGAAGGGAACGACGGCAGGGGTATGGTTGGTTCGGGTCCGCGACCTGTCCGTGGGCGGCAACTATCGACAGGAAGCCCTTGGACGGGCGGATGACACGCTGAAAGCCGATGGCGTTGAAATTCTCGACTACCGCAAGGCCGAGGCAAACGCACGAGATTGGATTGCCCGTCACCACCGTATCGCGGCCGGCCTTGAACCGGAACCCTCCGCCAAGCCCGCCGCCCCTTATACCGTCGCCGATGCGGTTGCTGATTACCTTACCGACTATGCGGCACGCGGCGGCAAGGCACTCCGTACGACGACACAAGTGGCGAAGGCCCATATTGTGCCGGCCCTCGGTACAACCCCGGTCGGGCGCCTAACCCGCGACAACCTAAAATCCTGGCATCGCACCCTTGCCGCTACGCCGGCACGCGTTCGGTCAAAAACAGGGGAGCGGCACCACCGCGACACGGAACGCGATCTCGATGCGCCCCGACGGCGGCGTTCATCCGCCAACAGGGTACTGACGGTCCTCAAAGCCGCGCTCAACCATGCCCATGCCGAGAGCAAGGTTACCTGTCACGCGGACGCCTGGGCCGCTGTGAAGCCCTTTCGAGAGGCTGATAAGGCCAAGGTCCGGTACTTGCTTGACGACGAAATCACGCGGTTGGTGAACGCCTGCCCCCCCGATTTCCGCTTGCTGGTGATCGGGGCACTTATGACAGGTTGCCGCTATGGCGAGTTGGTGGCGTTGACGGCCGGGGACTTCGACCCCAAAGCCGGAACCGTCACCATACGCCTGAGCAAGAGTGGAAAGCCCCGCCATGTCGCGTTGACCGATGAAGGCCGGTCATTTTTCCAGGGCATTGCCGCTGGTAAACCCGGCACCGCCAAGCTGTTTCAACGCGACAAGGTCGTCCAACAGGCCTCCCGGACGGCGCCAGCTACCACGATCCGAGCGGACTGGGGAGATTCTGACCAGTTCCGGCCCGTCCGCGCGGCGTGCGAAGCGGCGAATATTGACCCTGCCGTGTCGTTCCATGAACTGCGCCACACCTATGCCTCTCGGCTGGCCATGCGCGGCGTGCCCATGGGGGTAATCGCGGCGCAGTTGGGACATGCTGACACCCGCATGACGGAGAGGCACTACGCCCATCTCTCACCGGGCTATGTGGCGGAGACTGTGCGAGCATCGTTCGGGACGCTTGGCATCGTCCCACCTTCCGCCGGACAGGTAGTGCCGCTTCGCGTGGCCGCTGCGTGATTAGGTGCAATTGAACTTCAAATTTGATGTGCTGCCGACAATCCATGTTAGCGCCGACGATCCCGTTGTTTGGAAATGGTCATACGTTGTACCGGCCAACGACTCAATTTTCATCTTGAAGTGACACATAACGCGACAGTCTCGCCACACGAGAACAAAACGTGATAAATCCGCCACACTCTAGACCTAATTGGGGAAATTATTGAGGGGTCTACAGATAGTTAACCACCCGTCCGTGCGACCATGGTATGCGGGGTTGCTCGCTGAAAAGCAATGAAAGGTAGAGTAAACCCTTGGAAGCTATTCCCCTCGCATACCGGATCGAAGATGCGCGCCGCTGCCTCGGTCTCGGAACCACGAAGATATACGAGTTGATCGCTACAGGCGCGCTCGATGCGCGGAAAGCTGGCGGCAGGACGTTAATTACAGCCGAAAGCTTACGCGCCTATCTGGCAGGCCTCCCTCGCGCGGACATTCGCACGGGCTTGCGCGGCGCAGCCTGATGGTTACTTTCCTCCCTGCCCTCGGTCGGGGTGGAAAGCGTTCGTTACCCACACTCGTTAGATCACATCAGAAACCGCCGGTCCTAGAATAGGCAGGTACCGGCGGTGTGATTTCAACGGTGTGTGGTAACCCGCTGTTATCGTATTGCGCAGTACGTTGCAAGCATGGACCGGTGGGGAGAAACCCCACATGGCCGTTGGACGGAGAGTGTTGCCGAATGGGCGCAGCGCGCCGGTTCGCGATCCGTATGCCTCAATTCGTGCCGATTTAATTTCTGCTGCCAGCTACCGCGCACTCCCCGGCTCGGTAATGCGTTTGCACCTGCTATTTGAGGCAAACTACAACCCAAATCACGAACTAATCATGCCCTGCAATAACGCCGCGAAGCAGCTCAAAGCATCGTGTAGCACTGTGACGGCTGGAATCGCTTCGCTGGTTCGATCTGGCATTGTTGCAAAAGTTCGCGATGGTCGCCGTCCCAACACCATGGGCATCTTGGCGAAAGGTAAAGCGGCTGTTTACGCGCTCCCCCATCGTCAACCTGCACCGGCTAGCCCTCCCGTGTGGAAACAACCGCATGACCCCCGCCCCCAAGGGTATTGGCGTGTCCACGTTCAACGGTTGCGGCAACTCGTGCGGGAATTATCCGACAATGAGGCAAAGGTTTACCTCATTTTTCACGCTGCGGACCGGACAGCCGAGGGGTCACTCGTCCAGAATGACCCTCGCGCCCTGTCTGAGGCGGAAACCCGGATACCAAAAACGACATTACACCGTGTCATTAAGGCGCTCATTACGCGGGGCAGGATCGAGGTTGCCCAGCCCGCAGCGGGTTCGCGACCGGCACTCTACCGCCTTGCCCCCTCGGAGTTGAAAGTGCCGAGGCAAGCCAGGGAGAAGTCGCGAACCACGAAATAAACGCCGCTACCAGAATGGCAAGCAATCCAACTCCTTCGCTACCCTGATGGAACACAATCGCTTTCCGTTCCACCTGGGTAGCGGTAAACGCACCTTGTTCGCGGTTTTGTGTGCCACCAGCGTAGACCATGAATTCAACCATGCCGACTGACTACGCACGAGGGATAGGGGGTGTCGCAGACGGGGGCGGTTAACGGCTCATCAACCGATGTGGTCATCAATTTCGACAGCCGCGAAATTCAAACAGGGGGTAAGACCGGGCACACGCGGTAGTTCCCCAAATCGGCGCCACTGGTCTGACACGAACCCGTCCGATCCCCGGAATTTCCACGGCTCGCGCGCGCGGCGGTTCCCGGACGCCTCAAGCTGCCGGGATTGGCCGGCCGTCCACCCGTTTAGGCCGCGAGTTTCAGCGCTGTAAAATCGGAGAGAAACCCCGAAAAGCCCTTTTACTATGGCTCGCACGCGCGCGTCGGTGAATCCGCTACTTGTCCGTCCCTGCGCTAGGGGAAGCGTGCCCAACCAGCATTACAACGGCTCGCGCGCGCGCCGTGGTGCAAACAGCTTGGCGGCGGATACCGGGTGTGGAAGATAAAACCTCAACACCGGAGGCAGATTCTGGTATCAATCCCGGCATGAAGCACGCCCCCAAAACCGAGCCGGGCACTGCCGTAGCCCCATCCTCCGAACCGACACCGGAAGAGCAAGCCGCATTAGCGCCGCTACTCGAAAAGCTACGGAAGAAGCCGCGCATCCCTTCCATCAGCCTGACGAAGGAGGACGGTGCGTTAAAAATCGCCTTAGGTAACGCCGACGACCGGACCGGGCATCTTTTGCTCATGAAAGCACTCGGGACGGCGGACTGTGATTTCGTCAACGGGCTGCTGTCGCAAGCCGTCAACGCCGGAACCCGAGGCACTTCCACCGATGCGAGCGGGGCTAATTTCATACTGGCAGTCGTGAAGAGCGTCGCGCCACAAGATGAAATCGAGGCGATGCTGGCGACCCAAATGGCGGCGGTGCACATGGCAAGCATGACCTTTGCCCGCCGGCTTGCTGGTGTTGAAAACATCCCCCAGCAAGACAGTGCTTCAAACGCTTTCAACAAGCTGAGCCGAACGTTTTCCGCGCAAATGGAAGCCTTGAAGCGATATCGAACCGGCGGTGAGCAACGGGTCACAGTCCGGCATGTGTCCGTCCATCAGGGTGGGCAAGCCATCGTCGGATCGGTATCCGCAGCCAAGGGAGGGGGTGGGGGATGAGCGAAAAATTCGGGAACAACCCCATGCACCGCCTGCCCGACTGGCGTTTAACGCTCCCCCTGGCACAGGCATGCCCCCGCTGTGGCGCCAGGACGCGCCTAGGGGCCGGTTGCAAGGCCCCCGCTATGCCGAATGGCCGGTGCCGCATGCACGGCGGTGCCAGTTCGGGACCCCGCACAGCGGCGGGATTGGCACGCATGCGCGATGCCAAGACGCGGCATGGCCGATACACCGAGGAAATGCGCGACATGATGCGCGAGGTAAGGGAGCTTGACGCCCTCGCGCGGCAAACCCTGGGCCGTCTGTAGACAAGCACGATCCCCGCGTTGTAATGATGGCCATGGGGAGACGGTTCGACCGGTAGAATCCGCCGCGACCCCCACAGGGCGACAAAAAGGGCGCGCGCATGAGCCGATCACACGCGGATGGCCGCTAACCATCATGGACAAAAAGAGCCTGAGCGAACGCGACATCTGCACCAAGTTCATCACGCCAGCCCTGCGCTCGGCCGGTTGGGATGAGCTTCACCAAATCCGCGAAGAGGTCAGCTTCACCAACGGGCGCATCATCGTACGCGGCAAACTGGTCAGTCGCGGGAAGGCCAAACGCGCCGACTACATTCTCTACATCAAGCCCAACATCCCGTTGGCGGTGATCGAGGCCAAGGACAACAACCACAGTCTCGGCGACGGGATGCAACAGGGCCTCGACTACGCCGCGACCCTCGATATCCCCTTCGTGTTCTCTTCCAACGGAGACGGCTTCCGCTTTCACGACCGCACCGCCACCGGCAGCGCCATCGAGACGACGTTGGCCCTCGATGCCTTCCCCTCCCCTGCCGAGCTTTGGGCACGCTACCGGACATGGAAGGACTTCACCCCAGAAGCCGAGCGGTTGGTACTCCAGGACTATTTCGACGATGGCAGCGGGAAAGCCCCGCGCTACTATCAGGTCAACGCCGTCAACGCGGCCATCGAGGCTGTTGCGAAGGGCCAGGACCGCATCCTTCTGGTAATGGCGACCGGGACCGGCAAGACCTACACCGCCTTTCAAACGATCTGGCGCCTGTGGAAAAGCGGACGCAAAAAGCGCATCCTGTTCCTGGCCGACCGCAACATCCTGATCGATCAGACGAAGGTCAACGACTTCCGCCCGTTCGGCGGCGTGATGGCCAAGCTCTCGGCCAACGCCAAAACCATCGAACGGCCGGACGGCACCAAGATCGAGTTGACGCTGGCACTCGACAAAAAGCGCCGCATCGATCCGTCTTACGAGGTCTACCTCGGCTTGTACCAATCTCTCACGGGACCGGAGGACCGGCAAAAGCTGTACAAAGAATTTACCCCCGGCTTCTTCGACCTGATCGTGATCGATGAGTGCCATCGCGGCAGCGCGGCCGAGGATTCGGCTTGGCGGGAAATTCTCCGGTATTTTTCGGCCGCCACCCAAATCGGGCTGACCGCGACACCGAAGGAAACCCAATACGTCTCCAACATCGCCTATTTTGGCGACCCGGTGTTCACCTATTCCCTGAGACAAGGCATCGGCGACGGGTTCCTGGCCCCCTACAAGGTCATCAAAGTCCACATCGACCGCGACGTGGAAGGCTACCGGCCGGAGAAAGGCCAACTCGACCGCGATGGAAATGAGGTTGAGGACCGCATCTATAATGCCACGGATTTCGACCGCACGGTGGTGCTGGACGACCGCACGATATTGGTCGCCCGAAAGGTCACCGAATTCCTGAAAGAAAGCGGCGACCGCTTCCAAAAGACGATTATTTTTTGCGTCGATACCGAACATGCCGACCGGATGCGGCAAGCGCTGGTCAACGAAAATGCCGATCTTGTCGCCGATAACCCCCGATACGTCATGCGCATTACCGGCAATGACGCGCTCGGACAGGCGCAACTCGACAATTTTATCGCCCCGGAATCCCGCTACCCCGTTCTTGTCACAACCTCCCGTCTGCTTTCGACCGGCGTGGACGCACAGACGTGCCGGTTGATCGTGCTGGACCGCGAAATCGGGTCCATGACGGAATTCAAGCAAATCGTCGGGCGGGGCACCCGCGTGCATGAGGACACCAAAAAATTCTATTTCACGCTGATCGATTTCCGGGGGGCAACCAACCACTTCGCCGACCCCGATTTCGACGGGGAGCCGGTGCAGATTTACGAACCCGGCGGGGACGATCCGATGGTGCCGCCCGATGAGGACGGGGAATCGCCGCCTACAACGCCGGAACCCGGTGAAACCATCGTTTCCGATCCGCCCAATATCGCGATCATACCGGGCAACGGGGGCGGAACGCGGAAAATTTACGTCGATGGCATAGGCGCGACCATCGTCGCCGAACGGGTGGAATACCTCGACGGAGACGGCAACCTCGTCACCGAATCCCTCCGCGACTTCACCCGCAACGCGTTGAAAAAGCGGTTCGCCAGCCTCGACGATTTCCTGAAACGCTGGAAAGCGACAGAGCGCAAACAGGCCATTATCGAGGAACTGGAAGCCGAAGGCCTGAAACTCGCCCCCATCATGGATGAGTTGGGCAAGAACCTCGATCCGTTCGATCTGATTTGCCACGTTGCCTTCGACCGAAAACCGCTGACCCGGCGGGAACGCGCGGACAGCGTGATAAAGCGCGACGTGTTCGCGAAATACGGGCAGCAAGCCCGCGCCGTGCTTGACGCGCTATTGGCCAAATATGCCGATGAGGGCGTTATCAACCTCGACGATGCCAACGTGCTGAAAATTGCCCCGTTCACCGCAATGGGCGCCCCGATGCAATTGCTGCGCGCGTTCGGCGGCCGGCCGGCATTCGAGCAAGCCGTTCACGAAATGCAAACCGCCCTTTACCAGGAAGCTGCCTGAGTATGTCCGTCCGCACCATCGTCAAATCCATCCAGGATATCATGCGCCAGGACACTGGCGTCGATGGCGATGCCCAGCGCATCAGCCAATTGTGCTGGATGTTCTTCCTGAAAATCATCGACGATCAGGACCAGGAACTGGAAACTTTCGACGACCGCTACCGCTCCCCCATTCCCCCCAAATACCAATGGCGGAATTGGGCGGCGGACCCGGAAGGGATCACGGGCGAAGCGCTGATGGCGTTCGTCAACGCCGACCTTTTCCCCACCCTGAAAAACCTCCCGGCATCGGGCGCGGGCAACCGGTCCCGCGTGGTCCGCGACGTGTTCGAAGATGCCTTCAACTACATGAAATCCGGCCAACTCATGCGGCAGGTCATCAACCGCATTTCCGGCGTCGATTTCAACGATCTGGCCGAGCGGCAGCACTTCGGCGACATTTACGAGCAATTGCTGAACGACCTGCAATCCGCCGGGAATGCCGGGGAGTATTACACCCCGCGCGCCGTCACCGCCTTCATGGTGGACCGCATCGACCCGCACCCCGGCGAAATCCTGTTCGACCCGGCATGCGGCACCGGGGGCTTTCTGACCTGTTCCCTCCGTCACATGCGGGACCGCTACGTGAAGCGGCCGGAGGATGAAGCCAAAGCCCAGTCCGGCTTGCGCGCGGTGGAGAAGAAGCAGCTTCCCCACATGCTGTGCGTCACCAACATGCTGTTGCACGGCATCGAGGACCCGAGCTTCGTGCGCCATGACAACACCCTCGCTCGGCCCTACGTGAGCTATGGGGCGTCCGACCGGGTGGATATCGTCCTGACCAATCCCCCGTTCGGCGGGCGGGAGGAAGACGGGATCGAATCCAACTTCCCCACCCATCTCCGCACGCGGGAGACGGCGGACCTGTTCCTGGCGCTGATTGTCCGCATGCTGAAACCGGGCGGGCGCGCCGCCGTGGTGCTGCCCGACGGGTCCCTGTTCGGGGAGGGCGTGAAAACCCGCCTCAAGGAAGCGCTGATGGAAGAATGCAACCTGCACACCATCGTCCGCCTGCCCAACTCGGTGTTCCGGCCCTATGCGTCCATCGGCACCAATCTGCTGTTCTTCGAAAAAGGCACGCCGACCAAGGATATCTGGTTTTACGAGCATCAAGTGCCGGAAGGGCAGAAGGCCTATTCCATGACCCGGCCCATCCGGGTGGAGCATCTGCAAGCCTGCGCCGATTGGTGGGGCGGCAAGACCCGCAAGGGCCGGACGGAGACCCCACAGGCCTGGAAGGTGACGGCAGCGGAGGTGAAGGCGCGGGGCTACAACCTGGATATCAAGAACCCGCACGCGGTGGCGGACGACCATGGGGACCCCGAGACGCTGCTGGCCGATTTGACCGCCGCCGAGGCGGAGGTGGCGAAGCTGCGGAACCAGTTGAAATCCATCCTGGCCGAGGCGCTGGCGCGGTGACGCCCATACACGCGGCGGCGGGAACGTGGTAACCTCGGGCCATGCATAGCGCGATTGAACAGCATCGGGAGGAGATCGCGGACATCTGCCGCCGCTTCGGCGTGCGGCGGTTGGAGGTGTTCGGTTCGGCCGCGCGCGGCACCGATTTCAACCCTGAGACCAGCGACGCCGACTTCCTGGTGGAATTCGCGCCGGACGCCGGGTTGCCCTACCTGGGGCACTATTTCGGCTTGGAAGAGGCGCTTGCAGCGCTGTTGGGCCGATCCGTCGATCTGGTGGAGCCGAGGGCCGTGCGCAACCCGTATATCCGCGCCAGCATCGACCGGGCGCGCGAGCTTGTTTATGCAACGTGATGGACGCAGTTTTTTGTGGGACATCCACGATGCGGCCTGTGCGATTGAACGGTTCGTCGCCGGGATGGATTCCAGCGCCTTCGCGGAAAACGACCTTGTGCGCGCCGCCGTCGAACGCAAGTTCGAGATCGTGGGAGAGGCCCTAAGCCAACTGTTCAAGACCGACCCCGCGCTCGCCCAGCGTGTGCCGGACTACCGGAAGGCAATTTCCTTTCGCAATCTGCTGATCCATGGATATGCGTCGGTCGAGGACGATGAGGTTTGGAAGATTGTCCAGACGTCTTTGCCGGTGTTGCGGGCAGCCGTCGCGGCGCTGATGAAAGAATTGGGGTCACCCTGAGATGACGCCCGAGCGATTGCTGGCCCATTACGAACGGATCGCCGACGCGCCGGACGCGGTTGCTCGGCTGCGGCGGTTTGTTCTGGATTTGGCGGTGCGGGGGAAACTGGTCCCGCAGGACGCAGGAGATGAACCAGCGTCGGAGTTATTGAAGCGGATCGCG
>Ga0214182_1000760_pt1 | contig 11088 bp, 6 predicted proteins | sample TroBogEpilimnion_8_FD_153020 | JGI IMG/M metagenome (GOLD analysis project Ga0214182, IMG submission 153020) | Freshwater microbial communities from Trout Bog Lake, WI - 14NOV2007 epilimnion | ecosystem: Environmental > Aquatic > Freshwater > Lake > Epilimnion/Euphotic zone | place: Trout Bog... | reverse complement strand
GGCCTGCTTCGCTGGGCCGACATGCCCTACGATATGCTGGTGGAAACGTTACGGAACAGGTTCGCGGGTGTCGGAACCGAAGAATATACCGAGTTGTTCCTGAATGCCATCGGCGGCGGTCGTGGCGAATATTGCACGCGCGATCTGCGCGGCATGATGTTCCAAAGATCGTTCGTTTACGAGGATCAGACGACTCGCGATAAAATGCTCGTGTCGGTCATTAAGCGTTTGCAATTCCTGACGCGTAAGCTGATCGCGGACCTTGAGGAAGGTACCAAGATTTTCGTGTTCCGGCTGACCGATCGGAATTTAACCGACGACGAGATCGCGGATCTGCATGCGGCGATGCGCGCCTATGGCGACAACTGGCTGCTGTATGTCCGCTACGAGGACGCGGATCATCCCAACGGCACTGTCGAATTGGTGGCTCCCGGTTTGATGATCGGGTATATGGACCGGTTCAAACTTTCGGCAACCAATCAGCTATCGGCCGCACCGCCGACCGCGTCGTGGCTGACGGTGTGTCGAAATGCATATGCGATTTGGAAGGGAGGTGACGCTTGATATTTTCGATTGAGCGTGAATGTAAAATGACCGCTTTTTGCCATTCCGGCAAATAAGGAAAATTCCCATGCTGACCAGCTTGCGTTTATGGTTCGAGCGCTATTCGGCGATGCGTGAATTGCGCAATATTCGCAGGGAAGATCACGCATACATCGTCAGAGAAGTCGCTGGGCAGCTGCGCGATATCAAGGACGCGATCGCGGCGAACGATTTCAGCCGAGCGGGTAATTTATGGGACAAAGTGCATGCCGAACATCCCAAGGAGGCATTGGATCCCCGTAGCACATTGCAGATTTTAATCGACCTCAAGCGGTTCGACGACGCGGAGGCATTGGCGGACGCTCGCCGCAAACGCGTTTCTCACCAGTCTTACGAAGAAGATTACGCGTATGTCGCGCATCAACGAGGCGATTTCGCCGAAGCCGTGCGCCGCTGGGAAGCGGTACGAAAGCGGTATCCGTCCTGGAAATCTTATGCGGATGGTGCGAATGCCCTGACCCTCACCGGGCGGCAAGAGGAGGCAAAAAATCTTCTCTATGACGGAATAGCCCGATTTCCCGAGCAGATAGAAATTCGGATCGAATTGGGACGCTTGCTTACAGGTAGCTATGGATTGGAGGAAGCCCTGCGGCAATGGACGGAGATCCGCGATAAATTCGGGCATCCCATCGGTTACGACGGAATGGTGAATTGCTTGCATGCTTTGGAACGATACGATGAGGAGTTCGCGGTTTTGAAAGAGGCCGTTGTCAAGTTCCCCACAATCGGAGCGATGCGTGCCGCTTTGGCGGCCGCGGAACAGCGTCGTCTGTCCAATGACGCGGGGACCGGAGCGTAAGGCGATAGCTGCGCGGCGACCCGATCTCGGGTTGCGTGCAGCCAGCGTGGAACCTACAATACGCGCGTCGAACCTACGATGGCAGCGAAAGCGATGTGCGCGTCGAAGAGCGGGATGCGAGCGGCCATGGCAATCACGATGTGGGGGCCACGCGTGCCGCCGCGTCAACTCCGGTGATCTTCATGCTGGCCGATGTGTTCACGCCCGACGCGGCACCGGATTTATCGCAGACCGCCGTCGACGCTGAGCGTTATTGGCGCGCGTACCTCGAGAAGGACACCCAGCGGGGCAGCGCGCATGCCGGCTTGGCGCATGCGCTGAGCGAACAAGGACGCCACGATGAAGCCGAAGCCGTCCTGACCGCCGCGGGAGAATTGCTCCCTGGCGAGGTGTCGTTCTTCCTCGAATACGCGCGTCTGGCTGAGACACAAGGCAATTGGCCCGAGGCGGTGCGTCGTTGGGCTTACATCCGGTCGGTTTGGCCGAATGAGTGGCCGATCTATACCGGGCAGGCGGCGGCACAGTGCGAGTTGGAGCAATTCGATGCCGCATGCGCCACGCTGGAGACCGCGTTGCCGCTGTTTCCCAACGAAAGCAGTGTGCCGTACCAACTGGCACGGCTGGCCGAACGGCGGCAGGACTGGGTCGCTGGAGAACGTCACTGGCGTCGCTATGTCGAATTGCAACCCACTTTGTGGTGGGCGCACAGCGAACTTGCGCGGGCCGTCGCCCGCCAAGGGCGCGCCGAGGATGCCGACGCGGTGCTTACCGCTGCCCGAACGGTGTTGCCGCGGGAAGCCGGCGTCTACCTGGATTATGCTCGGCTGGCCGAAGCAAGGCACGACTGGAACGAAGCGGCACGGCGCTGGGCCGAGGTGCGGGATAATTTCCCGGAAGCCTGGATCGGTTATACCGGCCACGCGAATGCGCAACGCGAACTGGGTCAGTTCGACGCGGCGCGCGCCACGTTGGAAGCTGGCAATATTCGGTTCCCCGACGAACCCAGCGTTTTGCACGACCTCGGTCGGCTGGCCGAACACCGGAAGGATTGGGGGGAAGCCGAGCGTTGCTGGCGCGAACTGCGCCGATTGGATCCGCGCCCCTGGTGGGTGCACGACGCGCTGGTTTTCGCGCTTCGCGCACAGGGACGGTTCGACGCCGCCGAAGCGGCGCAGGTCGAGGCTTTTCACCACGCCGTCCAGCGAGGAGACAATACGCCGGAAACGTTGACCTACGCGATGCGGGTCCTGATCGACGGTCCGGCTGCCGACATCGCCACGCCGGTTTTACGATGTTTGGCGCATGAAGTGGACAGCGGCGAACGCGATTGGGCGCCGCGTATCGCGGACACCATCGATTTATTCTACCGGGATGGCAGCACACAGCGGCAGCTGATGGCCGCTTATATGCGGGATTCCGGCGCGGACTCGGTGGCGGCGATGGATCCTGCCACGCGCGTTGTTTGGCAAGCGATCGCCGGGCTGCCAGCGACGGAAGAGGATACCGCGCTGGTATTCGAGCGCTGGTTACCGTTGGGACGAATGCGGCTGGTCTCCACGGTTTTTTCCTTCTTGGCCTGCGTGACCGACCCAAAGCGACGGGAGGCCGCGGAATCGTTCGAGATGTTCGTGGATCGGCGGCTGTCGCAGCCGGGTTGGCCCGGCCAGGAAACGCCGCTGGCGGTGGTATCGTATTTGATGTTCGCCGTGGTCCATGCGCCGCGTGCCTATCATCGGATCGTTGCCGCGGCACGGCGACACATCGATTGGCATCGTTTGGGGCATGGCGGCGAAGCGCTGTCCAATACGGTCCTCGCGCAAATTCTCGCCTTCGCAGCCGATGACGACGCGGCAACAACCGAGCCGGAGCTGGCTCGGCCGGCATCGATAGCGCCGCCGCGTGAACGTCTGAGGATCGCCGTGGAGGTGTCGGGGCAGCTTCGCGGATATACGCAGGCCGGTGCGACCTGGTCGCATCTGGGCTTGGCGGGGCACGATGTGACGACTTTCGTGTCGACTTGGCAGGACACGGGCCGAAACCCGCAGCGGTTATGGGACCCGCTTTGGCCATATCAGAAGCTGTGGCACCTGATTGGCGGACCAACGGGCCAATCGTTTTTGCAGACCAGATTTCCCAGGCTTAACGACGCCGTAACGCGTGCCCTGCACGGGGTCGGGGAAGTCGATGCCGCGACTTTGCGATCTTTCTACGGCACGGACCATGTCATTCTGGAGGATGATCGGTACGGGCAGTTCCAGGACAAACGAGCGGTCTGGAAGATGCACTACAAGATGGAGCAGGTGCACCGGCTTGCGCGGGAAACAGGTCAAACATTCGACCTTTTTATCCGGATGCGCCCGGACTATGCCGTTGGTGCCCGTACTGCCGTCGACTGGCAGCGACTGACTTGGTTGTCGGCGCGCGAGCATGGGCTTGCCTTGGACATACCGTTCCAGTTCATCGGCAAGGGCGGCGTCCTAAAGCTTGGCGACGCATTCGCGGCCGGAACGTTGGAACCGATGAACGTGTTCGCCGGCACGTTCTCCTGGCAAGAAGAAGTCATGCGCCAGAATCAGGCGCCGTTGGATAGCCCGCTCGACCTGATCAATCATCTGAGTCCGGCCTACGCGGTGTTCTGCCAGGGTGTGACGGCGCGGCAGGTGGAGGGGCTGGAATTCCGCGGACTTCTGAACCCGCCGCTGATCGCGCCGGCGGACGTCCTATCGCTTCTGCTGGACGATATCGGCGGTACGCCCCGCGACGACCTGGAGCGCGAATTCGTTGCCGCCTATCGCACCGCGACGGGCGGCAACGGGTGAACGCCAGCCCAATGCGCACTATCGGCGATCGGTGGTACGATGCATCGCGGACGCGCCCGCGGGTCATTCTCAGCCACGAGGCGAAACTGCCATGGTAGATATCGTCGCATCGCTCGCGGCATTGGCCGACCCGGCGGCGCTGCCGGCAACGATTCAATCGCTATGGCCGGACGCCGCCGCCCGGCCGGACGAACTGGTCGCGGTCGCCGATGCACTGGATCGGCGTGGCCGCCTCGATTTGGCCGAGGCCGTGCTGGCGCTTGCCGAACTGTCCACCGGCGACAGTATTCGGTTGCTGATTCGGTTCGCGGAAATTCCCTTCAAGCAAACCGAATGGCCCATTGCGGTGCGCAGAGCGCTGCGCGTTCGGGATCGTGCCCCCGACCAAAGCTATGGCTTTGTCCAGACCGGGGTGGCGCTGCGCGAGGCCGGCGATCTGGCCGCGGCCGATGCGGCGCTGGCGGAAGCGGTCGAGCGATTTCCGCTCGACGAAGGCGCGCAGAGCCACTTCACCGATCTCGCTCGCCGACTTCAGGCCTGGCCGGAGCTGGCGCAGCGCGCCCGGCGCTTCAGCGAGCAATTCCCGCGAAACCCTTTCGGACCCGTCATGTTGGCGGTCGCGCTACGCGAAAGCGGCGACCTGGACGAAGCCGATATTGTTGTCGGTCGGGCCGTGCTGACGTTTGCCGGCGACGCCGGGGTAATGGGCCTTTGGATCGACATCGGGTTGCGCCGCAAGGCCTGGCCGGACGTGGTGGCGCGTTGCGCGCTGGCGCGGGAGCGGTTCGGCGATTTCTACCCGGCTTATGTCGAGGCCGGGGTGGCTATGCGCGAGTCAGGCGACCTCGCCGCCGCCGACAGAATTTTCCAGGCGACGTGCGAACGCTTCCCCCGGGAAATGGGTTGCAACATACACTGGGTCAACGCAGCGATCCGCGGCAACGATTTGGCCGAAGCCGACCGGCGGGCGGCGATTTTCATCGACCGTTTCCCGGATCAGGCGTATCCGGTGATGTTGCGCGTGCAGGTCTTGCACAACAGCCGACGCGACCAGGAGGCCGAGGCGCTTCTTGCTGCCGCCGCCATCAAATTCCCCAACGACACTACCATTTTATTCCACGCGGCCGACGCGGCGTTGCGGGCCGGCAATTGGGCCGAAGCGCAACGGCGCGGGGAGCGGCTGCGCGCGATGGCGCCCGCGGACCTCGGCGGGGCGCTGATCGTCGCGACCGCGTTGCGAGAGACCGGGCGCGTGCAGGAATCCCTGGATATCCTGACGCCGTTCAGCGAAGGTCCGAAAGCCGATTTGCGCGTGATGTGGTTCATCGCGGACGGACTGACACGGCTGCATCGGCTGCCCGAAGCCGGCGCTTGCCTCGATTCCGCGCTGCGTATGTACCCGGACGATTGGCACCTCCTCATGCGTCGTGTCGAGCTGGGCATGAACATGGGCGACGAAGCGGGCTCGATGGCTGCTTGGCATGCGGCGGCGGCGCGTCCCGGGGTGGATGGGGGCGCGGTGCTCGATCTTTCGTGGTCCATCTTCGCACAGGCGACGGGACCGGACACGGTGCATGCGTTGCTGCATGTCCTGTGTCAGGAACGCGACAACGGCGCGCGCAATTGGTTGCCGCGACTTGCCAAGCTGGAACGGTTGCTCGGCGCCCGGCCGGAGTTGCGGGAGATGGCGCGGCAGTTCGTGGCTACCGCGGATTCCGGCGCCCTGGATCGCACAACCTTTCTGCTGCTGAAGACCTATCTGGGGTTCGAGCTCAGCGACGAGGAAATTCTGGCCTATTTCACTATTTTCGCCCAAGCGGGGCGGTCCGGTGTCGTTGCGCATCTTTTTTCGTTGCCCTATTGCGAGCGACAGCCGGACGGTCAGGCTCGGGTCGCCCGCCTGTTCGACACCTGGCTAGCCGCGAAGTTGCGGGACCCGCTGTGGATTGCCGAAACAAGCGCCGCCGGATTGTTGGTTTGCCTCAGTCTTGCGGCGATCTTTTCGCGCCAGAGCTATTGCCATCTGGTGGAAGCCGGTCGGAGCCGTTTGGACCTGGCGGCCATGGACAGGGGCGATCGCTGGACCACGCCGGAAAGCTGCGTTGCCAGCATTGTCACGCAAGCGGCGCTGGCGGAGCCCGACCTGCCAATCCCGAGCGTGGGCGCGGCCGAGCGCCGGCTTAAGATCGCGGTATGCGTGTCCGGTCAGCTTCGCGGTTTCCGGGAAGCGTGGCCCAGTTGGCGGAACTTCGGCTTCGATGCGCACGACGCGCGGTTGTTTGTCCATAGCTGGACGGATATCGGTCGCAACTGGACGCGGTTCTGGTCCTTCACGCAGTACGACCGTGTCTTGTGGGAACGGTTGGTGGAGAAGGACTGCCTGACTTTGCTGCAACCGCGGTTTCCCCGCACAGCCGCCGCGCTGAGTGCCCGAGGTCAGGTGACCGAGGATGAGTTGCGTGCTTTCTACGGCACCGAACATGTGTGTTTGGAGGACGATCGCCGGCCGCCGTTAAGCGAGACGAGCACGCCTTGGAAGATGCACAACAAGATCGAACGTGCCTACGATCTGGCCATGGCGACGGGGGAAGAGTTCGATCTGATCGTCCGGATTCGGCCGGATCGCGAAGTTCTGGCGGACAGCCGTCCGGACTGGCACGCGGTGCTGGAGAAATCGCGCACCGAGCGGACGATTTTCAGCGATCGCTCACTGAGTTATGGCGATGGCCGGATGTCGATGGGCGATCAGTTCGCGGTCGGGTCGCAACGCATTATGGCGCTTTATTCGACGATTTTCTCGCAGACCGAGGGTTATGCGCAATCGGGCAAAATTCCGCTCGACCTGCATGGGCATTTGGATAACCATCGGAGCATGGCATACTGCATATTCTATAATGGCATCGGTTCGGAGGTGGTGCCGCATTTGGGGTTCGGCAACCTGCTCGATCCCGTTGCGTTATCGCCGCGGGAAATTCTGCCGCTGGTACGGGAGGATATGGCATCGCGCCCGAGCGATGCGTTCGATGAGCGGTTTTTGGCGGCGTTCGAACGTTTAGGGTAGATAAGCGAGGATCGCTTTATTCGTTCGACATGTCGGTTTCCAATGCGGCCATCAGGATTCCATCGAGATCGGTCATCGGGCGCATCGCGGCGTCTTTTCGGATTTCCCGCAGCATATCGGCGTTCGAGAAGTCTGAATTGTTGAGGCGATGAATGTGATAAATCGTTGGTATCTCTTCGACCGACAAGCCAGCTTCGAATGTACGATATGCAAGGGCCTGATGGCCGATGAAGGTACGACATTGGGACCAAGACCGTCCCGCGAAAACATCGGTCATCTTCTGGAATGCAATTGAATACTCATCCATCACCTCCGCTGTTCCAATTGCCAATTGATCGCCGATAAACCCGAGATGTCCCATACGGCGCTGAGCGTCCACGAATATCCTTCTGTATTTCTCGGATTTGTACAAAATAGATTCGCAATCGAAGGTGAACGGCTGTGTCATCGATCTGTCCGGGCGGATCCTCAAATACAGATCCGCGTTGGGGACTCGGGCGCGTCCGAGCTCATGGCATTTTTGGATTTTGTATAACATTTTCCATTGATTGAGTTGATCTTTGAAGGGCTCCTCGTTTTCATCATCGACGACGACGTCGTTCGTTCCGTATATTTCTTTCAACTGTGCTACTGACGCATCGCCCGAGCGCGAGATGTAACCGACGAAATTCGGGTAGAAATCTTGCAATCCCTCCCAACCGAACCGGTCCACGGCGGCGTTATACGCGCCCAAGAATTCCCCTCTGAAATTCCGCGATTGACTGTGAGGGTTGGCTATTTCCGCCGCGGTCAGTTCTCTGCCAAGCGGCCGTTGCCCGCCAATATGTTTCCATGTGTGGACGACAACCGCGACGTCGATATCGTCGGCGAAGAGCCCGCGCAACTGACGGGCGCCGTCCTCGTACCCGCGCAGCTGACCGGATACACAACAGCAGACAGCTATTCTTCTCGGCAGTTTTGCGATCATCGGGGCTTGTGGGGCAGGGCCGCTTTCCGCGGTCATCTCCGGCCGGTATCGTTCGATCGTTTCGGCGCATACAGCATCGACCGGCGACGCGATCGGCATTCGGTTTGGTTCTCGTAGAAGCTGTTGGAAACATGATATGGTATTTTCAAAGCGCTCCTTTCCGACCAAATCGCACAGGAGCAGAAAGTTATATTTGCCGAGCATGGTCTGAAGGCCGGCCGCCTTGCCGCCGAGGGCGTTGATTTTCTCGACGAGGGCGGCCAAGCGTTGCATCTTGATTGGCATACCAGGAGAATGAATCATAATCGCGCGAAAGGCCTGAGGAAGGTAAATTCCTTGACTCTTTCCAAAACGCCCAAAACGAAATTTTCGAAGTCGTCCGGGGATATTTCCCGATCCGACAGAAGATCGAAAAATACCCGCACCAAAAGCGGGGCATGTGCTCGGATTGTCTCAAATACATTGGAAAGTCCGTCCCATGCCGCACACATCCGGTTGTCGGCGCTATAGTCCGCCATTGCGGCGAACCATGCCTCCGGATTCCGTGCGAAGAGCGCATTTTCGCTGAAATCGAACATCCAGGTTAGCACGAATTCGCGATTCGGTCCTGGTTCATCCCCATAAAAACGTAAAAAACGAGACTGAATCTCGTCCGACTGAAAAATCTCCGATCGTACCAGGATATCCCAATGGTCCGACAGAATCTTGTCGTCGCCCATAATATCGCACAATTGCGATAATTGCCCGATCAACATGCCATCTATCTCGGACGGGGCGTGGATCAGGGCGTCCACTGCGTCGCGCAATATCGAGGTGTCGACTTTCTCGCACTTGGTGCACGTGTCTATAAATATGCGTCTGATCGCGTTCGACGCCACCGATGGGTCGGCGAGGGCTCGCACGAGTATATCGTACGATTCAGCCTGACGTCGCATTTCCCGTAAAGCGTGTACTTGGCCCAAATACCCCTCGGGAATGTAGCTGAACCGTTCATTTACCAATCGCCAGCCGTCGAGCGCGCCCTGCCAGTCGCCCCTTCTCTCGGCGAAGCGCGCGGGTTCCATGAAAAGTGCAGCTTCATGCGGCAGCACACTCTGTGCCGTCGCGAATGTTGCTTGCACATCCCCCCATCGACCCTGCTCGCGCTGCGCCACGGCCAAGCCGGTGTGCGCCCACCAGACATTCGGTTCGATCGCGATAAAGCGTTGCCAACCGCGTTCGGCTTGCGTCCAGTCCTGGCGCCCTTCCGATAGGCGTGCGAGATCGTGCCAAAACCCCGGTTGCCGAGGGAAGCGATCGCCTGCCTCAATCAGCAAATTCGCCGCTTCGTCCAACCGGCCCTGTTCCCGCACCGCTCGGGCTCGGTCGATGTACGGCCACCATAAATCTGGATCTAATTCGATATATTTCTGCCAACGTCGTTCGGCTTCGGCCCAGTCGTGCCGTGCCTCCGCGGAACGCGCGAGGTCGTGCAATACTCTCAGGTCTCCTGGAAATCGCTCCCACGCTTGGGCCAGCAAGTCCGCAGCCTGTTCCGGCTGCTGCAGTTCGCCTTACGCACGTGCTTCGCCGAGGTAACCCGCAACCCCTGTGGGGAAATGCACGCGCGCTGTCTGCCAGTGCATGAGCGCCGCCTGCCAATCGCCCCGCGTCTGCGCGGATTCAGCCAACGCGGCGATCTCATCCAACGTGTGCGCCGGAGATGGGGCCGCCGGCTGCTCTGCCGTGGGTCGAGACGTCGGTCGATCGGGTGGCAACCCGGTGCTGACTTCGGGGGAGGGTGGCGGATCGGCCGTGGCGGCAGGCGCCGAATCCGTCAACGCCCTATGGTCTCCGTCAGCGTCAGTCGCGGCCGTAAGAACCCTGGGTACATGGTCGACGCGGCGTCGCAACCGCTGCACAATATCCCCGAGTTTCGTCATTGGCTAAGCTTCATCGCTCGATCATACCGCTGCCATGCTGCGGACCGCGCCAGTGGATATACATGACAGCGCATTGCGTGGATCGAGCCTCCAGAAGGGTTTGTCCTGATCCAGGCGCTGTAGCGCCCTCGCGACGGCTATAACGCATGCGCGGCGGACAAGGCAATCCGGTTGCCGGCGAAGTTGGCGACGATACATGCGTCCGGCTATCGACAGTGCCATTCCGTCTTGCGACTATTCATCGGGAATGCGGGAAAATGCGGCCTCCGCCACTGTGCCGGAACGGTGTAAAAAATAATTAGTTCCAGTCGGATATGGGTACGAAGAATCGAATGGCTAGGCATCGGCACCTTGCTGTTGCGCCGCGTGATCGTCCAAACCCCGAATCCCCAGCCGCCGTACCGTCTCAACACATATCGTTTTTGCCGACGGCTCGTAATAGTGGCCTGGGTGGCCGATCCTCAGCAGTTGGCACCGACGTACGACCGAAAGCAGATGGTGATCCGGAGCGGTCCTCTCACGCCTCCGCGCCACGCTCATCGGCCGGAGGCTTTCGTTGAAAAATCATGCTTGACGATCAAACCGCCATGCTTGGCGTTTAGCCGCACAACCTCCACCTCTCCGCACGCTCACTTCATCGCGCTCTTCAGGGAGAGCGACGCGGCTATCCCTTCGATCCGCTCACCATTTTAGGGGCCACGACCATCGTGAGGTGAACGCCGTACATCACCGCGATCTCAGCTAGCACCTACTCGCCCTCAATCGCCTCCAGCGTGAAACGCACCTTCGACGCAGCGTTGTGCCGCTTGCGCGTGGACTTACCTATGGCTCGTCCTTTGTAAAGTCGGGAGTAGCGTAACTAACCGCCCGAAATTCGGGGGTCACCTCAATAGTTAGTTGATGCCCTTAGAGTCTGT
>Ga0214182_1000759_pt1 | contig 11102 bp, 10 predicted proteins | sample TroBogEpilimnion_8_FD_153020 | JGI IMG/M metagenome (GOLD analysis project Ga0214182, IMG submission 153020) | Freshwater microbial communities from Trout Bog Lake, WI - 14NOV2007 epilimnion | ecosystem: Environmental > Aquatic > Freshwater > Lake > Epilimnion/Euphotic zone | place: Trout Bog... | reverse complement strand
TGGTACATGCGACTCACCGCAATGTCGCGAATCGATCGCGTTTAGAACCGCTGCATGCTCATGCGCATGCGTGACAGGTTTAACGGTCGATGCCAGACTGGCGTCGAACAGGAACCGCGGCTCAAGTACCAATTGCATCCAGCGTCTCCGAATCCCAGTGCACGCTCATCGTCTCGAAATAGGGCTAATGCATCTATCTTTTGGATACAAGCTCTTATGCATATCTGAAGACAAAATCAGACCTACGTGCTGGATTTTTGGAATGTTCGGGCGACGAGGCGCAGCCCGAAGGGGGCGCGTGGTTGGGCGTCCTTGTTGTCGGATTTCCTATTTCATCCACGCCGCAGCGCTCGGATCGCGTCCTCTACGGATCGGAACACATGGTTCGGCCCCAGCGCACCGAGCACCCCCAACCGTTCGGCTTGACGCTGCGCCGGTTCGGCGGACAGACGCGCCAGCGCCACGTCGATCCCCCGTTCGCGCAGGAACGCGATCAGGCCGCACAGCATTGTCCCACCGGTATAATCGATGTCGATCATGCCGCTGGCCTCGATCACCACCAGGTGCACCGGGGTCTCGGCCCGTTCGACGGCGTCGCGTAGCTGACCGCGAATATACGACGCATTGGTGAAATTCAGCGGCGCGGCGGTGGCGAAGACCAGAACACCAGGCTCACGCTCGCTGTTTTCCCCCTGCGGCGGCCACCACACCGTGCTTCCTGGTGCCCGCTGGAGTTCGGCGCAATGCGGACGCGCGACGATGGTGAAGCCGTGCAGCAGGGAGAAGACAACGCCCAGGATCATGCCGGTCTGGATCGGCAGCACCACAACCAGCAAGGCACTGACCAGAACGGCCAGCACCTCCCACCCGCCGCGATGGCCGATATGGACGATGTCCCGCCAGCGGAACACGCGGCAGGCCACCCCGATCAGAATGCCGCCGAGCGCGGCGTGCGGGACGAAGGTGAGCAGGGTGCCGCCAGCGAACAACAGCGCCAGCGACAACGCGACGGCAACCAGACATGCCCATTGGGAGCGGCCGCCGGCCTCCACCACCACCGCCGTGCGCGGTGGGCTGGCGTTCACCGGGAAGCCGCCGATCAACCCGGACAGGATGCAGCCCGCGCCGATCCCGCCGAAATCCCGCGCCACGTGCAGCGGCCCCTCCGGTTGCGAGGGATAGGCTCGGAGGACGGCAGCGGTCTGCATCATGCAGACCATGGCAACGATCAAGGCCAGCGGTACCAGTCGGTAGACATCGCCGAACGATGGCAAAACGGGGTGCGGCGTCGCCGGATGCAGGGCGCCGAGCATCGCGACGCCGTGCGCTTCCAGATGCCAGATGCCGCCCGCACCCGCCGCCAGCAGCAACGCCAGCAGCGCCCCCGGCACGCGCGGGGCGAGGCGTTCGGTCAGCAGGATCGCCCCTAGCACCGCGATCCCGACACCGGCAGACCACGGATTGGCCTCGGGCAGCTTGTGCACCAGCGCCAACAGGCGATCCGGCAGCGATCCGTCCGCGTCCGGCACGCCCAGCACAACGGGCAACTGCCCGGCGACGATATGGACCGCGATCCCCGCCAGGACCCCGGTGACGACCGGTACCGACAGCAGATCGGCGATCCACCCGGCCCGCAGCAGCGCGGCGACGATCAGCACGGCGCCTACCAAGACGGACAGCAGCGCCACCATGCCGGGGTAGTGCGCCGATCCGGCCACGCCCATCGCGGCCAGTCCTCCGGCGAAGATAGGCGCGATGGTGGAATCCGCGCCCGCCGACAGGAAGCGGTTGGTGCCAAAGACAGCGAACCCAATGGCCCCCGCGGCGAAGGCGTACAGGCCCGCCTCGGCCGGCATTCCCGCCAGGCGCGCGGTCGCGAGTTGTTCGGGCACGGCGATGGCGGCCAGAAGAAGACCCGCCAATATGTCTTGCCGGCTGCCGTGGCGGAGTCCAATCATGCCGCCACCATGCGCCACGCGGTCCGGCCGCGAAAGAAGGATTGTCACATGAACGACACACCGGTGCTGCTGCGCGCGGATCGCGACCATGTCGCATGGCTGACGATGAACCGCCCGGCCGCGCGCAACGCTTTGTCCATGGCGTTGATGGAGGCGCTGGACGCCGAGCTTGCGGCCATTGCATCCGATTCGTCGGTGCACGTGGTGGTGATCGCGGGGGCTGGGCCGGCGTTCTGCGCTGGCCACGATCTGCGCGAAGTCCGCGGCGATGCGCGACGGGAAGCGTACGAGGCTCTGTTCGCCGCATGCTCCCGCCTGATGCAGCGGATCGTGACGTTGCCCAAGCCGGTGATCGCGCGGGTGCACGGCGTCGCGACCGCCGCCGGGTGCCAACTGGTCGCCAGCGCCGATCTGGCCATCGCCAGCGAGTCCGCGCGGTTCGCCACGCCGGGGGTGAATATCGGTCTGTTCTGCTCTACCCCGATGGTCGCGCTGTCGCGGGCTGTCGGGCGCAAGGCCGCCATGGAAATGCTGCTGACCGGAGAGCTTATCGGCGCCGAACGGGCACAGGAGATCGGGCTGGTGAACCGCGTGGTGGCGGACGCCGATCTGGACGCGGCGGTGATGGAACTGGCAGGGCGCATCGCCAGCAAAAGCAGCCTAACGATCGGCATCGGCAAGCAGGCGTTCCAGCGGCAGGCGGAGATGGACCTCGCGTCGGCCTACGATTTCGCCTCCGCCGTGATGACCGACAACCTGCTGGCCAACGACGCCGCCGAGGGGATCGACGCATTCCTGGAAAAACGCACACCGGTCTGGACGGGCACTTGATGTTCCGGGGGCGGCTCATTACCTGCAATCATGACCATGAAAGACCCTTACAGCATCCTCGGCGTGCAGAAGTCGGACGACGCTAACGCGATCCGTTCGGCTTACCGCAAGCTGGCCAAAATCCATCACCCCGACCTGAATCCCGGCAAGCCGGAAGCGCTGGAGCGTTTCAAGGAGATCAGCGTCGCGTACGACCTGCTGTCGGACGCCGATAAGCGCGCGAAATTCGACCGCGGGGAAATCGACGCTGCCGGCAACGAAACGCGCCGTGAACAACCGTATTATCGCGATTTCAGCGACGGCCATGGGCGTTACCAGCAGGGCGGGATCGACCCCGAGGACCTGGACAGCATTTTCGCCCAGGCCTTCGGTGCCGGCCGCCGCCCGAACGCGCGGGGACGCGATGCGCATTACACCCTAACCATTAGCTTTCTGGATGCTGCCAACGGCACCACGCGCCGCATCTCCATGCCCGAGGGTCGCACGCTCGACGTCCGCATTCCGGCCGGCGTGACGGATGGGCACGTGCTGCGTTTGAAGGGCCAGGGCATGCCCGGCCTCGGCAGCGGCGCGGCCGGCGACGCGCTGGTGGAAATCTCCGTCGCACCGCACGCCCTGTTCCACCGCGAGGGCGACGATATCGTCATCGAACTGCCGGTCACCGTGCAGGAGGCCGTGCTGGGTGCCGCGCTGGAAGTGCCGACCGTCAAAGGCAAGGTCCGCCTGACGATCCCGCCCGGCTCCGGTTCCGGCACACGCCTGCGCCTGCGCGGCCGCGGGATCCGGGAAGGCCACCAGTTCGTGCAACTGCACGTCGTCCAACCGCCCGGCGAAGAGCCGGAACTCGCCGCCTTCCTGCGCGACTGGACACCCAAGCACCCATTCAACCCCCGCGCCGGGTTGGAGGACGTATGATGCGCATCGCCACCGTCACGGCCCTGTTCGCCGACCTGCCCGAGACCGAACTGCTCGCCTGGATCGAACGCGGCTGGGTCCGGCCACGACAGGATCCCGAGGATTTCGTGTTTCACGAGATCGACGTCGCCCGCATTCGCCTGATCCGCGATCTGAGATTCGAAATGGACGTGCGGGAGGACACCATCCCCCTGGTGCTATCGCTGCTGGATCAGGTCTACAGCCTGCGCGGGTCGTTGCAGTCGGTCCTGCGCGCGGTGAACGCGCAACCGGCCCCCATCCGCGACACGATCCTGGCCGCAATCCGCGCTTGAGGCCGCCGCGCTTTCGGGCGCATCATGCCGACAGGCAACCGGGGCATGAGCGATGCTGAGCATTAAACAACTGGATCATCTGGTTTTGCGGGTCACCGACCTCAAGGCGATGATGGCGTTCTACATCGACACGATCGGCTGCACGCTGGAGAAAACCCAGGAAGCGCTGGGCCTGTATCAGCTCCGCGCCGGATCCTCCTTGATCGATCTCGTCCCGGTGGACGGTCCGCTTGGCCTGAAAGGCGGCGCGGCGCCGGGGAAAGAAGCGCGGAACCTCGACCATTTCTGCCTGCAGATCGAACCGTTCGACGCGGATGCGATCATCGCCCATTTGAAAGCGCATGGCGCCGAGCCGGCACCGGTTGCGTCCCGCTACGGGGCGAAAGGCCAGGGACCGTCGATCTACGTGCCGGACCCCGAGGGCAATGTCGTGGAGCTGAAAGGCCCGCCGTGGCCGGATGGTGTCGGGCCGGGGTAAAGCTTCACCAGGGGCAGGCCGGCCCGTTTCCGGACCGGCCCTCCCTTACTTGCGCTTGACAGTGACATTGACCTCAAGGCCAAAAATCGCTATAAGGGCGAGCAAGAGGATAAGATGCTTCCACATCCTACACCTCACTGGTTGAAGGCCGGCGGTGAATTCCTCCGGCCTTCGCCACCCTCCAGGAAAATGGTGAAGAAAAGGTTAACGCGGGCGAAGATTCTTCGCCTAGGCGGTGAAAAACCGCAGGAACCAGTCTAGCACCTGCTCCGGCGCCTCCTCATTCACATAATGCCCGCTTGGCAATGCTTCCCCGCGCACGTCTTCGGCCCGTAGTTTCCAAAGGCCGAGCGGATCGGCGAAACGCTTGCCGACGCTGCTGTTGGCGCCCCAGAGGACAAGAAGCGGCATCTGCAACTTCCGGTGCAGATCGGCGGTATCCAGTTCGCAATCGATCCCGGCCGCTGCTCGGTAATCGCCGCAGGAGCCTCGGATGGTCTTTTCGTTAAAGCAGCGGACGTATTCGGCCCAGATCTCCGGCGGGATATGGTTCAGATCGGCCGTCAGCTTCAGCAGCTTCTTGCGCATGAACCAGTCGGGATCGACCGCGTTGAAAAACATCTCGGGGAAACCCTGCGGCTGCGCCATGAACGGCCAGTGCCAGCCGTTGATGGACCCTTCCTTGTCCATCGCCGCCCACATATCCAGGGTCGGAACAATGTCGATGACCGAGGCTTTGATGATCTTCTCGGGATGATCCAGACACATGCGGTGCGTGGTGCGCGCGCCGCGATCGTGCCCGGCGACATAGAAACGGTCGTACCCGAGCGCCTTCATCACCTCAACCTGATCCTGCGCCATCGCTCGGAAGGAATAATTGGCGCTGTCCGGTTCCTCCGGGGGCGCGGAGCTGTCGCCGTAACCGCGCAAATCGGCGGCGACGACGTGAAAGCGTTCGGCGAGCCTCGGCGCAACCTTGTGCCAGGCGACATGGGTCAAGGGGTTGCCGTGCAGCAGCAGCAAAGGCGGGCCGCTGCCGCCATGGCGCAGGCGGATGCGCGCGCCGCTGGTTTCGATATCTGTCAGCGTAAATCCCGGCATGATTTCCATGGCGTCCCCTCCGCGTGGCGATGGCGGAGTATGTCCGCTGCGCCACACCTTGTCATCGTCCGCCACCGGGGTACGATGCGCGCCATGACAAATCAGCCCCCCAAAACCGGCCTCGCCCGCAACACCGCCAACTACGGTGACCGCGATTTCGCCCTCTATCTCCGGCGGTCCTTCGCCAAGTCGATGGGCTATTCCCAGACCATGCTGGACAAGCCGGTCGTGGGAATCGTGGACACGGGGTCCGACTACAACAACTGCCACCGCACGGTGCCGGAGCTGGTCGAAGCCGTGAAGCGCGGCGTGCTGGCGGCGGGCGGTCTGCCGATGGCCTTCCCCACCGTGTCGCTGTGCGAGCCCAGCCTGTTCCCGACCTCCATGCACTACCGCAACCTCGCCGCCATCGACACCGAGGCGATGCTGACCGCGCAGCCCATGGACGCCGCCGTGCTGATCGGCGGTTGCGACAAGACCGTGCCAGCGCAGCTCATGGCCGCCGCGTCGGCCGACATCCCCGCCGTGCAACTTGTCACCGGCCCGATGCTGGCGACTCCGTTCCAGGGCGAACGGCTGTCCGCCTGCACCGATTGCCGCCGCTACTGGGCGATGTACCGCGCCGGCACCGTGTCCGGGGAGCGTATCGCGCAGATCGAGGGCCGCTTGGCCACCACCGCCGGCACCTGCGGCGTGATGGGCACCGCCTCCACCATGGCCTGCATCGGCGAGGCGCTCGGCATGATTCCGCTGGGGCATGGGTCCATCCCTGCCGTGCACGCCGACCGGCTGCGTGCGGCCGAGGAAGCGGGCGCCCTGGCGGTGCGGCTGATTACCAACCCGATCAAGCCGTCCCAGGTGATCACCGCCAAGTCGGTGGAAAACGCGCTGCGGGTGCTGCTTGCACTGGGCGGTTCCACCAACGCGCTGATTCATCTGACGGCGGTGGCCGGACGGATCGGCGTGAAGATCGACCTGCAACGCCTAAACATGCTGTCCGATACCACGCCCGTCCTGGTCGATCTGAAGCCGACCGGCGAGGGGTATATGGAGGATTTCCACAGTGCCGGCGGCATGCCCGCTTTGCTGTGGGAACTGCGCGATCTGCTGCATCTGGATTGCATCGACGTGACCGGCGTGCCGCTCGGCGAGCGTCTGTCGGAGCCGCAGTTCGTGGATCGCCGGTATATCAGAGCGCGGGCGACGCCGGTGTCTCCGGTCGGGGGCATTGTGTCGCTGTTCGGGTCTTTGGCGCCGCGGGGCGCGATCCTGAAGCGCAGTGCCGCGACCGAATCGCTGTTCGAGACCGAAGCGCGGGCGATGGTGTTCGACGGGTTGGAAGACCTGGCGAACCGGATCGACGATCCTGATTTGGACGTGAAGGTAGGCGATATTCTGGTGTTGAAGAACGCCGGATCGCTGACCCCGGCTGGGATGCCAGAGGCCGGGTATCTGCCGATCCCACGCAAGCTGGCCTTGGCCGGCGTGAAGGACATGGTGCGCATGAGCGATTGCCGCATGTCCGGCACCGCCTTCGGCACGATCGTGCTGCATATCACGCCGGAAGCGGCCGCCGGCGGCCCGCTGGCGCTGGTGGAAACCGGCGATGTCATTCGGTTGTCGGTGAAGGACCGGTCGTTGGACCTTCTGGTGCCGGAGGACGTGCTTGCCAAGCGGCGAGCAGCCTGGGTGCCGCCGGAGAAGCCCAAGCGCGGCTGGGACCGAATCATTCACGAGCAGGTGCTGCAGGCCGACGAGGGCTGCGATTTGGCGCTGATGCGACAAGAAGGATGATTCGCCGGCAGGTAAGGAGTAGAATGCCCGCATGAGCGCAACCCAGCGTAAGCCCATGACCGTCGCCGAATTCCTCGATTGGGAGGAACGGCAGGAATTGCGCTGGGAATTCGACGGGTTCGAACCGGTGGCAATGACCGGCGGTACCGCGCGGGCCAGTGCTATTCAAAGCAACCTTATCGGCCAACTCTTCAACCGGTTGCGTGGCAAGCCATGCCGGCCGCATGGAAGCGAATTGAAAATATACGTCGCCGGCAGCATCCGCTACCCGGACGCGTTCGTTGTCTGCTCGCCTGTGGCCCCGAAGGCGACCGTGGTCACCGACCCAGTCGTCGTATTCGAAATCCTCAGCCCATCTACGGCTTTCGTGGATCGCGGCGTGAAGAACGAGGAATACCGCGATACGCCATCCATCGTCCGCTACGTCATGCTGGAACAGGATCGTCAGGCGGCCACCGTCTTCACTCGCGCCGGAGACGACTGGGTCGGGCATATCCGGTCAGGGGATGCGGTATTGCATATGCCTGAAATCGGCATCGAACTGCCGTTGGCAGACCTCTACGAAAACATAACATTCGACGAAACAGAGGTGGGCTGAACCCGCCTCAGGAAGGAAACGGCCATGACCCTCCCGATCGATCAGCTGATCGACCCGCAGCGCGGCATCATCAGCCGCGAGATTTTCGTCAGCCCGGAATTATACAAGGAGGAGCTGGAGAAACTCTTCACACGAGCCTGGTTGTTCGTCGGACATGTCAGCCAAATTCCGAAACCGGGGGATTTCTATACGTCCCGGATGGGCGAGGAATCGGTCATTCTTTGCCGCGATTCCCGGGGAGGGGTGCATGTTTTCCTGAATTCCTGCCGGCATCGCGGCATGAAGGTTTGCCGTTACGAACAGGGGAATACATCGCTGTTCGTGTGTCCGTATCATTCCTGGTCGTACACGACGGATGGCAAGCTGCAGGGCGTGCCGCTGTATCGTTCGCTGTACGAAGGTGTGCTGAACCGCGAGGAATGGTCGCTGGTCGAAGTGCCGCGGCTGCATATTTACAAAGGCACGGTCTGGGCATCCTGGGACCCGGAAGCGCCGGATTTCATGGCGTATCTCGGCGACGCGGTCGACCATCTGGATCAGGTGCTGGATTGCCGGGACGGGCGGCCGGGCGGGTCGGAGGTCATCGGCGTTCATAAATGGATTTTGCCGACGAACTGGAAATTCGCGGCCGAGAACTTCCTGGGCGACACCTACCACAATCCGTCGCATCGTTCCGTCGATATGATTGGCATCGGCCCCAGCGGGGAAAAAGGCCAGCGGCGCGACAACGAATATGCCAAGGGCCAGCATGTGTGGGTGAGTTTTCCGCAGGGTCATGGCGTGCACAGCGTCTGGATGCCCCCGGAATTCGGCTACCAGACCACCTACGCGCAGTACCCGGAAGTGGACGAATATTTCCGCAATTGTTTCGAGGAGCGGAAACGCCGCCAGGGCGAAAAAGCCCGCGTGATGCCGTTCACCGGCAATCTGTTCCCCAACACGTCCTACCACGGCCGTCAGCCGCGCGGCCTGTGCGTGTGGCATCCGCACAGCCCCACGGAAACCGAGGCGTGGCGCTTCTTCCTGGTCGATGCCGACGCGCCCGCGGCGGTGAAGGATGTGCTGCGCCGGTTCTATATGCGTTATTCCGGTCCGGCGGGGATGACCGAGCAGGACGATATGGAAAATTGGCTGTATGCGACGCAGTCGAGCATGGGAACAATCGCTCGGCGGTATCCGTTCAATTATCAGGCCTCGATGGGTGCGTATAAAACCAACGACCCGATTCCCGGCGATGTGTCGATGCAGATTACCGATCAGACGCCGCGCAATTATTATCGGGTTTATTCTCGGTATTTGAAGGGCGATGGGTGGGATTCGCTGTTGGGGCGCGATGTCGCGCCGATGCGGGCGGCGGCGGAGTAGTGCCATGTACATTTGTTCATGGTCGGTTGGCGCGACTTCCCCCCGTGTCATGGCCCGCGCTGGCGGACCACCCACGCCTCCCGGTGGAAAATCATGGAAAGGTGTGGGTCCTCGGCCTTCGCCGAGGATGACACAGCGAGGGAAACGCCAACGGTTGCGCACGGCGGTGTGAGATGACCAACCCCATCGACACCGAACGTGGCCTGATCAGCCGCGAAATCTTCGTCTCCCCGGAGTATCACCGAGCGGAACTGGAAAAACTGTATACGCGGGCTTGGTTGTTCGTTGGGCATGAGAGTCAGATCCCCAATCCCGGGGATTTTTTCGTCTCCCGCATGGCGGAAGAGTCCGTCATTCTTTGCCGCGACGCGCTGGGAGAGATCCGGGTATTCCTGAACTCCTGTAGGCACCGCGGGATGAAGGTTTGCCGTTACGAACAGGGGAATACCTCGCTGTTCGTGTGCCCCTATCATTCCTGGTCGTACACGACCGACGGCAAGTTGCAGGGCGTACCGCTGTATCGTTCGCTGTACGAAGGCACGTTGAACCGTGACGAATGGTCGCTGGTGCCGGTCGGACGGCTGGCGAATTACAAAGGCTCGATCTGGGCGACCTGGGACGAAACCGCGCCGGATTTCCTGACGTATCTCGGCGATGCCGTGGATCATCTCGATCAAGTGCTGGACTGCCGTGACGGCCGCCCCGGAGGGGCCGAGGTGATCGGTGTACAGAAATGGGTGTTTCCGTCGAACTGGAAGCTGGCGGCGGAGAATTTCCTCGGCGACAGTTATCATAATCCGTCGCATCGTTCCGTGGACATGATCGGCATGTCCGGCAGCGGTGTTCCCGGTCAACGGCGGGACAACGAATATACCAATGCGCAACGCGTCTGGATCGGCTTCCCCGCCGGTCACGGTCTGACGGCGGGCATCGCGCATCCCGATCTGGAATATACGCCCACATATGCGCAATACCCCGAGGTGGACGAATATTTCCGCCATTGCTTCTACGAACGTAAACGCCGACTTGGGGAAAAGGCGCGCAATCTGGCATTGGTCGGAACGATTTTCCCCAACACCTCCTACCACGGCCGCCAACCGCGCAGCCTGTGCGTCTGGCACCCATCCGGCCCCGATAAGGTCGAGGGCTGGCGCTTCTTCCTGGTCGATGCCGACGCACCGGCGGCGGTGAAGGATGTACTGCGCCGCTATTACATGCGCTATTCCGGTCCCGCGGGGATGACCGAACAGGACGATATGGAAAACTGGCTGTATGCATCGAAAGCCAGCAGCGGCACGATCGCGCGGCGGTATCCGTTCAACTATCAGATGGCAATGGGCAAACCTAACGCCACGACCCTCGGCCCCGGCCAGGTCGCTATGCAGATGACGGACCAGACGCCGCGCAATTTCTATCGCGCCTACGCCCGCTACCTGAACGGCGACGGCTGGGATTCCCTGCTGGGCCGCGATCTTCAACCCCTCCAAAGGGCCGCCGAATGAGCACGCTCGAAAAACTGCTGCTGAAACAGGAGATCGAGGACTTCCTGTACCTGGAAGCCGATCTGCTGGATGGACGAAAGTTCCGTGAGTGGCTCGATCTGCTGGCGGAAGACCTTGTCTATTTCATGCCGATCCGCCGCAACGTGAAATTCGGCCAGCACGACGAAAAGGAAAACACCCGTCAGGGCGAGGGTATTTCCTGGTTCGACGAGGATAAATGGACGCTGACCAAACGTGTCGAGCAGG
>Ga0214182_1000758_pt1 | contig 11102 bp, 14 predicted proteins | sample TroBogEpilimnion_8_FD_153020 | JGI IMG/M metagenome (GOLD analysis project Ga0214182, IMG submission 153020) | Freshwater microbial communities from Trout Bog Lake, WI - 14NOV2007 epilimnion | ecosystem: Environmental > Aquatic > Freshwater > Lake > Epilimnion/Euphotic zone | place: Trout Bog... | reverse complement strand
TAAACTCCTTGAGTTCCTCACTACCCAGACCGGCATATCAATCAATACGGACGAGGTTTTCCGGGTGGAAACCGCACTTGTCGATGCGAGACGATCCATTCCTGCGGACGCTGATCCTATTGTAGATGGGCTTGAACGGACCTTCTTCCAGGTGCTCGCCGACTTGGCCATCATGGCCCGTAGCCACGAGGCACGGCGCCTGAATCGAAAGCGACGGCTGCCGCCTCAGGTCCAGGCCACTAGCACGGGCAATGCCCGCCAGTACCTCGAGAACTACGCGAAAAACGTCTATGATGCTGATTTTGCCTTCCTCTGGCCGCGCGTGCAAGCCGTGATCGGCGAGACGGATGCGATGGCCAAGCGGATCGAGGCTGCTCGCTCGCTTGCCGATTTCGCAATTCTGTCGGTCGTGTTGACCATAATCACCATGCTGATCTGGCTTCCCGTGCTGGCACTACTGGACACCACACCGTGGCGATTTCTCGCTGTTGGAATATTCGGCCCGGTGATCGGTTGGCTGTTCTTCCATCTGGTCGTGGAAAGTCAGGACAGTTTCGGCGAACTCGCGCGGATTGCGATCGACCGCTTCCGGTTCGAGGTTCTCAAGAGCATGCACATCAAACCACCGCTAACGCTTTCGGCCGAACGGCAGATATGGAAGACGCTGTGTGAGGCGGCGCTCAATGAGGGTGGCGACATCGATATCGCATGGACCTTGCCTCCGCAATGAGCTATCTAACTCTCACTATTGCAGGCGCGACCACTATGGCACTGATTCTCATAGTGATCTCGTATTCTAGAGGTAACGTACCTGGCTTTCTTGCCGCTCTTTATTGCTTGCTGCTGACGGTGGGCTGCGTGGTCATCTTCTCCCATTCGCCGGCGGCATTGGTTGCAGTCCAAGCCTCGGTTTCCCGGCAGCAGCTGAAGGAGTTGACCGGTCGCGTGTGTGCCACACTGATACAGGGTCAAAGTCGGCCGATACCGGTGCGCGAAATCGTCTGTCCTGCTGGCGCCGATGTTGACTGCATGGCAACGCTTAACGCACCCGCGGACCAGATGGGTGCATTGCTCGTGACAGGTAAGTCTCTCAGCGTCAGCGCTCTCCTCGCGTGCCAATGATGGAGGATGCCATCCCGTGCCCATTCTGAGCTGGTCTCCGCTTGCGGCCGTTTTACCCATTTCTTCGGGCGCGTTCCGTTCGCCATGGCACTGCGTCACCGATGTAATCCGCGGGCCGACCCACTTGCGGATTGCCGCGACGGGGAACTGGTGGGCGATGCCTGATGTGTTGGCCGCTTGTGGTCCTAACGGTTTCACGGGCCTTGCCTTTCCCGCCGACCGGGTCGTGCTACCCGACGCGCCGCCGGGTGCCCTTATTGGCCGTATAGGTGGCAGTTCCGCGAGCCTGAAGGTTGACGGCGCATTCCCGATCGGGATCGATTGTGTAGTGCAATTGCCGACGAATAGCGTGGGCCCGTTATTCGTCAGCTTCAACATCGTGGCGCGTCCTGTATTTGTGGGGAGTTTCACTATTCAGGTCAGCACCGCGACGATTTGATATTGGTCGTGTTCTGGACCGGCCGCTGCGCTGCCGCGCGCTCCTCCCACGGCGCCTCGACCACAAGGCGTTTATCTTCGGTAGGGAGAGGCACATTCGCAAATATTGGCGAAATATGGTGGCTATGCCCGGCACAGCCTGAGGGTGAACGGCGCGTGGCGCCTGGGATACGATCCTCCGAGCCGTTCGGCTAAGCCCCGAGATGCGACAGCGACCATGCTATTTCTGGCATGGAGGGCGAACCAAAACCGGAGCTTGTGCTTTGGATCGGGTCCAGCCGCGACGATGTCCGCACCTTCCCCGAGGACGACGTGCGGCTCGCCGCTGATGGTGCGCTGTGGGATACCCAATCGGGCGCAAGGCCCCTTGGGCCAAACCGCTTCGCGTCTTTGGCGGGGCCGGCGTGCTGGAGACCATCGATGATTAAGATGGGGATACTTACCGCACGATACACACAGTCCAGTTTACGGGGGCCGTCTATACCCTACATGTCTTTCAAAAGAAATCCAAGAGCGGCATCGCGACACCGCGTTATAAGATCGCGCTCATCGAACGCAGGCTGAAGCAGGCGAAAGAGGACTATGAACAATGGATGAAGACAACAGCAGCATCGCAGTGACGCCGGGTTCCGGGAATGTATTCGCGGACCTCGGGGTCGCCCAACCGGAGGAAGAGTTGGCGAAAGCCCAGCTCGCGTCCCATATCCGCGAGACGATCAAACGGCGCCGTTTGAGCCAAGCGCGCGCGGCAGCATTGACCGGTCTGGATCAGCCGAAGATTTCCGCCTTGATCAATGGGCGGCTGAGCGGGTTTTCCAGCGACCGGCTCCTGCACTGCCTCACGGCGCTCGGGCAGGACGTGGATATCGTGGTGCGCATTGGGGCGAAAACCCAACCTTGCGGCCGGGTGCGTGTGATCGGTGCGTGCGCCTGACCGCTACAGCCTTGGTATCTCCGACAATCGCAATGTCACTGCGCTCTCGCCGATCCGACTTGGGAAGCTTTCTACTCGCATAATCTAGCGCTGACGCCGGGCGGCGACTTTGGCTTCGTAGCCGGGATTGCCCGAGTCGTACTGTGGAAAGAATCAAACGTCGCGACGTTGAACCCGTAATGCGTATATTTTGTGGGGATATAACAGGAACTCACGCTATATGTGGGACTACAGGCGTATTCCTCTTGCATCCGGCCTGAACACTCCGTTAGGATGCGAGGCATCGATCTCGATTACATGGCGGTTGGGGGAAGCCGGACGGTCTTGATCCCTTATTTAAGAGAGAATGCCCGATGACCGTTGACGAGTACTATGCCTCAGTGAGAGCCGCTGGCCTACGTGCCTGCCCGGCGGTATCGACCGTGTATCTCGATCATGACAACTATCCTTGGCATGTAGACGATCCAAGGCCAATGACACCGGAACAGCGGAAAGAGACGCTCGCTTATTTGCAATTACGCCGAGGTTTAGGTCCCCCGCCCTTTTAGCCTTAAGCGAAGCTGGAGTCTGCTAGAGCGATCCGCGCAACCTCTGCGGGGAACGCTACCCATGCGTCTTTTTCTTGATCGTCATCGCCATCGATACGAGTAACCACGACCCGCTCACCGCTGGCCGCGTATAAGTCTGCGATTGCCTGAGGAATCGCTTCATTCAAGTCCGTCAGCGACGGCCGCCCAATGACCAATCCTCGCAGGTTAGGACTGGTCGCATAAAAAAGACCAGTTTTGCCCTCCTGGTACTCAATTCGGACGATTTTTGCCTTCAAAGTACTGCTCATGTGTCTATCTCCTGCCGCCGCGACTCGGAATCGTCACCCGATCACGGAACCACTAGCCGTGTCAAGTGTGGTCAGGCACAAGATTGGCGAAATGTGCCTGAGTTGCAAGATGCCTAGAACGATTAGCTGACCCCTACCGCCTTCCCACCTCCGACAACCGCAAAATCACCGCCCCCTCCCCCGTCCGGCTCGGAAACCGTTCCACCCGCATGTCCCACCGCACCCGAGCGGCCGCGACCTCCGCTTCGAACCCGGCCCCCTTGTGAAACAGGCAAACCCCGCCCGGCGCCAACACCGGAAAAGCCGCATCGAGCAACGCCGGCAGCGCCGTCACGCCGCGGGCGGTGATCAGCGGGGCGGGGGGCACTTTCGATGCCTCCACCCGGTCCGGCCAAACCCTGGCCGGCGCGGCGGTGACGCGAATGGCCTCCCGCAGGAACGCGGCTTTGTGTTTGTTGGCCTCGATCAGGTCCACGTGCACGCCGGTCGCGATGGCGATCACCAGCCCCGGAAACCCGGCGCCGGAGCCGATATCGATGGCGCGCCCCACCGACGGGTCCACCAGCGGCGCGGCTTGCAATGAGTCCTCCACATGCCGCGCCCAGAGGTCGTGGATATCCTGCCGGCTCACCAGCCCTTTGAAGGCGTTCCAGTTGGTCAGCAGCCCGTGCAGCGCGTTCAGTCGTTCGGCCACGGTCATCGGTCCACCCCCAAATGCCGGTGCATCGCGGCTTCGTCGGCCTGAAGGTCGGCCGGCGCGCCGTCGAACACCACCGATCCCTTCACCAGCACCACCACCTTGTCCGCCAGGGACAGCACGGCCGAGACGGTTTTGTCCACCACCAGGATCGCCACCCCGGCGTCCCGCACCAGCCGGATCGTCCGCCAGATCTCATCGCGGATCAGGGGCGCGAGGCCCTCGGTCGCCTCATCCAGGATCAGCAGGCGCGGATTGGTCATCAGCGCGCGCCCGATCGCCAGCATCTGTTGCTCCCCGCCGGACAGATGGTTGCCGCGATGGCCGATGCGTTCGGCCAGACGAGGGAACAGCGTCAGCACCCGCTCCTCGGTCCAGATTCCGCCCGGCCGCGCGGCGAGGCGGAGGTTTTCCCGCACCGACAGACTGGCAAAAATCCCCCGCCCCTCCGGCACCGTCGCAATCCCCGCCAGTGCTCGGCGGAACGGCGGAAGGCCGTTGGCGTCTTTCCCGTCGATCGACACGGTGCCGGTGCGCGCGGGAAGTTGCCCGAGCAGCGCACGGATCAACGTGGTTTTGCCCATCCCGTTGCGGCCCATGAGACCGACGACTTCGCCCGGGTTGATCGCTATCTGGATGCTGTCCAGTACCAAATTAATACCATAGCTAGCCGATAGCTCTCTGGCTTCGAGGATGGGGGTCATGAGGAGCACATTCCCGCCCTCTTCCCCCGTGTCACGCCTTGGCGCGGGCGCGAAGCTATCGGGATGCCTTCAGGTAGCAAATTAGTACCATCACTATCCGATAGCTGTCCGGTTTCGGGAACGGGGTTCGGGTGCAAGCGCGCCGCGCCCCTCTCCCCCCGCGTCATCCTCGGCGAAGGCCGAGGACCCACACCTTGGCACCGGTTGGATGCTACCCGCGTGCCTTCCAGTATCGCATTGGTACCATGGATATCCGATAGCTTTCGGCAAAGGCGTGGGTCCTCGGCCTTCGCCGAGGATGATGCGCGCGGGGGCGACAGCAATGACGTCATCCGACCCCATGCCCCAAATACGCATCCCGCACCGCGGCCGAGGACGCAATCTCCGCCGGTGTCCCGCGTTCCAGCACCCGCCCGTCCACCATCACCGTAATCGTGTCGGCGACGGAGAAAACCACATCCATATCGTGCTCGATCAACAGCACAGCATGTTCCCGAGACAGATCCTTCATCAGTGCCGCAATCGGCGCCGCATCCTCCGCCCCCGATCCGGCCAGCGGTTCATCCAGCAGCAGCACGCTCGGCTGCCCCGCCAGCGCGACGGCGATTTCCAACAACCGCAACTGCCCATGGCTCAACGTCCGGGCCAAGGGCGCCTCCGGCAGCCCCACGCGTTCCAGCGCCCGACGAGCAGCCGCCAAAGGCGCCGCTTCCCGCTCGGCGCGGCGGAGCCAGTGCCGAGCGGGGATAACCGTGGCCAGCCGCGCGTTCTCCAGCACCGTCATGTCCAGCATCAGGTTGGTGCGCTGGAAGGTTCGGCCGATGCCGGCCCTCGCGCGTTCGGCGACGGAAAGCGCCGTGATGTCGGTACCGTCCAGGAATATCCGGCCCTCGCTGGGCGCAAGTTCGCCGGCGAGCAGATTGACCAGCGTACTTTTCCCGGCGCCATTGGGGCCAATCACGGCGTGGAGTTCCCCGGGCCGCAGACTCAACGACACGTCCGCCACCGCCAGCAGCCCGCCGAACCGGCGGGACAATCCCCGTGCCTCCATCATCGGCGGATCCCCGCCAACCCGTTGCGCAGCAGCAGCACGGCCCCGAGGATCACGGCACCCTCGACCAGCCGCTGGCGTTCGGTGATCATCGGCCCGAGTTCCTCCAACAGCGTCAGCGCGAAGGCCCCCAGGATCGGTCCATGCAGCGCGCCGATGCCGCCGAGAAGGATCATCAACAACGCCTCGGCCGAGTGGTGCCAGCCGAGCAGGTCGGGGCTGACAAAAGCATCGGTCAACGCCGCCATATGCCCCGCGACGCCCGCCAACGCTCCGGCCAATGTAAAGGCCGCCAATTTCAGCCGCTGCACGTCGTGCCCCATGGCCCGCATGCGGTGTTCATTCGCGCGAATACCCAGCAAGGCACGGCCGAACAGCGTGCGCATCAGGGCATGGAGGCCGGCATACATCGCGCCTAGAACCGTCAGGTTCAGCAGCAGGAACACCGCGGGTCGGGCGGCTTTGGGCACGGTCCAGAACAAATCCGGCCTTTGGATGAACACCCCGTCCAAGCTGCCGCCCAAAGGCGTGTCGTGGAACAGGAAAAACAGCATCTGGCCGAAGGCGAGTGTGCTCATCAGGAAAAAGAACCCGGTGGTCCGCAGCGCCAACGCTCCGATCCCCAGAGCGGCGAGCCCGGCGATCGCGGCGGCGGCGGGAAGGGTCACCGCGATCGACACCGGCCCGATAAGGTAGACGCTGTAAGCCCCCAGCCCGAAAAACCCCGCATGCGCCAAGCTGACCAGCCCCGCGCCGCCGGTCAGCAATTGCAGGCTTAACGCGAACATCGACGCGATCAGCGCGGTCGAAGCGAGCTGCATGTGATACGCGCTCGCCCAAAGGGGCATGGAGGCGACGGCCAAAACGGCCAGCGCGCAGCTACGGGCGGAGGCAGTTTTCATGCTTTTGCGAACAGCCCCGCCGGGCGCACCAACAGCACCAGCGCCATCATGCCGCACACCGCGACGCCCGCCAGTTGCGGCACGTAGGCTTTGCCGAGCGTGTCGATCAGGCCCACGAGCAGCGCCGCCCAGAAGGCGCCGGTGATCGAACCGAGGCCGCCGATCACCACCACGATGAACGACAGGATCAAAAACCCGTCGCCCATGTTGGGATAAACGGATTGCAGCGGCGCCGCCAAGGCCCCCGCGAGCATCGCCAAAGCGGTGCCCGCGGCGAAGACCAGCCGGTGGATGCGGCTGGCGTTAAGCCCCAGCAACCCGAGCATTTCCGGGTTTTCAGCCGCCGCTCGGATGGCGGAGCCGATTTTCGTGCGCTCCACCGTCAGGACCATGATCCCGGCGACGATCAGGCAGATGCCGAGGACCGCGATCCGGTAGGCGGAATAGGCGAAACCGCCGGCGATGGGGACGGAGAAATCCAGCAGCGCGGGCACGGCGACACTGTGGAACTGGTTGTCGACCAGCAGGGAACGGGCTTCCTCGAACAGCAGTATCAGCGCGAAGGTCAGCAGCACCTGGTCCAGATGCTCCCGGTCGCGGAAGCGGCGGAACAGCCCGGTTTCCAAAAGGGCGCCGAACAGGAGGCCTCCCGCGACGGCGGCAGGCGGGGCGAGCCAGAAGCTGCCGGTGACGTTGGCCACGACATAGGCGAGGTAAGCGCCGATCATGAACAAGCTGCCATGGGCAAGGTTGATGACGCCCATGACCCCGAAAATCAGGGTCAGGCCGCTGGAGATCAGGAACAGCAGGAGGCCGTACTGGATGCCGTTCAGAAGCTGGGCGAGGAGGGTGGTCATGGGGTGGGGAAGGTAGCGGGGGCGGGGGTGTCGGGGCAATTGGGGGGCATAGATCGACCGTACCATGGGCCGCCCAAGTCAGCTAACGTTGACGGGGCACCGATCAGTCATCCCTGAGCCGGCGCCAATCGGTCAGGGGCCTGGCGACCACCACTCAGGCGGTTGAAGGTTGTCGGAATCCTCAATCGTGTAAAGTGAAGCTAGTACTGAAACAGTAAATGTATCTTTAACAAGTCTAGATTGTTGTAAATCATTGATGATATCGACGGTTTTATCAAAATCTACTTCGTCTATACGAACCAGGAGGTCATATTTACCTTCAATCATGTATATTGCGGTTACGGACGGGTGAGTTTTCAATAATGTACCAATCTTACTCGACGCTTCCGGGCCTGGCACCGCAATATCGATTAAGGTATATTTAGTCCGTCGTTCATGCCGGCCCCGCCCGATTTCAATGGTGAACCTTTCGATGTATTTATCACGGATCAGGCGGTTGACGCGGATTCGACACGGCGTTGGCGCGAGGTTGACCCGTTTGGCAAGCTCCAGGATCGTGATCCGGCTATTCGCCCGGAGCTCTGCCAGGATCCTCAAATCTCGCCGGTCCAGCCCCTCTCTCGTCATTTGCCTCTCCTAAATCAATTATGTTTGACCGTCTCGCAAGCAGAGACTGGAGCGGCACGCAATCAGTTTAGCCCGCCGTTCGCAGGGTTGATGGATCGCTAACTTGATGGCGCAAGTCGCAGACCAACAAATTAGTGAAATTAGCCATACAATAGCGAATAGCACCTTTGCAATGGTGAAAATGCCTATTTTGTTGGATTTCGGCCGATATATATGGTCATAGTCGCCTTTTATGTAGAGATTATGACCGTTTCCTCCCCTTCGAGAGGGCCAATAGTAACTTATCCCTTGCCACTGGCTACCGCCGAGTCGTAAGGTTCCTTCCGACAAAGGCATCACCATAAAGGAGATATTTGGTGATAAAATAGACGATGGCTAGTTTGATGAGACGCGAGTGTCGGTCCCGGAGTGTGTTGCGCTGCGACGGAGCCGTAGCTAATAACCGGCGTGTTCATGATATAGCCGTCTAGCGGTAACTGCGCCACATTCGTGGGCGATCCTGTCCGCCGCCGCATAGGGGGAGTCGATGGGACATGGGGAACAGGGGATTGAAAGGCTAGAAATGGATCGCGTTAAACTATACGTCGCTACTGATCTTACCTCCCGTAAGCGGCGTGGGACGCAGGGAAGAATCATGGCGGGTTTTGATGTGCTTAAGATATCATCGGCGTTTGCGGACCACGATGAGATTGCCGTCGAGAGAGACCTGAATAGCTCAAACCGAGTGAAGCGAGCAGTCCGCGCGTTGGTTACAAAGTCCCGCCCGCCCGAGCCTAAATAAGGTTCGGCATAGCGATCCACAGCTCTGTCCGAGCTGAGTTTTGCCAGGGGATGATCGATGATTAACCGCAGAAATTTACTGACGTTCGACCTTGGTGTCGAGACCATTCGTATTCTTAGAAATGTATATACATCCTACTTGCAGCCTAACATGGCCCACTACCTTGCCATGTTTTACCTGTTGAATGGGCGTGATATGGAGGCCGCTGAAATCCTTGCGGATTGTCACGATTCCATTAAGCAAGCCATGAATCATCTTGCGGAGGCAAGCGAGGCCTGTTTCAACGCAAAAGATAAAATTATGAACAGAAATTTTTTCCTGGCGTCTTGGCATTTGAGCCATGCGCGTATTCTTGTGCTCCTGCCGACGGTGGATCTTCTGGAGGAGGCGGTAGAACTGACCGTTAATTTCCTTCTTCAGTCCGGCAAGCCGATTGACGCCGACGCCTACCGGGATACAAAGACCGCATGGTCACTGCATTCTGCATTAGATAAAAAATCCGAAAGAATAATTTATGGTTCGGGGCCGTCCCGCAACCCCCGACGGCCTACCCTACGGCAAGCTAACGAGCTATTGCTACTTATTGATAACGCAGCCGAATTAATAATCCATTATCAGTCTATACTTCGATCCATTATTGATTTGGATGATAAACTTCCAACTTTTCTGTCGATGAAGCGGGTAGTTTAATTCTTGCGCTGATTCAGCGTCGGATATTTACCATCCTATCAGGGACTTACCTCTCAGCCTCCTTCATACGCACCCATTCTCCGGCTAATATACGATCCTGTTCGTTAACACAAATCAGAAAATGGCGTGCGCCCAATAGTTCGTTTTTGACCCGATCTAGTCCAAATTTTTCAAAATATGCATATCGTTCACGTTGAGCGTCCTGCCCTACTCTCACTCGCTTTGCTGGTCGTGACGGAACAGCACGGTCGGGCATCGGTGCTAGTACATCTTCCAAATATCCAGAGTTAATGTACTCTACAGATAACGAATCAGATTTCGCATTCCTCTGGCGATGCTGGGTACTGGCGCGCCCTGAGATCTCAAAACCAAAAGGCATCTCAACTGCGGTTGGGTGAACGACGCCAATAGAATTCCTGTCTACTAACGATTTCGTTATGTTTTCAATCAATTTTTCGATTCGGAAAAGATATTCCAAGCTTTCGACACCGAGAGCTTTCAGGTCGGCAAGCCAACGTGTTTGCAGGATTCTCAGAAATCGAGCGCCTTCATCTTTTTTTACCCACCCGGCGATTTCCTCACGGAAAATCTCTATGAATCGAGGATGATGGGCTGCTCCACCCTTATAAAAATAATCGGAAAACTCTGACGGTATTTCTCCGATCTTAAGCCCGACCGAAAGATTCTCCAAAACCTTGGCTTCAGCAAATGCTTCAAGCGCATTTGCGCGCATAGCCGCAGTAGGAAGACCGGATTGATTTGCTATGAGTCCATCTATGGCACTAGTTAACTCCTCGCTTGCTGGAAAATCTGGGTCGACCACCTCATTATTGAACTTTCGCCGAGCGTTGCGACAAAAATCAGTGGCGGCATCAACAAATGCGATTGCCGCCACATTATCGTCTCGCTCCCAACGTGCTGCATTGTCGACGACAAAATTACCAAGAGTGGTCTCTAATGCTTTGAGATGAGCAGCCCATACAACACGAGCGACATCATGGTTGGGGTTGGGCTTCTGAGTATCAGAGAATTCATGGGCCACCACATCACGAACGAAATCACGGACCCGCTCATGAACGCTCGCTCCTAGCGTGTGCTCAGAAGCAATTTCAAGCAGACGAATAAGTGCGTCACCAAACAAAGCGGACTCGAGGATCACGACCTGCACTTTCGTAAACGAAGTGGCTCTCGATGCGGCAGTCGGCGACACCTAGACCAAACGATCAGAGATAGCCGGCGACCAACTCATGTATTACACGCATGAGGCGGCCATCTCGTCAAGGTTGGCGAGCCCCCTCAGTGTCTGTCCGGGAACATCTCTCGCTGAAATCTAGATCTGGATCTTGCCTGACGGGACACATTTGTGACTCTATGCGAAGCACCGATTCGCGAGGTGCTTCATGTGGACCATCGAAAACCGCCCCCTCTATAAGCGAGACCCTCTGGGCTATCCAAGCGACC
>Ga0214182_1000756_pt1 | contig 11166 bp, 7 predicted proteins | sample TroBogEpilimnion_8_FD_153020 | JGI IMG/M metagenome (GOLD analysis project Ga0214182, IMG submission 153020) | Freshwater microbial communities from Trout Bog Lake, WI - 14NOV2007 epilimnion | ecosystem: Environmental > Aquatic > Freshwater > Lake > Epilimnion/Euphotic zone | place: Trout Bog... | reverse complement strand
TTAGCAGAATATTCGCCTTCAAAGCCATGGCCACAGCCCAAAAGAGAAAGACTTAGACCTAAAACAACAAACCATTTAGTTAATTTCATAATTCGAACCTATTATATAAACTGATTCCCGTAGGGCGGTTTCGCGACAGCAAACCACCGCACACAGGCAAGTTCAAAAACTTTCGAACATTAAAACCTCACGAAGAAGCATTCAAGTAAAGGTTTGTTTATCGCTCCGCTTGTGTTGGATAGGCCCTAGCGTTCCGAATCCACCCTACAGATTAATCTGACCTACGGCCGTATTATATAAAGTAAAGTGGACGGTAATCCCTAGCCGCGATGTAGCAAAGCGGAATCGAGGACTTACAGCGCTATGATTTCCTCGATTCCGTTTTACTTCATCGAGGCTACTTACTACCCTACAAAATCTAGTGCCTCAACCTCAATAACATGCATAACAGGCTGCTCATTTTCCTTAAAGAAATACCCTACGCGCTTAGCATAATCTTCTGGAATTACATTATTATCCAGCCAAACTGTGACTTCCGATGTCCGATTGGAGTTACTACCTTTTATTACAATGAGAACATCACTACGCTCAATGATGTGCGCTTTTGTATATGAATACTGTTGCTCTCGTTGTGCCGAGTTCGGCAACAACGTTTCAATCGTTCCAAAGCGTAAGGGCATTTCGTAATATCGTTCTGAACGACCAACCAATGATCTAAAGGAATCATCTATACGCTGCTTTTCCGAAGTCACTATGCCAAAACTTTGCAAATCATCTCGATATAACGGGTAAGGTAATGGTAATGGAATGATTAATTTAGCTCCCCAATTCTTCATAATATGTTCAACCAGTTGTTGCTCTGCGGGATTAACTAAACTACACAAGATAAAGTAATTTCTTTCTGGATCAGCCTTTTTAATTGAATCCATTAGCTCGTTTATTTCATTAAGCTTATCCGTTAAATCAACAGCATCAGCTATGATTCCCAAATAAAAATCCTTAGCAATGTGTTTACCCAGCAAGCTAATAGCCTTAGGGAGATACTCACTTATTTGCTCCCTATCATAGCCTTTTGTACCATCATTCAACGCCTCCCAAGGCACTAAATCGGGATGTCTTCTCGCTGCATTATTACGTGGCTTACCATATTGCCAGCCATCAAGATAATAACTGGCCATCCAGCGGATATGCTCCACTTCCGAAAGCACTTCAAGCTGATCTTCATCAAACTCAAAGATCTCTTTACTAGCACTCTCTAAAATAGTTTTTCTTAAAGCCCGTAACTTTGCCGCAATATGATCGCCAGCTTGGCGATTAGCTTTTTTGTACTTGCTTGGCAATGCCCCCCACTCTACATCAGCTGGTTTTGTGCCGAAATTATTTTGTGGATCGTTTTTTCGCTCTTCAAGATAACCTTCATGTAGAGACTTACCCAGCTCATCAAGCGCTGATTCCATCAAACACTTTGCAGACAACACATCTTCTAACTTACCAAAAGCAAATAAATTATCCGGTATTTCGGGTCTGCCCTTATTACTCTCAAGCAACGCCAATAAGCCCGAATGTGACGGCATATAAACAAAAATTGGAGCATTACTATTAGCAATGGTTTGGGCAATCTCATGCAGATACAAAGCATCACTTAAGCCCAAAGCCGAATCATCCATACAAACAATATAACTTGTTGGCAAATCTGGTGTACCCATGTCATGCAATCGATTGGCAAGAGGAGTGGCGGCATTTAGCCCGAAATCATCTTCAATAAAATTAAAATCACACGCCTGCTCTAGGTGCGGATAGCGGCGAAAAAAATGATTCTTATATTTCGTCAACTGAGGATCAATAATCGTAATTTTCAGACTTTGACGATTAATGTAATGACATCGAGCTATCGCCTCCAAGGCAATATGCTGACCCATCTCAGAAAAACCCAATACCACTAAATGCGGCCTAATCACATCAAACAAATCCGCGTAAAGCTCCGGTGGATATTTATTAAACATGATCCTTGCACTATTTTCATAGAGATTAAAGAAGCGTATATCACTTGAGTTATTGGTATCACTCAAGCGTTCATAATGCTCTAAGCGACCTGCTAAGGTGGCGTCTGTGGTATGAATATGGCGAATTAATTGAGGTGCAATAGAGAGGTTACGCAATAATAATTCAATCTCTATATTTTTAGCGGGGGTATCACATACCATAAAAATTGCTTTAGCCGTCTTTAAGCCGGTCTTTTTCAAGGTATCGACATTGAGCGCAGAACCAATAACAACACACGCGCCTCGGTCCTGACAAACATTGATGTTAGGATTGTCGGCATTAATTTCGATAGCAATTACAGAGTAACCCTCGGCACGTAACGACTGAATAATGATCGCCCCTTTTGTACCAACACCACAAACAATCACATGATCTTTATACCAATATAACGCCAGCCTGTTTCGAATCTCGCTATGCAAACCACTTAAAATCGCAAAGACCAGAGTAAAAGTAGTTACAAACGGCGCTAAGAATCGCGCTATCTCATGTTGCCAAGGAATCGGTGTACCGGCTTCCCAAGAACCCGACAGTATATATAACTGTAAGGTATGGTAAACAACATCACACGGTGTTTCAGTATTCCCAGTATCAAGTAAGCAATATCCCCATAGACCCAGAACAAAGGCTAAAAGCCATAAGCCGGCTATTAAGACAGCAACAATATTCTTCGATTTATATTCCATAACACTCGCTCATTGGTTTAACTTGGCTTCTTGGCACTGAGAATATCGTAGGTTTTAATAAAAATATCATGTTGAATGATGCCAAAGTCATCAGAACCATATTGCAATAGCCAATCACCTGAGACACCCGATAAAGGGTCATTTTGCCAACCAACAGCTACACTGATATTTTGAGTTAAACGCTTTGCCCATACGAGCATCGGTTTTTTTATATAAAAACCATCCTTACCGTTAATCGTAGGTTCAACAGGCGTATAGCTTTGTTCGAATTTATGTCTTTGGATAACCCAGCGCTCACCTTGCACACCTGTTAACAGAGCGTCACCTGCACGGAAATGTACCGCGCCTTCAAGTGAGTCTACAACGCCAGATGTTTTAGCAAACTCCACAGCAACCGATAGCGGTCGTTTAAGGGCCTGCACGGCAGCAGGATCATCTTTCAATAAAAGCATCAACCTGGCAACTCAGGTTCTTGCCCATCAATCAAGGCTTGCCACTGAACATTTTCTTCAGACATGATATGCGAAGCGGCTAAGGTTAAGTTCCTTACATGCAGCCAGTGTTCCCACTGACACATGTCTGGCTTGTCAATTTTCCATTGTTTCAACGTAGAAAAGGAATTTTTAATGTGCTCAAGATTTCTTACCGTTAACCTAGACTGATTAGCTATTCGGGTTAATTCTAATTTGGTACCAATTCCGTATAAGGAGGCAGCAACAGCAGGAAGACCAATAGTTGCAAATAGCAACCACTCATAATGAAATTGCCAATGAACTACAACAGCAAGCATTGTTACCACAAAAAAAACTAAAGATAATATGTGTAATCGCTTATAAAGCTTACGTGTTTTATCACTCTTATTTTTATGATATTCAATTTGTCCCTCAACTTCCTTCTTAACATTATTAGTAAAATTGGTTAAATCAATATCTGTCACTAAATATGGTTTTTTATTTTCCATTTGTGGCAAGCCTTCTGCACGCAAAACTTTTTGTAAAAACCTTAATTCAGCACTACGTAACTCAACTTTTTTTGTACCCTCTTTATTATTTACAACATGCCATACAGGCTCAGTAAATATCTTTGGAATAGCAAACAACGGTAAGCCCATGCGCAAATACCTAAACTGCTCAGCCATATAGCGTTCAGCAAGCCAGCGCCCATGCCAATCCTGTTTTTTTTGACTCAGTAAGCCAATAACAATTGATACTAGCAAAACAAACTCAACCTTAGCCCAAATACCACTATATTCATCTTCAAAATAACCGTTAACACCAGCAACCGCAGACAATATTGCACAAGTAGAGAGAAAATATAAAATCCAAATACCATCCCGATGCTTGCCCGCATTCGAATTAGCTGACACATCAAAACGTTCAAATTGATTAACTGAGTTCACTCCTTGATCAGGTGAACAAAACTCAGGGTTCACTTCACCCCAATAACAAGAATTACCATTCCATATAGACTTAATATTTTTCAGTATGTCTTTACCATCAAATCTAATCAAAGCCGAAAATAAGCCATCTATCTTACCTGCAAAAAATAATCGACCTATGATCGACTTATTCTCAAGCACTTCAGCTTTTGCACTACTAGAATATTCATGTATTTTTTTTATTTTGCGTATTTCTTCACGGCTGTTTTTGTCCAAATGAATTTCTGTTGGATATAACAACTGCTCTTTTAATAACTGATTACTCGCCGGAACAGTCCCAACTGTGCGAACAAAACCTTTTAACAACAAATCAAGCCCGGGTTGATGACCCTTTAACAAATGTAGCAATCCTTCCTCAAGATGCTCAATATCCAACACACTCACTAAACCTTGTAAATTCAGCCATAACAGAGGTTTGCGTGCGATTGCAGCTGTAATCAATAACTGCGATAAACGCTTATCATCCTTAAATTGAGCTTCATCGCCCACTACTACCAGCAAATCTGTAAACGCCAACGCAAGTTCATCGCGTAATTTATTAGCCTCCTCAGGTTGTGCTTTATCTCCACTTATACCTAAGGCAACCACGCGCTCTGCTTTTTGCTCGATGGGATCGTCTTTCTCTAACAAACTCGGTATCAAAATATGCAACGGCCAGTGCTGCACGCCTGCAATATTGATTGCCGCTTGCTCAATAGTTGTAGCCATACCGGTTAAAATTCGCACTGGCGTATCTATTATCAAGCCAGCAACATCAATCAAAGTAGCTTCAAATGCTTTAATAAGCTCTGGTGATAATGCTTGTATATCGGCATTACCGGCTACCAAAATGGTCAAGGGCATTTGCATAGGTTGTTCATTCATAGTTAGATTTACAATATGGTATTGGTATTGGGTGCGCTAACATCTAAGATACAATTTAGGGATTAGCGCAATATTCAAGTTTTGATTTTCCCAGCTTTTCTTAAATCCTCAACCGCATTACGACGAGAATACTCTTCCATATTTCCTAAAATAAGTAACACATCTTTTTCAGATAAATCAGAAGCAATATTGTATGCAAGTATTTTTATCAACGACTCACGATAGTTATTGGTTTTCTGCAGGATAGATAACGCCTCAGCAACTGTTAAATCAGCTTTTATTTTTTCAGATTTTTTAAGACGTTCCACAACATCTTTACGATTAGAATCTTCCAAGTCACCCAAAATAAGCACTAAGTCATCACCCCCTAAATTAGACGGCAATTGACTAGCAAGAGTCGATATACCTTGAACCTTGTATGAAGATCCAATTCCTTTTAAGATCTCAGCAACTTCAGCTGCACTTAAATCTACTTTGATTTTATCGGCTTTTTTTAAGGCTTCAATCGAACTAACACGATAAGAATCTTCTAAACCAGCCAATATAAGCACTAAATTTTCGCCATTTAAATTAGCCACCATTTGACTCGCCAAAAGCGATATAGCCTGCCCTTTAGAATTAGAGCCAATTCCTTTTAATACTGCAGCCACTTCAACAGCAGAGAGGCTGGCTTTTATAGCATCGGATTTCTTTAAGGCTTCAATTGCATTAACACGTGAGTAGTCTTCCAATCCTGCAAACAACAGAACTAAATCTTCACCATTTAAATTTACCGCGATTTGGCTCGCCAAAAGTGAAATAGCCTGCCCTTTAGAATTAGAGCCAATTCCTTTTAAAACCGCAGCCGCTTCAGCAGCAGATAAACCTGCTTTAATTTTATCGGCTTTTTTTAAAGATTCGATTGCATTAACACGGTAGGAATCTTGTAAATCAGCCAAAATAAGCATTAAATCATCGCCGTTTAAATTAGCCACCAATTTAGTATTTAAAATAGCAATTCCACTACCTCGGTTATTAACATTTAATCCCTCAAGCAAACTCGCCAGCTCTTTTGCATTTAAAGGTTCTGACAAATCTGGCAATGCTTTCTTTATCAGGTTAAGACGCTCCTGATCTTTAGATTCACCCATCGGCTTCAACTCTGCAACATCAGCTAATAATTTATCCTTAGCGGTACTCCAAGGAAGCCCGATATGAATACTATCAATCCAACCGGTAAATTTTGACAGTGACGATGTATACAATTTCTCGCGATCAACGCTGGCTATCCCACCAGCAACTATTAAAATCAGCGTGATAGGGAGGGCAACTTTCTTAGCTAAAACGAATAATTGGCGCTTAAGCCTTTCCAGCCAGCGCGAGAATTTAGTTATTAAATTTGTGTGAACAGAATCGGGCGGCAACATTTCGATAATACTGTCAACCAACTCATCCAACTTACGATCAAAATCATCAAACAAATCAAAAAATTGTTTGGAACGCAATTCATATTCAAATGCACCTTGGGGTTCTATATCTTCTATTCGTGCAGGGATAACCATTTTTCGTTCTTTACTGGCCAAAGTTAATTCTTTAATAATTTCCTGTGAATTTGCGGCTTGCGAAGAAAAAACCAAGACTACAATTTCTGCCGACTTAATCGCATTACTAATTTCCAATTGATAATTTCCTCCTGGAGAAATATCTTTTGCAGAAATCCAGCTTTTAATGCCCCGCATATTAAGCCTGTCATATATTTTTAAGGCTAACTTACTGTCTTTTGAAGAAAATGAAATAAATACTTTGTGCTTTATCATATTGTTTAGGTTAGGTACTTAATATTTAAAACTATAAAGTAATCGATTGATAACTCTTTTGTGTGCTGGGTAAATGTTGCAATATTTCTTCAATCTTTTTTGAATCTTTATGATCTACACCCAGTTTTTGCTGATATAGCCCTAATAAGCGTTCGTAACTAGCTCGCGCCCCCTTGTAATCACCCATAGATTCAAAACATTTAGATAAACTAAAAAGGGCTTTCAGGGTATTTTCATTACTTTCACCCTTTGCTTTTTCCCGTATTGCCAAAGCTCTTTTGAATAAGGGCAAAGCTTGGTCAGCATTACTCTGCTTTCTGTAAAATGTAGCTAGATTATTTAAAGCCGATGCAGTATCGGGATGTTCAGGTCCCAATACTTTTTCCAATATTGCCAAGGATCTTTCGAATAAGGGCAAAGCTTCATCAGCATTACCCTGCTCGGTGTAGAATGGAGCTAGATTTCCTAATGATACTGCTGTTAAGGGGTGCACAGGCCCCAGTACTTTTTCACGTATCGCCAAGGCTCTTTCGTTTAAGGATAAAGCAGCTTCAGCATTACCCTGCTTTCTATATAATACAGCTAGATTATTCAAAGTCGTCGCAGTACTGGGATGTTCCGGACCTAGCACTTTTTCCCGTATTGCCAAGGCTCTCTCGAATAAGGGCAAAGCTTCATCAGCATTACCCTGCTTAATGTAAAAAGTAGCCAGACTGCTTAATGAAGTTGCTGTATTAGGGTCATCCGAACCCATTGCTTTTTCACGTATTACCAAAGCTCTTTTAAATAAGGGCAAAGCCGCTTCAGCATTACATTCGATGCTGTATAAGGTAGCTAGATTATTTAACGACCTTGCAGTATCGAGATGTTCCGGCCCTAAAACTTTTTCTCGTAACTCCAAGCACCTACGCTTAAGTGGTTCAGCTGCATTATATTTGGCAATGTCCATTAGAAAACTACCTACTTTATCCAGTGTACTAGCCAATTCAGCGAAATCAGGTGTAGATGATTCCTCCCAATTTTCTAGCGATTCCAAATAGCACTGGCTAGCATCATATAACTTATTTAAACTCAGCCAATAAATCTGCAACTCATTGTCGACTCGTTTATAAAGAACATTAAACATTGGTATATTACTTATACAATCCTTAAGTTCTTCCCACGCCTTAGCCTGCTGCCACTGCCAAGGCAGTTCATCCGCTGCACGAGGAGTTATCTCAGCCATTACTAAAGTTGGAATAGCTTGATCAATAGCCTCTACAAGTTGAGTAAAAAAATCAGGTCGTTCGTCGAAATACTTTGCAACTTTACGATGAGCTAAGTACTGATCATCTTCAATCGGCGCATAACGCTGTTGCACCGCTTGGCGCAGATAATCATGGAAGAATGTCAGCAAGCCACCTTTTCGAGCAAAATGAGCGTCTACAGACAATAATAGAGTAGAAATAGCCAAACGACTCAGACCGGTAATGCCCATCAACTCGGTTTCTGATAGGCCGCGCCGCGCTGCCCATATTGCCGACATAATTTGACTGACACTGTCTTGACCGAAGTCATTTTCCAAGCGACTCAAAACCATTATAAAAAGTTGAAACGGGTCTTCTGCTTGCAATAAACCCTCAATACGAGCATCGAGGCCTTCGAAGTAACCGAAGATACGTAATTCTTCCAAGACAGTTCTAAGATATAAGGGATTACCGCAAGCGCTAGCCGATGCGATTTTATTGCTCTGCTCCGATGAAAGACCCTTGCGGAATAACGCAAGCCATGCCCTGATCAGTTTCTTTCGGTTTTCGATAGAGAGGGGTTCAACGACCCAAACTGGCCAATTACGACTTTTTAAGTCCTCAAGCTGTTCACCTGGAATGATACTAAATAGTGCTTTAACTGTTTCTGGCCAGAAACTGGGTAGCCAGTTAATATGTTGATCTTCAAGCTGGTTAAGCCCATCCAGCACCAATAACAATGGATCATTAGCTCTAACTCTACCTAGCCACAACGGAAAGTCTCTGATGACCTCTTCTTCCTTGTTAGGAATCGCCTCGTTATCGCCAGTGCGGTCGTTGATCTCAACCATAATCCGACGCAGGATAGCAACTGGATTGGCATCACCCGAGATGCCTACATAATGTTCCATGATAAAACGCTGTGGATTTTGCTGGCGTTGTTGAGCTATCCAGTAAGATAACAATGCTGACTTTCCCATTCCAGACGCACCGGTGACAATCAGTGCTGAATGCCCAGAGCTTGCGCTATAGGAATCTAATGCTTCAAAATCGGCGGGGTTTGCAATATAGGCTAGGCAACGATCTCGTGCATAAGCTTGATGAGCCAAGCGTTCAGCTTGAAGTGGTGATGGTGTTTGATCTTGCGGAAAGCGTTGATCGAGCACAGCCAGCAAATCTTGTTTAATCCATTCGCCTTGTTCTTCAATGCTGCTATAGCCTTCCTTCACGGGGAATTTACTTTTGCGGATGCGTTCTTTCAAGTAATTCAGATTTTCTTGAGCGCTACTATCAGTTTCAAGATAATCGGCAGATGCTGCTGCTTTTGCTGCCAATGTTTCTGTGAAGGCGCGATCACGCAGATAAAAAAAGCAATGCTCATTCATGTCGGGATTATTAAGCACCCCATGTAAAATCTCCATCTCAGTAACACTATGACCCGCCTCCAGATTAGCTTCTAAGGAGGGAAACAGTTCCAACAACTCATCCAAATTATCAATGTCTGCATGCACAGGCGACCAACCATAACGTTCGCCCAGTAAGCTAAGAAAATAAGGCCGACAACGATTAATTTCTTCCAAACAAATACGCACAACCTTGCCATGCTCCGCTTCTTCGCTAGTCACTCCCCAGCGCAGATCAATCTCGGTAAACTCCACCTGCCTTTCTCGGCAGGCGCGTCGTATTGCAGGAAACACCTTACGCACCAGATAATCCCGCTCTTCTTGCATATCACGGAAAGTGGACGAAATGAAGACGCGTATTTCACGAGGATTTATGGTTTTTGGCATGACAGCTTAAATGTAAGTTTTATTATGGTAGTTAAACAGCTAATTTTTTAGTCTCAGCCAGAGCGTCTTTTGACGCTAGCGTATCTAGGTTTTCTGGGCCTAGCACTTTTTTACGTATCGCCAATCTTATCTTTAGCAACATGACCATCAACTTTATATTCAGCTATTTATTACTTTTTACTATGCGCTTTTTATTTTTTTGTTTTTTTGATTTTTGCGCGTTAGCTTCTTCTTCTACTAAAGCTGCGGCTTGCTGCTCATTAAGTGCCTGTGCCTCGGCTTCTGCATTGGCTTGAAATGCTGCAGTGGTTGCTAGTTCTTGTTCCTTGATTTTAGCTAAAGCCACATCACTTTCTGCCTTTGCTTTATCTTTAGCCAACTTTTCATTTTTGGCCGCGACACTTTGATTTAATTTACTGAAAAAAGATGAGTAAAACTCTGGCTCGTGGACCGTGCCTCGGTCAGTTACCACGGTGGTGTATTCGGTGTCATAGGGAAATAGCGGCAATACCCATAACAGGTGAAACCACACCGTTGATTTCTTATGTAATTCGGTAATCTGATTAGCCGACAACATCACACGCGCTTGTTGTTCTGATACCGGAATAACTGTTACCGTTGATTTAATGGTATGAGATATTTCTTGGTCTTCGTTGTTCTGAATTTCTTTGGTGACGGCTAACACTCGACCTTTAGGGTCGACCGCATCGACATTAAAGCCTTGCTGACTAGTCACTTCTAAGGCTGCATCAAAAATCACATCCGCTGGCGCCGCAATAACTTGGCTGCTGCCACTAATCGCTTCTTTATCAGCAAAAGCTTCTTGATAATTAGCTTTAGTTGCGCAGCCTGTTACGAATATTGAGGTTATTGCTAAAATCGTCAAATAAGCTTTAGTTGTCATGTTTATTTACCTGGTAATATTTGTTGTGTTGTATAAATGAATTTCACAAAATCATAGAGAGCGAAAAACAGTACCCTTAACTTTTTACGTCACAACCTTTGATTTTATAATAAGTATTATTACGTAGGTATTACGTAGATATTACATGGCTTATATTTAAGACAAATAACACAACTTACTTCCTCTATAATTGGTAAAGCAAGCTCGTAACCCCTATAAAATAGGCAATAACTCCGTCGCGTATTATGGCAAATGATCTTGCACACTTTTAAAGCGACAAATGTATAGGGCGTATGCAATACGCCCCTACTATTGGCATTGAGCAGTGCTTTGCCTTAGCTTTCAATTTATGACAAAAACCCCATTCTGACTTCGTCTATTGTCGGTAACCTCAGGTCATCTGCATTAATATCCAGGCCAAT
>Ga0214182_1000754_pt1 | contig 11185 bp, 10 predicted proteins | sample TroBogEpilimnion_8_FD_153020 | JGI IMG/M metagenome (GOLD analysis project Ga0214182, IMG submission 153020) | Freshwater microbial communities from Trout Bog Lake, WI - 14NOV2007 epilimnion | ecosystem: Environmental > Aquatic > Freshwater > Lake > Epilimnion/Euphotic zone | place: Trout Bog... | reverse complement strand
CCGCCGGTCGGCACCGTCTTCAACTACCCGATCCGCAAGGCCGCGGGGCAGATCCCGTCGCTGACCGCGTCCGAAGCGCCGCCGGAAGTCGCCGTGCAGATCTACAACCGCGGCGTCCACAACCAGATGCTGGCGCGTTTGCGCGATGGCCAGACCATCCCGCAGGTCATCGCCTGGGCACAAGATGAGATCGAGGGCTACACGCGCTGATCGCCATAAGGCGGCGTGGCGGAAGCCACGCCGCCAACATACGTAAATGTGGCGGGAATAGGGTGGAGTGGACCGCGTCAAGCGTGTAGAAGCGCCGAGCGGTCGTCCGGGATGGAATGAACCCCGTAGATTGGGACGTCGCTCGCCGGATATAAACCGGCAGCGGTAAACCCTTCGCGGGCAGGGAGGTTTGGCATGGCAAACGGTACGAGCATAACAGCGGGGACCGCTACCGGGGGCGCACAGCGCTCGGGCAGCATGAAGCGCTTCGCGCAGCGCAAATCCACGACCGCGTTTCTGCTGTGCCTGCCGCTGATCCTGCTGATCGGTTGTTTCGTGATCTACCCGGCGTTTTACGCCATCTACCTCAGCATGCTGAACAAGAAGATGACGGCCTTCGTCGGGCTGGGCAATTTCGCGTTCCTGCTGAAACGCCACACCTTCCAGCTGGTGATCTACCAAAGCTGCCTGTTCGCTGTCACGTCGGTCGTGTTGAAGGCACTGCTGGGCTTCATCCTGGCGCATCTGATGCACAACATCCCCGACGGCACGAACCAGAAAATCTGGCGCGGGCTGCTGCTGGTGCCCTGGGTTATTCCGCTCGCGCTGTCCACGCTGACGTGGTGGTGGATGTTCGACCCGTCGTATTCCGCCTTCAACTGGGTGCTGAACCAGTTCGGGTTCGACAACGTGCCATGGCTCGGCGTCGGCTGGATCGCGCGTATCTGCACGATCACGGTCAATGTCTGGTACGGCACACCGTTCTTCATGATCATGTATCTGGCGGCGCTGAAATCGGTGCCGGAGCAGCTATACGAGGCCGCGGCGATCGACGGCGCCAGCACGGTGCAGAAGCTGTTCTTCGTGACGCTGCCGATGATGCGCAACATCATCTCCATCACCGTGCTGTTCAGCCTGATCGTGACCTTCGCCGACTTCGACATCGTCCGCATCCTGACCGCCGGCGGGCCGCAGGATTTGACGCACGTGTTCGCGACCTATGCCTTCCAGGTCGGCATTCAGTCCGGGGACATTCCGCTGGGTGCATCCGACAGCCTGTTCATGTTCCCGATCCTGGCCTGCGCGGCATTCTTCGTCCTGCGCGGCGTCACGCAACGCACCAAGGAGATCGCGACATGAGCGCGACGACGGCCGACCACGCCCGCACCCGGGCATCGACCCGCAAGAACAGCCTGCACAAGCAACGCCTTTGGGCGCTGTGGGGCAGCTACGCCGCGCTGTCGGTGTTCGTGATCATCTTCCTGGTGCCGCCGTTCTACACGCTGATGACCAGCCTGAAGTCCTCGGCGGAGATTTCGGCGCAGAATGGCAGCCCTTGGGTGGTCAACCACCCGACGCTGGACAATTTCTGGTACCTGATCACGTACCCGAACTTCCAGACGTACTACATCAACTCGGTGCTGGTCACGATCGTGACCGTGGCCGTCAGTATGGTCATTTCCGTGTTGGCCGCGTTCAGCCTGGCGCGGATGGGATTCTGGGGCAGCCAGACATTGTCCACCGGCGTGTTCCTGACCTACCTCGTCCCCCCTTCCCTGCTGTTCATCCCGCTGTTTCAGATCGTCGGGATGCTCGGGCTGATCAACAACCTCTGGTGCCTGATCCTGCTGTATCCGACGCTGGCGGTGCCGTTCTGCACCTGGATCATGATCGGCTATTTCAGCTCCATTCCCAAGGAACTGGACGAAGCCGCGCTGATCGACGGCGCCAGCTACATCCAGATCCTGACGAAGATCTTCATCCCCGTCGCCATGCCAGGCATCATCGCGGCGACCATCTTCGCGTTCACCGTGTCCTGGGGCGCCTTCCTGTATCCGCTGGCGTATCTCTACACGTCCAACCAGATGGTGCTGACGGTCGGCATCATCTCCGACCTGATCCGGGGCGACGTGTTCCAGTGGGGCAAGATCATGGCCGCGTGCCTGCTGGCATCCCTGCCGCCGATCGTCATCTACGCCTTCCTGATGGACTACTATGTTGCCGGGCTGACCGCCGGCGCCACCAAAGGCTGACCTTTCCGCAATCGAGAAAACCGAGGGAACCGAACGACCATGGCTGAAGTGTCCTGCCGCAAAGTCGTCAAAGAGTACGACGGGGGTGTGCAAGCGGTGAAGGGGATCGACCTCGACATCGCCGATCATGAATTCGTCGTACTGGTCGGACCGTCGGGCTGCGGCAAGTCCACCACGCTGCGGATGATCGCCGGGCTGGAGGAAATCACCGGCGGCGAAATCTGGATCGGCGGCGACGTGGTCAACGACGTCCCCCCGCGCGACCGCGACATCGCGATGGTGTTCCAGAACTACGCGCTGTACCCGCACATGAGCGTGTTCGACAACATGGCGTTCGGCCTGAAGCTGCGGAAGTTCCCCAAGGACGAGATCAAGCGCCGCGTCGACGAAGCCGCCCGCATCCTGGACATCGGGATGCTGCTGGACCGCAAACCGCGCGCTTTGTCGGGCGGGCAGCGCCAGCGCGTCGCCATGGGCCGCGCCATCGTGCGCAACCCGAAGGTGTTCCTGTTCGATGAGCCGCTGTCGAACCTCGACGCCAAGCTGCGCGTGCAGATGCGCACCGAGATCAAGAAGGTCCATCAGACCGTGAAGACCACCACGGTCTACGTAACCCACGATCAGGTGGAGGCGATGACCCTCGCCGACCGCGTGGTGGTGATGAACCACGGGATCATCGAGCAGGTCGGCACCCCGCAGGAGCTGTATCACCGCCCGACCAGCCGCTTCGTCGCGGGTTTCATCGGCTCCCCCGCCATGAATTTCCTGCCGTGCCGCATCGATGAGGCCGCTGGCGGCGGGTTGTCCGTGCGCGTCAACGACGCCGTGAAGATCGCGATCCCGGCGGCCCGCACATCGCGTTACGCGCCGTTCAAGGGCAAGGAGATGGTGTTCGGCATTCGCCCCGAGCATCTGACTCAGCGCCGCGAAGAAGGCCGCCCGGGGTTCGAGCCGGTGGAACTTCTGGTCGACGTGCTGGAGCCGATGGGCATGGAAACCATGGCGCATTTCTTCGTCGACGGCGCCCCGGTTTGCGCCCGTCTGGACCCGGCGACCGAAGCCGCGCCGGAGGCGATGCTGGCGCTGACGGCGGATATGAACCAGATGCATTTGATGGAGAAGGACAGCGGGAAGGTTGTTTGAGACTGGCTTCTCGCCGAAGTCCGTCTCGTCCTAACCGTCATTGCGAGCGGAGCGAAGCAATCCAGCGCCACACGCCCCTGGATTGCTTCGTCGTTGACGCTCCTCGCAAGGACGGTGGTACTCATTCGATGAAAATCCAACGATTTCCGCCACCGCGTTAACCTTTTCTTAACCATCTGCGTGATAGGCCATCGCCTGTCATGCGATACATCCGCCACCTTCTCGCGACGGTCTTGTGCCTGGTCTCCGCCAATGCGATGGCGGGGCCGGTTGGCTACGCGCTGACCGTCGTCACGGCATATGCTCTGACGGACCCTTTCCCGAACCGCATCGACAGCGCCTTCGTCGAGCCCGACACCGGCTATCTGGAAATCGCCAATACCGGGGATTCCACGTTTACCGGCGATCTCGGCACCATCGCGGTCTCGGTTTCCGCCGGCGATCTATCGTTCACCGCGGCCGGGATCGTCCTGGCGCCGGGAGACCGCGTTTCGATCGCCATCCCCGACGACGCCAGCGATGTCGGCGGCTTCAATGGCCCCGCGTACCAGGCCCGGCCCGGTGTCGAGGTCTGGCTCAGAGGCGCCGTATCCTTCGCAGCCGCTCGGGAAGCCGTCGATCTGCTGGTTGCCGATGCCGACATCCATTCCGGTGTCTATCGGGTCGATCCGCGCGGCCTGATCACCGACAGTTATGTCCTGCAAGGCGGCGACCCCTGGGGCTTCGACCCCGGCGATACATTCGAGCTCAGCCAGGCCCAGGGACAGTTTGTCTTCCTGGAACCGGTTCCCGAACCGTCCGCCATCGCGCTGCTCGCTGCCCCCTTGGCCGCCCTCCGGTTTCGACGGACACGGCGCGCTGCGTGAAAGCGCTCGCCGCATGGTGGGACGCCGAGGCGGAGCACGTGCCGCTGTGGCTGCCGGTTTTCATGGGCGTGGGCGTGCTGGCGTACTACACGCCACGGTTCGAACCGCCCATCTGGGCCGGCGGCGTGACGGCGGTTCTTGCTCTGGCGGCGTCCTGGTCCGTCCCCCACTGCCGCCCGTTCGCCGTCCCTCTGTTCATGGCCGCGCTGGGCTTCGCCTCGGCACAATGCGCAACCGCCCGAGCGCCGCCGCTGGAGGCCGAACTGCCGACTCACGCAACCTTGGTCTCCGGCACCATCCGCGCGGTCGAATATCTGCCGGACGGACGGCGCGTGACCTTCGAGTCCGTCCGGCTGGACAAAGCTGACCCGCCGTTGCGCCGCACCGTCCGGGTGCGTTTGCGCAAGTCCGACGATACCCCCCTCGCAACCGGCGACACCGCCCAAATTCGCGCCATCGTCCGCCCCCCTGCCCCACCCAGCTACCCCGGCGGCTGGGACCTGCAACGCGACGCGTTCTACGCCGGCCTCGGTGGCTCCGGCTACGCGCTGGGACCGGTCGAGCGTCTGACCGAGGCCACGCCCTCCGGCCCCGCCCGCTGGGTGCAAGGCTTGCGCGAGACCATCGCCGCGCGCATCGCCGCCGTGGTGCCGGGCGCGGCCGGAGCGGTCTGCGTCACGTTGCTGACCGGCGGCCAGACCAGCATCCCGGAGGCCGAACACCAGGCGTTCCGCGACTCGGGACTGGCGCATCTGCTGGCCGTGGCGGGCCTGCATATCGGCATCGTCATGGGCTTCGCGATGACGGTCGCGCGCCTCGGCTTCGCCTGTTCGGAACGCGCCAGCCTGTTCTGGCCCACCAAGACGCTGGCGGCCCTGATCGCGCTGGCGGCGGGCGGGTTCTACATGGTGCTGACCGGCATGCATGTGCCGATCGTGCGCAGCTTCGCCATGGCCTGCCTGTTCACCCTGGGCGTCGTCGCGCACCGCCGGGTTGTATCCCTGCGCGGGCTGGGCTTAGCCGGCATCGTGCTGATGCTGCTGGAACCGCGGGAAGTACCCGGCGTATCGTTCCAGATGAGTTTCTCCGCCGTGCTGGCCCTGATCGCTGGCTACGAGGCGTTGCGCCCCTGGCTGCGCCGGCTGCACGGCGAACGCTGGCACCGCCGGCTGGCATCGCACATTGTCGCTTTGGCATTAACCAGCGCGTTGGCCGGCACCGCATCCGCCCCGTATGGCGCCTACCACTTCGGCCACGTGCAGGTTTACTTCGTCGTCGCGAACATGGTGGCCGTGCCGCTAACCGCGTTCTGGACCATGCCGCTGGGACTGATCGCTCTGGCACTGATGCCGCTCGGCTTGGAGTGGCTGGCGCTGATCCCGATGGGTTGGGGATCGGAGGCGATTGTCTGGGTGGCCATGACCACCGCATCCTGGCCCGCCGCGACGTTTCCCTGGCCGCACATGCCGGCCTGGGGGTTGGCGATATTCTCCCTCGGCTTGGCTTGGTTAGGGATTTGGCGTACCCGGCCGCGGCTGTTCGGGCTGCTGCCGATGCTGATCGGGCTGCTGTCGCCGCTGACCGAACGGCCGCCCGATGTGATGGTCTCGGCCGACGCGCGCCTGATCGGGGCACGAATCGGCGGCGAGGTGTTCATGCAGCAGGCCCAAGGCGGATCGGCCTTCGTCCGCGATGCCTGGTTGCAGCTATGGATGCGGTCCACCGCCCACCCGTTTCCGGCCACAGGTGACGGGATCGCCTGCGCCAAGGATTCCTGCCTAGTGCACCCTCGCCCCGACACCAAAGGCGTGCTGCTGGTCAGAGGTCCGACCCGTCCGACCCAATGCGCAGACGCCGCCGCGATTGTATCCGCCGAGCCGGCCCGCGGGTTGTGCCCGAGGCCATGGCCGCAACTGGTGGACCGCTTCACCGTCTGGCGTCAGGGCGCCGCCGCGATCTGGCTGACGCCGGAGGGCGCGACGGTCCTGACCGACCGCATGGTGCGCGGCGACCGCCCCTGGGTGCCGCCGCCGCCCACGCCCCGACCAAAGCCGGCGCCGACCCTGCCGCCGGCCGCTTTGGACCCAGGAGGATCAGTACTTCCGCAGTAGCCCGACCAGCTTGCCCTGCACCTTCACGCGATCGGCCGAGAAAATCTGCGGCTTCAGGCGCGCGTTGCAGGGTTCCAGCGCGATGGAATTGCCGCGCCGGCGCAGCCGTTTCAACGTCACTTCGTTTTCGTCCACCAGAGCGACAATGATTTGACCGGTCTCAGCGACCTCGCCCTTGCGGATCAGCACGGTGTCGCCGTCGAGAATCCCGGCCTCGATCATCGAGTCGCCCGCGACTTCCAGGGCGTAATGTTCGCCGCCGCCCAGCAGAGCCATGGGCACATCGACCATGCTGCCGCTGTCGCGCAATGCCTCGATCGGCATGCCGGCAGCGATGCGGCCGTACAGCGGCAGTTGCACCGCTGCCGAATCGGCTGCGGCGCGCACGCCGGGCAACCGGCTGGAGAAATCGCCCTGGATCACGTTCGGCAAGAACGCCGCTGCGCCTTCGGCGGGCGTGGCGGGGGCGGTTGTTTCCATGTTGTCGGGCAGCCGCAGCACTTCCAGCGCGCGGGCGCGGTGGTGGCGGCGTCCGATGTGGCCGCGTTCCTCCAACGCCGAAATCAACCGGTGAATCCCGGATTTCGACTTCAGATTCAACGCATCCTTCATCTCATCGAAGCTCGGGGAGAACCCCGTTTGCTTCAGATGCTTATCGATATAAACTAGCAGTTCGTACTGCTTGCGCGTGAGCATGGCGGGGTTTCCCCAAAGAGCGGTTCGGAACAAACCGACAACCCCGGTGTTCTACGTTGGTTCCTCCCCTCACGTCAAGAAGAACCTGTGGAAAACCCGTACAACCGCCTCAAAGCCCGAGCGAATCGAGGCGAATGATGGGGACTTCGGCGCCGGTGGGGAGGGCCGGCGCGTGCGGCGGACGCAGAATCAGGGCATCCGCGGTCGCCAGCCGCCGCAGCATCGCCGAGTCCTGGACGGGGAATGGCGTGACCGTCAGACGGCCTTGCTCATCGGTCGCGACGGTGGCGCGCAGATGGTCGGCGCGTTGATCGTTCGGGCGTACGGGGGCGCCCAGCAAGGCCGTGGTCGTGGGCGGCGGCGCGGCCGGCAGACCGGAAAGGCGTGACAGAGCCGGCAGCAGGAACAGGATGGCGCACACCATGGCGGACACGGGGTTGCCGGGCAGTCCGATCATCGGCAGCGCGCCCAGTCGGCCGAACAGCAGCGGCTTCCCGGGCCGCATGGCGATCTGCCAGAAATCCACCACCAGCCCCCGCGTTTGCAGGCCGGAGATCACCAGATCGTGGTCGCCCACCGACGCACCGCCGGTCGTGACCAGCAGATCGAGCCCCGCGACCGCGTCGGCGACCGCCGCGACGGCGTCCGTTGTATCGGCGGCAATCGGCAGGACGATGGGTTCTCCCCCGGCGGCGCGCACCAGGGCGGCCAGCGCGTGGGAATTGGAGCTGACGATCCCGCCGGTCGGGATCGGCTCGCCCGGCATCGCGATTTCGTCGCCCGTGGCCAGGATCCCGACGCGCGGGCGGCGATGCACCGACAGCCACGGATGATTGGCGGCGGCGGCGAGGCCCACGTCCCGCGCGGTCAGCTTCCGCCCGGCGGGGATCACAGCGTCCCCTTGCGCGAAATCCTGACCGGCGCGGCGGATGTGACGGCCGGCAGTGACGGCCTCATTCACAGTGATGCGGTCGCCGTCCTTGGTCGCGTCCTCCTGCAACAGAATCGCATCGGCGCCAGCGGGCACGACGCTGCCGGTGAACAGGCGGACGATCTGGCCGGCGCCGACGGTACCGGCGAAGGGATGACCGGCCGGGGCGGCGCCGATCTGCGTCAGTGTCGCACCGAGGCTCCCGTCCGCTGCCCGAAGCGCGTAGCCGTCCATCGCCGACACATCGGCGGGCGGCTGCGTCAGGCGCGCGACGACCGGTGCGGCGGTCACCCGGTTCCAGGCGTTGGCGAGGGCGACGACCTCGGCCGGCGTGGGGCGGAGATCGGCCAGGATGCGGGTGCGGGCTTCGTCGACGCTGATCATGATGGCGAGGTCCTGGTGGAAAATAAGAGCGACGGCCCTATGCCGCCAAACGCATGCCCAAGGCCGCGGCCTGCCGGGTTTCGTAGTCCCGCCGCGCGTCGTCGTAGACATGCCCCTTGATGCCGCCGCGCACCGTCGCGGCCTCCACCGCGCGATAGGCGGGGCGCCAGGATTCCGGCAGCGTCGGCCAGTCCGGCGGGGACAGCCAGAGGCGGAACAGACACCGCTTCAGGGTGGGATCGTCGTGATCCTCGAACTCGGTGCGGGAATGCAAGGTGACGTGATTGTTCAGCACCTGCATGTCGCCGGGCCGCAAATACATCGAGTGCATCACGTCCGGCCGGCGCAGAATATCGTCCAGCAGGTCCAGCGCCTCCTGCTGTTGCGCCGTCAGCCTCGGCACGCCGTCCATCGCCTGCGCCGAACGCACGCGGTTGCGGTTCCATTTGCTGCACAGCACGCCCTCGGCGACGTCGTAGACGGGGTTCGGGTAGAACGGCGCCTCGTCCGGCGCTTCTTCCTGCTGGCGGCTGAAATAGAGGGGCTGGTGCAGCAGTTCGGCCAGATCGGGGCGTTCGGTGGCCAGGATGTTGTGGGCGGTGACGGAGCTGGACACCATGCTCATGCCGCCGGAGCGGGCGACGTTGTAGCAGGTCAGCAGCACGATATCGGCGCTGTCGGTGTGGAAATCCAAATCGGCGTTGGACGAGTATCCGCGCCCCTTCCCGGACCGGTAAACCACACCCGCGTCGCGCACGGCGGACAGGTACTGGCTGGCCTTCCCCTGCGGCCGAGCAACGCCGGTGTGCAGGCCGATGGCCCAAGTCAGAAGTTCGAATTCGTCGGCCGATAACCCCTCCCGCGGCATTCCGCGCAGGATGGCGAAGCCGGTGCCGTCCCGGATTTCCGTCAACGCACCCGCGAACACAGGCCAAGCGGTGCCAAGATCGAAATCCTCCCGCCGGTAATCGAACAGGGTCTTATCCGGATCGCGCGCCGCCTGGACCGCATGGATCAGGTCGCGCCGCGCGCGGTCGTCCAGCTCGTAGATCCAGGAGGGATTGGCGTTCAGGCTGGCGGCGGTCCAGGCCGAACGGGCGGTGGCGTTGATGGGCTGCATCGCGTTTTCCCCGGTCCTCATGCGAACGATGGGACAGGTATAAGCCCGCATGGCTCAGACGGAAGACCCGATTCGCGGGATCGCGTTGCACAGCGGCGCGACCGTGCTGTTCGCGATCGCCGACACCACCGCCAAATACCTCAGCGCGACGCTGCCGGTGATCGAGATGGCGTGGATCCGCTATCTCCTGTTCTTCGGTTTCGCGGCGATGCTGGCGCGCGGCATGTCGTGGCGGGCGGTGCGGCCGAAGAACCCACGGCTGCAGGTGCTGCGCGGACTGTGCGTCACAGGATCGTCGGTCCTGTTCGTGTTCGGCGTGCGCCAGATGCCGATCGCCGAGGCTACCACGATCAGTTTTTTGTCCCCCCTGCTGATCACCATTCTGTCCATTCCGTTGCTGGGGGAGGTCGTGGGCATCCGCCGCTGGGCCGCCGTGCTGGTAGGAATGGGCGGGGTGCTGATCGTGGTGCGGCCGGGATCGTCGGGATTTCAGCCGGCGGCGTTCTGGGGCGTGGCGTCGTCGTTCTGCTGGGCGACGGCGCTGATCGTCACCCGCAAAATCGCCACAACCGATCATCCCAACACCACCTTGCTGTGTTCGTCCGGGATCGGCGTCATCGCCCTGACCGTCCTCATGCCCTTCGACTTCGTCTGGCCCACCTTCTTTCAGCTCGGCCTTGCCCTGTTCCTGGGGGTTCTGTCGTCGCTCGGCCAATGGATGGTGGTCCTGGCGCACCGCCATACCGCGGCTTCCACGCTCGCGCCGTTCACCTACAGCCAACTGATCTGGGCGAGCATCGCGGGGTTCGCCGTATTCGGCGCCCTGCCCGACCATTGGACCATCGTCGGCGCCGCGATCATCGCCGCCAGCGGCCTGTATACCGCCCACCGGGAGCGTGTGCGCCGGCTAGGATGACGGCGCGTTGCCCGAGGACTGCGCACCGGCCGAGGCAACCAACGCCGCCCGCTGCGCCACCAGAGCACGCGCGGCTTCCAGTTCCTCGCCCTCGGTGACGAACGGCGCGCAGCAATCGGCACCGGACCGGTTGGCGCCGAAAACCGGGAACAATGTCGTGAACTGGCCTTCCGCCAGAAAATCGGTGCGGTCGCCGGTATCGAGGAAGGTCTCGGCCTGCATCCCCTCCGCCATGATGACCTCATGGCGCGGCAGTTCCACGTGCCAGTAGGCGATGGCGGGCAACTGGATCTGGCGGATGGTGCTGCCGTTGATCAGCAGCCCGATAGGGATCAGCACATCCCCGACATAGACGGCATGGTGCGGCGACAGCCACAAATCGCGACCCGGCTGGCAGGGGCCGAACGCATGGGCGGACACCCGGACGGGCCAGACAAGCTCCTTGCGCGGGTGGCGGGTGCAATCGACCACGCGCTTGCCGATCCAGACCACCGGTTCCCACCGCCCGGTCAGCACGGCGCGCACGCGGTCGCCAACGCGCAGGGACTGCACGGGCACCTCCCCGCTTTCGGTGGCGAGGCGGGTTCCGGCGACGAAGCAGGCAATGGGCGCTGTTGGCATGAGGCGACGTTACCGCGAAGCGGGGTTCGGCGGCAACGCGGGTATCGGCAGTCTACACCCCGCCCCTCCGTCATCAACTCAGATAACAGCATGTCCGAAAAATAAATTTCCACCCGGTTTCGCGGACGAGCTGAAGCTGTCCCCGTTCGGCACC
>Ga0214182_1000753_pt1 | contig 11187 bp, 12 predicted proteins | sample TroBogEpilimnion_8_FD_153020 | JGI IMG/M metagenome (GOLD analysis project Ga0214182, IMG submission 153020) | Freshwater microbial communities from Trout Bog Lake, WI - 14NOV2007 epilimnion | ecosystem: Environmental > Aquatic > Freshwater > Lake > Epilimnion/Euphotic zone | place: Trout Bog... | reverse complement strand
CGCGATTGATCCGAAACGGACAAGCGACGAACGAGCACAAAACGCAATTCGCGGTTGACCCGAAAGACGGGAGATGACGAAAAAAGGAGAATGCCGTTCTCCCACAATGCCTTATCCTGATGCCCATGGGGACAGACCCGGCCATGACGCTGTGGGTAGGCAATCGCCCTGGGATGGACGGCGACACGCGGTCCGAACGCGACGGCAAGTCATTCGGAGCAATTCATTCTCTATCCATGTAGACCCGCGCGCGTTTCCATGGCTAGACAGGCCCGATCGGTCGAATCGGATGGAGGCGAGTATAAAATGATACGCTCGGCAGTTTTTCGGATAAAACCTTCGGTTTTCAGGCTTTTTTTATGTTCGTTTGTTGCTCTATCGGGAATTTCAGTCAAACTCGCGTGGGCCGCTGCTCCTAACTCGGTTCTGGTCCGTACATCGTTCTACGATTTCCAAACTCTGTTGACGCGGCTTGAAGGGTCCGCGACAAAAAACGACATGCTAATCGTTGCGCAAGCATCCGCATCCGCTGGGGCGGCGAAACGCGGCGTGCGCATTCCGGGCGACGCCGTGGTGATGGTCTTCCGAAACGATTTTGCGGTTCGAATGTTGCGGGCGGACGTGGCGGCGGGACTTGAAGCGCCGATTCCGATTCATGTCTACGAAACCCCGAACGGCAAGGCCGCGCTCGCCTATCGGCGCCCCTCCACCGTGTTTCGGCCGTATCGCAGCAAGCCGCTCGATGCCATGGCGAAGGAGCTGGACGCGATCTTTGCCAAAATCGTTGCCGACGCCCTAGGGCGTTAACGCGGCGCCGCCGCCCGCTCCAACCGGTCGCGGATCGCCAGCCCCAGGCCGGTCGCCGGCACCGGCATCACCGCGATGCACCGCAGGCCAAGCCGCGCGCCTGCCGCATCCAGGAACCGCAACCCCTCGAACAAGCGCGCGGCAGCCTGCTTCGGGTCTCCGGCGTCGCTGAGGGAGAAGACCGCGCCCGCTCCGGTCAGCGGCGTGCCGAACGCCAGCAGCGCCTCATCCGCCCCGACCGTTGCGGCATTCAGGCGTACCGGCAGCGACGGGGCGTAATGCGAGGACAACAAGCCCGGCGATCGCAAAGCGGCGCCCGGCGTGGCGCCGCGCCGAACCGGCCCGATCGCGGCCTCGATCGCTTCCAGCGTCGCGCCGCCGGGCCGCAGCAGGATCGCCTGAGGGCCGCTGAGGTCCAGCACCGTCGATTCGACCCCCACCGTACAGGGACCGCTGTCCAGAATGGCGGCGATCCTGCCCTCCAACCCCGCCAGCACATGCGCAGCCGTCGTCGGACTGACCTGACCCGACCGGTTGGCGGATGGCGCGGCCACCGGACGCCCCACCGCACGCAGCAGCGCAAGAGCCGCGGGATGCGCCGGGACCCGGACCGCCAGCGTGTCCAGCCCGGCCCCGGTCAACAGCGCGACCGAGCAATCGGCGCGCCGAGGTAGCACCAGGGTCAGCGGCCCCGGCCAGAACGCAGCCGCCAGAACATGCGCACGCGCATCCGGCACCACATCGCGGAACGCGGCATCGGCCGAATCGTAATGGGAAATCAGGGGGTTAAAATGCGGTCGCCCCTTCGCCGCGAAAATCCCCGCGACCGCGTCCGCGTTGGTGGCATCGGCGCCGAGGCCGTAAACCGTCTCCGTCCCGAACGCCACCAGCGCCCCGTCCCGCAACAGCGCCGCCGCTCGTGAGATCCCGGTTTCGTCGTCGCGCAGAAGTTCTGTCATGAAGCTGTCCATAACGGCCGAACCAAGCATGGCAAAGCCCCGAATGTGCGGGTAAAACCCATGTCACCGAAAGTCAGGGGTCCCAATTTATGCTCGACATCGCCTTCGCCAAGCCGGCTCTGCCGCAATCCGGCGCCCTCGTCCTTTTGATCCACGAAGACGAGAAACCGTCCGGCCTCTGGCAACAAGCCGACGAAGCCACCGGCGGCGCCATTGCTCGGGCGTTCGCGGTCGCGGAATTCAAGGGCGGCAAGGGCAAAACCTGCGCCATTCTCGCCCCCGGCGCCGGGCTGTCGCGGGTGTTGGCCGTGGGCCTCGGCAAGGAAGACGACGTCAAGCAGACGACGCTGGAAGAAGCCGGCGGCGCGATCGTCGCCGCTCTGAGCCGCGAAACCGCCGTGGCGGTGGCGGCCGACGCGCTGAAACCCGGCCAAGCAGCCGAGGTCGCGCTGGGCGCGGTGCTGCGCGGCTACCGGTTCGATCGCTACCGCACCAAGGAAAAAGCCGAGGACAAGCCGAAGCTGACCGCTCTGACCGTACTGACCGGCAATGCCGCGAAAGCAAAATCAGCGTTCGCGCCGCTGCAAGGCGTTGCCAAAGGCGTGTTCTTGACCCGCGACTTGGTCAGCGAGCCGCCGAACGTCCTCAACCCCGCCGAAATGGCCACCCGCTGCGAGAAACTCACCGAACTCGGCCTGACCGTCGAAGTCATCGGCCCCGAAGAAATGGGGAAGCTGGGCTTCGGCGCGCTGCTGGGCGTGGCGCAAGGCAGCGTCAATGAAGCCCGCATGGTGGTCATGCACTGGAACGGCGGCAAAAAGGCTGACGGGAAACCGGTCGTCTTCGTCGGCAAGGGCGTCACCTTCGACACCGGCGGCATCAGCATCAAGCCGGCCGGCGGCATGGAAGACATGAAATGGGACATGGCCGGCGCCGGCGCCGTGATCGGGCTGATGGCGGCGCTCGCCGGCCGTAAGGCGAAGGTGAACGCCATCGGGTTGGTGGGGCTGGTGGAGAACATGCCATCGGGCTCCGCGCAACGCCCCGGCGACGTGGTGACCAGCTACTCCGGCCAGACCATCGAGGTGATCAACACCGACGCCGAGGGCCGTTTAGTCCTGGCGGATGTGCTTTGGTACGCGCAGGAGAAATACGATCCGAAATTCATGGTCAATCTGGCCACGCTGACCGGCGCGATCATCATTGGCCTGGGCCACGAATACGGCGGTTTGTTCTCCAACAACGACACCTTGTCGGAACGGCTGACCAAGGCTGGCGAGCATACCGGCGAGAAACTGTGGCGCATGCCGCTGCATGACAACTACGACAAGCAGATCAAGTCCGACATCGCCGACATGAAGAATGTCGGAGGGCGTCCCGGCGGCTCCATCACCGCCGCGCAGTTCATCCAACGCTTCGTCAACAAGAAGCACTGGGCGCATCTGGACATCGCCGGCATGGCCTGGAGCAGCAAAGACTCGCCAACCATCCCGAAAGGCGCCACCGCGTTCGGCGTGCGGCTGCTGGATCGGCTCGTCGCGGACCATTACGAGGACTAATGGCCGAAGTCGGATTCTATCATTTGACTCGAACGGCGCTGGGGCAGGCCTTGCCCCAGTTGCTGGGCCGCACCGTCGCCGCAGGACAGCGGGCGCTGGTGCTGTGCCGGAGCGACGACAGCGTCAAAGCTCTGGATAAAACCCTGTGGCAGGCGGCCGAACCGGAATGGCTGCCGCACGGGACCGAGGTCGACGGCGATGCGGACCTGCAACCGGTTTGGCTGTCCACCTCCGACGAAGCCGCCAACGGCGCCCGTTTCCTGTTTCTGGTCGATGGCGCCGAGTCCGCTCGGTTGGACGCTTTCGACCGTGTGTTCGACCTGTTCGACGGCAATCGGGAGGACGATGTCGCCGCCGCGCGTCTGCGCTGGAAATCCGCCAAAGCCGCTGGGCATACGCTGGCGTATTGGCAACAGGGACCGAAGGGCTGGATGAAAAAAGCGTAACCCCGTTGCGATGGACAGTGTCGCGACGCCCCCCTTAAGGTGCCGGCGTTCACCGCACAGGAAACGCAGTCCATGGCCGATCTGGAAATCATCGGAGTACCGATGTCGAACTACGTCCGCTCCGTCCGTATGCTGTGCGAGGAAAAGGGCGTTCCCTACAAGCTTAACCCCGCCTTCCCGCACACGCCGGATGTGACCGCCATCAGCCCCGCCGGCCAGGTCCCCTGCATGCGCCACGGCGATGTCGCGGTGTTCGAAAGCAAGGGCATCGCCACCTATATCGACAAGGCGTTCGCCGGCCCGAAATTCATCCCCGAGGATGCCGCCGGTGCCGCCGCGTGCGAGCAATGGGTGTCCTATGGCAACGTCAAGGTTGATCGCTGGCTCATGCGGGAATTTGTGGTGCCGTCGGTGTTTTTCGACAAGGAAAAAGGCCCCGATACCGCCAAGATCGATGCCGCCGTGCCGGAGATCGCGAAAGTCGCGAAGGTGTTGGACGACGCGTTGGGCCGCGGCGAATATTTGGCCGGCAACAGCCTGACCTTCGCCGACATGAACGTCCTGCCGATGCTGGACTACGGCCTGATGTTCCCGAAAAGCAAAGCCGTTCTGGAAGGCCACAAAAACCTGATGGCCTACTACGCACGCCTGAGCGCGCGCCCGTCCTTCAAGAACACGGCGCCCCCGCCACGCGGGTAATATTCGGCCAAGGACAGTAAACGGGACCGTCGGTCCCGTTTATCTTTTAGCGCCCCTTCGCCTTCGAAGACGGCATTAGCCACCATTTGACCGGTTCGGATTCCGTCGTCACCGGCTTGGGCGCGGCTTTCGATCCTGGGGGACGGCCGCGGCGCGCCGGCACCGCGATTTCGGGCGCCCGCACGGGGGCAGGCGCGGCGACTGGACGGGACCAAGCCTCGCGCCTGACTTCCAGGGCCGGCTGCCGCGCGTCTTCTTGTTCCTGCTCCAGCAACGATAACGCTGCTTCGGCCCGATCCGCCCGATCGTTCGCATCGCGGAGCGCGCGTTCGGCGCTTTTGCGCGCGGCGCGTTCGTCGGAGACCGCGGCTTGCAGCGTGCGCCGTGCGTTCTCGGACGCTTCCAGCTGCTCTTTCAACAGGTTGATTTGCTCATTGAAGCCGTCGGAGAATTCCCGCAGCGTCGCGGCGGCATCGCGTTCCCGCCGAGCGATATCGACGGCTTCGATGCGGGCGAGGTCGGCATGACCGATTTTCGTTTGCAACGTCGCGATCTGTGCTTGCGCGTCGTGCAGTGCGCGTTCGGCGCGTTCGCGTGCGGCGGTTTCGGCGGCCAGAGCGGCCTCGGTTCGTTGCAGGCGGCTGGATTGCGGGACGGGGGCGTTATCGGCCAGGGGATCGCGGCGGACGACGGTGACGGGGATTTCGCCATCCTGCACGAAGCGGCGGCGATGGAGGCCTTGATTGCCGCCCTGCGGCCCGAACCGGTCCATCATGCGCACCGGTTGTTCGGTACGTTCGGCGTCGACACGCGGCCGCATGCCGCCGTATAGTCCCAGTGCGCGCCGCATTTGCGCTTCGACATCGGGCAGCGGATTATTGTCCGCGCTGGCCACGGTTTCGGCGACCAGGGTGATTTTTCCTGATTCGATATCGGATGGTGGTTTGGTATTTTCAGACACGCGTGTCACCCGGCTATGGTTGGGACGTTTCCGGCTTCGTTGGATGCGAACTCGATCCGGCGGAGATGGGGCGTCGATGACGCTTGTAACACCTGAAACCGACAATCCGGTTCCATTTTCGCTGGTAGATCGAGAGCATAGGCCAGTTGCAGCAACCTTGATTGTACTTTCTGGAGTCAATGAGCTTCGGGACCCGCCCGCGCACTCATGTCAGACATGTGCGATCAGCATCTAAGCTTGCGATACTGGATTCGCAAGCCATTTAAGCGGGTCGGGCGAAGATCGCAAGAATTTCGGGCGACCTGCTCGCGTATTCATGCCGTTGAAACAGAATGGCTGGATTGCGTTTACGGCGCATGCCGCCCCGTCCGGGCCCGAAATCCGAATTTTATCCGCTCGCCCCGCGATTGCCCGCTAGGCAACCGACGCGGCATGGGCCAAAGTGAGGTCTGGAAACGTCAAGCGAATCATGGACCTCCCCCTAGACCTCCTGGGCAATGCCCTTGTGTCCGGCCTGCTGCTCGGTGGCTTTTACGCCGCCGTCACGGTGGGCGTGTCGATTTCGTTCGGCATGCTGGACATCGTCAATATCGCGCACCCGGCCTTCATCATCCTGGGTTCCTATATTGCCTATATCTGCAACAGCACGTTCGGCATGGATCCGATCCTGGCCAGCATCCTGGCCACGCCCGCGTTCTATTTGCTGGGAATGGCGATCTACCACGTCTACGATGTGTCCTTCGAACGACGAGGCGACAGCGGATTGCGCGGCCTGGCCTTCTTCTTCGGGATTCTGTTCATCACCGAAGTCTCGTTGGTTCTGACCTTCGGCGTGGACTACCGCCTGGTCGAGGCAACCTATATCGGACAAAGCCTCCATATCGGCCCCATCGACCTGCCGTTCCGCCTGCTGGTGCCGTTCCTGATCTCCCTGGCGCTGATGGGCGGGCTGCATTTGTATATGAGCCGCACGTTTATCGGACGGGCGATTCAAGCGGTGGCGCAGGATCCGCTGGCGCTGCGGCTGATGGCGGCGGACCCCAGCAAGATCAAACGTATCGCGTTCGGCATGTCGATCGCCACCGCATCCATCGGCGGCGCCATCCTGATCATTATCCAGCCGGTCGAGCCGTCGATCGGGCGCGACTATATTGGGCGCATCTTCGCCATCTGCGTCATGGGCGGCCTGGGCAGCTTCGGCGGCGCGCTGATCGCCGCCATGGCATTGGGGATCATGGAGAGCTTCACCTCCACCTTCTTCGGTCCGTCCTGGTCGCCGGCGGTGTCGTTCGGCTTTCTGCTCCTGACCCTCGCGTTCCGGCCAAGCGGCCTGTTTGGGCGGGCCTAGTGCGGAACCCGGTCTTTATTCTTTGGCTGTGTGTCGCGGCGGCGCTGACCTTCGGGACGGCGAAGCTGATCGACAACCCCTATGTCTTCTTCGCCGGCTATGTGGTGCTGCAATACATCGTGCTGTCCACGGGCTGGAACATCCTGGGCGGCTATACCGGCTACGTGAATTTCGGCACCGCCGCGTTCTTCGCCATGGGCGCCTATAGCACCGTGGTACTGCACAAGACCGTGCCGGACCTGCCGCTGCCGGTCATGATCGCCGTGGGCGGGGTTATCTCCGGCGTCATCGGACTGGGCACCGGCTACCTGACCTTGCGGCTGCGGGGCACATTCTTCGGGATCGCGACATTGGCCATGTCGGTCGTGGTGCAAACGCTGATCACCAACTGGAGCTTTGTCGGCGGCTCCCGCGGTGCCTATGTCGTGCGGCCGGATACAACCGAATATTTCGGTATCGACTATATCGAGTACCTGTTCCTGCTGATGCTGGCGCTGTCCGTCATCGCCGTCGGCGTCGCTCGCGCCATCGAGAAATCCCGGCTGGGCTACGGCTTCGCGACCATCCGCGACGACGAACTCGCGGCCGAAGCCACCGGCGTGCCGACCTTGAAGCTGAAGCTGCTGGCGACGGCCCTGTCCGGCGGGTTCATGGGCATGGCGGGTGCCCCCCTGCCCTACTACGTCACCTACCTCGACCCAGCCTCCGGCTTCAGCCTGAGCTACGCCGTCAACACCATCGCCATGCCCCTGATCGGCGGCACATCCTCCTGGCTCGGCCCCGTGATCGGCGCCGTGTTGCTGGGCACGCTGCAACAGGTGGCGACCGTGACGATTTCGTCCGCGCTGTCGCTGCTGATCGTCGGGTTGATGCTGGTGGGATTCGTGATCCTGGCGCCCAAAGGCATCATCGGCTGGTTCGCACCGAAAGGGCCACGCAAATGAGCGAGGCTTTGCTGACCGTCTCCGGCCTGGGGAAGCGCTTCGGCGGCTTTATCGCCTTGGCCGATATCGAACTGGAAGTCGCCAAGGGCGAGCGGCTCGGCTTGATCGGCCCCAACGGGTCCGGCAAGAGCACGCTGGTGAACTGCCTGTGCGGAACGCTGCGCAACGATTCCGGCAGCGTGCGGTTCAACGGGCGCGTGCTGGACGGGATGAAGGCGCATGAGCGCACGCGGTTGGGCATGGCGCGCAGCTTCCAGTTGCCTCGCCCCTTCGGCACCATGACCCTGGCCGAGAACCTGCGCATTCCGCTGCTGTATGTCGTGCAGCTGCGCGGCGCCGTGCCCAACATCGACAAGCGCTGCGTGGAACTGCTGGACCTGGTCGGACTGGCGGACAAGGCGCACCAGTTGCCGACCGACCTGACGCAGATCGAAATGCGCAAGCTGGAGCTCGCGCGCGCCATGGCGGCGGAACCGAACCTGCTGATCGCCGACGAATCGATGGCCGGGTTGTCGCATCAGGAGGTCGACGACATCCTCGCGCTGTTGATGCGGTTGAACGAACAGCAGGGAGTGACGATCATCATGATCGAACACATCATGCGCGCGGTGATGCATTTCTCGCAGCGCCTGGTCGTGCTGGTGGCCGGCCGCAAGATCGCCGATGGCAATCCGGCCGACATCGTGCGCCAGGAAGACGTCGTGGCGGCTTACCTTGGCAGCTAGTCTCAACATCTCCGGCCTCGATGCCGGCTACGGCGCCGTCCATATCCTGGAGGACGTGTCGCTGTCGGTGCGCGAGGGCGAAACCGTCGCGCTGCTGGGCACCAACGGCAACGGCAAATCCACCCTGATGAAATGCATCATGGGGATGGTTCGGCCGTTCGGCGGCACCATCGAAGCCGAGATCGACGGGGTGAAGCATAACCTCGTGGGCCGCTCGACCGAGGATATCGTCGATCTGGGGATCGCGTTCGTGCCGGAAGGGCGGCGGTTATTTCCGCGCCTGACGGTGACCGAGAATCTGCTGATGGGTGCCTATCGCAAGCACGCCAGGACCGAGATCGCGCGCAACATGGCGTTCTGCCTGGAGGTGTTCCCAAGGCTCGCGGAACGCCGCGGGCAGTTGGCGGGGTCCATGAGCGGCGGGGAGCAGCAGATGGTGGCGCTCGCGCGCGCGCTGATGTCGGCGCCGCGGTTGTTGTTGATCGATGAGCCGTCCGTCGGGCTGGCGCCGCTGCTGGTGTCGCGGACGATCGACAAGATCAAGGAATTGAAGGACGGGTATGGGTTGTCGGTGCTGATGGCCGAACAGAACTTTACCCAGGCGATTCGGATCGCGGATCGTGGGTACGTGATCGTGCACGGGAAGATCGAATTCGAAGGCGGGTCGGCTGCGGAGTTGAACAACAACGAGTTGATCCGGCAGTTTTATCTGGGTGCTTAGGGGACGATTGAAGCGTTCGTCAGGCTCGGCACGGACACCGGAGCGGTAATCTCCGCGCGTCGCCTGAGCGCACCCTACCCCGCCGCATTCCGCCCTAAAATCTCCGCCAACGCCCCCAACAACCGGTCCACCTGCCCCGCCGTCCCCACCGTGATCCGCAGGAAATCCGCGATCCGCGGCTTCTCGAAATGGCGCACCAGGATCGCTTTTTCCCGCAACGAACGCATCAGCGCCGAACCGGAACGGTCCGGGTGGCGTGCGAACACGAAATTGGCGGACGACGGCAAAACCTCGAACCCAAGCCGGGACAGGCCGGCAACCATCCGGTCCCGCGCCTCGATCACCGCCATTCGGCTGTTCTGGAAAAATGCCTCGTCCCGCACGGACGCGATCGCACCCGCCTGCGCCGGGCGGCCGAGCGGATAGGAGTTGAAACTGTCTTTGACCCGGGTCAGGCCCTCGATCAGGCCGGCATCCCCGATTGCGTACCCCACCCGCAACCCCGCCAAGGCGCGGGATTTCGACATGGTCTGCACGACCAGCAAATTCGGATGATCGGCGATGAGCGGAATGCAGGTTTCCGCCCCGAAATCCACGTAGGCCTCATCGACAACCACCGGAATATCCGCGTGCTCGGCCAGCAGCGTCGCAATTTCCGCACGGGATAAAGCAATCCCCGTCGGCGCATTGGGGTTCGCCAGAATGATCGCGCCGGCCGGACGCCGGTAATCCTCGGTCCGCACGCGCATCGAATCATCCAGCGGCACGGTCTCATGGGAAATGCCCAGCAGCCCGCACCAGACCGGGTAGAAGCTGTAGCCGATATCCGGGAACAGCAGCGGGCGATCGTGCTTCAGCAGCGCCGCGAAGGCGTGCCCCAGGACCTCATCCGAGCCGTTCCCCACGAAGACCCGATCGGGCCGGACGCCGTGATAGGCGGCCAGCGTTTCCCGCAGCGCCATTGCTTCCGGGTCGGGATACAGCCGCAACGAGTCGCCGGATTCCGCGGCCATGGCTTCCGCGACCGCCGGCGATGGTCCGAACGGGCTTTCGTTGGTGTTCAGCTTCAACAGATCCGGAATGCGCGGCTGCTCCCCCGGCACGTAGGGGTGCAGGCCGGCGACGACGGTGCTCCAGAACCGGCTCATACCGCGACACCCGCCATGCGCAGCGCCAGATCGGCCAGCGCCGCGCAGACATCGTCCAGTGCCAAGCGCCCTTCCGGCCGGTGCCATGTATAGGCCCAGGAGATCATGCCGCCGAGTGCCAAAGCAGCCACGCTGATGTCGGGGATGCGGAACTCGCCGGCGGCGACGCCTTCGCGCAGCAGGCCCGACAGCACCCGGTCGAATTTCCGGCGCAGCGCGTTGATTTCCGCCAGCGCCTCGGGGGAGAGGTTTTTCTCCTCCCGGAAAAAGATCGCGATATTGGCCTGTCGTTGCAGCACCACGCGCGCGAAATCCGTCATCGCTCGGCGCAGGCGTTCGGTGGGCGTGCCGGTGCTTTCCGCCGCGTTGGCGACGGCTTCAAGGGACATTTCGATCGTCGGCTGGCACAGGGCCGCGAGCAGTTCCACCTTGCTGCGGAAATGCGTGTAGATGAACGGCTTCGTCACGCCCAGTTCGGCGGCGATATCGTCCAGCGTGGTTCCGGTGAAGCCATTTTCGTAGAACAGCTTCACCGCTTCCTGAACTATCCGGTCCCGCTTGTAAGCGAGAATTTCCTCGCGCATCTGCTCCGCCATTGGCTCCTGAGGGACCGATGCTAGCGCTAACTTGGGGGGAAGGAAAGGATACCCGCCGGTAGCGTGCTGGACGCAGCCGCGCCCTCCCGGTCATTGCGAGCGGAGCGAAGCAAACCAGAGCCAGCGGCAAACTGGATTGCTTCGCTCCGCTCGCAATTGTCTGATGAACCTCAGCTATAAAGCCTGTGTTCCGTGAAAGCGGTTCGCCGCGACCCGGGTGGCAGCCCGGATCGCGGCGCGGACAGATAGGCCGTCTCGCAATAGGGCTTTTACG
>Ga0214182_1000749_pt1 | contig 11226 bp, 7 predicted proteins | sample TroBogEpilimnion_8_FD_153020 | JGI IMG/M metagenome (GOLD analysis project Ga0214182, IMG submission 153020) | Freshwater microbial communities from Trout Bog Lake, WI - 14NOV2007 epilimnion | ecosystem: Environmental > Aquatic > Freshwater > Lake > Epilimnion/Euphotic zone | place: Trout Bog... | reverse complement strand
GAGGCGCGCCGCCAGCCGGTCGCGGGGTTTCTGGTCGATCCCGGCCACCGCACCCAACCGGTCCATGGGTTTCCGGTGTGGGACGATGCGGAAACCTGGCGGCAACGGGCCGATACCCAGTTCGCGATCGCGATCGGCGACGGGCGGATACGGGCTCGGCTGGCGCGGACGCTGGACGGTGCGGCGTTCGCGGCGGCGGTGCATCCCAGCGCGACCATCGGACCGCACGTCGCATTCGGCGACGGGCCGATGATTTTGGGGCCGGCGAGTTTCACGACCGACATCGCGATCGGCGACCATGTCCTGATCAATCCCGGCTGCACCGTCGCCCACGATTGCATCGTCGGCGACTTCGTCAGCCTCGGTCCCCGTGTTTCCCTGGCTGGCGGCGCGGTCGTCGGGGAAGGGGTCAATATCGGAACCGGCGCGGTCGTAGCGCCGCGATGCCGGATCGGGGCCTGGGCGGTGATCGGGGCCGGAGCGGTCGTCATCGACAACGTGGCACCCGGCAGCACGGTCGCCGGCGTTCCCGCGCGCCCGCTATCGCCGCCTGGATTGCGATAATCGTTTCCATTCTCCGAAATTTCTCTTATTGCCCTCGAAAAGAAGCAGACCCATCTCCAGCATATCGATACCGATACACTACTCCTGCGTGTCGTTGTCATGCTTACGCGCGCAAAGGTTACTATGAATTTACCCGATCTCCCCATGTCGGAGCCTGATATTACCGAGAGCGATATCGGCGCGGTCGTCGACGTCCTGAGGAGCAAGCGCTGGAGCCTGGGTCCGGTGCTCGAAGCGTTCGAGGAAGCCTTTGCCCGCTACATCGGCACGAAATATGCCGTTGGCGTGTCGAGCGGCACGACCGGACTGCACGCGGCGGTCGCGACCGCGGGAATCGGTCCATCGGACCAGGTCGTCACCAGCGCTTTCAGCTTCGTCGCGTCGTCGAACTGCATCCTCTATGAAAACGCCGAACCGGTGTTCGTCGATATAGATCCCGACACGTTCAACCTCGACCCCGCCGGGATCGAAAGCGTGCTGACCGATCGCACGCGCGCGCTGCTGCCGATCCATGTGTTCGGGCAGGTCTGCGATATGGAACCGATGCTGCGCATCGCGCGCAACCGCGACCTTGTGGTGATCGAGGACGCCTGCGAAGCGATCGGGTCGGAACATCGCGGCCGCAAAGCAGGCAGCTTCGGCGACATGGCGGTGTTCGGCTTCTACCCGAACAAGCAGATCGCGGCCGGCGAGGGTGGAATTGTCACCTGCGACGACCCGGCGCTCGCCACCCGGCTGCGCAGCCTGCGCAACCAGGGGCGCGACGAGATGGGCACCTGGCTGCGGCACATCCACCTTGGCCACAACTACCGCCTCGGCGAAATCGCCGCCGCGCTCGGACTTTCGCAGCTTAAACGCATCGACGACCTGCTCGCCCGCCGCGACCGGGTTGCCGGATGGTACAACGAGCGGCTGCGCGGCCTGGACGGGGTCGGTACAATGACTCCAGGCCCCGGCACCACGCGCCTGAGCTGGTTCGTCTACGTGATCCGCCTGCACCCGACGATCGATCGGACGGCGATCGTCGAACGGTTGCAGCGGGCGGGCGTGCCCTCGCGGGTCTATTTCTCGCCGATCCACCTGCAGCCGTACTACCGGGAACGGTTCGGCTACCGCGAAGGCATGCTGCCGGTGACCGAGACCGTCAGCCGATCGACCCTGGCACTGCCGTTTCATACCAACATGCGCGAAGCCGAGGTGGAACGCGTTGTCGCGGCGTTACGCGATGCCGTTGGCGCGTCCGGCCGCGACGGCGGATAACTCCGCCATGACGAACCCGAAGCCGGTGCGCCGCCACAAAATCTGCCACATCGCCGCCACGACCGAGGGGGCGGCCTGGGTGCACGAGCAGTTACGCGACCTGCGCGACCGGCATGGATTCGACGTGACAGCGATCCTGAACGGCGACAAGGGAAAATTGGTCGACCGCTTCAACGCTTCCGGCATCCGCGTTTTGCACACCGATTTCGACTTCATCGGCAGCGGCGATCTGCTGTCCCTGCCCCGCAAGGTCCTCGGCCTGATGCGTATCCTCCGGCGGGAACGCTTCGATGTCGTGCAGACGCATTTGTTCCACTCGATGGTGATCGGCCGGATCGCCGCCTGGTTCGTCGATGTCCCGGTACGCCTGTCGATGATCGCCGGCCCGTTCCATCTGGAGGCCTATACGCCGCGCTGGATCGATCGCTGGACCTGCTGGATGGAAACGGCGGTGATCGCATCGTGCGAATATACCCGCACCCTGTACCATGCGATGGGTTTGCCGAGGCGGCGGACCGAGCTCGTGTATTATGGGCCCGATCCCGCGCGGTTCGATCCGGCCAAAACCGAACCGGCCGACCTCCGCGGTGAGTTCGGCTGGGAACCAGACGCGCCTCTCGTCGGCATGGTCGCCTATTTTTATACGGAAATGGGGGTGAACCGCTGGACCCCGCCAGCGGTGCAAGGCCACGCCAACAAGCGGCAGGAGGATTTCATCCATGCCGCGCGCGCCATCCTGGATCGACGTCCAGACGTGCGCTTCGTCCTGGTCGGTTCCGGGTGGGAGGCCGGCGGCTTCGCCTACATGGACCGCATGAAGGCACTGGCAACGTCGCTCGGCATCGACTCGCAGCTTCGGTTCACCGGTTTCCGCACGGACGTGCCGTCCGTTCTCCGCAGCCTGGACGTCGCGGTGCAGGCCTCCTTGAGCGAAAACCTCGGCGGCACCATCGAGTTGTTGTTGATGGCCTGTCCCACGGTCGCGACACGCACCGGCGGCATGGTCGACAGCGTCATCGATGGCGAAACCGGGATTCTGGTCGAGCCTCGGGACCCTGAGGATCTGGCGAACGGTATCCTGCGATTGCTGGAAAACCGGGAAATGGCAGCACGTGTGGCGGCGCGCGGTCGAACATGGATGCTGGAGCGATTCACGCTGGATCGGACGGTCGACGATCTCGCGGCGATTTACACGGCGCGGCTGCGGGCCCATCCGAACGGGTACCGCCGGTGGATGGTTGTCCCACGGATGGCCGCGGGGGGTTTGTTTTGTGTGGCGATCGTCGTTCGGTTCGTGCTGTTCGACATGGCACTGTTGCCACGCTGGGATGCCGGGTGGCGCCCATGGACGGTTTGGCGATACCGGCTGATCGCGCTGCGATACCGGTTGCGGCTCGGCTTCGCGCGCGTGTTGGGCCGCTTGCGGCCGGGTCTGCCGAAGGTCGTACTGCCCCGGTTGCCGGCGCCTCCGCAACTGGGACCTTTGGTCATCTGGCCGCGCATTTGGCTGTGGCGGGTTTACGCGTTCGTCGGCCGCAATTCGTCGTTCGGCATCCGCCGGCGTCTGCGCGCTTTGGGGATGGCGGCTGCCGGACAATTACGGCGGTTGCGGGAGGCCACCGGCTTGTGGCCGAAAATCTGGCTGTGGCGGTTTTATGCCTTTGTTGGGCGCAACTCGTCGTTCGGCATCCGTCGACGCCTACGCGCTTTGGGGATGGCGGCTGCCGTACAATTACGGCGGTTACGGGAGGCCACCGGCTTGTGGCCGAAAATCTGGCTGTGGCGATTTTATGCCTTTGTTGGGCGCAACTCGTCGTTCGGCATCCGTCGGCGCCTGCGCGGTCTCATCGGCAAATTGTGGCCGCCATCGCAGGTTTGAAACGGCACCTTGTGGCGACATCGCCTCGCCGAAACCGCGCGGAACCCGGCGGAGGGTCGCGACGCCGCCGGTTCCTGTTGCGGGCACCCCGCGCGGGGCTTAATGGTGCGCCGCATCACGACCGGCCGGAACGGACAATGACCCCCAGTTTTCAGGACCTCATCCTGCGCTTGCACAATTTCTGGTCCCGCCAGGGATGCGTCATCCTGCAGCCCTACGACGTGGAAATGGGCGCCGGCACCTTCCACCCAGCGACGACGTTGCGCGCCCTTGGCCCCAAACCCTGGCGCGCCGCCTACGTGCAGCCCAGCCGCCGCCCGACCGACGGACGGTATGGGGAGAATCCGAACCGCCTGCAGCACTACTACCAGTATCAGGTCATCATGAAGCCCAGCCCGGCCGACGCGCAGGAGCTGTTGCTGGCGTCGTACCGCGACATCGGGTTGGACCCGTTGAAGCACGACTTCCGCTTCGTGGAGGACGACTGGGAAAGCCCGACCCTCGGCGCCTGGGGCTTGGGCTGGGAAGTCTGGTGCGACGGCATGGAAGTCGGCCAGTTCACCTATTTCCAGCAGGTCGGCGGCATCCCGGTGACGTTCCCGAGCTTCGAGATGACATACGGGCTGGAACGTCTGGCGATGTATGTGCAGGACAAGGAAAACGTTTACGACCTGGATTTCAACGGCCAGGGCGTGACGTACGGGGACGTGTTCCTCCGGGCGGAGCGCGAATACAGCGCGCACAACTTCGAATATTCCGACCCCGCGATGCTGTCCCGCCACTTCGCCGACGCGGAAGCCGAATGCGCGTCCCTCCTGAAACACAATCTGGCGCTGCCCGCCTACGACCAGTGCATCAAAGCGAGCCACCTGTTCAACCTGCTGGACGCCCGCGGCGTGATCAGCGTGACGGAACGCGCCAGCTACATCGGCCGCGTCCGGGCGCTGGCAAAAGGCTGCTGCGAGGCCTGGGTGGCGGGGGATTCAGCGTGACTTCCACCCCCGTTGGCGGTATTTCTACCATATCAGCCACATCTTCTACCAAGGTATCATCATGGGCGCGCAACTGAACATTAAGAGCGAGGACGCGTACCGGCTGGCGTCCCGCCTGTCGGAGATGACGGGTGACAGCCTGACTGCGGTCGTAACAAAGGCCCTACGGACGGAATTGCAACGCCAAGAACGCGAACGGGGCATCGAGGCTCAGGTGCAAAAGATGCTGGCCATGGGCCGGGAGATACGTGCCCATATGCGAGAACCCGTCAGTTCCGACATGAGCGACCTGTACGACGAAAACGGGCTGCCGCTGTGATTATCGATGCCTCCGCCGTGCTGGCCATCGTTCTGGCCGAACCGGACGCCCTCCGCTACGCCAAGGCCATCGCCGCATCGGACGCGCGGCGCATGCCCTCGGCATCGTGGTTCGAGGCGACGCTGCGTGTCGATGCCCACGGCGATGCCTTCGCTGCTGATCGGTTCGACGATTTCATCCGCGAGTCCGGGATCGAGATCGTGCCCTTCACCGCCGACCATGCCCGCGAAGCCCGGCGGGCCCGACGGCTTTTCGGCAAGCCGCACCATCCGGCCCAGCTCAACTACGGAGATTGCATGGTCTACGGCGTCGCCAAGCACGAACGCGAACCGCTCCTGTTCAAGGGCAACGATTTTATCCACACCGATATCGAACCGGCGTTGAAGGACTGATCATGGCCGAGCTTTTCCTGGAGTTGTTTAGCGAGGAAATTCCCGCCCGGATGCAGGCCCGCGCCGCCAGCGATCTTGCTATGTTGATGGAGGGAGCGGTGAACATGCTCCTACCCAAAAATGTGACAACATATTTTGGTCCCCGGCGGATCGCATTTACCGCCGACATCCAGCCAACAATCGTCGCTCAGCGATCATCGCAAAAGGGACCGAAAGGCGATGCGCCTAGCCAAGCGGTTGATGGTTTCCTCCGGAAATTTGGATTGAGCCAGAGCAATCTGAGGACGACGACCGCGTCCGCGCAACTCGAAAATGGATATTGGGTAGCACACACAACAACTCCTGAAACGTCGGCGGCGGCGTTGGTGGCGGAGAAAGCTCCCGATATTCTTCGAAGGTTCCGGTGGCCGAAATCCATGCGATGGGGCGGCAGCTCCAACTTCACTTGGGTGCGACCTCTGCGACGCATTGTCTGTCTGTTAGATGGGGTGGTCGTGCCATTCACGCTCGCGGATGGCGCCGACGATGGCCACGGCCTAGCCAGTAGCAACCTCACCGAGGGGCATCGCTTCCATGCGCCGGACGCGTTCGCGGTCGCCGGTGTAGAGGACTGGAAAGCAAAGCTCGCCGCACACCATGTTCTCGTGGATGTGGCGGATCGAAAGCGCGTTATCGCCGTCGGCGTCGCTGCCCTGGCCGCCGCGCAGAACTGCACCGTCGTTGACGACCCCGGCCTGCTCGACGAAGTCGCCGGCCTCGTCGAACGCCCCATCCCCCTGCTCGGCCGCATCGCCGCCGAACACATGGACCTGCCGCCCGAGGTCATGCAGGTGTCCATGCGCGTCAACCAGCGCTACTTCGCGTTGCGCACGCCGGACAACAAAGCCGCCCCCTGGTTCGCATTCGTGTCCAACATCGCCGCGGACGATAACGGCGCCACGATTATCGCCGGCAACGAACGCGTGCTGCGCGCCCGCTTCTCCGACGCCCGCCACTTCTGGGACCTCGACCGCAAAGCCCGTCTGGAATCCCGCGTGCCCTCCCTGGATCACGTCACCTTCCAGGCCAAGCTCGGCACCCAAGGCGACCGCGTCACCCGCTTGAAGCGCCTCGCCGACATCGTGGCCCCGCACGTCGGCGCGCCCCAGGCCATGGCCGAACGTGCGGCGGAGTTGATGAAGGCCGACCTCGTCTCCGGCATGGTCGGGGAATTCCCCGAACTCCAGGGCGTCATGGGCAGCTACTACGCCCTGCACGACGGCGAACCGATCGAGGTCGCCAACGCCATTCGCGAGCACTACGCCCCGCGAGGCCCCAACGAAGCCGCCCCCACCGCCCCGGTCTCGGTCGCGGTTGCTCTGGCCGACAAGCTGGACCAACTCGTCGGCTTCTTCGCCATCGGCGAGAAACCCACTGGCGCCGGCGACCCCTACGCGCTCCGCCGAGCGGCGCTGGGCATCATCCGCATCATCCGCGAAAACGGGCTGCGGGTATCCCTGCTGAGCCTGATCGACGCCGCCGGCCACGGCTTCCACCGCCACGGCGTCCACCCGGTGCCCCCCAAGGAAATCCTGGAATTCCTGGCCGACCGCCTGCGCGTGCAGCTCCGCACCGAGGGCGCGCGGCACGATGTGTTGACCGCGGTCTTCGCGACCGGCGCCGACGACGACATCGTCCGGCTGTTGGCTCGGGCGAGCGCCGTCGCCGGATTGCTGGGCACCGAGGACGGCACCAACCTGCTCACCGCGTACCGACGCGCCGCCAACATCCTGCGGATCGAAGACCGCAAAGACGGCCCGCACACCGGCCCGACCGACCCGGCCCTGTCGCGGGAGCCTGCCGAAGCCGGATTGGAACAGGCCCTCGCCGGCCTGCACGACCTCGACACCAAGCTGGCGGCCGAGGACTACGCGGGTGCCATGGCCGCCATGGCCCGCCTGCGCGCACCGCTCGACACGTTCTTCCAAGATGTCACCGTGAACGCGCCCGATCCCGATTTACGCCGCAATCGTCTGCGACTGCTGCACCGGGTTCGTGCTACGATGGACCGCGTCGCCGACTTTTCACGCATCGAAGGCTGATACGATCATGGCAAAATGGGTGTATTCTTTCGGAGCCGGCCTAAACGAAGGCCGCTCGGACATGCGCAACCTGCTGGGTGGCAAAGGCGCCAACCTCGCGGAAATGGCCAGCATCGGCCTGCCCGTGCCGCCAGGGTTCACGATTACCACCGACCTCTGCACCGAATTCTACAAAAACGGCCGCCGCTACCCGGACGAGTTGACCGGACAGGTCAACGACGCGCTGAAACGGGTCGAGGACGCCGTCGGCCTGACCTTCGGCGATTCCACCAAGCCGCTGCTGGTCTCCGTCCGCTCCGGCGCCCGCGTGTCCATGCCGGGCATGATGGATACCGTGCTGAACCTCGGCCTGAACGACGCCACAGTCGCCGGGCTGGCCGCGTCAGCCAACGACGACCGGTTCGCCTGGGACTCCTACCGCCGCTTCATTCAGATGTTCGGCTCCGTCGTGCTGGGCGTCGATCATCACCGGTTCGAGGAAATCATCGAACAGGCCAAGATCGAAGCCGCCGTGGTGGAAGACACCGACCTAACCGCCGCCGACTGGCAGAACGTGGTCGAGGGCTACAAGGACCTGGTGGCCGAGGAAACCGGCAAGCCGTTCCCGCAGGACCCGCGGGAGCAGCTTTGGGCCGCCGTGGGCGCCGTGTTCGGATCGTGGGAAAACCCCCGCGCCAACACCTATCGCCGGCTGCATGACATCCCCGCCGATTGGGGCACCGCCGTCAATGTGCAGGCGATGGTGTTCGGCAACATGGGCCACGATTGCGCCACCGGCGTCTGCTTCACCCGCGACCCCTCGACCGGCGAAAACATCTTCTACGGCGAGTATCTGGTGAACGCGCAGGGCGAAGACGTCGTCGCCGGCATTCGCACCCCGCAGCCGCTGTCCAACCTGCGCGCCAAGCCCGGCGAAGTGCCGCTGGAAACCGCGATGCCCAACGCCTACGCCGAGTTGATGGCCGTCCGCGAAACGCTGGAACGCCATTACAAGGACATGCAGGACATCGAGTTCACGGTCCAACGCAACAAGCTGTACATGCTGCAAACCCGCAACGGCAAACGCACCGCCGCTGCCTCGCTCCGCATGGCCGTGGAAATGGCCAATGCCGGCCTGATCGACAAGGCCGAGGCCGTGCGCCGCGTCAACCCGTCGTCGCTGGATCAACTCCTGCATCCGACGTTGGACCCGAAGGCGCCGCGCGTGCTGCTCGCCAAGGGCCTGCCCGCCAGCCCCGGTGCCGCCGTCGGCGCCGTGGTGTTCAATGCCGATGAGGCCGAAAGCCGCGCCGCCAAAGGCGAGGCCGTGATCTTGGTCCGGATCGAAACCAGCCCCGAAGACATTCACGGCATGCACGCCGCCCGCGGCATTCTGACGACACGCGGCGGCATGACCTCCCACGCCGCCGTCGTCGCGCGCGGCATGGGCCGGCCCTGCGTCGCGGGTGCCGGCGGCATCGCGGTGGATTACAACGGCCAAACCCTGACCACCGGCGGCAAGACCGTCCGCGCCGGCGAAACCATCACCCTTGATGGCGCGACCGGCGAAGTGTTCCAAGGCTCCGTCGCGATGATCGAACCCGCTATGTCCGGCGATTTCGGCACGCTGATGCAGTGGGCGGACTCCTTCCGCCGGATGGGCGTGCGCACCAATGCCGAAACCCCGCTGGACGCCGAAACCGCGGTGAAATTCGGCGCCGAGGGCATCGGCCTCTGCCGCACCGAACACATGTTCTTCGACCCGGAACGCATCGGCGCCGTCCGCCAGATGATCGTCGCCGGCACCGAAGCCGGCCGCCGCGCCGCCCTGGAACGCCTGCTGCCCTTCCAGCGCGAGGACTTTCGCAAGCTGTTCACCATCATGGCGCCGCTGCCGGTGACCATCCGCCTGCTCGATCCGCCGCTACACGAATTCCTGCCGCACGCCGACGCGGAAATCGCGGAAGTGGCCGAGTCCCTGGGCACCGACTTCGACACCATGAAGCGCCGCGTCGAAGAACTCTCGGAAGCCAACCCGATGCTCGGGCATCGTGGCTGCCGCCTGGGGATCACCTACCCCGAAATCTACGAAATGCAGGCCAGAGCGATCTTCGAGGGCGCGATCCAGGTCGCCAAGGAAACCGGCAAAGCGCCGATCCCTGAGATCATGATCCCGCTGATCGCCACCCGCAAAGAGCTGGAAATCACTCGCGCCCAGGTGGAGAAAGTGGCCGCCGAGGTGTTCGCCGAAGCCGGCCGGTCCATCGAATACAGCGTCGGCACCATGATCGAACTGCCGCGCGCCGCGATGCTTGCCGGTCAGATCGCCGAGGTCGCGGATTTCTTCAGCTTCGGCACCAACGACCTGACCCAGACCGTATTCGGCCTGTCGCGCGACGACGCCGGCAAGTTCCTGCCGGCCTACATCGACGCCGGCATCCTGGCGAAGGACCCGTTCGTGTCGATCGACGTGGAAGGCGTGGGCGAAATGGTCCGTATCGCCGCCGAGAAGGGCCGCAAAACCAAAAACGGCCTGAAGCTCGGCATCTGCGGGGAGCATGGCGGCGACCCGGCCTCCATCGCCTTCTGCGAGAGCGTGGGCCTGGATTACGTGTCCTGCAGCCCGTACCGCGTGCCGGTGGCACGTCTGGCCGCGGCGCAAGCGGCTTTGGGGGCTGGCGGCGACCGCACAGCCTGAAACCGCACGGGCTCCCGCCGTTTATACCAAGCGCCCTAACGTTGACACGTGTGGCGACGCCCCTACCGCGTCATGCGCGGACGTGATCCGCGCGCCCCAAGCGGCACAATTCCGCGATTTTACCGCTTGGGGTGGCCGGATCAAGTCCGGCCATGACGGCATTTTGGTCCGAGTTTTGGGTCGAAAGTTCGGCCTGTTGGTATTACTCCGCCGCCCGAACCTCCGACCGTTCCAATCCCGCGCGATCGAGCTTATGCGCGGCACCGCCTTTCCAAATCCCCACGATCCGAGACCGGTCCTGCAACACCCGCACATCTGCCACCGGGTCCCCGTCCACCAGCAGCAGATCGGCCAGGAAACCTTCCCGAACCTGTCCGGCCTCGGCCCCCAGCCCCATCAGCTCCGCCCCATACCGCGTGGCGCACACCAGCGCCTCCGTCGGCGAATAGCCCAAATGCCGAACGAAATGTTCGATATCCCGCGCATTCTGTCCCTGCGGCGTACGGGCAAACCCGTAATCCCCGCCGACCACGACGCGAATGCCGCGCTTTTTCATCTCGGGGTAGCAGCGGGATGCCGCGGCCAGACCCAATTCGATACCATGCCGAATACCCTGATGGATCGTCCCCGCTGGAGCCTCATGCACCGCCGCGTGCAACAACCCGATCGCCGGCCCCACAAACACACGGTCCTTGGCCGCTTCCAGCAAATCCAGCGCTTCCTCGTCGGCGTGTTCGCAATGATAAATCACGTCCACCCCGCCCCTGACCGCCCGCTTCACGCTCTCCGCCGCTCGGCAATGCGCGTTGACCATGCGGTGGAAATCGCGCGCGACGGTGACGCCGGCACGGATTTCCTCATCGCTCATGACCGTGCGCGGTAACGATCCGGAACGGGTATGATCGTCGCCGGAAATATTCAGCTTGATGCTGTCCACACCCTCCCGCACGCAAAGCCGCGCGAGCTTCGTCACTTCCACCGGCCCGTCCGCGACGATAGCGAAACTGTCGCGGAACTGGTGCGCTTGACGCTCGTCCCCCAACCCGCCCGTCACGGTGATTT
>Ga0214182_1000748_pt1 | contig 11229 bp, 8 predicted proteins | sample TroBogEpilimnion_8_FD_153020 | JGI IMG/M metagenome (GOLD analysis project Ga0214182, IMG submission 153020) | Freshwater microbial communities from Trout Bog Lake, WI - 14NOV2007 epilimnion | ecosystem: Environmental > Aquatic > Freshwater > Lake > Epilimnion/Euphotic zone | place: Trout Bog... | reverse complement strand
GCTTTGATTTGGCAATTATTAAATTACAGCTATGTGTATTGCGTGGTGACAAAGGCTTTGAGCGTTTACAAAGCTATGTAAGAGCAATTGCTACAGCATTAGAGTTGCAAGAAAGCATTCCAGCTATAAGAGCGCAGATGGAGTTAATTCAATCTCTCAATAGTGATGACTGGTGGCAAGATGTCACTGTTGGTATGTTAGAGCATGTGCGTATCCAATTGCGAGGTTTGGTCAAGCTGATTGAAAGAGCCAAGCGCAGCATTGTGTTTACCAATTTTGGTGACACTATTGGTGAAGGCGTAGAGATTGACTTGCCTATCAAGGTGGGTGGTCTAGACTATGAAAGATTTAAGGCTAAATCTAGAGAGTTCTTACGCCAACATGAAAGCAAGTTAGCCATCAACAAATTGCGTCGTAATTTACCAATTACAGCTACAGACTTGGCTGAATTAGAAATTATTTTGCTTGAGCAAGCTGGTGGTGATAGCAGCTTGATAGATAAGGCCAAACAAGAGGCGCATGGACTAGGACTTTTTGTGCGCTCATTGGTGGGATTGGATAAGGCAGCTGCAACAGAGGCTATGAATGTGTTTTTGACTGATTCCACAGCAACAAATAGGCAGATTGAGTTTGTGAACTTAATTGTGGATGAGCTGACCAAGAATGGCGCAATAGAAGATGGGCGTTTGTATCAAAGTCCATTTGTGGATATGGCTCCTACTGGACCAGAAGGAATTTTTGCCTCAGATAAAGTTCAGCAACTATTTGCGTCAATCAACGAGGTAAGGCTTCGTGCCGTAGCTTAAAATGAGTCATGAATGAAATAAGCCAAGCACCTAAGATTTGTCCCAGTTGTCGTGCACTCACACCAATTAACGAGATGAAAAAGATAGTTTCGCGTAGCAGTGGCAAGACTACTAACTCTTGGAGATGTTTTGCTTGTATTAAAAGAAAGGCGGTTGCTTTAAAAACTGCCCAAACAAGAGCAATTTAAATCCATATTCTGTTGCACACTTTATTGCACACACTTATTTAATATATGTAAGTCATTGAAATTATTATAATTTTTAACAGCCACGAATTCTTCTAAGGCGTAGGTCTGTGGTTCGAATCCACATGGGCAGGCCAACTCTCCCACTCTGCACTATCAAATTAAGCTATTTAGGTGTTCACGACATAACTCACCTGTTGTCCAATATAGCGAAAACTTGTCCAAAACGCTACAAACTTGTCCAGTTTCTTGTCCAAGAATTGACTAAATTGCGACAGGGGGTGGGTAGGGGAAAACCTATTGATTTCAATATAAGGGTGCTTCTGACGCTAGCTCAATTTTTCAAATTTAAGTTTTTTGTCAGTCAACCCGCTTATTTTGCTCAAAGGATTTTCATTCGTAATCGATTGGCACTAGGTATATAAAGGAAGCCTCAATAGGTACAACCAGAATGGTGCAATATGATAGAAAAGAGCCGTAAATTTCTAATGGGTCATGCTAGGATATGCTGAAATCTCCATTATCGATATCAGTAAAAACTACTTATACCCAATCAAGGGAAAGGCCTAAAAATTATGAAAAAATTACTAATTCCATCACTATTTTTATTGATGCTGCCTTTTGCTTCGATGGGGCAATCTAAAAGTAATGAGAAAAGCAGCACTTTTACCACTCTGTCTGGTGAAACCGTCACAATCAATACCAACGCTACCGTTACCCAAGAAACTAACGGTACATATGATGTCAATGTAAACAGGTCAATTAACGCATCTGGAACTACGAGTGCTGCTGGCGATATCAATACCACTTTAGTTGCCAATCCTAACAGCGCTAATGCGACAGCAAACACTACCTACGTTGGGACACAGGGTGCCGATGGCACCATAAACAGCAGCGTTGAGCCAGGCTTAATAACAACAACGGTTAATGGTTCTGAGTTTACTGGAAGTGCAACCAGACAGCAGGGGATGGTTAGTAAAACTTACAATACTTCTGAAGGGAACGTTGACGTACAAAAGGGTGGAGGGCAAATAAATATCTATACCCCTAATATTAATCTTAATGTACAAACTAGTAATGGCTCTGTAACCACAAACGTTGATAGTTGTAGGTATGAAGTTTGTTTTTCTGGGTCCTCAACTAAAAGTATTGACAATGGAGTTGTAACAACCACCTACAGCGGTGAAAATGGAGGTAGTGCAACTATGACATATAGCGGTACTAATAATGGGTCTAGCGGAGATTCAACCAGAACGATTACTACCTCATCTGGTGAAACGGTGACTATAAAAAGTAGTGCTACTAGTGATGATATAAACAAAAGTATTACTGCTTCAGGAACCACATCTGGTGCATTAAATGTAAATACCACTCTCGACAATGGTACTGCTACCACAACCTATATTAGCTCTTCTGGAGTAGATAAGACCGTAACTAGAGGCTCAACCACAAATACTGGAACAAGCACTTCTACTTCGACCGCTCCTTCTACTTCTCCTTCGAAATGATTCTGAATTAAAAAGTAAACATACTTAATACAAATGGTGACTTTATAGGAGTCATTGCAAATCATCTCGCAGAATAGCATTAGATGAAAGCAAAACCATTAATTAATTTCCACTTTAGATAACGGATGAATAAATCAAGTTTTTTTTGGGTTGTCTTAGGGCTATCAATAGCTCTAATGAGTGGCTCCGCTTTTTCACTCAATCTAACCTACTCATCAATGTCGCTTGTTCAGTATCTAGATATTGTTAGGCAAAATAACGGCCAAATTAGTAATGCATCGTTGGACGTGCAAACAGCAACTGCCAATAAAGAAGCTCAAAGCCTATATCGGTTCAATCCCAGCGTTAGTTATTCACGTGGTGCCTATCAGAACCAGACACCTTACGCTCAATACAACACTCCTGCTTCAAGCACTTATGCGCTTGCCTTTAACGTAGAAGGGTTTGGCAAAAGAAGTGCTAGGGAAAATTTGGCTCAAGCGCAAATTGAAGCTAGCTCGGTTCAATTAGAGGGTGCTACCAATAACGTTCAAACTGGCGCTCTGGGTGCTTATATTGATGCACTAAGACTTGCTCTGATGATTAAGTCCCATAAGGATGCCCTAATAAAGTTATCAACATTTAAAGATAATCCCAAAGCAAAAGATGCTGAACGTTTTTTAAATAACTATAAAATGATTTTTGAGCAAGATTTGCTTTACGCCTCTTTGACTATGTTGAACTATGCTGGACGCTCTCTAAAGGAGCCTCCATACCCTTCAGGCAAACTTAATTTCCCAGTCCAAAACTTCAATGTCGAAGACCTTGTCTTGCAGGGGCAAAATAATCGAACCGAGGTACTTAATCTTCAGGCAATGATTGATGTGGCCGATAAAAATGTTGCTCTAGTCACTAAAAATCGCAATGTTGATGTGATGCCATACATTGGCCAAACTCGTACGCCACAGTACACATATAACAATGGTGTGTCTTACACTCTGCCCACTATTGGTCAAACAATCAGTAGCTCTGGCACTACTTACACCGCTCAAAATTCGATTACTGCTGGTATCACTATTCCCATACCAGTAAATAACTACCTTCAGTCTGCTGATATCGTAAGCGCTGCAAACCAAAAACTTCAATATGAGACGCAATTAGAAGAAACCAAGGCTCAAATTCGTGTTCAGGTACTCCAAGCCTTCTTAAAGTACGAGGTTGCAAGAGATAACCTGATTAATGCCCAAAGTGGCTATCAAGCTGCTCTAAATGCATCCAATAAAGATTCCATAGTGGGCATCATGAATCTGCGTGACAAGGAAGGGGTTTTATTAGATGTTCAAACTAATCATCTGAAAGCCTTAATTAACTTATGGCGATTAAGTGGTAACTACTCAATACCGAGCATATGAAAAAGATTTGCTTGGGTTTATTCATTGGCATTGCTTACTCTGTAGCTTGGGGTCAAACCTTTTATAACAATACAATTCCGTCCTTGCCATCGCCACATCATGAGATTGCTGGCAGAATTTATTCGCAACCATTTTTTGTTTTTTCTAACAGCCTCGCTAATCCCGAAGTTGCGAACCCTGTCAATGGAGCCAGTTCATTACAAAACTCTGTATTAAATAAAAATCTAGTGCCAAGCGTAAATGGATTGATGTATTCAGAGCCACTTTCAACATCTCTTGGAAGTAGCATCCAAGGATTGCAGTTTATTGAGCTAAGCCCACTTCGTTCTCAATAGTTACTTCAGATGAGTCTGACTTACCTCTAATGCAGCTTAACAAACAAATAACGCTGCTACCAGCCTTTCATAACGGGTGCTTGTGGAGCTTGTCTTGGGGTATTAATTAGAGTGTTTGGTGCAAATATGGTGGGTTTGTAAGCCAGAAGTAAGGCCAAGGTCGCACGTTCGAATCGTGCTGGGCAGGCCAAAACCTCACTATTTAATGTTGTCCCAAGCCGGTCTATTGGCTCAAATCATGATCTAGCTTGATTAGCGTGTGGGTCACCTTGTGGGTCTAGCGTCGGCTTAATCCTTTTGACTATCGGCAACCCTGCAACTGGGCCAGGCTAGATAGAATTTTGACTCTGGCTATTTAGTGTCGGTTTAACCCGACTGTGCGGTGTCACTTATCGCGATGCTCAAGCGGCTCTTATGGGATATCAAGTGGACTCTCCTATGCCAAAAACTGTAAAGTATGTGTCCGGTATAAAACGTAAACTATGTGTCAGGTAGTACAGCACGAGCCCCTGGAGAAATCTTGGGGCTTTTTCTTTTGGTTGCATGGAATATGTGAAGACTGTACGGAACAATGCGGAGCCTATTAGGTGTTAATTAGGTAGCTGCAGAAGACGCTGGGTGAGTCAATTGGACTGTAAGCGGCTAATAATTAAATTGTCGGGTTAACCGACACCAAAAGTTTTGTCAATCCTAGTAGGGAATCCTGAATCATTTACAACACACAAAAAAACTAAAATAAGATTCAATTGACATATTTAATCCAGCTTAATACCCGCCGCCTTCACTAAAGGAGGCCATTTTGCTAGATCTTTTAACATGAAATTTTTAAATTCCGTTGGCCCTGTATTAATACTGGCCTCAAGTCCTATATTCGCTAATTTTTCTTTAACTTCAGGCTCCTTTGATATCGCAATAACCTCTTGACTTAATTTTTGTTGAATAATTGAAGGAAGACCCGCTGGAGCTACTATTCCAAACCACTGAAGCGTAAAAATACCAGCTAATGTTTCAGACACTGTTGGCGTATCAGGCAAGATTGGTGATCTCTTTAGGCCAGTAACAGCAATTGCTTTTAGCTGTCCAGACTTTATGTAGGGGAGTGAGGGCGCGAGACCCAACATACCAAACTTTACTTGACCGCCTACCAAATCCGTCACCGCCTGTCCTCCCCCTTTATATGGCACATGAGCTATATTTATTCCTGATTTCAACTTAATTAACTCCATCCCTAAATGCTGGGCAGTACCCTGACCAGTTGATGCATAGGGCTCTCCAGGCTTACTTTTTACATAATCTATAAGTTCTTTAAGTGTATTAGGAGAAAAAGTTGGATTAGCAACAATTACATGCTGTCCTTCAGCTATCAATGTAATTAAAGTAAAATCTTTAATTGGGTCCGATCCTAGGTTGGGGTAGATTGCGGGAGCAATCGTATTTGAGTCTAAAAATATTCCCAATGTGTAACCATCCGGATTTGCTCGAGCAACATAATCAGTCCCCACAGTGCCACCTGCCCCTGGCTTGTTCTCAACATAGAAAGTTGTACCCATCCTCTTTGTGAGCTGCTGTGCATATAGCCTTGCTAGCACATCGGTTACTCCACCAGATGCAAAAGGAACAATAATCGTTACGGGCTTACTCGGATAATCTTTTTGAGCACCTACAATTGATGTATAAAAGATAAATATCAAACTAGAAATAATCAAAGTAAAATTTTTCATATTAATTTATTACTCTTAAAATTTAAAAGACTTAATTAAAGTTAAATTTTTTATCAGCCGGAGTTTCTCCCATGTACCCAAGCTTGAAGGCGGCATCCCTACCCCCATATTTCTCAACCAATTGATTTTGATCATCTTTGGATTGCCGATCAACTACTTCTGGATCTAAAATCTTTCTTAGACATGCTTCAAAGTCAGCAACAATTTGAGAATATTTAGGATTTTTGGCTAAATCATTTAGCTCTTCCGGATCTGAGCTGAGATTAAATAGCTCTGGGGGGTATCCTACGTAATAGTGATATTTGAAATTGTCACGTGTTAGCATAAATGCTGCAGTATCTGCTCCAACCGCTTCATATTCACTGAATCCTAAACGGCTTGAATCGTCTGGCTGCTCAGCGATTTTAAAAAGAGATTTACCTGGAAGAGTTTTTTCATCTTCGGTAATACAAATGCCCATACAATCTAAAACTGTAGGGTATATGTCCACTAATCCTACATTTGTATTGCAAACTTGAGGCTCAATATCAGGGCCTGCAAGAATCATTGGAATACCAGTAGACTCACGATACAAAACATCTTTATTCCATAATCCTCGAGTCCCCAAATTATCTCCATGGTCACTGCTATAAATTATTCGAGTTGTTTGAGACAATCCAGTCGAATAAAGTGTTTTAATAATTTTCCCAATTTGGAAATCTAGAAAAGTTATTAACCCAAAATAACAAGCCATTGCTAAACGTCTTTTCTCATCCGACTCAAAAGTCGCATCATGATCCCAAAAACTTGCCATTCTCTGCACCCATGGATGACGAATATATCCATCTTTTGGCAATAATTTCGGCATAGGAAAATCAATAGCTAGGTAGGGATTCACAAACTCCTCAGGGACTACTAAAGGCATATGTGGCGCAACAAGCCCTACAAATAATGTCCAAGGTTTTTGATCGGGGTTCTTTGCACGTTCGTTAAGCCAATCTATCGTTAATTGACATATTCTTTGATCATAACGGTTGTAGTTTGAAATACCTGGACCAACTTTTGTGTAGAGCTCAGATACACCTGCCTTCTCTGGCATTGGATCTCGAACAGATCCCCAAAGCTGACCAATCCCATTCAAAATATGCATCGGTTCATGCTGTTTATCAAATCCAGTTGGAAGAATATTGTCTTGATAATGCAATTTACCAATAGATTCAACCCTGCTTCCATTCTCCTGAAGTCGATGCCCCCAACTTGGCACTCTCCCATCATAGGCTATAGCGTTATCCCAATAGCTAATCTGATGTACATACTTCCCTGTTGCTAAGCTAGCTCTTGTAGGCACGCACACTGGACAAGACGTCCAAGCATTTGCAAAACGAACGCCTTGCTTAGCCAGGTTATCGATATTTGGTGTTTTTATGAATGGATGTCCTGAACAACCCATATAGCGCGGATCATGTTCATCGGAAAATATAAATAATAAATTTTTTGGTTTAATAAATTACCTCCTCACTTCTTTCTATGAAGACATCTATAAAACTCTTTTAGATATTATCAATAACGATTGTGTCATGCGAACAGAAAAATAAGCATCTGAAAAGTAGTCAGGATAAATGAATTTCAGCATGAAATGCTTCCAAATAGGGCTTTCAAGCATAAAATATTTTTAACTTGGGTCAGTTCAATCTTGGGGCTTTTTTCTATTTGGTTGGAGTAAACGTGGTCGCACGTTCGAATCGTGCTGGGCAGGCCAAATATTAAGCATCAATCCTTCTAAATCAATGCGTAGCGGTCTAGTTCGTTTGAAACGTACTCGGCACCAGTCTCATTTATACAGCGCTTTATGCGGCGCTGGGGGACCAATTTAGGTAGCCACCCCCTTAGCATTTTTTCTAGGCTGTGAATAAGACCCCCATACCCCCGTTTCACAGTTAGGAGTCCCAAACCTGACTTACATAGTATTTTGGACATCCGATGAGTGATTTTTGGGAAACACCCCCCCTTATGTTTTTTTATCAAAGAGGAGTGGGGGGTGTATATATTTTTGGTTCTTAGAGTCTGCGATTGGCTGATCACTTAATCAATACAGCAGGTGAGCTTGGGATACTGCCGGGTGATTTAGCCAATGCTTGAAATTGAGCCAAGAGATTAATCACTAGGGTTGAATAGCCATTATTTTCTCTGGGTATCGAGTATGTGTTGTCGTTTAGTGCTTCCATAGTCGAGAAGGTCTTCTCATCTTTGTTGCGGCTAACCACTAGCAAGGCAAAGCGATTGCTTTCATTAAACTTACTTCTTTTGGCCAACGTTTCGTCTGTAGGTGGTAATGTCAGTAAATAGGGTGGGTTATCTAATTGAGCCTCAGTGACTTGGCCTAAGAAGTCATAGATATTTTTAATGGACCGAAAGGTAAACTTAGTCTGCGGTTCTTTTGCTGCACTACCATTTAGAGACGGCTGACAAATTAAATCACTACCAAAGTCCTTGGCAAGAGCGCTCTTAAATTGATTTTGGTCTGAACACAGTTTAAATGCTGGACTTGTCTTAATAATTTGATAGGTTTTTTGCTGCGTTTTGCTCGATGCTTGGTTAGCAGGTATTACCCGCATACTATGTCCTGCTAATAGTTTGACATAGTCCATACCATAATCTTTCTCCAGTTGAGCTTGCGTCATAGGCTGACCCTCAAAGGTTTCATTGAAGGAAGACTGGACGGTTAAACCATAATTAAGCAATTGATACATTGCCTTTTGAAACTCAGAGTAATCAGCTCTTAATGGATTGTTTAGTAGTTTCTTTTGTTGTCCATCAGGGTAGGTGATGAGAATGTTATCAACCACCATGCTAAAGATCACCTCTCTAGGAATATGGTTGTTCAAAAAGTACTTAGCAGCATCAAGTCCTATTGGCGTCAAAAATGGTTTCCAAAATGCTGAGTTATCTAAGGAAGACTGACTAAAGTTAAAAGAGTTGCCCACTTGCATACTCAGAGATGGGGTTACTAAGCCCAAGGCTCCACTTAAAGGCGATGCCACATATGGCCCTGTACCGCCAAAGGTAGCTAAAGCGGTAGGAATGGTCAAAACGCTACCAGTACCCGTGATGTTGGGCATATCCAAAAAGCTCAAGGGATGGTCTAAAGATGCCCGAATGATGTTCGTAAAAATCATATCAATCTGATACTGCTCTAATACATTGGCATACTTTTTAGACATTGCTGAAAAATCAGGGGTAATTGGTGTAGTGCAGCCCGATAGCAGGAGGACCGACAAAGCGCCAATTTTCAGTAGATTTTTAGGTATTTTTCGAAAGATTGACATTCTAATTCAGCCCATGAGTAATATGTTTGTAGTATGTTATCAGTGTTGATTGTTTTGTAGGCTTTTGGCGCAGTATTGGTGCAATTTGATCCGACCTTTTCAATCTATCTATTTAGACTGCTTTGTTAATGCTATCTTGGGCCATTCCATGAAAAAACTATTTATTCTTATGTTGTTATTGCCAACTTTTGCCATGGCACAATCTGGTGCTGTTTTTAAGTTAATTGCAAATGATGGGCAAGCTGATAAAGAGATCATTAAGGATTCTGCTCAATCAAAAACATCAACCAGTACTAGCGCCCCAACTTTTAATGCACCCACTATTCCTGCCACCACAACTGATAACCCAGAAAAGTCAGTAGCAAAGAAAGAGGTGGAAGTAGCAAAGAGGGAAGTAAGTGCCGCATCTGCTGAAGTAAAGCCTTCAGTAGCAGTTCCGTTTGGGCAACGATTTATTCCTGAGGCTGCAGAACAAAAATCTCAGACTGCAAAAACAGATGCTCAGAAAGCGCAGATGAAAGCAAATGGTAATCCGTTAGATAGTGTAAGTAAGACAGTAGCAAAACCTTAAACAAGCTAATTCTTTGCAGGATCAATTATGAAAAAATTATTAATTCTCGTAGTATTTTTGTTGCCATCATTTGTATACGCTCAAAGCGCACCTACTTTTACAGCGCCGGCAATTATAGGAACCCCAAGTATTAATTCAGATACTCCTGCTTCAGCTAAGGCGGTTAAGGCAGCACGTGCTGTAAATTTCCTACTCATCTCTGATGGCTCCGCTGTATTAAGATATTCAACTCCCGAGGAGCAACAGGAGTATGCAGCCAATAAAGCGGCAGCTAAATCTAATGCGAAGAATTATCTTGTTGTGTCTAACGGGACTGCAAAAATCGAAGCGCCTAATTTTAATGCGCCAACAAAACCTGCTGATGGAACCGCTTCTAGTATAAAAACCACAGCAAGTAAACCTGAGTATGTTGTCATTTCTGATGGTTCTGCAATAGTGCGCAATGCTACTGCTCAGGAAAAGCAGGGTTATGAAAAAGTAAAAGATACCTTATCGGCAACAGATACCAAATCAAACGCCGAATTAAAAGTGAAGTCAAAAGCGGTTAAGGCGGCACGTGCTGTAAATTATCTACTGATCTCTGATGGCTCCGCTGTGTTACGTTACAGCACCTAAAAATATTTCGGTTGGTTTGTTTGATAAATTTAAATGAGTAGGAAGAGAAAATGCCAGTCGATTCAAGTATTTCCGACTTAAACAAAGAAGTGGATGTTCCTCAAAACCCCTCTAGAAGAAATCTTCTGACATCTGGGGCTGCTGCATTAGGTGCTACATTGTTGCCAGCAGGCATGCAAAATGCAGAGGCTCAATCTCATTCTGATAAGCCTGATCCAGTTGCCCCGAATTCACCCCCTGCAGGCTATAACATTCTTTTTGTTCTGGTAGATCAAGAGCATTTTTTCCCAAAGTGGCCGATGCCTGTTCCGGCTCGTGAAGCCATTAAAAAGAAAGCAATTACTTTTACGAATCACCAAGCAGCGACGATGCAATGTTCATCTGCACGTTCAGTGATTTATACAGGTCAGCATATTCAGCATTCAGGCATTTTTGATAACCTTAATTTTTTATGGCAGCCTGATTTATCGCTCAAGGTAAAGACGATTGGACATCGCCTTCAAGAGCTGGGCTATCACTCCGCCTATCAAGGTAAATGGCACTTATCAGCCAATATGGATACGGTCAAGAAAGCCTATGACGCCCCGATGGATACCTATCGAAAAATCATTAAATCCTATGGCTTTGATGATTTTTTAGGCGTAGGCGATATCGTCGATCAACAGCAGGGTGGCTATACCTTTGATAAGCTCACACTCTCATCAGCGATTGGTTGGCTACGCAATGAGGGGCAAGAGCTCAGAGCAAAGAAGCAACCTTGGTATTTAGCGGTCAATATCGTGAACCCTCATG
>Ga0214182_1000740_pt1 | contig 11279 bp, 13 predicted proteins | sample TroBogEpilimnion_8_FD_153020 | JGI IMG/M metagenome (GOLD analysis project Ga0214182, IMG submission 153020) | Freshwater microbial communities from Trout Bog Lake, WI - 14NOV2007 epilimnion | ecosystem: Environmental > Aquatic > Freshwater > Lake > Epilimnion/Euphotic zone | place: Trout Bog... | reverse complement strand
CAAGTCGATTATCGACGCCATGGGGGCACACCAGACCATGAGCAAGGAAGCCCTGAATTCCGAGGCGATTCGGGCGCGGCTGCTGACCGTGTTGCTTGGGCCGGGGGAACTTTGGGAGGGCCTGAGAGCCGCGTAACGGGCCTGTTTGGGGCATCGGTGCATGCTAACGGGAGCTTTCGGAAGACTGCTAATCTATATGTTCTATTTATGTTCTCATTAAATCCGACGTTTTGTTGGAAGCTTTGGACAGTTGTTAACCCAACCTTGCCTCGGCGGATTTATAATCGCCGCTCGTGAGGCATCGATTCCCCTCGAATGCTCGGCGTTCCGACCGCGTAGCCTCACGCTTTGGTCCATCGGAAGACGCGACGGAGTCAGCATCTTTGTTCGTGCCCACGGGGTTTTGGGATGTGGTGTCCGCTTCCGTCTTGTTGGACAGCAATGGCCATGGTGTCGCTTCCTTGGTCCGCCTCGGGGGAGCCCTCGCTGCCGGGCATCTCGAAGCAACCGGCGTGGTCGCGGGCTACGTCGGAGACGGTCGCGGATTACCCGAATTAGGGGCATTTGTGCCTGTTCGTGTCGAAACTTGGCGACGACCGGAGACAATGGATGCCGTGAGCGGCGGAGACCTGAATCATCCGATTAGACAAGACCAGTTGTTCGTGCACCCTATCATAGCGAACGATGCTTTACGTGCATGGGACGAAGCGGACCGGGAGGGTAATGGCGAAATTCATGCATTGATCGCTGGCAAGGGCAACAAAAGATTAGGTCTTTCCCCCGGTGTTCACGCAATACCGGCCGGTTATGTCGCTTTCGACGGTATCAGCGCGATTGCTCGGAAATGGTCGGAGGGCGGCATTATCGACCGCGCCATTCTGGAACATTACGCGCCGATAAACGACGATTTTTTCACTCAAGAATTAGCCGGGGGATCGCTGCGGACCTGTGCCGTGCAAAAGAGCGACGGCGAGGTTGTCTTGGTCCGGCCTGCCGTCTGGCGGATGGAATTGCGCGGCGTGCCGCATACTCTTTTGGCAATAAGAGGCCATTCCATCGTTCCCCACCCGGATGTCGGTCCTTGCTTCCCGATTATCGCCTGTTCCGATTTGGCTCGCCATTGGGAAGCAAAGGAAGTGCCGCCAGACCCGCAAGAGGTGCCGCACGGTTGGCACGATTCATCGTTAGTGCCCAAGCCGGCAAACGAAGACGACACCGTTACCGGGCTTGAAATGTGGATGAACGGATTAGCTACCGGCTACAAACGCCGCAGCGCTACCTTGCAACGCGACGATGCGGTCAATGCTGCGAAAGAAAAATTCGGCTGTTCGGTGCGGGCGGCACAGGAAGCCTATAAGGCGCTTCCCTATCCCGAGCTTCGCAATGCGCCGCGCACCGGAACGGACTAGCGAACACAACGCTTGTTCGCTGTTCGCTGCCGTTCGTTCGCTGCGCGCTAGCACGGAACCGGATGCAACACTGTAGATAGCCGGGCACCCCAACCCATTAGGAGGTGCCAACATGGATTCCATCGGACCCGCAACGCTCGGCAACACGCGCATTCGCCGCAAGCCCAAATACGTCCCCGACGATCCCTTGCTGTCCGCTGCCGAAGCTGCCGCCGAACGCGGACAAGCCCTGTCCACCTTTTGGCGTGACGTCGCCGCTGGCCGGGTCCCCGCCGCATACTACGTCTCCCCCCGCTGCCCGCGTTGGCGCCTGTCGGAACTGCGTGCCGCGCTGGAAGCCTGCCGCCGCGCAACCCCAAAAGGTGCGGCATGAGCACCGGTTTGCCATCGGCTTGGGCGCTATCCTTAGCCCCCCTGGCCGAGCCTCTGGCGCTGCTGATCCTTGCCGCAACCTTGCGGTTCACACAGTAAAAACCGCCGGCCCCGACTGGCGGAAACCGGCGGCGTATTAGGCGGGTGGTACTGCCGACAATACGACAGCTTGCACGGAATTGCCAGCGTAGACCGACGGCTTTGGAGAAATCCGATGCCGGTTTTCAACTCGCGCCAGCGTGCGCCGCAATGACCGCCGCCGACTGTATGACAGTGCTGCGCTCGCGCGGCGGGCGCCTCGCCAAGCTGGTCCGGCCCGATGGCGTCATTCTCGGCTACACGGCGGGCAAGTGGTTCGATTTCGAGGTGTGCCCGGTTGCCGGGCTGGCCGACCTGGAAAGCCTGCTCCGCCGTCTCGCAACGCGCGCCGATTGTGCCGTGATCCGGGGGAAGCCGATTGACCCGACAGCGTGCCGCCGCGTCCGGCGCTTGTTGTACCCGGATCGTGAAACCGGCGACCCCGCGACCTTCCAAGAGGTCCCGCGCCAATGGCTCGCCCTGGATTTGGACGCTGTCCCACGTCCCAACAGCGTGCCCGCGCATGACCTGGCACAATGCGCGGCCTTGGCGCTGGCGATCCTTCCGCCGGAATTCGGACAGGCCGGGTGCATCGTCCAGGCGACCGGTGGGCACGGGTTCAAGCCGGGCGCTCGGATGCGGCTATGGTATTGGCTGGCCTGCCCGATAACCGGGGCCGAGGCCAAGCGGTGGTTGCGACAGGCACCGGTTGACCCTTCCGCGTTTCGTGCGGTGCAGCCGATCTATACCGCCGCGCCGGTTTTGGCCCGTGGTGTGGCCGATCCCTGCCCCGTGCGGCTGATGCGACTACCGGGGCCGGCAATCCTCTCGGTGCCCGATCTGTCCCCGCCCGCTCCGCACCGGGACGCTGCACCCGTCACCACGGTTGCAGCCGGTGGTGTGGTCCTCAAGCTGGCGGACTTGCTGTTCCGCGTCCGTATGGCGCCCGAGGGGCAGCGCCATCCCCGCCTATTGGGCGCTGCGTTCACCGTGGGGCGCCTCATGGCAGCGGCCGGCATTTGCCAAGAGGAAGCCCGCACCGCGCTCCTGGATGCCGTGAAGGCGGCAGGAGGGGAGGCGGTTGACGAATGGAACGCGCAAGGGACGATAACCTGGGGACTGACGAAAGGCGCCGAGCGACCGCTTAAAATTAGGGCGCGCCTGTGAGCACGATGGCGGACGCCGCCGACGCGGCCCGGCACCAAGCGGAGCGGATAAAACGTCCGACCCGGTGGTTGACCCCTGCCAACTGCGCAGCGGCGGAACCGCGCGGTTACATCGTCAAAGGCCTTTTGGCACCGGGCGACCTGATGCTAATTTTCGGCGGGCCGGGGGTGGGCAAATCCGGTCTGGCGCCGCGTCTCGCTTACGCCATCGCGCAAGGCACCGAGATATTCGGGCGCCGCGTCCGGCAGGGGCGCGCCCTGTATATCGCTTGCGAAGACCCGCACGGCATGTGCCAGCGCATTGCGGCGTTGCGCGTGGCATTCGGCGATACGCCCGACCTGCTGTTGCCCGATGGCCCGTTCGATTTCATGACACCGGAAAGCCACCACAAGGCGGAGCTAAAGGCATGCATCGCCGATTTCGGCGCCTGCGTTGTCATCATTGACACCATTGCGGCGGGTTGGCCGGGCCTGAAAGAGAATGAGTCCGGTTCGGACGGCATGGGCGCCGTGGTGGCGTTCGCCCGCGAATTGACAGCTTTGCGCGGGGTGGCGGTGGTGCTGCTTCACCACGTTCCTAAAAACGATGCCAGCACGCCGCGCGGGCACGGGCTGTTGCACGGCGATGCGGACGTAACGCTGGGCTTGTCGCGGCAGAATGACGGAACAATTCGAGCGGCAATGACAAAGAACCGCAACGGTCCCTCGGATGGCATTATCACGTTTGAAATCCGGCCGGTCACGCTGGGCACCGATGAAGACGGCGACCCGATTACCGCGCCCGTCGCTTGTCCGGTGGAAGGCGGCCGAACCAAGGGGCCGAAACTGTCTAAGGCGGTTAATACCGCAGCGCGTTGGTTGGCCGACTTGATTTGTGGCGAAGGAAAGGCACTTCCGTCCGAGCCGGGATTTCCCTCGGTTCCGTTGTCTGGCGTGCAAGAGGATCGTTGGCGTCGCGAGTGTGACGACCGCCGCTTATCGACCGCCGAAAAATCCGATGATCGTGCGCGGGCGTTTCGCGCTGCCTACCGGAAACTTCGAGAGGCTGGGGTTGTCGCAGCATGCAATGGGTGGGTTTGGCTTACCGATCCAGAGCAGGCCCCCAACCATAAACAATGCTCGGCAGGGGCATCGGAGGGGGAGCGGATCAACGGAGCACCTATAGGGTGTGCTCCGATCCGATCCGCCTTTCCCCCCGGTTTGCCGGGCGGAGCAAGGCGGATTGCTCCGGGTTGATCCGGGTTGCTCCGTCTCTCGGCGGGCAGCGTGGTGACAGGATGCGCGTAACTCGTGGCACGCTACGCGCGGGCGCGCGGGAAGGCTGACAATTTCCGAATAATGCGGCTAATATGGCCGCGAGGAGTGTGATGACCGAAGCACTTGATCGACACCGCCGTGACCAGGGCCGAGAGCGAAGCGAAGCGTTCCGGGAGCGGCGCCGGCATGGGCGGGTTTTGGTGCAGGTCGAGATTGGGCCACGCCACTTTGCCGCGTTGGAACGGCTCGCACTGTTGGACGTGGGCGAACGTGACAAGACTTGCCTCGCATGGGCCGTGTGTCGGTTCCTTGATGCCGCGCCGCACATCTCGGCACTCGGTGACGCTCTTTGGCCAGCAGCAGAAGAAGAGGCCGACGATGCGTAACGCTGTTGAGTTTAATAACGGGGAAAATGAGGGATTTCGGTGACGGTGTTGCATAACAGACCGATTGGCTGGATCGCCTTTCGGATATTCCGTCAGCACCCCAAATCCACAACCCTGCGACAGCACGGGAACCAGAAGCACGGTCAATACTCAAAGCAGGGCATTGCGGCCACCCGTATGGTGCGGCTCTGTATCCGCATGCTCCGCGCGGGTCTTGGACACATGCCGGTGCCCGGCCTCGTTCGCCGCCCGGCACCAGGATGGTCTACCTTTCGTCGGGCACGGCACGAAAAGGCAGGTTAGGCTAATGATTTCGGAAAATCTGCCGTCAGCCTGCCCTGATCGCAAATCCCTTGGGGGCCATTGATGGGCAGCTATTCCTCGGGACGGTGTGGTGGTGGACCGGTGGCCGAGGACGGCTGGAAACTCGATCTCGCGCATTGCATGCGGCAGGGAATGATTATCCCCGGCCAGCATAGGTCCGGCTCGATGACTTGGACCCAGAGCAGCACCGGAAAGGTGGTTTGCTCAATCGGATTTGAGGCAGACCTGACCGACCCTATTCGGTCCTGGGTTCGGCTGTACTATACGACCACATCCCACCGCACGGGCGGTAAGACCGTTTCCGATTATCGCGTGCGCCTGGAAACCACCCGCCCGCCCCCGGCGGCGGACGTTCACGGCGAAGGACAAGCTGCGCATCCTCGCCGAAACCGATCCGGCCGCGGAGACTGGCGGGATCGGTGCGATCCTCCGCCGTGAAGGCGTTTATTCGTCAACGCTGTGCGACTGGCGGCGTCAACGCGACGCCGGCGCGTCCGGCGCGTTGACGCCCGTCAAACGTGGGCCGAAGCCCGCCGGACCCAACCCGCTCGCTGTCGAAGTGGCCCTTTTGCAAAGGAATAACGCCGATCTCACGCGGCGTCTGGCCCGTGCCGATGCCATTATTGCAGTCCAAAAAAAACTTGCGGACCTGCTGGGGATTCCGATGACGCCGGACGGCGGCGAGCCTTGACCGCCGCGGTGGTGGCCATTCCGCCAAAAAGCGGCATGACATCGGCGGTCTGCGCCGCGACCGGTGTTTCCCGGGCCACGGTACACAGAACACGCGTCCGGCTCGCCGCGCCGCCGGTGGCCGCGCGTCCAAGGCCGCGGCCGGTCCGCGCCCTGAACGATCCGCAACGCCGGCAGGTGCTGGATTTGCTTTGCACACCCCGCTTCGCCGACCAGGCGCCGGCGGAAATCTACGCCACTTTGCTGGACGAAGGCATCTACCACTGCTCGATCCGGACCATGTACCGGATACTGGACGACAATGGCGAGGTCCGCGAACGCCGCCAGCAGCTGAGCCATCCGGCTTACCAAAAACCCGAGCTTCTGGCGGAAAAACCCAACGAAGTCTGGTCCTGGGACATCACCAAACTCATGGGCCCGGCGAAGTGGAGCTACTTTTATCTATACGTGATCCTCGACATCTACAGCCGTCGGGTTGTCGGATGGTACGTGGCCGATGCTGAAAGCGCGGCGCTGTTCAAGCCGCTGTTCAAGGACGCCATGGAGAAACACGGCGTTCCGCCCGGCCAGCTTACGCTGCATGCCGATCGCGGCGGGCCGATGAAAGCCAAAGCCACCGCGTTCCTGCTCGCGGACCTGGGCGTGACCCGGTCGCATAACCGTCCGCATACGTCCAACGACAATCCGTTCTCCGAGAGCGCCTTCAAAACGCTGAAATATCAGCCGCGCTTTCCCAAACGCTTCGGCTGCATCCAGGACGCCAGAAGCTTCTGCCGCGAATTCTTCGACTGGTACAACCAGGACCATCGCCACGCTGGGATCGGGTTGATGACCCCGAACCAAGTGCATTACGGCCAGATCGATGCCGTTCACGCCGCCCGCCAGGTCACGCTCGACCGGGCGTTCCGCGAAAACCCGGAACGTTTTGTCAAAAAACCGCCCGTTCCGCCCGCCAAACCCACGGCGGCGTGGATCAATCCGCCTACGCCGAAAAAGCCCGTTTGACTGACGATCTCGGTCCGCCCGAGGATCGGGCGCGCTCAGTCGACGTTGAATGAGCGAGCTTAAATTGCCGAACCCGGTGTATCAAAGTCGTTGACACGTTCCGTGCGCGCATTTTGTCATCGAGACTCTGGTGCCTCCGGGTCAATGGGATGCTTATCCGCGGATGAACGGTATCCGAGCATTACTGGTATCCGGTGCGATCCTGTCGCTAGATTCTATGCTTGCCGTGCTTGACCCCGCGATAGAGCATACGCTGTCGCAAGGGCTATACAACGACCAGAACCTTTCGCTGCTCGTCGATTGCCTGGGACTCTTGCCGTTCGGCGATCAGCCGATACGGGCCATTGCACGCATTGAGGAGGTGATGGGCCGTTTCCAATACCGGCCTTATCAGTTCCGCGACCTAGTGACTGCGATGGGGCAAACACGTTCCGAAGCGGCAGTGCCGTTTCTGTTGAATCTAGCACGCGGCCGAGGCGGTCTCCAGAACATGGAAGATGAATGGATCAAAGCGTTAGGACGCCTCAATGTTCCCGCTGCACGTGATGCCCTGCTAGGCTTCATCGATCCGCAGTTTTCTCTGGTCGGAGTGAATATCAATTTTGATTACGACAACACGGAGAGCTTCGCATCCATCGTCGGCAAGTGGCTGCGGGCTGATCCCCCTCTAAGGCAGCGGCTGATGGACCTGAGCGAGGACTGTCTAACCGCCACACAAAAGCGTTTGCTCGCGGCGATCTATCATGAGTTTGATGGCGCCGAGACGATACTCGCGGGTGTCAATCTGCTCCGAGGTACCATGTGGCCTTTTGGTCGGGAGCGCGGCCTCGAAACTCAATTTCTGGAACGTCGCGACTATGGTAGCTCCGGTTCTTTCGTGCTCGTGCCGCGCAATGCAGAGCGTGCACGAGTCGAGCTTTTTCGAATGGTGCTAAACGATCATACCCGCCGGCAGGCGGCATTCTCAATGTTGGGACAGGTGGAATTGTGGCGCCTCCAACATGGGCGTCCGACTGGCGAGCCGCGTCACCCAATGATCGGCTCCGGCGTGCCATGGCCGCCGCTCTCTTTCATGGAATGACACGCAATTCTTTCGATACGTGGGGCCACCATCTCTCGCTGAACAAAATCGGGCCGCGATCGGCGTTACGGCACCGGCGTCATTGCTCGGAGCGCGTCATTCCAGTCGTTCAGCCCATCGGGCGGCAGGATCGTATCGAAACGCACGCCGGCTTTCGCCGCCATTTCCGCGAGACGGCCAGCATAGCGCCGGCCAGCAGCGTCGGCGTCAGTCGCCGCGATCAGAAGGCCAACCGGTTCGGTCGCCAGACACTCCAATAATTGCCCAATAGCTTCGATCGTCGCGGGTCCCATGCCGCCTGCGGTCGCGGCATAGAGCGTATCGTCACGCTCGGCCTCGATTGCCGCGAGACTCAATGCATCGATCGCCGCCTCACACACGGCGACGCGGCTCAGGCGGCCAGGGCCACCGGGCAATCGGAACAATGTCTTGCCACCGCCAACCGAAAAATTGCGATAGGTGGCGCCGCGCATCTCGATTCCGGTCAGAAGTCCCGTGGCGTCACGATGCGCGAACCAGGCGCTGTCGCGCGGACCTTCCCGGATCGCGTCAACCGCACACGCGGCAAGGAGAATGTTCTCAGGCAATCCTCGCCGCTCGTTGAGAAAGCGCCAGGCCGGTGATCCGCGTGACAAAAGCCGGCGTCGCCCCCACCGCTCGGCGACCGAAAAAGCTGGTGCTCGCTCCCGACGCTCGCCGCGAACATTCGTCAACGTAGGCGCTATGCCGACGAAGTCGCGCAGCAGACGGCGCGCTTCGCTAAAATTCAGGTTGGGATCGAGATGCCGGACGAGGCTGAAGATATCGCCTTTGCGTTCGCTGAGCGGGTCCCACCAACCGCGACCGTCATGGTTGACGATCAGGATCTCGCCGTCGCCGCGGCGGTATTTGAGACTGCGCCGGCTGCTCTCGGCAGCGTCGAGACTCCAGATCGGCGGCAGCCGCTCCAGCAGCGCCGCACAACTCACGCTTGTCTTCAGTTGCTCAATTTCTGCATCGTGCCTGTTCATGCTCTCCTGCTCCTTTCGGGGGTGGCGGGGCAGGCTTTAGTTCTCTTTATGTTCTATGCTGCCACGTCCCTCTCCGCAACCGCGAAGCCGGCGCGGGGCAAGGGCGTGCGCAGCACGGGAGCGCGTAGCGCGACGCACCCTTGCGGCGCGGCAGGCGCTCGCGGTACCGCTATATTCTTGGTTTCCTTCTGATTTCTCTCGTGCGCGAAGGATCGTCACCCGAAGGGCAGAGACGCCATCTTCAGCGGCTCGGGGCTGCGCCTAGAGCCTGACCCGTCATCGTCTTGACGGGACGCGCCACTCGTTGGGATGTTTTCTGTCCGAAATTTGTATACATTTTTCGGACAACGGCCGGTTCCGGGCAAGGGCATTTCAACAAATTCAACCCCTTATACAAGCTATTGATAGCATTATTGATTTCCTAACTTAGATGTCGTATGTTGTCAGGCATGAGAAGCGTACGTCAAAAACCCGCAAGCCTGGAGGAAAGGCTGGACAAACGCATCGCGCGCAAACGCGGTGACGTGTTCCTGCGCACTGATTTCGACGACCTCGGCGGCTACGATCAGGTCGGCCGCGCGCTGCGCGGTCTCGTGCGCAAAGGGCGGCTCCTGAAAGCCGGATACGGCATCTACACCCGTGCCAGGCCATCTTCCATTGATGGTCAACCAACCCCGACCAAAGGTTTGCGGGAACTGGCGACCGAAGTGCTTGGCAGGCTCGGCATCGAGACGGCGCCGACGCGCATGGAGCAAGCCTACAATGCCGGTCAGACAACCCAGGTGCCAACCGGTCGCGTGATCGGCGTGCGCAGCCGTGTCCGTCGTCAAATCGTCTATAATGGTCTCCCGCTAAGGTACGAACGTGCTCGACCCAAATCTCGTTAGAGAGGTCACCTTACCGACGTTGCCGATCTAGATGCAGGGCATTGTACGGGAGTTGGTCTCGGCCATAAGCCAAGGTCGCCGATGATCGGCATGGCCATAATCCGATTGACATTGAGCGGAAATAGTATATCATATCTGCTGTTATTCGCATTTAAGCGGATTTCAGACATACAGCAATGAACGTACAGACACCTCTTCCGACCATGCCGAAAGGCCGCACGCAACTCAGCCAAGTGCTGAGAGGCGCAGGAGAAGTTGTGTCCGTAGACGATGTCAGCGGAATTCTTAGCATTGAGCGGCAAGCGGCTACAAAGCTGCTCGCCCGTTGGAACGATCAAGGCTGGATCAGACGGCTGCGGCGCGGGTTCTATGCACCCGTGCCCATTTCGGCGCTTGGTCAGGAACAGGTCCTCGAAGACCCGTGGGTGATCGTGCCGGAGTTGTTTGGTCCGGCCTGCATCGGCGGCTGGAGCGCTGCCGAACATTGGGGACTGACGGAACAACTGTTCCGTGAGATCTGCGTGCTGACCGCCCGCCCGATCCGGGAAAAGGAACAGACGATCGAAGGTATCCCGTTCGTGCTGAAGCATGTCCGGGCGGAGACGTTGTTCGGCATGCGCCCGGTCTGGCGCGGGTCAGTCAGGATCGATGTGACCAGCCCGGCCAAAACCATCATCGACATGCTGGACGATCCGGCGATCGGCGGCGGCATCCGGCATGTTGCGGAATGCCTCGTGGGCTATTTCGAGCGCGATGATTGGTCTGGGAAAGAGCTTCTCGGTATCGCCGACCAACTCGACAATCGCGCCGTGTTCAAGCGACTCGGCTTCCTTGCCGAACGATTGCCGAGGCAACAGGACTTAGCGGCTGCATGTCGCGAGCGTTTGTCCCGAGGCACGGCGAAACTCGATCCATCGGCGCCGTGTCCACGTCTGGTTACACGATGGCGGCTGTGGGTTCCGCCGTCCTGGTCGCCGGAGCCGGCATGATCGATCGCGCGGAAATTCTCAGACTCGCCAGCGAACTCGGTCTTCAACCTCGTGTGGTCGAAAAGGACTACGTGCTCGGCTGGGTGCTCGCCGGCATCGCGCGCGATGAAGAATTGTCACGCGCCTGGCTGTTCAAGGGGGGCACCTGCCTGAAAAAATGCTTCTTCGAGACCTACAGATTTTCCGAAGACCTCGATTTCACCGTCGTCGAACCAGCGCTATTGGATCGGGACTTCTTGATCTCACGATTCAAGGCGCTCGCGATCTGGCTGCACGACATGACGGGTATCGAGTTGCCGGCCGAGCTGCTGCGCTTTGATGTCTATGACCTCAAGACAGGCGGCAGGGCCGGAGAAGGGCGCATCGCCTATCGCGGCCCAATAGCTCCTCGCGGCGGCGACCTGCCGCGCATCAAGCTGGACCTCACGGCGGATGAGCATGTGGTGCTGCCGTCGGTCATCCGATCTGTCACGCATTCCTACACCGACGCCCCGGCAGACGGCATCACGGCGCCCTCCGTGCCAACAAGACTGAGACATCTACCCCCCGGGAGTTTAGACCCTGAGGTGCCGAAGGATCGTCTTTCTCATGCCTATGCTCGACACAGAAACTCATGCCGGGGCGG
>Ga0214182_1000735_pt1 | contig 11340 bp, 8 predicted proteins | sample TroBogEpilimnion_8_FD_153020 | JGI IMG/M metagenome (GOLD analysis project Ga0214182, IMG submission 153020) | Freshwater microbial communities from Trout Bog Lake, WI - 14NOV2007 epilimnion | ecosystem: Environmental > Aquatic > Freshwater > Lake > Epilimnion/Euphotic zone | place: Trout Bog... | reverse complement strand
ATTCAAATACAGTTTATTATGCCCTTTGCTGTTAGCGGTAAAATAAATATCGGGCAATCCGTCGTTATTGATATCGCCAACTGAAACGCCGCCTCCGTTATAATAATAGAGATAATATAAAATTCCAAAACCTTCTCTCTTCTCTAAATTATTTTCGAATTTGATATTAGTGGTTGAAGCAGGTAAACTTGTAAATACTTTATCTGATTGATGACAGGATATAAAAAACAAAAATAATAAACAGGAAAAATAAACTTTCATTTTATACATACGAAACTATTAAACAGTTAATAAGAATATTTTGATGAATGATGACATAACTACTTTTTATTGGCTGCCAAGAATTTTTTTGTTTCATCAGGATACACAGAAATGAAATGAGCTCTCATAGATGCAAATGTTGGTGTACTTTCTCCCTGCAATAATACCATCACTGACTTTGATGGCAATTCGGGCATGTGACAATCAATACAATTTTTAACTATGTTTTTTCCAACCTTATCTTTTGCTTTACAAAAATTGTTATGCTCTTCATTATGACAATTCATACAACGCTGCGAAAAAGTTGTGACCTTTCCTGTTTCATTCTCATGCGGACTATGACAAGTGCCACAAGTCATTTCACTCATTTTAAAACACTTACTGGCAATCATCATTCCATATTGATTTCCGTGAACATCAATATCAGCAACATCTTTGGCAATCGTGTCAATTGCAAAATAATCTGACAAATTATCACCGGCCTGAAAACTGAAGGATGGTTTTGTTTTAGGAATTTTTCCGCCGTGACATACCCTGCAGGATTCTAATTTTTGCTTTCTTGTAAATGAATTCAGATTAATTATGAACTGCCCTTTTTTTTCATTGGGGTTCTTTTGATGAAAATCTACATGTTGAGCTGCTGGTCCGTGACATCTTTCACAATCAACTCCGTAAACAATATTTTTTTTAGAAAAATCTTCCGGCTCAATGCCTTCTTTTGATGTCTTTTCAAAATAAGTGCTGTGGCATTCCAAACACCGCGAAGTGATCGGTCGCTTGAAAACTATTCTATTTGAAAAACCGGGGCTATTCGACCATTGATTAACAGATGTAAAATATGAGATAGGTAATTGAAATAATTTATTTTGATCCCAATATAAATAAGTTTGTCCGCGTTTTCCCGAACCAACTGTAATATCAAATGGTTCAGATTTCTTTTCTTCACCATTTACATATTCTACCTGAAATAATTGATCGCCTCTTTTTTCTTCAGCAACAAAGGTAGCAGCGTTAAAATAGAATCTGTTTTCTCCATCTTTAAAACTTCCTTTAATATTTTTTTCGTTTGCTTTTTGCGAAGTGAGATAATGTGCAGTTTGTATATGCGAATTGTAAATGTCTTTATGGCAATTGATACAAGTGGAAGATCCTGCATATTGCTCATATTTTATTACGGAATTAACTTTCTTTGATTCCCGGTCAATGCATGTGATAAATAAAAATGTGCAAAGGAAAATGGCAAATAGAATCTGTAAAGATCGCCGGTAGTGAACTATTGTAAACATAATCAGCAATTGAATACAAGAAATATGGTAAGACCCAACTTATTATAAAAGAAAAGAAGGGCTGAAAAATTGTTCAGCCCTCTTTTACTTAACACTAAACGTCTATAAAGCCCACTAATAAAAGTTATTGCTTTCCGGTATATAAGGCTGCAACTTCAGCTGCAGAAAGAGCTTTACTGTATAATCTGAATTGATCTAAACCACCATCCCAATCTTGTCCCCAACCCATGTTAGGAGTATTTCTACATCCACCTATATCAAATCCTGTGATCTTACTTGGATCCATATTAATAGCTCCGTGACCGGTCCATGCTTGTGTATTTGGATTTGCTTTACCATCTACATACAAAGTCATTACAGATGTAGTAGCATCATAAATAAAAACAAGATGATGCCAATTATTATCCTGAATACCTTTTACTGCTGTACTGCCAACCCATTGGAACCAGTTATCATTACCCTTAACATCAATACAATCTACTTTTATCGCGGCAGAATCAGGTGTATTTACAGATGCCCAATCAAATAATCCAAACATTGCAGATCCGCCGGTCCAGTATCCATTGGATGAAGCAAAATGACAGAAGAAGGCTGAATTAGCCTTAGGTGAGCCATTTCTTTTTTCCCAGAAAGAAAGTGAAAAACTGCTTGCTGTTGAAATAAAATCATTGGCGTTGGCATATTGGATATGCTTTGTACCATCACCTTGTACACCATGTCCGGAAATACCTGTAATAGAAGTTAATGGATTACTGGCAGGAAAATCGGCTCTGATACTATCTACTGCGTTCATTAATGGATTAGAAGTAGTGCCATCAAATGCTGCATAGAATTTTAAAGGGCCGCCGGGAACGTTAGCATCCTGCGGGTAGTTACCTAATGCAGGTCTATCAAGCTTTTGACAGCCGGTAATTATCATTCCCAAAACCAAAATGGTAAGGACTGATTTAATAGCTTTATAAATATTCATGATATTTTTTTTATTTGTGAAAATAAATTTTTAAATCTTTGCCCGCTATCAGAAACGGGCAAAGAATATTTTATTTTAGTAATTGGGATTTTGTACTAATACTCCTCCAGATAAGTTGATGGCTGGTTGAGGTATTGGATACAAAGCATTTTTAGGTGTATATCCTAATCCACCCAATGCATTAGGTGCATCAATACCATCAGTTGCAGGTGTCCATCTTACTAAATCATAGAATCGGTAACCTTCCATTGCAAATTCCCATCTTCTTTCATTCTTGATTGCAGTTCTCATTTGAGCTTGGCTAACAAAAGCAATAGTAGGTACAATTGTACGACCTGCACCTAAATTACCACTTGCCCTATTCCTTACTAATTCTAAGTTTTTAGCAGCTGTTGCACCATCACCTAATTCATTAGAAGCTTCTGCCAACATTAAAATCACATCAGCATAACGTAAAATTCTGTGATTGATCCAATCTGCACCGCCATTACTATTTATTTTTCCGGTGTATTGGCGCATTGCAGGATCAGAGTACACTTTTTTATTCCAATAAGGCTGGTCAAGTCCTGATCCCGGAGCATAAGGAGGAAGTGTTGCACCATAACCTCCAGTTGAAGGTCCGCCATCAGATTGGCCTGAATATAAGATGGTCATTGATTTTCTTGGATCTGTAGAATCCCAAGCATTTTGCAGCACTTTTGTTGGAACATTCCATCCCCAACCTAAATTCCATGCAACAGTGGCACCACCTTGTCTTACATTCTGAGAAGTACCCCAACCGTCGGCTCCATTATCATTCGTTCCGTTGGCGCCGCAAGTAGCCTGCATTTCAAAGATTGATTCAGGTCCGTTTTTACCGGCTCCATTCAATCCATCTTTCCAAATATCTGTGAAGCTTGGATCCAATGTATATTGTCCTGAGCTGATCACTGTATTACAAAGTGCAACTACCTTAGCCCATTGTCCTCTGAACAAATAAGTTTGAGCCCACAAAGTATTGGCAGCACCGCTGGTTAATCTTCCGGGATATCTGTTTGTTCCTCCTACTACCCAATTTAATGGTAATAATTTTGACGCTGAATCTAAATCATTATCAATTTGAGCATATAAAGCTGCAATGGATGCTTTTGGTTTAATACCATCTGCAGCATTTGTATAATAAAAGTTAATCAATGGAACCTGGCCATACGCTTTTACCAAATCGAAAAATGCATACGCTCTAAAGAAATGCGCTTCGCCTATATTTCTTAAAGATGCAGGATCAGTTACTTTTAATGAATCTGCCCAATGCAATTCTTTATTACATAGATTAAGCATATTGTAATGATCGCTCCAATACCAATCGGTTGCCCAATCATCTTTGGTATATTGAAATGTTTCAAACTCAGTATTGATTTCTGCACCATCTGTAGTGCTGCTTCCTTTTTGAGCATCATCATCTCTGATACTGTTAAAATCCAACCAAGGCAAGCTGGAATTCGCGCCATTTCTTAACGCATTGTATAAGCCTAAACTTTGAGATTCTAATGCCCCTTGATTTAAGTCATTAAGTGTTGCAGTTAATGGCTGTCTGTCAAGAAATTTACTGCAGCCTGAAATTGTTAGAAATAAGGTAGCCGATAAAAGCAGGCCCCCGATTATTTTAATATTTTTTTTCATATAATGGTTCATTTAGAATATTATTAAAATGTTACGTTCAGACCGAAAGTTGTAACCATTGGAATGGCACCACCTCCATTATCATATCCGAATGCAGTAGCATCACCACCATATTCAGGGCTATAGCCATTATTGTTTTTCCATGTCTTTAGGTTCTGAATGTTGGCAAATAATCTCAGATTTGTTATTTTACACTTCGCCAACAGCTTTGGATCAAGTGTGTAACCTAATTGTACATTTCTAATTCTGAAATAACTACCATCTTCAATATTATAGGTAGATCCATTATAATTGATTCTGTCTCCCTGACTGATAATCGGTTCCCAATTTGAAGTTCCTGCACCATGCCATCTGTTCATTTTAAATGCAGCATAGTTTACTCTTTGGAAAGGAGATTCCAGAGATCCCCATGTTCTGAAAATGCTGTTACCATAAACACCACCAACATCAATACCTAAGGCAAATCTCTTGTATGTAAGGTTGATTGTACCTCCGTACATAAACTTGGGTGTTGGATTACCAATAACAGATCTGTCATCGGCGGTAATTTGTCCATCAGGGCCTGTACCACCGGGACCGGCAATGTCTTTGAATTTAAAATCTCCGGGTCTGTATGATCCTATTGAAGAAGCAACAGGTGATCCTAAGATATCAGCATAAGATTGATATAAACCGGCTACTGTGTATCCAAAGAAAGAACCGATTGGCTGACCAACCATTGTTCTACTTTCAGCACTACCATTGTTCATGAATTGTCTGCTCAAGAACCCATTTGGAAGATCGCTTGCCAAACTAACCACTTGGTTCTTCATGAAAGTGATGTTACCGCCAAATGATAATGAAAAGTCTTTATTTATTTTTTGGTTCCATGTTGCGGAAAGTTCTTCACCCCAGTTCTTTAAACTACCACCATTGATCAATTCATTCTGTAAACCGATCGCTGATCTGTCAACATAAGTCATCAAATTGTTGGTTATTTTACTGTAATAGTTAAACTCAAAATGCAAACGGTTATTGAATGCATTACCCTCAATTCCGATCTCAGAAGCATTTACATTTTCCCATTTCAAATTAGGGTTGGCAATATATGACTGTTGAGCAGCAGCAAAAAGATTTGTTCCGAATACAGCATTGACCCCTGTATTCAAATTAGGATAAGACGGATAAGGAAGCGGAGTTCCGTCTAACATCGATGCTGTTTGGTTTCCCAATACACCTGTTGAAGCTTTTAATTTCAGATAATCAAATGCTTTTTGATCTTTCATGAAATCTTCTTTAGTGATTTCCCAAGCAGCGCCTAATGCCCAAAACAACTGGTTGCGGTTTTGAACCGGGATTTGAGAAGATGCATCATTACGTAAAGAAGCATTTAAATAATATTTGCTTTTGTAATTATATAAAATACGTCCGAAAGCAGATACTGTGGAGTATTCACTTTGTGAAGAGTTGGTACCTGTAGGATCTACTACACCCCAAGGACCTGAACTTACATACCAGAATCTTGGATCATTAGGAATGGGTAAGCTTGCAGCATCGGTTCCCTGTTTAACAGAAACTTGTCTGTAAAAACTACCACTATAATAAGTTGTAAAACCACCTAATGCAGTAATGCTATGATCGCCTAAAACTCTTTTGAAAGTAAGCAGATAATCTTGTTGGAATTTTTTCCAGTCATTCACATTTTCTGTAAACGAAGTTTGTGAAGAAGATAAATACGGAGTGTTATTCATCGGATTAAATGCATAGTACAATGGAACATATTTACGTTTATCCTGTGTACTTACATCACCATACCATGTTGCTCTGAAATTGAAATATTTCAAGAAATTGATATCAGTATATACACTTCCTACATATCTGTTATTGTAATCGATTGTTCTATCCCATTCGTTTTGTAATTGCAGTAATGGATTTACAACACCTGAAGATTGTAGCGCAACATCTAAGCCGGAATAAATACTTTTTGGCCCTACAACGCCTGTGTATGGATCAGCAACTGTAAATGTTTGAGGTAAAGCAGACACTTGAGGCATTACTTGTCTGGCGGAGTTTAATACCCATGTTGCATCATAAGGATTATGCGTTCTGGCAGTATTAAAATTAACACCCAACTTAATGCCTTTGCTAACCTTGAATTCATCACTCAAAGAAAGAATGATTTTAGACAATTCCTGATTTTTCACAATTCCCTGATCAGAAATATAACTTGCTCCAAAATTGAATTTATTTTTTTCAGTACTTCCAGAAATACTTAAACCCGTATTACTGAAATTACCCACTCTTGTTACAGCATCGATCCAATCTGTATTGGCAGTTAATGCAGAATAATCAGGAGTAGATACATTATTATTGGCATTTTCTTCAGCAAACAATGTGCTGAACTGAGAAGCATTTGCCAGTTTAATTTTATCCACTAATTTCTTAAATCCGTATGAGGTATTAAAGTTGATTGTTGTTTGTCCAACTTTTGCTTTTTTAGTTGTTATTGCGATTACACCGGTAGCACCTTTCACTCCAAAGATTGCCAAAGAAGAAGGATCTTTCAACACTTCTATTGATTCAATATCATTTGGATTTAAGTAATCGATATTATCATTGAAAATACCATCAACTACATACAAAGGATGTACTTGCCCGATACTTACTGTTCCACGAATACGAATATCTGGAGCTGCTCCGGGATCACCATTATTCACTACATACAAGCCTGCAACTTTACCTTGTAAAGAAGCAATAGGATTTGTATTGGGTCTGTCAGCCACTTCTTTGCCTGATACTTTAACAATTGAGCCTGTCAGATCTCTTTTATTAGCTGTACCATAACCTATCACCACTACCTGATCCAACACCTTTTCGGATTCTTTTAATGATACATTTATTTCTTTTTTACCGCCGATAGCGATTTCTTTCTGATCAAAGCCAACTGATGAAATAACCAATGTTGCATTATCAGGGGCAACGATAGAATAATAACCATTTACATCGGCTGATGTAACAACAGTTGTTCCTTTCACTCTAATTGTTGCTCCGGGAACGGCTTCGCCATTAGATCCTAATACCCTACCTATGATTTTGATATCAGCAATAAGGTTGTCTTTTGCAGACAATACGATCAGTTTGTGCCCCAATTCTTTATAAGTAAGATTTGTGCCGGCAAAAATTGAATTTAAAACATCTGTTACCAGCATGTTCTCTACATTAATATCCACTTTGGGATTTGTTAATGAGATGGCATCATCGTTATAAAGAAAACGATAACTGCTTTTTTTCTCAATTTGAATCAAAACTTTTTTAAGTTCTACAGAATTTAATTTAAGGCTAACTTTTGATTGGGCCAATCCTTTCGCGGAGACTTGTACAAGCGAAATGAGAAGTATGGCAACGGTTAGTTTCATAAACAGCAAGACTTTAAGAATGCCCGAATTGTTAAATGCACTCTCAGGTTTAGTTTTTTTCATACTTTTATTATCTAAGGTTAAGTAAATAAGAAAAACTTGAATTCCTTGGTCGGGTTCATAGTAGTTTTTCAATTAATCCTTGGCGGGAAATGTTTGCTCATTTCCCGTTTTTTTTAGCATCGTTAGTTGGTTTTGTTATTTTTTCATGCACAGTTTTATTTGGTGATTGTAATTGTGTTTTTATTGATAGTGAAATTGAATTTGGTGGTGTATTGTAATGCTGACAATGCCTGATCAACAGTTTCAGTTTCGAAAGACCCTGTTAAATGTTCCTGTTTAAGGCGTTCATCCTGTATATTAATTTTTACACCATACCATTTTTCCATTTTGAAAGCAACATCTTCAAAAGTTTCGCCCCTGAATTCAAGTTTGTTTTCTATCCATGAAGTTTCAATGATAGTGGTGCTGTCAGTTAATTTATGTGTAATATGACCAATAGTTACTAAAGGCTCTGTCAACTCAGTATTGTGCTTTACCTTTTTTATGCTTGCCAGTTCAGCCGGAACAATATTCCCATTTAATAAAGTCAGCTTTTCATTCGGATTCAGGTATATTTTTTCTTTGGGTCTGTCTTTTAAGGTTACTTCTATCCTTCCCCTTATCAAACTCGTTTCTGTTTTTTTCTCATTAGGATAACACCTTACATTGAAAGCCGTACCCAAAACTTTAATGTCCATTTTCTGTGTATGAATCACAAAAGGCTTTTCAGGGTTCTTTGTTACATCAAAAAAAGCCTCCCCCACTAACGAGACCTCTCTTAATTCAATGCCGAAGATGTCGCTGTTATAAGATAATTTACTGCCGGCATTGAGCCATACTTTTGTCCCGTCAGGTAATACAAGATTTGTTTTGCTGCCATTCTTTGTAGTGATCTCGCTTGTTTTCGCAGGGGAACTGGAGGGTAACTGAATATTAGTGATATTAAACAGGAAGATAAATAAAGCCGCAATAGCCAAAACGAAAGCACTTAAAGGTATAAGCTTTTTAATGTTGATCTTATGAAAATATCTTTTTTCATTTTGGTCGATCCCTTTGATCATATGCTCTTGCCCTTCTTCCTGATTCTCGGGGATCAATCCTTCCTTTTGCATTCTTAAAGAAAGCTCCTGGTATTTATATTCGGCATATTGACGGTCTTGTGAAGGCCGTGATTTCCATAAATCTTCCATTATTTCTAATGAATACGCCTGTTGTGGCTGCTGCTTTAAGAGCAGCTCCAGTTCTTGCAATTCGGATTCCAATATCTCTTTTGAAAGCTTGCGAGACATTAGTTCCCATAATCTATCTGTTCCATTATTTTCCATAATTGAGCTAAGGACACAGAATTTGAATGAATCTACTAAAGGGAATGAAAATTATTTTTCGTGGCTGTTTACTTACTTTTTGGGAGGGGCTTTGAATTCTTTTTTCAGGTCGAAGTTAATGGCATTGCCTATCTTTTTTACGGCAATAGCCATCTGACTATCAATAGTCTTAACCGATATATTCAGCAAATTTGCTATTTCGCTATATTTTAGCCCATCTTCTTTAACCAATTTGAAGATTAATTTACAGCGTGGCGGCAACATCGATATTGCGAGATTGATTCTGTTGATCACCTCTGAGGTAATCAGCATCTCTTCAGGATTATAAGAAATATTGCCAATAGATAAACTCATATCATCCAGGGAAATGACATCTTTTCTGAAATGGCGTGATAAATAGTTGAAGGAGGTGTTTTTAGTGCTGATATATAAGTAGAGCTTGAAATTATCTATGTTTATCAGGTTACTTCTGTTTTGCCATACTTTCATAAATACATCTGAAACCACATCTTCCGCCAGTTCCTTGTTTTTCAGTATTGACTGAGCAAATTGGATCAAATTAGGCATATACGCAACATACAACTGACCAAAGGCATTTTGATCATTGTGCATAGAAATTTCCCTTTGTAAGAATAATATTTCTTCTTTAGCAAGCATCCAGTCGTTATAAGGGTTTTGAATAATTTCTAAAATTGCTTAATTAAAATCAAGAATTGCGATAGAATCATTCCATTATTACAAAGAGAAATAAAAAAATCAATAAGCTGCACGTTTTAAAAATATATTTATCAACTATATAAAAAAAATTATCACTAAATATTCAGGATTCTGAAAATATTAAACTTATTTGAACAAAAATTATCTTCTATGGTATGGCAACCTATCACTTTTTTATGTAGAAGAATTTAATCAAAGGTATTATTCAATACAAATAATTCAGTCGCCCCAAATAGTGTTTGACCATTTAAACGATTTTTGTATCGCATATTACCTTTGGTGCTTTACTCTTAGTCGGCAGCATTTTATAGCTTCTTAGCTTCACAAAAATGATGTAAGAGACTTGCATAAAATTTTTACTTAAAAATCAACCTCCGGTAGGTGAAAAACAAAATGAGGCTTCACCGAGAAGATCAAGCTTTTTTGTTACCCAATATCATCGTAATTTGTAAAAAATTATTGAATGGCTTCAGAAATTAAATGCCCTAATTGCGGACACGAATTTGATCCCGGCGATTCTTTCAAGAAAGAAGTGCAGGAACAATTGCGTTCGCAAATGGAAGACTGGAAAAAGAAAAAAGAAAAGGAATTCACCGATAAGGAAACAGAATTCAAAAAACAATTACAGGAGGAACTACAGGAATCATTACGCAAATCAATTGCAGGTGATTATGAAAATCAGCTGAAAATGCTTCAGGAATCTGCTGCAGCCAATGAAGAAAAATTAAAAGAATCCCGCAAAAAAGAACTCGAATTTTTACAGAAGGAACAATCACTCAAAATAAAAGAAGAGGAATTGCAGATAACATTGCAACGGCAGTTAATGCAGGAAAGAGAAAAATTAAAAGAACAGTTTCAGAAAGAAGAGAATGAAAAAATAAGTTTAAAAGATCAGGAATACCAATTGAGGATGCGTGAAATGGAAAAGCAGATCGAAGACCAAAAGCGATTGGTGGATGAGATGAAACGTAAGGCAGAACAGGGTTCCATGCAATTACAGGGCGAAGCACAGGAATTATTATTAGAAGAATTATTGCAATCCGCTTTCCCATTCGATAAAATTGAAGAAGTAGGTAAAGGTGTTCGCGGTGCGGATTGTATTCAAGTTGTTCGCAATCAATTCGGCAATGAAGCTGGAAAAATTATTTATGAAAGCAAGCGCACCAAAGATTTTGCTAATGATTGGATCGAAAAATTAAAAACAGATATGCGCAGCCTCGGCGCAGATGTTGCTGTTATTGTTACGCAAGCTTTACCGAAAGAGATGGAACGATTCGGTGAGAAAGATGGTGTTTACATCTGCTCATTCGTTGAAGTAAGAAGTGTTGCTTTATTATTACGTAATGCTTTATTGAAAATATTTGAAGCAAAGAAAAGTCAGGATAATAAAGGCGATAAGATGGTGATGTTGTATGATTATCTGACCAATTCCGAATTCAGCGAACAATGGAAAGCAATACGCGAAGGCTTTATGAGCATGAAATTATCCATCCAGAAAGAAAGAGATGCGATGGAAAAATTATGGAAGGCACGCGAAAAACAATTGGAGAAAGTTTTATTGAATGCGGCGCATATAAAAGGCTCTATCGAAGGAATTGCAGGTACAGATGTGAATATGAATCTAATTGATGATACAGATGCATTACTGTTAGAATAATTATTATGATCGAGATCAAAAAAGAAAA
>Ga0214182_1000734_pt1 | contig 11346 bp, 13 predicted proteins | sample TroBogEpilimnion_8_FD_153020 | JGI IMG/M metagenome (GOLD analysis project Ga0214182, IMG submission 153020) | Freshwater microbial communities from Trout Bog Lake, WI - 14NOV2007 epilimnion | ecosystem: Environmental > Aquatic > Freshwater > Lake > Epilimnion/Euphotic zone | place: Trout Bog... | reverse complement strand
AGAAGACTTTCATTACGCATCACAATGGGTATTTGAAGAAATTACCTCTAAACAAGATTATTTAGAATATATTGCCCCAAAACTATTAGCTGTAAAAAATTCAACTAATACTGTATTTGCAGAAATGGGCTGGATTGACGCTGAGTTACCATGTCCATGTGTTGTATTAGCTCAAGATGAAAAAGACAATTTAATCGCTACTGTATTGACTGAAGTAGAAAACAACAAAATTAAGCGTATTGATTTGGGATTTATCCCTTCACCCCATTCTATTAAAAGAACAAATATTTACCCCATTTAGTTTTATAAAACACACTATGCTGCATTCCTATAAAACATACCTCGTCCTTTGTTTATTAGGGCTTTTAGTTGCCACGCATAGTCATGCTGGCATAACCGAAAAACCCTATACCTTTGAGCGCAATATAATCCACATAAAGATCAATGCGGATACTTCAAGCGAAGAAACTGTAGAATTAACCACGCTAATTAATACGCAAAATGGTGCTAACCTAAGCCCCGATGATGAGCTTAATTACAACGCCAGCAAAGAAACACTCTCCATACTAGAAGCCTATATGATCTTACCTACCGGTGAGCATATCAAAGTGCCAAAAAATAATATCCATATCAAAGACCAAGCCAGTGTAAGCAGCCATTCAAATATAGACGATACCAAAGTGCTGGTCATTATTTATCCCAACGTCACTGTCGGTAGCAAAACTTACTATAAATCACTTAGAAAAGTGCGTGTGCAAGCCATAAAAAATCAATATGACCTGTATGCCAGTTTCGGCCCCAATCGGCGCCTTGACTACGTTGAATATAATATTGAATTCAGTCCAAAACTTAAGCTGATTATTGACACACAAAAACTAAATGGCGGCAGACTCAATAATGGAAAACAAGGACAGCTGCGTTATCAATACACCTATACTCAGCCCAATGCCTTAAGCAAAGAAAGCTATGAAGTAGCCGCAGAACCTTTAGCCTTTGCTGGTGAGTTTGAAAAGAATGCCAAACCTAAAGCTCAAGTAACGCACGGAATACAAGCTCAATCCGATAAAATCACCCTTGGAATCACCGATGACTATGAACAAGCCATTCAAACGGACGGCACGATTTAAAGTACAAAAGACATGCTCGCCACACAAAAATAAAGGGGGCTGACCCTGAGGTATCCAATAAACTAAAAGCTAGGTAGGGTGGGCAGCGCTTTTCTGCCCACCGCTTTTGTTGGCGTATGGTGGGCAAACGATAAAAAATAATCCAGTTTCTGAATAATATGTAAAATCTTGTGTTATGCAGGTCTGTATAATCACATGTTAGGCTTCATATACAAAACACCGGAATTATCTTGAGCAAGAAAATATACAAGTACGTTGGGCCAGATGTACTAGAAAAGGCTTTCACACAGGATGGCATTTGTCGGTTTAAATGCTCATATCCGCAAGATTTCAACGATCCGTACGAGCTTTTCCTAACAATAGACTTCAATCAAAAACCGGAAATACTGGCATTCTATGCCGAAACTGTAGGAAGCATGCCACAAAAAGCAACAACTTGCTTCTCCAAATTGCCGAACGTAATACCTATGTGGGCTCACTATGGCCATAACCATTGCGGTCTCGTTATAGAAATAGACGAAGAAAAAATTCAAGAGAGATTTCCAGAAGTTAGCTTCGGAGATGTCGATTATCAAGATGAACCACATGATTACATAATTGAACACCTCTATAGAGCATTTGGCACTAAGAAGCTTCGTCATACATATATTCTCTGGCAGGCAGTTATGAGCGGTGCCTACTATACGAAAAGTGCTTGCTGGAGCTACGAACAAGAACGCCGATTAGTTTTACCTTCAAAATACATTGACGATAACTCTGGCTTGATGCTGTTTTCTATTCCCTATGATTGTGTAACTGCAATCATCTCGGGGACGAAAGCAACAATCGATAATCGCTCAATAGCAAAGCAAATAACTAATGCCTGTGCTTGCAGCGGCTACCAAATGGTAATCGGTAGGAGTAGTACAGAACCTTACTTCATTGATGAATCTGGAACCACATATATTTTCGACCAAGGTTCAATCAGCGCAGCGCCTCATTCGTGCCCAGTTTGTAAGGAACCGATTGCTACAGAGATGAAAAAGTGTGGATGGTGTTCTATTGAAGATTTTCATCGAGAAAACGCAGCGGGCAGTAATCCTATGCGGGTGATAAGTAACGCCGGTTTACTGGATAACTATCTTGCAGGTATGAGAGAAATTGATAAAGGACGGTCAAAACTATGAACCTAACAATTTTTCCAGCCGACATTCGCTTTTGCTACGGCGGCTGAAATAAGTTCGTAAGTCGTTGGGTGGTTTTGAGACAACAAACCGCCTCACACCCGTAAGCTTGAAAACAATCGAACAAAAAAACCACACGATGGAGCTGAGTTTTAGCCTCTCCGCGTCAAGCGTGTAAGTTCCCTGCGAGTTGGATTTCATCGGTCGCGTCCCTCAGGCGCCTAACGTAAAGCTAAGGGGCGGCGCGCTTTTGCGCCGTCCCAGCGACCGAAGGGAGCGAACTTGAGCGCAGGGTTAGGTTTCATACGGTGACTTCATTTAAAGATACTCTGCAGCCTGACTTTTGAGCAAGCCAATTAGTAGCCCATTCGAGAGCATTTTGCTCACTATCGGTTAAGTTTTGTTTGAAATCAAAATTTTTGATAATTCCAGCATCAGAGTCGAATGTGCCAGTTGAGCTAACTGGATAAAGAATGCCAACGGAAAAATGATTGGGATAGCCCTCGCTCGGTGAAATATAAACGATGCTGGACGATAACGATGTAGTAGAGGAAAACGATGCTTCGAATTTTCTTGTCATTTTTGCAACCCTTATTTGATGATACCTAACGCAAAGTTCAGCGGCTTGCCGCCGTACCACAAAGGCAAAACAAGCACCGAAGCTCGGGACGGCAAGTCCGCTGCAACGTTGAGTTAGGCTTGGTTGTTTCTCGAATGATGGGCTTCGTGCCTCAGCACATCTTATCGCTTGAGCAACTCAACAAAGCTTATACATGTAACGCCAACATCGAACATTTCACAGACGGCTGGAATTTTATAATTGGATTTTAGAGAAGGCAGGTTATTCTGTCGCGCTTCTTCGCTAACCAAAGTGGTTATCGTCTCTTTTGCGATAGCAATAATAAATAAATCATTTTCACCAACACCTTTTGTATATCTTTCTTCGACTATACCCAAAAGCGTTTTTATTTGTTGTGCCGTTAATAAACTCCTAGGCGTTAAAGGATGAACTTTAATATGATTATTTTTTAGCCATTCGCCGCATTCTGGTATCTTATGACTCACTTCATCAAGTGCTATTTTTGATATGCCAAACTGACTGTTACCAATTTGTCCGGCAAACCATTGCCACAAAGACTCAAAATGTGGATTAGAAATAGGATAGTTATCCCAAGCGTGAATCATTGATGACGCATCAAAACTATACATACCGCTCCAATTGGCGGACATCACTAATTTTCAAGTTATCTAAATAAGTGCTAGCTTTGGCTAATGTAATATTTTTGTTGTGTAAAGAGTCAAGTACCGCATAGACAAAAGGTTTTCCAAATACATTAATAGGTTCTCTATGCCTATATTTTCTTGGTATCAGTTTTCTATCCAGGCTGATTCGAGTTTCTTCTGTGCTGTATTTTTTTTTCTGAAAATCGATATAGTCCTGATAATAATGCTGTGGTATCTTATTATTTCTCAGAAGTCTTACTAATATTGCTTGACCACTTACGCACCATTGTTTTTTGAAATCATCCAGAAAAATATCATATTCGTTAATTTCTAAACTTAATAATCTTTCTAGGTCAATTTGGTTTAAAAAAACATCAGGAACTAACAAGTTTCCAGCAAATTCATTCGCCTCTTTTTCTTTACCTTGATAATTATAAAAATCCTCATCATTATCAATGGTGCTTTCTTTATGTAATAACAAATGCGCCAACTCGTGCATTAAAGTGAATGCTTGAGTTCCTTCACTTGCCTGTTTTTTAATTACTATGATTGGCAAAACTTTATAATATAAAGAAAAACCACGCACAGGGTCTTTTTTATCAATTTGCCATTTTCCATTGTACCCATTAGATACAATCACAATTATTCCTTTTTTTTCAACAGCATGTCTTAAACTATTAAAATCGTAAGATTCAGGCAACTCCAGCCATTCACGAATATTAGCACTGGTTTTTTTAATATCGGTACTATTCCAATCCAGATCAGGACACCAATTTTCATTAATGGGTTCGCTCAAGTCTTCTAGCAAGCCAATGTAAACTTGTCGCTGTTTTTCTACACGCTCAATAAATGTTCTTAGCCTGGAAGAGTGGATTGGCTTTTGATTATTGATTGTACGAAATTGAGGAGTGTAGATTTTTTCTTCCTGGACTTCATTTGGGTCAAGAAAAAACAATAAACTACGTTTAAAATAATTTGCTATTTTTTCCAGTTGAGAGACGCTTAAAGCCGCGTGGTTTTCCATTGCTAACACAAGCGTCTGCTTGGCAATATGAACTTCAGAAGATAGATGTTCAATATCTATCTGTACTGTGTTCATGCACCAGTTCAAACGATTAGGGTTAATAGCAATTTTTTCCATGCTTTTATTATAGCTTACCTTTGTTTACTATAGCTAGCCCAGTAAGCAGTGAAGAGCCTAACGTAAAGCTAAGGGTCGGGCGCGTCAGCGCCCGTCCCACTTGAGCGCGATGTTAGGAGTTTTTGCATCTCGTCCCATTTCGTATATCGTTTATCCAGTACCTGCTTTACATTTGGGAATTTAGAGAATGGGATTGTTTTGTTTTTGAATTTCAGTTTATCGCCGTCCTTTGACGGCAGGCTACCTACATCTGAGCTCTCAAGATCAGATTTCGGAATCACATATAGACAATAAGAGTGCGTATCACAGTTTGGGAAATTTATTAACACAATAACCAAGAAGTCAAAATCACTATCAAATTTTCCTGTAACAACTGTCTTTGTTTTGCTAACCTAACTTGGCCAACTCACTGTTTTGACTTGTATCTTCACGCTGGCTCGTGATTGGGCCTCATAAACCACAATATCCCAATCAGACTGAACAGGGTTTGGCGAAACCAAAGGAGTGAAGTTATTGCGTATAAGTTCGCAAACCACATAATTTTCGCCAATAGCGCCTGAGGTGTTCGACTTAATTTGCATTACTTGAAGAGCCATTTGATAGCCTTGTAGGCTGCATATACAGGCAAGGCAATAGGTGCTGTTGCCATTACCGCTGCTTTAACGCCAATATCTGCAACATCTTTTGCTATATCTGCAGCATCAGACCCTTGCTTCGAATGTTTCCTAGCTCTAACTAGTGAAATCAACATGAAGCCCGGAATGATTATGTCGACGAAATCCTCGGCAGCGCCTACTTGTTTGCTATTCGAACGTCCAGTGACTGCCCATGTACAAAAGTGCTCGCAGTTATTGCCTTGAAGATCATAGTTGTTCTCCCCAATTCTTGAGCGAGCCCTTTCAACGACTCTCTGTCCAGTGTATTTTGGATTATTGTAGTTGCGGACTCTCGGGTCTTGGTTTCCAAGAAATGAGTCTAGCGTTGTTATTTCTATTGGTCCTGCTGACAGGCCATCTGATAAACCAGAGTAGTGGATGACAAGGTCGTCTCCAGCGTATATCCCATGATGGGTATAGCCCGTCCTTGGTGCAAATATGTGTGCGCCAATCTCGATAGTTGCCATATTGAGTGACCCCTAACGTAGAAGTCACCGGCCTGCGCGGCTTTTTGCGCAGGTCCGGTGGACTGCCATGTTAGAAGTACCCTGCCAGCTTGGCGACAACACCGAGTACCGTTGAAAGAACGCCAAGGGCAGATACTATCCAATGCTGTCTGGCATACGACACGATTGAATCGGGCGAAAGACCGTATATGTCCTTCCACTTTGCATTCGTCTTGATGCTCCCATCAGATACTCGCTCAAAGATATTCGCCATGATGTCAGCCTTCCTTAACGTAGACTGATGGAGTTTGACGAACTCCTTATTCGTGAATGCATCAGCCTCGTCTTTTCCAGCAAGGAAGTCACGAGCCGTCATTTTGTTAAGTTTTATCAAATTCTCAAGTCGGGGATGATTTATGTACTGAACACCAAATATATCAACCAGAGCACGAGCCAGATCAAATTTCCTTTCTTCAGGTATGTCGATCGACGTGCCCCCCAATACCTTGAATCGATGTTCGATGGCGGGGAATCCATAGTTTATATCTCTCATGTTCCAATGAATCCATGTGCAGTGCTTTGTTTTGGCAACGTGCGCATAAAACTCTTCGAGCATATCTTTTTCTAGCGAGTCATAATTTGACTCGATGTTGGAGAAGTCTATTTTTTTCTGCTCGGCAACCTTGTGAATAGAAAACGATTCCGTTTGACCAGATGCCAAGTTCCTAACAGCAATCGAGGTGACACGAGGTGTTTTTCCATCAGTCTTGTCGTAGAACGACTCGCATGAATAGTGAATAACTACGCACGTTTCCGACTTTTGATCCAGCTCAGCCACTTTCTTGAGCGCTGCGCTTCGTTTCTTGATTCTTCTGCACGGCGTCATATGATTGAGCATCCTCTATCGTTTGAATTCAGCGGACTGTTAGAAGTTGTCATGGAAAAACCTTAGTGCCATTTTTTTCAAGCCACGTAAGTAAGAAATTTACATGCGCAATGTCATTTTTACAATTTTCTAATTGCCGTTTAACCTCAGCCAGAACCACAGGAATTTCGACTTTCCAAATTTCGTCAACTTCAAGATGGTCTTTGAATATTCCGAAATAGAATGTCTTGTTTCTTGTTACACGATTTAAATTTCTCGGCGTGACCCGATCCATTTGAAAACTACAGCCTTTGTTTGTAGTGACATTGACTCGCTTTATGCTTGCCAAGTATTCATAGGTGTTTCCGTATTTATCCTTGGCATCAGCAGAGTCTTTCTGGGGTATTAATTCATGCCCAAGGATTTCAGCCATCATCAGTTCTTTGATGGCACCAGGCTGAAGAATGTTGGACACCCCGTGTCTTGCTAGCGCGATTCGCTGGGCTTGTCTCAGAAGATCGAATAATTCGGATGGTGGCATATGAAACTTCTAACGATTAGCTCAGCGGCGGAGCGTTAGCGGAGTCCGCTGGAGCGTTTTGTTGGGCTGCGTTAGTTTCCTTAGAAAGATTTACTACTAATTTCAACAATTCTGATGGTGGTTGTCCGAGTAATTCTTTCAAGCCTTCAATAAAGGTATCCCAACTAATACCTTCGTCTTCGCGAGGATGGGCAGACCTATTGCGAGCGTCAGGAATTGTGATGGCAGGATTCCCGAAAATAACTGGTTGCTCCAAGAGTTGAGCTAATTTAGCAATTTTGGCTGAGTATCCAGTCATGGTATTTGCCACATGATTTCGAATATCACGGAACACGTCTGCACATTGATCCATAACAGGGTCGTCCCAATATTTAGCCAAGAAAAGTAACTGTCCCAGCGTTGGGGGATGACCTTTTTCTGAAGAGCAAGACTGAAGTGTCTTGAATGTCATAAAGCGTGACTCGATGCGCTTCCTCATTTTTTCGGATGTTGTTTTTGGTGGATTCCAAGTTGCTGAAGCAAAATAGGGTTTCCACGGTAAAAAAATTGAGCGTGCAATTTCCCTTTCAACGACCTTGCAAAGCATTAATGCCACAGAGCTCCATGTTGATAGTACAGCTCGCTTAAGCAAATACTCCGTTGAGAATGCATCCACAAGTTCGCGTACTGATTGACTGTCTAATTTCGTCCAAACCACTGGCGTTAGGTAGTCCGACCAGAATTTCTCTCCTACGATCCGAATGTGTGCAAAAATATCTGTGGATGGGTCGTAATCAGGCCCTTGGAAATGACGTTCAATTTCTTTTAAGCATTGTTTGCGTGATTCAAGTTCTTTAGCAACTGATTCTGCTTCAGTAAAACGACCTAGCTTAGATAATGCCTTAGGAATTAGTGCGGCATTATCGAAAAGAGCCTTATCATCATGGGCTATTGTCTCGCCACCCATGTAATGAAAAAGGAAAAAGTCCAATCCACGGAGTTCGTAGAGATGGACTATGAAAGGTGCGCCACACGAAAATGGGAATACTTCGACGATAAAATCTTCGTAGTTAACTAAGTGCTGGATTATGTAATCGTCTTCACGAGTTTGGCGAGCGACTGCAAGAAGAAGATTACATTTGGCTTGCGCCCAGTCTTCATAGTTCGCCAATGGATCGAAATCGTGAAATCTCTGAAACCAAGTCCATTGAAGGTTGCCCAGCCAATAGGTTTGGTCTTCAGAAAGAAACCGACGTAGCTCTTCAAGGTCATTTGCTGAAATCGCCGTTCTTAGATCAGCAATAATATCGTCACGGACTTTAATGTCACCAGGTAATCGACCGTAGCGCTCCAGTACTAGCTTCGTGAAATGTTCAAAAGGTATGACCGGTATTCCATCGACGTTTTTCATGTGTTTCTCAACAACCTTTTGGATGACGCCCAACGTAATATATACGACATAAATTGCCCAATAATCAGCTGGTATTGTCGTATAATCATGACTAAAATAAAGTAACTTATCGTTTTATTAAGATAATTTATAACACAGGAGGACAGGCTGTGCAAACAAATACGACATCGGCGCAACCCAAAAAATTACTTGATCAAGTCCGTGACAAGATTCGTTTCAAACACTACAGTCTGAGTACGGAAAAAACCTATATCGCCTGGATTAAGCAGTTCATTTTGTATCATCACAAGCGACATCCCGTGGAAATGGGTTCACTTGAAGTAGAGGCATTTTTAACCTATCTAGCTACACAACGGAATGTGTCCAGTTCCACTCAGAATCAGGCGTTATCGGCGATTTTGTTTTTATACCGCGAAGTGTTGGCAGTCAATTTACCGTGGCTGGAAAACTTTGAACGCTCAAAAAAACCTCGGCGTTTACCCGTGGTGCTTACCATGACCGAAGTTCAGGCTTTGCTTCAGGCTACTTCCACAGCGCCGGAGCCGATTGGTTTAGTTATTAAGTTGCTGTACGGAACCGGCATGCGGTTGATGGAAGCGGTACGGTTACGGGTAAAAGACCTAGAACTGGAACGCAGGGAAATTATTGTGCGTGATGGCAAAGGCGGCAAAGACCGAGTGACCATGTTGCCAGAGAGTCTGGCGGAAGCGATGCGCGTTCATTTGGCGTTGCGCCGAAACTGGCATGAACAGGACATTATTTTGGGCAAGGTTGATGTGTGGCTGCCGGATGCGTTGGCGATCAAGTCACCCAATGCTTCAAAAGAGTGGGGCTGGCAATATGTATTTGCTGCTAAAAACTATTCAATCGATCCGCGCAACAACTCCGAACGGCGTCATCATATTGAAGAAAAGCAGGTGCAACGTTATGTCAAGCGAGCGGCGCAAGCTGCGGGCATTACCAAACCGACCTCGCCACATACCTTGAGACACAGCTTTGCGACACATATTTTACAAGCGGGTTATGACATCCGCACTGTCCAGGAATTGTTGGGGCATAGCGATGTGGCGACGACTATGATTTACACTCATGTATTAAACAAAGGCGGCAAGGGTGTGATTAGTCCGTTGGATCGGTTTTAGAATGCGCTGATCAAAGCGAAATAGGGGACGTACCATGTTTATATTTTTAAAGGTGATTAAGCTGAAAGTCCTTAAGCAAGTAGCCTCGATGAAACGCAGAGGAATCGAGCGAGTGGCTAAATCCAAAATAATTTTAAGTTTTAAGGAAATGCCCAACTTTAAGAACTGGCTTGCAAGCCCGTCCTGCACTGTGGTTTAGTTAATGCTTATTTGTTCGTGATACTAAAATTTGATACTATTTAGTCATAAAAAGAAAACATCAAAAACTCTCGAATCAATTTATTCTCGCCCTATATCGGCCAATATTAGTTGATCTGATATTGAAGCGTTACTTGTGGCTTTGGGGGCTAGAATAGAAGAACGCGAGGGTTCTAGGGTATTGGTGAGGTTATTTGATGAAAGGCGCGTCTTTCATTGTCCGCATCCCTCACCCATGACAGATAAAGGCGCAGTCGCTAGTCTTCGTGAATGGCTAAACGACAATGGAGTAAACCGATGATTAATCAAATGACCATTAACGGCATTAAGGCTGTAATTAGTTATGATTCAGATATTGATTTGTTTCGCGGCGAATTTATTGGATTAAATGGGGGGACTGACTTTTATGCAAGTGATGCTGAGGGCTTAAGGAGAGAAGGAGAGCTGTCTCTTAAGGTCTTTATGGATGCCTGCAAGGAAGATGGTGTAGATCCCCTTAAAGCTTATTCTGGTAAGTTTGTATTACGACTATCTCCCGACGATCATGCGGCAGCTTCCGTTGCTGCTACTGCTTCAGGAAAAAGCCTTAATCAATGGGCTTCTGAAGTAATTAAGCAGGCAGCGAGTAGGTAAAGTAGCCTCAATGAAACAAAGAGGAATCGAGGAACTAGATTCGATTGTCTTTGATTCCACGCCAAATCGGATAGGATTTTTTTAGATCATCGCAGCACAAAAGCTAATCGATGAAGCGGAAGTTAAAAAAACAAGTCATGTTGAAACAGTATTTATAACGTCAGTGGAGAAGAACTATGTTACAAGAACAACTGATCGAAGAAATAAAACAAATTCCCAGTGAAAAATTGGCAGAGATTTATGATTTAATTCATTACTTCAGGCTCGGTTTAGCACAAGAAAAAACAACAGAAAATATCAATCAGCGGCCTATTGGCTTGGCAAAAGGCCAATTTAAGATTTCAGATAGTTTTTTTGAACCTTTGCCAGACGACATACTGGATGGTTTTGAGGGGATAAAATGAAAATCTTGTTGGATACCTGCGTTTTTTTATGGCTCACTACTGACGCGCCAGAGCTCCAGTGAAAAAGCCAAGATACTTTTTCAAAACGCCAACAATCCCGTTTACTTGAGCAGCGTTTCAGTGTGGGAGATTCTTGTTAAAAATCAGCTGGGAAAACTACCCTTGCCCAGTGCGGCAGACGATTTTATTAAGAAACAGTGTGAAAAACATTATATTGAATATTTATCTCTCGATGAAAAAGCTGTGTTTAATCTGTAAGTAGTAGCGCGAAAGTTATCCGGAAGTAAATTTATTGTGTCAAACTTTCAATAATTGCCATAACAGACAAAAATAGGTTACCAACTGAAATTCATAGCCAAACTAAGTCCAGAAGAAGAAGCAACCCTGACTGAAGCTTATAGGAACCATCCCTTATT
>Ga0214182_1000729_pt1 | contig 11377 bp, 8 predicted proteins | sample TroBogEpilimnion_8_FD_153020 | JGI IMG/M metagenome (GOLD analysis project Ga0214182, IMG submission 153020) | Freshwater microbial communities from Trout Bog Lake, WI - 14NOV2007 epilimnion | ecosystem: Environmental > Aquatic > Freshwater > Lake > Epilimnion/Euphotic zone | place: Trout Bog... | reverse complement strand
CCAATAGGCCTGAGGTGGTCGGGTCAGGCCCGACCATGACGGGGTTCGCAGGGTTCATCGTCCCACCCTACAGCGCGATCCGAGTCTCCAACCGCACGGAATCGTAATCCGCCCGCAGCGCGGTGCCATGGCGGTCGATCAGGCCGGCGTTGACCAGCGCCTCTACATCCTCATGCACTCTTCGGTAATCCCGTCCCAGCGCGATCGACAGTGCTCGGACGCTGCGCGGCGGGTCGCGGTGGACGTGGCGGAGGAGTTCGAGACGGCGCGGGGTCATGATGTGGGCGAACAGCTCGAAATTGGCGAACCCGATATGACGCTCCGGGGCGTCCGGCGTCAGATCGCCGCGTTCCGCCCGATGCCAGGCATCGACGAAGCGCTGGCCCATAGTGCCTAGCGTGTCGCCGAGGTGAACTTGCAGGTTCTGAGTCATGCGTTGTCCTTTCGCGCGGCTTCGATCGCGGTCTCGATGGCGCCGATGAAATCCGCGATCAGTCGTTCCGGGCCGAGGAACTCGTAAGATGTCTCGACCTCTCGTAGGTGTTTGTGGTCGCCTTTGCCACGTTCATTGTCGAACCGCACGATCCGTTCCCCGGGTAACCGAAGAAAAGGGAATATTTGAACCGGTGTTCCGAGGGCGGGACCGGTTTGGGCACCCGCCAGATTCGCATCTGAATGATCGAGCCATCGGCCATTACCTCTCGGTCTTCGAAGAGGAACGTTGCCTGGGGCATCGGTGGTCCTTATGGCATGAGGCGACGTATGGCGGCAATAGGCATATGGAATTGTATTGTATATAATGCCATCGTATGTCGCTGATGGGCGGGCGGGGCGAGCCTCACTCCTCTTCCCCCGCCGCCAACCATTCCGCGACCCGCGCCAACTGCGCGTAATCCGAAAACCGAGGCGCCTCCGCCGGATTCGGGTGGGACAAATAAGCACGCTCCGGCGTGTCATAGGACGCGATCAACCCTCGCAGCCGTAGCAGAGCATCCCCCGCCCCGGCTTGGGTCGCCTCCGCATCGCCCTTGAACAGACGTTTTTCCTCGGCCGGCGTCGCGCCGCCGGTCAGGTGCCAATAGATCAGTTCGGCGGTCTTGCCTGCGATATCGGCTCCGAAAGCCCCGGTTTCCGCCATCGCTGCTTCCAGCGGCAACTGCGGCGCCAGCCCCCGGTCCACCTGGACCTGAGACGGCACGGTGCCGGTCTTGTAATCCAGGATCGCCAGCGTCCCGTCCCGCCGCTTCTCGATCCGGTCGGCAGGGCCCGTCAGCCGGAACGGTCCGGCCGGCCCGCTCAGTTCCAGACGGCCGGAGACCTCGGCCTGCACAACGACGGGGGCGGCGGCGGCGCGGCGATCGGCCTCGGTTTCCGCCACCCAATCGGCGATGCGATCCAATCGCGGCTGCCACCACGCTTGCAGCGCCGGCCGCAATCCGGCGTCCCCCAGCGCCTGGTTCATGGCGGAGCGCAGTTCCGCGGCGGCGTTGGCGGGCCAGCGTTCGCGGTATTTGGCGAAGAACCGGCTCATGCCGTCATGCACCAACGATCCGTAGTCGGCGGCGTCTGTGGCTTCGTCCAGAGGTTTCAGGACAGCCAATTTTAGGATGTGCTTGGCATAGATCGCGTAGGGATCGCGGATCCAGGTTTCGATCTCGGTGACGCTCAAGCGGCGCGGGCGCAGGCCAACTGCGGGCCGGGGACGGGGTGGGCGGACGGCTTGAGGCGCGCCATCCGGCAGGTCGAGCGCGCGGACCCACCCCGCGGCGGGATGGGCGGGCAGCGCCAACTTGCGGCCCTCCAGGAACATTTCCAGACGCGTCAGCCAGCGGGCCGGCACGGCGGGGGCGCCGTCTCGCCGAGCAGGGCAGGACAGCACGATTTCGCCGGCGGCGCAGGCGGTGGCGACGAAGTCGTGGGCGGCTTGGCCGACGATTTCCTCGGGCGACGGCAGGCCGACCTGTTTGCGCATCGGGCGGGACAGCCAGGCACCCGGGTCGGCGGCGGGGGGCCAGACGGTCTCCGTCAGGCTGCCGAGGACCATGACATCCACGCTTTGCAGCCGTGCCTCCAATAGGCCCCAGATGAATACCCGAGGATGCAGCGCGCCCTCTCGCCCCCGCAGCGCGCGTCTGTCCCGCACCACGCCGCCTTGCAGAACGGCGTCCAACAGGCCCGGCAGAACGGCGCGGCGCTGGTCGGGCAGGCCGGGTAGAGCGGCAAGAACTTCCGACAGACGGGTGGCCAGCGCTTCGCCTTCTTCGCCGGACCAGAGCGCGGCCGGGCCAGGGGCCTCATCGGTGGCGGCGAGGCGCTCGGCCGCGGCGATGACGGCAGTCAGGGCCTCGACGGGATCGGAGGCCATGGCGGATTGGACGCGAATGACCGGTTCCAGGCAGTGTTCGATGCGGGTCCAGAAGGTTGAGAGGGGTGAGTCCCCTCCTACCGTCATGGTCCGCGAAGGCGGACCACCCACGCCTTCATTTGTGTCGGTGTTGTAAGTCGTGGGTGGTCCGCCTTCGCGGACCATGACGGTGGGGGCACTGGACACCCGGGGACTGACCGCCCGATCCACCGTCCGTCGCACGCCAGCCAAACCCGGCCCCGGTCTCGGTCCCCGCAAACACGCCAGTTCCAACACCCGCGCGCCATGCCGAGCATCGGCGCGAGACAGCCCGGCCCCGGTCAGCGGATGTTTCAACAATGCAAGCAGCGGCACTGGCGCGAACCCGTCTGCCACCGCTCGTATCAGCAGCCGCAGGAACACGGCGGGCGGCGAGTCCACCAACGGCTCGCCCGCGCTGTCGTCGGCCACCACGCCGAAGCGCAGCAACGCGGCGGCGACGCGGTTTGCCAGCTGGCGGTCCGGGGTCACCAACGCCGCGCGCGTGCCAGGGGTTTCCAGGGCGCCGCGCAGCACCAGCGCAATGGCCTCGGCTTCCTCCTGCTGGTCGGGCGCGGTCAGGCGGGTCAGTCCTTCCAGCGCGGGCGCCGGTTCTCCAGGGACCGGACGCCAGCCGGACAAGGCCTTCGCCGGCAGCAGCGCGCGCGACAGCAGTGGAAACCGGGACTCCGGCACCGCGCTGGCGACGTGCGCCGGCCAAGGCTGAATATCCCCCCGTGTCGCACCGAGGCCTTGCAGCAGCCGTTGCAACCCGGCCTGGGGATGGGATTCCTCCAGCTCCACCCAAGCCTCTTCGTCCAGCCCCACGTCCAGCGCCGGAAACACGACACGCCCCAGCGGCAGCCGAGCAACCACGGACAACAAGCGAGCGACAGCGCGCACCCCGGCGGTAGTGCCGGCGATCAGCACCGGATGCGGCGGCGGATCGTCCTGCCACGCCTCGGCCTGCGCATTCAGCAGCGCGATCTGGCGCGCGGCCGGGTTCATCATGCCGTTTTCGTGCAACCAGGCCGGCCAAGCCTCGGTCACGATGTGCAGGAATTTCAGCGTTTCCGCCCAATGCTGGGCAAAAGCCGGATCGGCGGCGTCGGGCAGCCGGAGCGCAAGATCGATCTCCGCCCGTTCGGCCTCATCCATCAGCGTCGCTAACTCCTGCGCCAGCAGCCAGGCGCGGTCGGCGCCGGTCGGTGCCCCGTTGGCGCCGTTCATCGCCAGGATCAGGCGGGTCAAAGCCGACAGGCGCTGCATCGGCTCGACGGCGGGTGGCAGGTCCAGGGCGCCGGTCAGAGTCAGCGGCGCCTCATCCAGCGCCCCCAGAGCCGTGATGCGCGGCAGCAGTAAAGGCGCGCCGTCGGACAGCCGCAGGAACGCCTCCGCCAGCGACCGAGCCGATCGTTTGGTCGGAAGCAAAATAATGCCGTCGGCGCGCTTGAGGGGATCGGTCTCACGCGCCAGCCAATCGGCGGCCAGGGCATCCAGGAACGGGACGTGCGGCGGAATCGCGAAGAGATTCAGCGCCATGGCCAGCGCGCATCCCCGGTCACCGGGGTTTGCATGATGTCCTCGGCTTCCGGCAGGTCGGGCGGGGTGGACAAATGAAACCAGTGCCCGTCATGCACCACGGCCCTAACCCTTCCGGCCTCCAGCGCTCGGTTCCAGGCGAGGTTGGTGCTGAAGGCGCCGTCCGGCATGCCGTCCATCAACCTGGGGTGCATCAGCTGCACGCCGGCGAACAGATAGGGGACGATCTCCCGTTCCTTCCGGCGGCGGGGGCGGCCGTTGGGATCGAGGGCGAAGTCGCCCAACCCGACCTCTCCCCGGACCTGGAAGGTGCGGTGCAGCAGTAGCACGGCGTCGGTGTCGTCGGTCCAGGCGCGGGCGAGGCGCCCCAAGGCTTGCGTCGGACCATCCAGCCACACGGCGTCGCCGTTGATCACATAGAATGGGTCGGGGCCGAGGACATCCAGCGCGTTGCGAACGCCGCCCCCGGTATCCAGCAGCGTCGTTTCGCGTTTCAGAACGGTGCGTGGCGGCTTCGTCCGAACGGCGAGATGCGCCGCGACCTTGTCCGCGTGCCAGAAGGCGTTGACCGCGACCGTCTCCACCCCGGCTTCATGCAGCCGGTCCAAAGCGTGGTCGAGCAGTGTCTGCCCTCCGAGCATGAGCAGAGGTTTGGCGGTGCGATCGGTGAGCGGGCGCATCCGGGTGGCGAGGCCGGCGGCGAGGACCATGGCGGTGCGGGGCGTCATGCCGGGGGGTTACCACGAACGGCGGTGGGAACCCAGCGATCCAACGCCTCTTTCAGGGCGGTGCAGGCGGGGCGTTGCAACGCGCGCTCCAGCAGCGCCCAGGTGCGGGGGCCATGGACGAGATATTGCGGCCGGTTGTCGCGGCGGGCGAGGCGGACCCATTGGCAGGCGACCCGCAAGTGGCGCTGCGCGGCACAGATATCGTAAGCGTCGCGGAAGGCGGCCGGATCGTATTCGGGACGGGCGCGCAAATAGCGGTCCAGGGCGCGGCGGGGGATCGCCGGATCGGTGTCGCGCCGTGCGTCCTGGGTGAGCGAGACAAGGTCGTAGGCGGGATGTCCGAGCGCCGCGGACTGGAAGTCGATGATGCCGACGCGATGGATGCCGGAACGGTCGGGTAGCCACAGAAGGTTGCCGGCGAAGTAGTCCCGGTGAACAAGGGTCAGGGGGCCGGCAGTCAGAGGCCGCAGCATCGCGGCCAGGGCCTGGGCCACGTCGGCGCGGGCCTCATCCGGCGCCGGGGCGCCGAACACCGCGGGCCACCACCAGTCGAACAGCGTGCCCAGCGCGGTCTCCGCCATTTGCGGCGCTTGCCAGGGCGGGAGGCCCGGCGGCGGGGCGGCGCGCTGGATGGCGACCAGGGCATCGGTCGCGGCGTCGAACAGTGCCGGCGCGTTCGCGGGGGCCATGATGGCGGAGAACAGGTCGTCGCCGAGGTCTTCCTCCAGCAACAACCCGGCGTCCGGGTCGGCGGCGAGGATTTTCGGGACACTCAGGCCGATCTGGGCGAAATGGGTGGCGATTTTCAGGAACGGACGGATGTCCTCGGGCGGCGGGGCATCCATCACGACGACGCCGCCGCCGATGCGGAGATAGCGGCGGAAGCTGGCATCCTGGGCGAGGGGGGCGATTGTCGCGTCGCCGAAGCCGTTTTGTCGGAGGAAAGCGGCGATTTGGACGTCCCGGCTCATGGCAGGTTGTCCAACCGGCCGGGCCAGCCTTGCACGGTGACGATGCGGGTTTCGTCCGGTCCGGCACGGAAGGTCAGGGTCAAGGCATGCGGCGGGGTCAGGGCGCCCAGGCGGTCCGGCCATTCCACCAGCACGATATCCTCCAACGCGTCGTCCCACCCGAGTTCGGTCATCGATCCGGCTCCGGTGAGGCGCCAGAGATCGAAGTGGTGCACGGGGCCTTTTGGGGTGTCGTAGGTTTGCACCAGAGTGAAGGTGGGGCTGGGGACGTCGAGGGTCGGGTCATTGGCGAGGGCGCGGAGGAAGGCGCGGGCGAAGGCAGTTTTGCCAGCACCGAGTTCGCCCTCCAGCAGGATCGCGTCGCCGCGGTGCACGCGTGCGGCCAGCGTGGCGGCGAGTGCTTCGGTGGCGGCGAGATGGGGGAGGATTCGGTCCATGCGCCACAGTTTGCCGGGTGGGCGGAGTCGGGTGCAATGCAAAGGACACGCCGCACCAACGCTCCCGCGCAATCAATGGATCAGTGCGTGATTGTTAACGAAAGTGATGTCGTTCGCGAGCAGGCCGGCCGCGCTGTAGCCCATGCCCAGGAGGACCACCCCGTGCAGCGGGTCCGTGCTACTGGTGATCGCGATGGCATGGGCGCCACCGACCGTCGTATCGTAGGCCATGAGTGTGCTGGATGCCGCTCCCAGCAGGTCGATATTCAGAAGCTCCCATCCCAGTCGGAAGTTCGCGATCGTCTCGATTCCGCTGCTCGCCGTCAGGCCGTACTCGATCACCGCGCCGAAGCTGACGGAGCTTAGGGTGATCGCGTCGGGCGTGCCGATAAAAGTTAGGCTGGGCGCACTGAGGCCGACGCTCGCACTCGCGGTGTTGCCGCCGAGATTGATGATCGCGGTCTGAGATTCCCCCGTAAGATCCAAGGTGTCGCCCCCCGCGGTGCCGGTTAGCAGGATTGCCGGCCGGAAGCCGTCGCCGTTCAGGTCCTGTTGGAAACTGGGTTCGAGCTCTTCCAACGCGAAGTTCTGACTATACACCGAGCCCGTGGGACTGGTGGTACAGTTTCCGTTTGTGTCGGTGTCCCAGACGACGAACTGGCTGGTGGAGGTATTCTTGAACGCGACCTCGTATCCGCCGGAGATTTGTTCCGCCCCGATCGGTGTCCACGCGCCGAGCTGCGTGCTGGTTAACGGTTTGCCTCCATTCTTGAGTATCGGGCCGAATACGTTGATGTCAGGATCCAATAGGTATTCGTTGCCATACCGCGCCAGCAACGTCGCGCCGGACGCTTCGATCAGGGTCGGCAGCACTGGGAAACCGATCCAGCCATCGCTGTTCAGGTCCTCATGGAAACTGGGTTCGAGCAGCGCCAAGACGGCGTCGGAACCGGAGACCGCGCCCGTGGGGCTGATGGTGCAGTTTCCGTTTACGTCGGTATCCCAGACGACGAACTGATAGGTAGCGATATTCTCGAATGCGACTTCATAGCCGCCGGAGATTTGTTCGGCGCCGATCGGTGTCCATGCCCCGAGCTGTGTGCTGGTTAACGGGTTGCCGCCGCTTTTAAGCGTCGGGCCAGTACCGCCAGCGACCGGGTTCAACAGGTATTGGTTGCCGTAAAGCGCCAGGATTGTCGCGCCGAACGATTCGATCGGGGCCGGCGGTGGTACGCCGATGGTACCGTCGCCGTTCAGGTCTTGTTGAAAGCTGGTTTCCAAGGTTTCCAGGCCAATGTCCGAACCGGACACAGCGCCTGTGGGGCTGGCGGTGCAGTTGCCCGACGTGTCAGTGTCCCATACGACAAACTGGCTGGTAGAGGCATTCTTGAACGCGACCTCGTATCCGCCGGAGATTTGTTCGGCGCCGATCGGTGTCCAGACCCCGAGCTGTGTGCTCGTTAACGGCCTACCGCCGCTTTTGAGCGTCGGGCCGGTTCCGCCCCCGATGGGGTTCAACAGATATTGGCCGGCGGACAGCATCAAGATTGTCGTGCCGAACGATTCGATCGGCGTTGGCGGCGGGGGGCCGACGGTGCCGTCACCGTTCAGGTCCTGTTGGAAACTGGTTTCCAGTGTCTCCAGGCCTAGGTCAGAACCGAAGACCGCGCCAGCCGTGGGGCTGGTGGTGCAGTCGCCCGCGGCGTCGGTGTTCCAGACGACGAACTGGTTGGTGCCGCTGTTTTTGAACGCGACTTCGTAACCGCCGGCGATTTGTTCCGCCCCGATCGGTGTCCAGGCGCCGAGCAATGCCGGGGTTAACGGATTGCCGCCGCTTTGGAGCGATATGTCGCTGCCGGTCCCAATGGGAAAAAGGTAGAATTGGGTACCGATGCCAAACAGGCTCGTGCTGCCAAAGGTTTCGATTGTCGTCGCTGCCGGGACGGTAACGACAACCGAAGTCGTAGTATTGGATATCGTGGAACCCGACGTGGCATAGTCGCGAATGGTGAAACCGGTGGTGACGGTCTGGCCGGTTGTCGATTTTATTACGGTCGGATTGAAGACCAGTCCACGCAGCGCGGCCGTGACCGTGGTAGCGCTTCCGTAAACCGTGTAGCTTCCGGTCGAGGCATTATAGCTGCCGCCGCCCAAATTCGAGAGGATCCCGTTGCCAGGAGAGGACAGTGTAACCGTTAGGATCGAGCTCTGACCGATGTCGGAATCAACGATCGTAACATTCGTGAAAGGCGAGATCGGCGCGATCTCGTTCGTTGCCTGGCTTGCGACCGCCCCTTGGATTGGCAGGAATGTCCAGCCGAGCACGCTCATGAGATCGAGGTCGGTCGGCGACAGCACGCTCGACTGCGACGGCGCGTAAGGATCGGAGAAATCCCCAGGTCCAAACGGGTCCGTCACCGATGTATCGCTGGACGCTGTTTCGATCCAATCGTTGAAATTAGAGCTGTTGCCAAACTGCAGGCTCGATATCGGTCCACCGACGCCGGGCGTGGGGGAGAAATAAATGGGTACGGCGTTAAAAATGCTGGCGTTGGGCTTTAGGTAGGATTGACCAGAGCCGGTGACTCGGAAAAAATCCGTTGGCGCCCACTGGGACGGATAATATTGCTCCAGCGCCGCTGTCCGGCCCATCGTGTTTTCGGTGATCTCATGTTCGATGGTGGCGACAATGCTGTCGTTCGGTGTGTTGGCTGTCTGCAGGTCCAATGTCGGTTTGAGGAATGCAAGATTGAGAAAAATGCTATCGTCCATGAATGACGAAAGATTGTATAGCCGGCCTCCCAGTTGGACCGAATAACTGTGTTCCAATGTACCGGAAGTGGTCAATCCCAGCATACGTGCGTAGGCCGCAGGTAGCACAACGGTAGGATTCGTTCCGAGATCTGTCAGGTTTTGAATGGCGGCGATGGCGCTCGATTGATAGGCGGTGGTTGCGGCGCGCTGGAGGGCACCGAGGTAGTTCGCGTAGGTGACGTTGTAGAAAAACGTAGCTTGATTCGTCGCGATGAAGGCGCCGCTTCCGATTGTAGAGTCGTTGACCACCTCAAAGTCGATATTTGCCGTCAAGGTGTTGCCGAACTGGCGCGACAGGTTTGTCTCGGCCTGCTCAACGTCGGTTTGGATGGCAGACTGTTCGTTCGCGGTGAGGGAAGAGAACGTGCCGTCGAGACTGAAGCTGTTTTGGAACACCAAGCCGCTGCCGGAAACCGAGACCTGACTGGGCGACGATAACGATGCGGCAGCCGCGGCTGGGGCGATTTTCAGGGCCGACCCGGAAATATCCGCCGCCGACAGCGCCGCCGCGAGCGCAACACTGTCGTCAACCGCGCTATCGTCGGGCATGTCGAAGGAGGTGGGAACAATCGTCGCCAGCTTGGTCGCAAGTGTCGTGGTCACGACAATTTCTCCCCGATCGCGGAGCTTTCGGCTCCTGGTTAGGCGTAGCAACCGCTGCTGTTCGATTTTACTGTCTTTACAGGTTAGATACTACGCCTTCCGAGGTCAACATGACGGTCCGTGAGAGGGCAGGTGCGGGCGGTCGAAGATAGGGCGGGCGCATCTGGTCGCCCGCTACCCCAAATCCACCACCGCCACCGGCACCGCCCTCTCCAACACCCGCGCCGCTCGGAACACCAGATCGTCGCGCCCCTGCGCCGCCGCGATCTGCACCGAGTTCGGCAGCCCATCCCCCCGAGCGCCGAGCGGTATGGTAATCGCGGGCTGGCGGGTGATGTTGAAGGTGAACGTCCAGGGCGCCCAACTGGTCATCAGCGCCCGCACCGGGTCCTCGGTCGGCGCGTCGGACCGCGGCGGACCAGCGGGGACGGTGGGGCACAGCACCAGATCGTAACGCTGATGCAGCATCGCCATGATATGGCCGGCGGAGGCGCGCATCGCCTCGGCGTCCATGAACTCGATGGCGGTCATACCATGCAATTCCCGCGCGACCTGCACGATCCCCGGGTCCAGCAGCGCTCGGCGGTCCGGCGGCAATCCCATCGCCAAGCGCGCCAACGACGCGCCCCATAACCGAGAAAACACGAAGCTGGTGTCGGGCAGATCGGGGTCGAACGCCTCCACCGTCGCGCCGGCATCGGCCAAAATCCGAGCCGCCTGCTCCACCGCGGCGATGCCGTCGGCGTCCACGGGGGCGTCGAAGCCCGGGCGGCCCATGACGGCGATGGACATGCCTTCCACCCCGTCCTCGATCCCGTCGCGCCAGTCGCGGGGATCGTCGGGCAGGCAGAACGGGTCGCGCGCGTCGTAACGGGCCATGGCGGACAGCATCAGGGCGTTGTCGCGCACCGTCCGGGTCATCGGGCCGGCGCAGGCGACGGAGGCGAAGGCGCCGGCCGGCCATTGCGGGATGCGGCCGTAGGTGGGTTTCAGGCCGACCAGCCCGCACCACGCGGCGGGAATGCGCACGGACCCACCGGCATCGGTGCCGATATGCAGCGGGCCGAAACCGGCCGCTCCGGCCGCTCCGGCGCCCGAGGACGAGCCGCCGGGGGTGAAATCCGTGTCCCAGGGGTTGCGGGTGATGCCGTTCAGCGGGTTGTCGCCCGGGGTTTTCCAGCCAAATTCGGTGGTGGTGGTCTTGCCCAGGATCACCGCGCCGGCGGCTTTCAGCCCCACCACCATCGGCGCGTCGTCGGCGACCGGAGCGGCATCGGTGGTGCGGCTGCCTCGGCGGGTTGGAAAGCCGGCGACGTCGACCAAGTCTTTTACTGTGACCGGCACGCCGTCCAGCGCGCCCATCGGGCGGCCGGCGCGCCAGCGGGAGGCACTCTCCCCAGCCGCCTGCATGGCGCGCGGGTTCATCGCGGCGAAGGCGTTGAACGCCGGGTTCAGGCGCGCCACGCGTTCGGTCACGGCCTGCAGCACGTCGACGGGGGACAGGCGGCGGCGCGCAAACAGCGAAACCATGTCCTCGGCGGACAGCAAAGCGGGGTCGAAATCGTCGGACATGGGCGGGGCTTTCCCTGGCGGGTGAATCGGGGGCAGCATGCCGTCAGATCGGTTGATAGGGAACCCAACACATGACCACGCACCCGGACGGCGAACCCTGGCAATGGCCCGAACCCACTTGGCGCAAGATCGTCAACCGCGCTCGGGCTGGGCGCAGCATGGCACCCAAGGCATGGCCGAACGGCGCCCGCTGCGCGGTGACGTTGAGCTTCGACTCCGACCATGAAACCGGCCCGCTGCGCGACGGCGACGAAAGCCCCATGCGCATCAGCCAGGGCCAGTACGGCGGCCGGCGCGGCATTCCCCGCATCCGCGCGTTGCTGGAAC
>Ga0214182_1000723_pt1 | contig 11446 bp, 12 predicted proteins | sample TroBogEpilimnion_8_FD_153020 | JGI IMG/M metagenome (GOLD analysis project Ga0214182, IMG submission 153020) | Freshwater microbial communities from Trout Bog Lake, WI - 14NOV2007 epilimnion | ecosystem: Environmental > Aquatic > Freshwater > Lake > Epilimnion/Euphotic zone | place: Trout Bog... | reverse complement strand
CTGAGGTTGAAGCGGAAATCATGTACTAAGGAAATTTTATCAAGGAAAGTGTAACAACTTATCAAAATTAAGATTGTTTTTTCCTTTGTGACAATTTTCCATTTGTCATGTGACAACGCTGTGAAGGCGTGAAGGCGTGAAGTCGTTGTGGGCTCACTCGACCGTGACCGACTTCGCCAGGTTGCGGGGCTTGTCGACGTCGGTGCCACGGGCGCAGGCGGTGTGGTAGGCCAGCAGTTGCAGGGGCACGACGTGCAGGATGGGCGAAAGCGCACCGTAGTGCTCGGGCAGGCGGATGAGGTTGACGCCTTCGCTGGTCTGCAGGCGGGAGTCGCCGTCGGCCAGCACGTAGAGCACGCCGCCCCGGGCGCGCACCTCTTGCAGGTTGCTCTTGAGTTTTTCGATCAGCGCGTCGTTGGGCGCCACGGCGACGACGGGCATCTCGCTGGTCACCAAAGCCAGGGGACCGTGCTTGAGCTCGCCCGCCGCGTAGGCTTCGGCGTGGATGTAGGTGATCTCTTTGAGCTTGAGCGCGCCTTCCTGGGCGATGGGGTAGTGCAGGCCACGTCCCAAAAACAAGGCGTTTTCTTTTCGGGCAAATTCTTCTGCCCAGGCGATGAGCTGGGGCTCCAGCGCCAACACCGACTGCAGGGCAGCGGGCAGGTGGCGCAGGTCCTTGAGGTGCTGGGCTTCTTGTGTGGCGCTGAGCAGGCCCCGGGTTTTGGCGAGCGCCAGGGTCAACAAAAACAGGCCGGCCAGTTGGGTGCTGAAGGCCTTGGTGGAGGCGACGCCAATCTCAGCGCCCGCGCGGGTGATGTAGGCCAACTCGCACTCGCGCACCATGGCGCTGGTGGCCACGTTGCAGATGGTGAGCGTGTGCGCCATACCCAAACTCTGCGCATGACGCAAGGCGGCCAGGGTGTCGGCCGTTTCCCCTGACTGGGTGATGGTGACGACCAGGGTGCGCGGGTTGGGCACGGACTCACGGTAGCGGTACTCGCTGGCGATCTCCACCTGGGTCGGGATTTTGGCGATGGCCTCTAACCAATACTTGGCGGTGCAGCCGCTGTAGTAACTGGTGCCGCAGGCCAGGATCAGCACGGAGTCGATGTCCTTGAAAATTTGTGCCGCCTTGCCTTGGCTCTTTTCTTGGCCTTTATCTTGGGGTTCAAACAGCTCGGGCACGATGGCCTCGACCCCTTCCAGGGTGTCGGCGATGGCGCGGGGCTGCTCGAAGATTTCCTTTTGCATGTAGTGGCGGTAAGGTCCCAGGTCGGCCGCGCCGCTGTGGGCGTGGACGGTGCGCACAGGGCGATCGGTACGATCGGTGCGTTCAAAATGGGCATTGTCAGCGTTAGAGCGCCCATAAACCGTGTAGCCGCTCGGCTGCAGGTCGACCAGGTCGCCCTCTTCGAGGTAAACAATTTGGTCGGTCACGCCGGCCAGGGCCATGGCGTCACTGGCCAAGAAGTTTTCATCCTGTCCCACGCCCAAAATCAAGGGCGAACCGGCGCGGGCGCCGACAACGCGCTTCGGCTCGTTTTTGTGAAAAACAGCAATGGCGTAGGCGCCGTGAAGCTGTTGCACCGCCAATTGCACCGCCTTGAGCAAGTCGCCCTGGGCCTGGGTTTCGTAGACGCTGTCGATCAGGTGGACAATGACCTCGGTGTCGGTCTGGCTGTCGAACACGTAGCCCTTGGCCTGCAGATCGGCGCGCAGCTCGTCGTGGTTCTCGATGATGCCGTTGTGCACCAGCGCGACGCGGGCGGCATCGGATGCGCCCCCTTTGGGCCCGTGGCTGAAATGCGGGTGGGCATTCTTGACCGCAGGCACGCCGTGGGTGGCCCAGCGGGTGTGGGCGATGCCCGTGCCGCCTTGAATACCATCGGCTTGCAATTCTTGTGTCAGTTCGGCCACGCGCGCCGTGCTGCGGCCGCGCTTCAAGCCGTCTTGCCAAACCGCCACGCCGCAAGAGTCATAGCCACGGTATTCCAGGCGCTGCAAACCCTGCACGAGGATGGGGACGATGTTGCGGTTTGAGGCCGCTGCGACGATGCCACACATAAAGGAGCCTTAGTTTTTCGGTTTGACTTTTGAAGCTTTGACGGGGCGAGACCAATCGGCCAAGCTCGTTTGGCGCGCCCGGGTGACGGTCAAGGCGCCGGGTGGCGTGTCTTTCGAAACCACCGAGCCGGCCCCAACCGTGCCACCCGCGCCCAAGGTGATTGGGGCCACCAACACGCTGTTGGAGCCCACATGCACATCGGCCTCGATGACGGTGCGGTGTTTGTTGGCCCCGTCGTAGTTGGCGGTGATGCTGCCCGCGCCGTAGTTAACGCGCTCACCCACCGTCGCGTCGCCGAGGTAAGCCAGGTGGTTGGCCTTGGAACCTTTGGCCATGGTTGAGTTTTTGACTTCAACAAAGTTGCCAATGTGCACCTCGGCGCCCAGCACCGCGCCCGGCCGAAGCCGCGCGAAGGGGCCAACCAAGGCGCCCTCGCCCACGACGACCCCGGGGGTTTCGCCGTCGATGTGGGTGAAGGGGTGGATGACGGCTTCGTCGGCAATTTGCACGTTGGAAATAAAACAATTCGCCCCAATGCGCACGCGGTGGCCCAAACGCACCTGGCCTTCAAAGACGCAGTTGACGTCAATTTCGACGTCAACTGCGCACTGCAAATCGCCCCGAACGTCAAAACGGGCCGGGTCGGCCAAGCGGACGCCGGCTTCCATGAAGCGGCGGGCTTGGCGTTGCTGGAAGGCGCGCTCGAGTTCAGCCAGTTGAACGGGGCTGTTGACCCCCGCCACTTGCACCTCGTCGGTGGTGAGTTGGCCGACCACGGGGAGGCCCTCGGCCACGGCCATGGCGACGATGTCGGTCAGGTAATACTCGCCTTGGCTGTTGTTGTTCTTGAGCAGAGAAACCGCCCTTTTGAGCCACTGGGCCGGGGCGGCCATGATGCCGGTGTAAATTTCTTGAATGGCGCGCTGCTCGGGCGTGGCGTCTTTGTGTTCGACGATGGCTTGGACGGCGCCTTGGCGTTCATCGTTGCTATCACCGTTACCTATACGAACGATGCGGCCGTAGCCCGTGGGGTCGGCGAGTTGCACGGTGAGCAGGGCCAGGTTTTGGCCCGCCGAGGCTTGGATCAAGGCCTGCACGGTGTCGGCCTGAATCAGCGGCACATCGCCATTCAAAATGACCACCACGCCGCTGTCAGGCAGATGCGGAACCGCTTGTTGCACCGCGTGGCCCGTGCCGAGTTGGGGCATTTGTCGGGCGAATTCGAGCAGGTGCTGGGCCTGCAGCGGGCTGCCGGACAAATGGGCTTCGACGGCCTCAGCGCCGTGCCCCGTTACAACGACCACCTTTTGCAAGGCATTCGCGGCGGCCAGTTGTTCCACTGTGGCCAGCACGTGGCTGAGCATGGCGCGACCCGCAATGCGGTGCAACACCTTGGGTCGCTCGCTCTTCATGCGGGTGCCCTTGCCAGCGGCCATGACGACGACGCTGACAGGCAAAGCGTCCCGTTTTGAAGAATTGTCTTGATTCATGTTAATTTTGACAATTTTAGACTCTTAAACCGAGGGCATGCCTCTGGTCATGATTTGCTGATTAATTTAGCCCAAACATTAAGCAAGGTGATTGAGCAAGGTTATTAAGCCAAATGGATTTGGGCAAACTTGCGCTTGCCCACCTGCACCACGTAGCTGCCGGCTTCTAATTTAAGGCCCTTGTCGCTGACCACCTGGGAATCCACACGAACACCGCCGCCGTCGATCAGACGCGAAGCTTCGCTGGTCGATGGGGCCAAGCCAGCCGCCTTCAGCATTGCCGCAATGCCCAGGGGCGCGCCATTGAGTGACACCTGGGGCAAAACGTCCGGCACGCCGCCCTTGCTGCGGTTGATGAAGTCTTGCTCGGCCGCATCGGCAGCGGCGGCATTGTGAAAGCGCGCGGTGATTTCTTTGGCCAAGGCCACCTTGGCGTCCTTGGGGTTGCGCCCCCCATCGACCTCGGCTTTCAGCGCCGCAATGTCGGCCTCAGATTGGAAGGACAACAGCGTGTACCAGCGCCACATCAGCACGTCCGAAATGGACAGCACCTTGGCGAACATGGTGTTGGCGTCCTCGCTGATGCCGATGTAGTTGTTTTTGCTCTTGGACATTTTGTCCACGCCGTCCAATCCCTCGAGCAAGGGCATGGTCAAAATGCATTGCGGCTCTTGGCCGAATTCTTGTTGCAGGTGGCGGCCCATCAAGAGGTTGAATTTTTGATCGGTGCCACCGAGCTCCAAGTCACTTTTCAGCGCCACCGAGTCGTAGCCCTGCATGAGGGGGTACAAAAACTCGTGCACGCTGATCGACTGGCCGCTGGTGAAGCGCTTGTGAAAGTCGTCCCGCTCCATCATGCGGGCCACGGTGTATTTCGCCGACAGCTGAATCATGCCGCGTGCACCCAGCGCATCGCTCCATTCGCTGTTGTAGCGGACTTCGGTTTTGGCGGGGTCCAGCACCAGGCTGGCTTGGCGGTAATAGGTTTCGGCGTTGAGCTTGATTTGCTCGGCCGTTAAAGGGGGTCGGGTGGTGTTGCGGCCGGAGGGGTCGCCGATCATGCTGGTGAAGTCGCCGATCAGGAAGATGACGGTGTGACCCAGGTCCTGCAATTGACGCAGCTTGTTGAGCACGACCGTGTGGCCCAAGTGGATGTCAGGGGCCGTGGGATCCAATCCCAATTTGATGCGCAGGGGCACACCGCTGGCCTCGGACTGAACCAGCTTTTTGATCCAGGCCTCTTGGGGCAACAACTCCTCGCAGCCCCGCAACGTGACTTGGAGGGCGTGCTGCACCGCACTGGAAAGAGACTCAGAAGCTTGATTCATAAGGATATTTACCGATTTGTCAGGCAACGGCCAACCGCTATACTCGCCAATTGCTCATTGTTTCCCCCGATTTTACGTGGGGTTCAACCAGGATTGTTCTTGAAAATCAACTGCTCGCAAGCGTGGTCCCATGCCAAAGCCAAGGCGCAAAGCCAGTGGCTGGCTTTTTGGCATGCGCAGGGGCAGCCCGCTTTGCAAGAGGCCCTGGCTTGGCTGGGTGAGCACCCCAAACAGGTGCGCATCGGCGGCGCCGCCGTGCTGACATTGGCTGGCAGTTTTGCCTTTGCGGTCGCGAGTGTGGCCAACTTTGGCCCCGACATCGCATTGCAGCCCGTGCACCAAGTGGAATCTGCCCTTGAGCTGCCGCAGTTGGCCGAGCAAATTAAGGCCTTAGACCAAGCACCGCATTTCAACCTGTACCGCTCCGACATCAGCCGCAGCGGTGACAACGCCGACGCCTTGTTGCGCCGTTTGGGCGTGAGTGATGTCCAAGCCGCGGCCTTTTTGCGCACTGACCGCTTGGTCCAAAAGACCCTTTTGGGCCGCGCAGGCCGCAACCTGATTGCAGAGGCCAGCGACGACCAACGCTTGGTCAAGTTGACCGCCCGCTGGGGCGTGGATGAAGGCGGCACCGATAACAAAGGCGGCCAATTTCTGCGCTTGGTGATTGAAAAAACCGCCGAGGGTCGCTTCACCAGCCGCTTGGATTCTGCGCCTTTGACCGCCAATCAGGCGATTGCCAGCGGCACCATCAAAAGCAATTTGTTCGCGGCCACCGACGCCGCGCGCATTCCAGACAGCGTCGCCACCCAGCTGGCCGAAATTTTCAGTGGCGACATTGACTTCCAACGCAGCTTGCAAAAGGGCGACCGGTTCTCGGTGGTGTACGAAACCTTGGAAGCCGATGGCGAAGTGATCAAATCCGGCCGAGTGTTGAGCGCCGAATTTGTGAACCGCGGCAAAACCCACCAATCGGTTTGGTTTCAAGACCCAACCCAGCCCAACCAAAAAGGCGGCTACTTCACTTTGGACGGCAAGAGCCTGCGCCACGCGTTCTTGGCCTCGCCTGTGCCCTTCTCTCGGGTGACCAGCGGTTTTCAAATGCGTTTTCACCCCATTTTGCAAACATGGAAAGCCCACTTGGGCACCGACTTTGGCGCGCCCACCGGCACGCCTGTGCGCTGTGTGGGCGACGGCACGGTGGACTTTGCCGGTGTTCAAAACGGCTACGGAAATGTGGTGATGGTCAAACACAGCGGCGGCCAAATGACCGTTTATGCACACTTGAGCCAAATGGCCGTTCGCAAAGGCCAATCCGTGGCACAAGGCCAAAACCTGGGTGCCGTGGGTTCGACCGGCTGGGCCACGGGTCCGCATCTGCACTTCGAGTTCCGCGTCAATGGCCAGCACAAAGACCCCTTGACGATTGCCCGCGCCAGTGAATCGGTGCCGCTGTCCCCTGAAGCGCGCCCCTACTTCAACAAGTTGGCCGGCGTGACGCGTCAGCAATTGGCGCAAGTCGCCAGCAACACCCTCCCCCCCCCTCTCGACTGAGCTTTGAGCACGCAGCGCTTCATTGGCCTGATGTCAGGCACGTCGCTCGACGGCGTTGACGGTGTTCTGTGCGAGTTTGATGACGCGCCCCCTGCCACCCCAAGCGCTTTGCCGACTTCAGCCCGAACCCAGGTACTCACCTTGGCCCATGTGGCCCTGCCCTTCGAGCCCGAGTTCAAACAAGCGCTGCTGGCCCTGAACAGCCCTAGCGACAACGAGCTTCACCGCGCCGCCTTGGCCGCGAATCAATTGGCCCGCGCTTATGCGGAGGTTGTGCAGCAGTTGCTAACGCAAACGGGTTCGAGCGCCGAACAAGTCACGGCCATCGGCGCACACGGACAAACCGTGCGCCACCAACCCCAAGCGCACGACGGCACGGGCTACACCCTGCAACTCAACAACCCGTCCCTGCTGGCCGAGTTGACGGGCATCGCCGTGGTGGCCGATTTTCGAAGCCGCGACGTGGCCGCCGGCGGTCAAGGCGCGCCCTTGGTGCCAGCGTTCCATGCGGAGGTGTTTGGCAGACCAAACGAGGCCACGGCGGTCCTGAACATTGGGGGCATAGCGAACCTGACTTTGCTGGGCGATGAGGTGCTTGGCTTTGATACCGGCCCCGGCAACGCCCTGATGGACCATTGGTGCCAGTTGCACACCGGCGCTGCTTTTGACCGCGACGGTGCTTGGGCAGCCTCCGGGGAAGTTTTGACCCCTTTGTTACACGCCCTGCAACAAGAGCCGTTTTTTCAGCAAAAGCCGCCCAAAAGCACGGGGCGTGATTTGTTTAATGCTTCTTGGCTGGAGGGGTACCTGGCCCCGTTAGCCGAACAGGCCAATGGATTGACATTTTTGCGGCCTCAAGATGTTCAAGCCACGTTGACCGAACTGACCGCATGGTCCAGCGCAAAGTCTTTAAAAGACAGTGTTCAGCAAAACACCTACCCCCCCGCAGCAAGCCCCAAGCGTTTGCTGGTCTGCGGTGGCGGCGCGTTGAACAAGGCCTTGATGCGGCGTTTGCAAGCGCATCTGCCTGAAGTCGAGGTGGTTTCTTCAGACGCCGCTGGCATTCCCCCTTTGCAAGTGGAGGCGGTGGCTTTTGCTTGGTTGGCGCGGCAGACTTGGCTCGGGCGCACCAGCAATTTGCCAGCGGTGACCGGCGCGCGCGGCGCGCGGGTGCTGGGCGCGATTTACCCGGCCTCGGTTATTTGAACCGAGAAGTTAAACCGAGAAGCTCGAACCACAACCGCAGGTGGTCGTGGCGTTGGGGTTTTTGATGACGAACTGAGCGCCTTGCAGGTCTTCTTTGTAGTCGATTTCAGCGCCAATGAGGTATTGGTAGCTCATGGCGTCGATTAGCAGGGACACGCCATTTTTGGTCATGGTGGTGTCGTCTTCGTTGGTGATTTCGTCGAAGGTAAAACCATATTGGAAGCCCGAGCAGCCGCCGCCTTGCACGAAAACGCGGAGCTTCAAATCGGGGTTGCCTTCCTCGGCGATCAGGTCAGCCACCTTGGCCGCCGCGCTGTCGGTGAAGACAATCGGGTCGGGCATCTGGGTGGGCATCGAATCGGCAACGGTTTGTTCGGCAACAGCGCTCATGGTTCTCTCCAAAACTGACTTTTAAACGGATTCAATACTACAGCAATTCAGTCGGGAATTGAGGGTAAACCCACAAAGCCCGCGTGGGCATCAGGGGCTCTGGGTTACAAATCAACGGTAGTGGTAATGACAAGCAATCACCACCAACGACTCACCCTCCACACCATAAACCAATCGATGCGTGTCATCAATTCGGCGAGACCAAAATCCTGAAAGGTTTTCTTTTAAGGGCTCGGGCTTGCCGATGCCATCGAACGGATTTCGCAGCGTGTCCTTAATCAGCGCATTGATGCGTCTGAGGGTCTTTTTGTCCTGGCCCTGCCAATAGGCGTAGTCTTCCCAAGCGGCCAAGGTCCAGCTCAGCCTCAGTGGCGTTGTCGCTGTCACCTCAATCGGCATCGACCAGGTCGTGACTCACCACCTGCCCTTGCCGGTACTGTTCAAGGGAGCGTGTGAGATGGGCGGCATTGGCGGGCGACTTCAATAGGTGTACCGTTTCCATCAGCCCATTGAAGGTGTCCAGCGACATGAGCACAGCGTCGGGCGCATCGCGGCGCGAAATGACCGTGTAATCAGCGTCGGCGATGACCTGATCGATGACGCCCTTCAGACTGCTTCTCGCCTCAGAAAAATTGATGACCCGCATGACATCGACCTTTAATTGTTCAATATACTGTACAAGTATAAATCAATGGGTTTTCAATAGGGTCTTCCAGAAACAAAAAAGCCGCTGAAAACAGCGGCTTTTTTGAACCAAACGGTAAGCTGTAAAAGATTAACGCTTGCTGAACTGCTTGGCGCGGCGTGCTGAACGCAGACCGACCTTTTTACGTTCCACTTCGCGGGCGTCACGCGTCACGAAGCCGGCTTGGCTCAGGGCGGGTTTCAGCGTGGCGTCGTAGTCGATCAATGCACGGGTGATGCCGTGACGGGCTGCACCGGCTTGGCCGGATTCGCCACCGCCGTGAACGTTGATTTGAATATCAAACGTTTCAACGTGGTTGGTCAAAAACAGGGGTTGCTTGGCGATCATGATGGAGGTTTCGCGGCCGAAATAAGCCTGAATATCCTTGCCATTCACTGTGATCTTGCCAGTGCCTTTTTTCAGAAACACACGAGCGACGCTGGATTTGCGACGGCCGGTGCCATTGTTCCATTCACCAATCATGTCGGCTCCTTAGATTTCCAGCACTTTGGGCTGTTGGGCGGCATGGGGATGCTCAGCACCGCCATAAACCTTGAGCTTTTTGATCATCGCGTAGCCAAGCGGGCCCTTGGGCAGCATGCCCTTGACGGCTTTTTCCAAAGCGCGGCCGGGGTGTTTGGCTTGCATGTCGCGGAAGTTGGTCGCAGTGATGCCACCAGGGAAACCGGAGTGACGGTAGTAAATCTTGTCTAAAGATTTGGCACCGGTCACGCGCAGTTGCGCGGCGTTGATGATGACGATGAAGTCACCGGTATCGACGTGAGGCGTATAAATGGCTTTGTGTTTACCACGCAAACGGAGGGCGACTTCGCTGGCAACCCGTCCGAGCACCTTATCGGTGGCGTCAATCACAAACCACTCGTGCTTCACGTCAGCGGGTTTTGCGCTGAACGTAGTCATATTAAGCTTTCGAGAGGAATCAGGCCCTTTTCCACGGTCGGCGTTCCTCTGATGGGAACCTCTTAGGTGGGCATGAATGGTTAAATTCAACTCCGCCGCGGGGCCAAAAACGCTGCGAAGCCCGCCATTATAAGACTTTTAGTGAACCCGCCGCAAGGGGTTACCATATCCGGATGTTCAGTTACCGCCACGCCTTTCACGCCGGCAACCATGCCGATGTGCTCAAACACACGATCTTGATCGCCGTCCTGCGCTACATGACCGAAAAGGACGCGGCGCTCAACGTCATCGACACCCACGCCGGCGCCGGCTTGTACCGACTCGATGGCGACTATGCCAACAAAAGCGGCGAATCCACCGAAGGCGTGCAAAAGTTGGCCAGTGAAGCGGCCAAAAAGTCTGTGACCTTGGTCCCTGCCTTGGCCGATTACCTGGAAATGATTCAAGGCTTTAACAACGGCACGAGCATCAAGGTCTACCCAGGGTCGCCGTTCATCATTCAAAAACTGATTGGCGACCGAGACCGCTTGAAAGCCTTCGAGCTGCACCCCACCGACTCCCGCGCCTTGAGCGGCAACTTGGCCCAATTGGAAGCAGGCCGCCAAGTGGCGGTACTGGTCGAAGACGGTTTTGAGGGCATTAAAAAGTTTTTGCCGCCCCCCTCACGCCGGGCTTTGGTGTTGTGCGACCCCAGTTACGAACTCAAAACCGATTACGGCCGCGTGCAAGACATGGTGGCCGAAGGCCTGCGCCGTTTGGTGACCGGGACCTTTGCCATTTGGTACCCCATCATCCCCCGCACCGAAGCGCACGATTTGCCCAAACGCCTCAAGACCATGGCCACCAAACTCGGCAAGCCCTGGCTCCATGCCACGCTGAGCGTCAAGGGCGGCAAGATCGGCCAAGGCCTGGCCGCCAGCGGCATGTTTTTGATCAACCCGCCCTACACCTTGAAAGACCAACTTAAATTGGCTTTGCCGCAGATGGTGGAGTTGCTGGGACAAGACGCAAATGCGGCTTTCACGCTCGAAAGCGGCAGCTGAGTTTGATCGAAATTCTGATCTAAATTCAGATTAAAGGTTAAAGGTCAATGACGAGCAGATCGCTTTTGGATCTTGAGCAGCAGGGCATGAAGACGTCGTTTTGGGCTTGCTCTTCGGGTACCAAATAGCTGTCACGGTGGTCGGGAATGCCCTCGATGACGCCGGTCATGCAGGTGCCGCAAACGCCCTGTTCGCAAGAAGTCATCAGGTCAACGCCGGCCTTCAACAAGGCCTGTGCGACGGACTCGTCGGCCGCCACGTCAATGATTTGGCCGGTGCTGGCGAGTTTGACTTGGAAGGCGCGTTCTGAGGTGCTCATGTTTTGAAGGGGTTTAGATGGGGCTCGGTGACTTGGAAGCTGAATGCGCTGCGGCTTTTTCAGAGGCGATCAGCGTGTCGATGATTTTGCGCGATTGCACGCCACCGGCGTCGATGTTGAGCATCAGCAAGGCACGCTCAGGGTGCTCCAACAAGTTGCGTTGCTGGCGCTCCAGAATTTCCAGGTCTTCGCTGAAAATTTTGCCTTGGCCCGCTCGAATGCTGTCGGTCAGCTCGGCGTTTTGGGGCTGAAAGTGCCGCGCCATGCCCCAAAAATAATGAATCGAGGTGTCGGTTTCGGGCGTGATGAAGTCCACCACAATGCTCGACACCTTGTGCTCGGGCGGGGCGTCGTAACCGCCGTGACCGGCGTGGGCCACGCCCACTTCAATCATCACGTGACTGGGGGGCGTGAAGCGGCAAATTTGCCAGCGGTCGACCGGCAC
>Ga0214182_1000721_pt1 | contig 11463 bp, 10 predicted proteins | sample TroBogEpilimnion_8_FD_153020 | JGI IMG/M metagenome (GOLD analysis project Ga0214182, IMG submission 153020) | Freshwater microbial communities from Trout Bog Lake, WI - 14NOV2007 epilimnion | ecosystem: Environmental > Aquatic > Freshwater > Lake > Epilimnion/Euphotic zone | place: Trout Bog... | reverse complement strand
CTGGAGTGCTGCTATATGTTGTTAACTGTCTCGAGTTCCCAAATGAGTTAACCAGTTTTGATACATTGAATCATGAATTGATTCGATTTCAAAAATTGATGCAATAAAGAATCATTTTCTATAAAAAGCATCATATAAATCACATATCAAAAGCCTCTTAAATGATGGGAAGCGGCTATTTAAGAGCAACAGATCTATAGTCAAGCAAAGTGTACTTGTGGATATATCTGAAGAACGAAAGCGATTTATAAGAGACATTGATGAAAAAAAGCCACTCCGAGGAATGGCTTTTTACGAGATACATGGACTATAGAACGCCCACTAAATTAATATCAGTAACCTGCAATCACATTGATTTCTACATATTACTTATCTGTAGAAAAATACAAAATAAAGAACCCATTTATAAGAGCTTGGTAGCATTCAAGCCCTGGGCAATTTGAATGTCATACTCCAAAATATGCCTTTCAAACCAATAGCTAATATAACGAATAAGGGTGTAAATATCGCCATTATTCGATGACAGTTGATTTAATGTGTGAAACACAATTTTGAGCATTTGCGCATGAGCTAACGCATGGCTTGTAAAGTCAAAATTAACGGATTGAGCCAACACTTTTTCTGTCTGACAATTTTTTAACAAAAGTCCATACAGCACATCACGTTTTTCTAGAGTGATATGGGCACTATCAAAGCAAGATTCTTTAAACTCCTCTAAATACATAAAAAGCTCGTGATGCTCTATATCCATTGCAGGAACATTCACCATAAGACTTTTTGGGAAGCATGGAATATTGAGTTTTATTCATTTAAGTTTTGCCGCGAATTCAAATTTAGTCCGCCGCCGACCCTTCGCCTTAATAAAAATACAAACCAAATAGCAGGCACATGTCATGTGCAAATAACTTACAGCCCACTATTACTCGATGAATATGGCCACCCAAAAATACGAAAATAAGTGCCACTCTTCTATGTGAAGACGTCACCACGACCATCTTCTTGTATCTTATAGAATATATAATATTAAAAATTGATGCTAATCAATAAAATGAGATCAATTAACTCCAAAGGATGAATCAACACCTCTGGTTCTAATTAAAAGAAAAACCCCAACTATTTCTAGCCGAGGTTTGTTGGGCTTAAAAGTAGCTGGCGGTGGTCTTTGCCTTAAGACGCAAAAAATTTGCAGCCAAAGAATTAATTGCCTACAGAAAATCAGCTGAAAGCAGAGAAAGGTATGTCGAACCTAGTAAAGCCGGCCTGCAGCGCTTTAATGATCTAGCGAAAGCTATATCAATTAAATAAATTACCCATACCCTCAAGCTAGGGCTATGTAACTAACTTTTTGGAATATCCATTCCGACGATGATGTAGGCCGCTGAAAAATCAGAGGGATCACTACAAGCCTGCTTAAACTCTTTGAGGGGGGGATGATTTTTGTGTCATAGGTAGCTACCGACCCAAGGAAGGCACCCAAAAAACGCTCCGAAGCGTAGTCCAAACTTATTTAGACACCTTGATTAGCTTGGTAGTTGGGCTGCCATCGCGCAATTATTGGTTGCAGGCTTGCCAATGAGGCGATCCTTAATCCAATCCCGAAACAAGGGACCAGCAGTTCCGGGCGTTGTGAAATGAGTCTGATCTCCAGGTAACTGCACCCGCATCACATTAGCGCCAGAATTACACATTTGAATTTGATAGAGCTTTCCTTAAATAGGGGGTTCGGTTGTATCTTTAGCTCCCCAATAGATAACCACTGGCGCAACTGGATTAACGGGAGAAACTGAACTCTTAGTGAATGCTTGGACCCAAGCTAAAGTATTGGTAGGTTGAATCTTAAGCAATCTTGCAAAATCTTTGCCAAAAGTGAAGACACTACTTCGGGATGCAGGAGTGGCAAAACCCAAGTAGCTCAGAAGCACCAAAATGGAAACAGCCAATTCTAGGTTTTTTCCACTCCATCAATTATGATGAACGCCTTATCGATCCGGCTCATCTAATGCGTTTTTACAGAACCTATCTCTTCACAGCGATGCTCATCCAACCCCTTTTATGCTGGGGTATTGATTTATTGCCAAACGATATTGTGGCACCCTTACCTGATAAAAATTACGTTAAGGTTGGTTACTACGGCACACAAAATAATACGTATTTTAAGAATGGCTCAGTGGTTTCATCTGCGCCCTATGCAAGTCCAGTAATCGAAAACCCTAATGCCAATCTAAGGCTTGTCAGAAGCTACGCAATTGGAGATCTTCCAGGCATTTCATATATACAACTCCCTTATGGAACAATAAAGCCACAGGGCTCCTTATCCGCCTATCCCGGTACCACTGGATTTGGTGATGTGGGTTTAGCTAGCGCTATTTGGCCATACTCCAATCGAGAAACGCGCACTTATCTTGGTATTGCAGGCTACCTCATTCTCCCTACCGGCAGCTATTCGAGCACCCAGACTTTAACGATGGGTGGGAATCGATATATATCCGATTTACAGGTAGGGTTTCAGAAGCCCATCATTGAAAATCTAGAGGGCATGATTGCGGTAGATACGATGTTCTTTGGCGGCAATAGTCAGTGTGCAACTGCATGCTTATCCGCCACCAATGTATCGCTCACACAAAAGCCGTTGACTACAGTGCAATTAGGCCCCGTCTACGCAATTAACCAGACTTACACCGTTGGAGCATCCTATATATATGTGGCTGGCGGTGCGACGTTGGTAAACAACGCCTATCAAAATAATGTTATTAATACCCAGAGATTTCTGCTCAGTGGAATCGCTTATACCGATCTGGGCAGATTTACACTGCAGTATGGTCGAGACATGGAAATCAAAAATGGTTTTATTCAAACCAAATTGCTCTCCATCGGTTACACCATGGAGTTTTAAGTTAGAGCCCTCTAAAGAGATGGGAATTTCAAAAGCGGCAAAGTTACTGCAGAAATAATACGGGCGCCACTAATAAGTCTAAAGGTAAGTTAAATAATAAAACTTATAGGATCTATGCCGGAACTACAGTAATCCGTTGAATCATTCCCAAGTCTGAGTGTTGCAACATTTGGCAATGCATTAAAAAAGGCCCAGTGAAATCAGCAAAGCGCATCCTGAAGGTGATTGATGTTGGCTGCTCAGGAGTTCCGCCAGAAGGCAAGGCTATCGTATCGCACCAATAAGGCCTGACAGAAACACCATTCACTTTGGTCACATACATTGGATTTACATGAATGTGAAATGAATGGGAGATGCTATTGCAATTAAAAATTGTCCATTCCTCTACTGCACCTAGTATGACGTTCTGAATAATAGTATTCGATGGCTGGAGCTGATAGTCGTACCGAGGTACAGGATTTGGCGCAATATAAACCGACGATTCAGAAGAATTTCCTGTGACCTTTGCCACCTTCTGCCTAACTTCGGAAATATTCTTTTTAATAGATTCCTGGAAATCTGATGCCATGATGCTACCGCTAGCAATCGCTTGATCCAATGCAGAGAAAGTGCCAGAGGATGATTCGGAAACTTCATTGCCATGCATATTAAAAATGATGCTCCGTTTTTTTCCGCCGGCACTAGCAAACTCTTCGTCACCTATGGGCTTTAAAAAATCAGATATTGGCAGTGGTGTTGCTGGAATCGAAGCTGCTGTTACCAGTTCTTTTCCCTGCTTCTTTCTCGCATCAATGACTATGACCTTCGCCAGAACGTCTCCTGGTAAAACGGTATCACGACTACCTTGAGAAATTTTTACAGGCAGAGATCTCAGTAAGTAAACTCCGGGCGCACCAGCCCTAACGATGACCGATGAGCGATTACCTGGTGAGAGAATGATGCCTCTGCCACCCTTTTGTCGCGAGTCAGGATATTCTTGATATGTACTGCTACCCCAGCCATCAAGAGTGTATTGATGCAGGACATGATTATCTAAATTTACATTAAGGCAATTAAATATCTGTGTATTGATAAAACGCCAACGCTGCACCTCACCGCTTTCCATGACAATAGTCGGCTGCCTAACACCGTTAATTAAAACAGGTTGCGCATCGACATACCCATCATTTAAATAGCTGTTTTTTAAACCATAACCCGTTGGATGATTTGCTATTTGCGAAAACTTTTCTAAGCTACCGTCTTTTGCACCATAGTTATTGGCAGTTCTATCATTAGCAAAATATGGCGCTTGAAATAAAAAGATGAGTTCGGTGGCTTGTACCATTTCTGGCAAATCATCCACCTCACCACGAACCATAATGGCTCCTGTCATTAGGCTAGCCGCTTGGATTGCGCTTGAGCCATGATATTGAGGATGATAATAAAAAGGACCCGCAGGATGGTTGACGGGTAAGTTGTAAACATATTGACGTGAGTCACCACCCGCAATGACGCCACCATTATTAGGGTCAACTACATAATCTCCGTATTTAAGAGTCCTCTTGTCTTCATAGATACCCGGGAACACATGCAAACCATGGGTATGCAAATTTGTCGTATTGGGTTTCATGTAGTTAGTCGGATCTCTAAATGCAGCAAACGGTGGGTTGACGGGTAAGTGATTCACTAGCTTAATGCGTAACTGCTCCCCTCCCCGCACCACTAAAGTTGGACCCGCATAGCTTGGTGGATTGCCATCATAGCCATAGGATCGCAAGGAAACAGCGTATCGATTACTTTTATCCGCTCCAGATAAGGTGGTGTCAAGATAAGCCGCCGTTAAAACCACATCAAGCAAACCATTTTTTGCTTCAAGCATCGTTGGCTGAACAAAGGTTTGCTGAGCATAAACTCCACCCTCATCACCTTCGTCCCCACCACATCCAGGCAAGGCCATGGGAACCGCAATACCTGAAACAACACTTATGCCTAGACGTAAGAAATTACGACGATTATTTTCTAGGTTTGCTCTAGAGCCCATCAACGTTTAAGCAATCTTCAAGAAGGCATAGGGGCGCATTTGTTTTTCAGCAGCATTACCAATTTGCTTATTGGCATTACCACCCCAACCCAGTAAATGATTTTTGCCAATTGCCAAAGAATGCATTTCTCCAGCGGCAATCGCTCGCACTCCCGAAAGATTTGGAATCAGTGCTGGGGCACTACGCGATTGAAGATCCCCCAATCCGAGCTGCCCACATCCATTCCAACCCCAGGCATAAACCTTTCCTGATGAAGTTAATGCAAGCGAGTAATGCATACCAGCAGCTACTGCTAATACAGCCTCTGGAAGCGCAATAGGAATCGGCTTAGAAAAATAAGCATGCCTATTATTGCCTAACTGACCGAAATGATTACTACCCCAGCCATACAAGCCTCCATCAGCAGTTATAACTAAAACATGAGTAGAACCAACAGCAATAGTTTTTACGCGAGCTGATAAAGAAACTGGCTCTGGACGCTCAACAGTGTTCAGATGACCCAAGCCCAATTGACCTGCGCTACTACTTCCCCAGACATAGATTCTGTCGTCACGAGTTAAGGCCAGCATAAAATTATCACCAAGGGCAATATCCCGTATAGGTGCAAGCCCATCAACTAACGCAGGAAAAGCATTGGTTTGAGAGGTTAAGCGCCCTAATGCGCCATCAATATTTAAACCCCAGGTATAGACGCTACCCGACTGATCAATGGCAGCAAATAGAAATTGTCCTGCCGATACTTTCACAGCGTTTGGAATGCCGCCAATTAAACTTGGCGCTTCTGAAAACAGCTCTTTCCCGCCGGTGCCAGTTTGACAGAAGCCCCAGATAAAAGGGGCTTGATTTGAAACTCCAAGACTAAGGCCATAGCCCGCAGAAATATCAGAATAAAGAGATGGGTTAGTGATGTATACAGGCTCAGCGGAAGCGCCTCCGCTTTTACAGATGTCCACATATAAGGGGGTAATGCGGCCAGAGCCAGCACCACCCCACCCCAAGACCTCACCAGATTTTAATAGTGCTAAGGTTTGATCCTTGCCGGCAGTAATTGCAGTAATTTCATAAAAATCATTTTGAGTTACTCCCATGTCATGATCAACAAAATATCAAGGGTAAGGCGCATTTATATATCCTGGTACACCATTTTTCATGCCTGTATTATTTCCTGATGGGCCAAGGGCGATGTCGTAGTTCACTTTACCCCTAAAGCAACCAACTGAATATGGATATTCACGATTAAGGTGATAGTGGTAAATGCTTTGCAATGACCCATTCCACATGACTAAGGCGGTGTGACCATGACATTGATCTAGCTGAGCGTTAGTAATCATCTGCCCATCCTCGCCACGCGGACCATAAATACCGAAACCATCTAATGCATAACCAAAGATGGGAGATGGACCGCTTGTCCCCTGATTGGGAAAACATTTCCACGAATAACCATGGTGATGATATTGACCATAATAAGGATGACCCCAGCATTGGTCTACCGGTAACGCATTGACTGGATTGTAATAATTAAAGTTAGCGTCATTAGCCACCTCTATGTGCCACACCGCACCAGTTAATGTAATACCGATGATTCCAGAATTAATTGGATAGAACCCGGTTGGAACAGGGTTTAATGGGACCGTACTAGTCAGGTTGTAAGTGGAAACTCCAATAGCAGCAGCGCTTGAGTAGGCTATTCCTGTAGTTGGGTCTGTACCACCCGGTAAAGCTGCATAGTAGGGGTAAGCGGCCGTTCCAGACTGCACTGGGAATGTCCCCATTAAAGTAGTTGGCAAGCCATTACCCTTGAAGGTTCGAGTTCCTGCGATAGGATCAGACGTCACCGCAAAAATGCTACCAGCAGGATCATAAGTCGTCGCAGGATTTGAGCCGCTGACGTATGGCATGAGTGAATTTGTGATGATGTTTGTGCTTGTGTTTGTCCAGGGCGTTGCAACCACACTAAGTGCGGGAGGTAGCTGAAGCAATGCGGCGGCATAAGGATCTATGCACTGCTGATTTTGAGCACAGGTAACAGTACTTTGTCCATTGGCAGAAGAAACCAAAGTCGTTGGCGTACCTGGGTCTGTTGGAGTTGCAGCTGAAGTTGTTGAGGAGTCTGAACCACCACCGCAAGCAAACAACCCTGCTGCCACTAAACCAATCAGTGCAATTACTGCCACACCCTTTTTGCTAATACTTAACCCCATAACAACCCCCATATCTGAATGCATCTTTCCCATTACCAAAAATCCCTTGTAAATAAAAACGGTAAAGTTGAGTGAACCTGCGTTTTAATGCTATCGGCAAGAAATCAATAATGGAAATCATGAATCGGGGTAATTTACATAACTTTTGATGATTAAAGGGGAATTAAGTGATCACTTTTAGACCCGCCAATGCATCGCTAGAAACGATATGCTGCTTGTATTTGAGGGGGTATTGCGACTATATTTACCCTGCGATCACCTTTTCAAAGCCACCAATTAGCAAGTAATGACTAAAACCCCTGAAATTTCCTTTGCACAGACCAAGCAGGAACGGTCCAAAAAAACCCTGGAAGACCTTATACAGACGGCCCATGACCTAGTGGAGGGTGGCGATCCAGAGTTATTTACCAGCAGAACGCTCTCAAAAAAGGCCGGTTACTCACTGGGAACCCTCAATAAACGCCTTACTTCGGTGGATAAGATTTTTTTGTGGGCCATCAAAAAGGGTCAGCAGAAACATTTAGCCGAAATGTCTAAAATTATTGAAAATTTTGACTCGACTCAACCCCTACACACCCTTTTAGAGACGCTGGTTGATGCTGCATTTTCAAAAATTAAAAAGGTTGGCCCCAAAGTCATGCGCTTTTATGATGATCGAATAAAAAAATTTAGCAGTAATAATGATCAGCACCACTTTCCCGATGTACTAGTTGAACCCTTCCTTAAGGCTATTAAGAGGGATCAAACACAGACATTTCGCAATACGACAGAGGATGAACTCAAGTTAATTCTCCGAACTACGGCTATTTTTATCGAGCGACCATTTATTGAGTCAGAGCATTTTGCAGGAAGTAATGAGCATCATAAGATGGCAGTAGATAATTTAATGAGGCTTTTGAGCAAAAAAGATTCAATCGGTGCTTGATAATCAAAGTTTTGATTATCAAGCACCGATTTGCAGCCACTCGTGAAGAGTTGGGTACCAGATGGGCAAATAGAATCCCAGGACAAAGAATCGCAAAAACTCCGTGTAATAACCCATTTCTAAAATTGGTAGAATTTCACAGAATAATTAATAGATACAAAGAGATGGATTACAAAAAACCATGAGAAATTTGAAAATATACGGTCCGTTTTTTGTCGCCCTGATTGCCGCCTGTTATTTATACCTCATCGCACCCAGTATTGAACTGATCGATTATCGAATCGGTATTGCCGCTATCTTATTTGTCATTATTCTCTTTGGAATCTTCCGGGTTGCCTACTTCGCAGATCACTTGGCGGAGATGCTGGGGGAGCCATACGGAACTTTATTACTCACCATTTCAGCAACATTGATTGAGGTTGCGGTAATGATTACCGCACTGACTCATGGAGATGGAAACCCAACCTTTGTTCGGGATACCATTACAGCCACGCTATTCATTGTCTTGGGTGGAATGATGGGGCTCTCCATGATTATTGGAAGCACGTTTTATTTGGATCAGAATATCAACACCAACGGTGCAAATATGTATCTTGGTCTCCTCATACCGCTAGCCCTATTAACTTTAGTGCTGCCAAACTTTACGACAAGTACTATTGGACCCACCCTTGCCTTATCCCAAGAAGTTTTTATCGGGATCATTGCCCTAGCGCTTTATGCGGTATTTATATTTGCTCAAACAAAAAGATATCGAAATTATTTTGATGATCCATTTCCATTTGGATCGTCAAGTGCGAAATTAGTAACAAACCTTGAAGCCCCCGAAAAAGTTGAAGAGACAAGTCCCATCGAATGGAAAAAAGTCTTTTTGCCAACATTTTGGTTAGCCGCTTATTTGATTGTGATTATTTTGGTTATTGAAAAATTAGCCATCTTGATCGGTCTTGGCTATGCTCAAATGGGCTTTCCGAAAACATTGAATGGAACTACTGTCGCTATTCTTGTTCTCGCGCCAGAATGGCTTGCTTGTATTTATGCTGCTAAAGCTAACCACCTGCAAAGATCTTTAAATATCGCATTGGGAAGTGGCCTGGCCACCCTTTCACTTAGCGTTCCAGTTATGCTTTTCTGGGTTGCCTATCACCACTATCACATTGTATTAGGGCTTGAGTCCCGGGAAATCGTTATGCTTTTGACTTCTTTATGGGTTGCTCACGTTTCCCTATCAACAGGAAAGTCAAACATCATGCAAGGCGCAATTCTGTTTATTTTATTTATCTCATCTATCTTTTTGATATTCAATCCATAAGATCCTTATCCAATTACTCAAATCCCTTTAAAACTTCACCATTAGCTTGAGATTTGAAATAGCCATAAACAGACATCACCTCATCAGCGTAGAAATTAGCATGATGCTGAGCCCTCTTATTGGACGTAACTGTTTTACCACCTAGGTTATAAGCTACGACAGCTAGATAGTCATCGTTAAACTGATTAAGCTGGACTTTTAAGTACATTGCCCCTGCTTCTAGATTGTTCTCTGGGGACTGAAGCTGTTCCTTGCTAAATCCGAGCTTGCGGGCAGTTACGGGCAGAATTTGCACTAAGCCCGTTGGGCCAGATCGTGAATGAGCCTTGGCATTAAAGTGAGATTCAATGGCTACTAAAGATTTGAGTAATAAAGGATCGATACCCACTTTATTGGCAGCACTATTAATACTGTCATCCCAACGTTCTGCATTTCGCTGAATCTCAGCACAATGTCTATCGGGGTTGAGTTTACGTAAACACAACTCTACATAAGGAGTCTTCGCCATAGCCACATTAATGCAAGCAAAAAACAACAGGTAAAAAGAAAAAAGAAATTTTGGCAAAAGAGTCATAGGCATAAAGGTTGAGTTCTAGAATAACGCATGACGATATAAGAAAAAATACAAATGAATATTAATGACGATTTCAGAATTAAGGCAGTAGTACATACGAGCGATCTAGCTTGGGAAAACTCTCCTATAACTGGCATAGATAGGAAACCGCTGGATCGAATTGGCGGAGAAATTGCCAGGGCAACTACGCTAGTGAAATACGCTCCCAATTCCACCTTTTCCCCACATATTCATGCTGGTGGAGAGGAAATACTAGTTCTAGATGGAGTATTTTCAGATGAGGGTGGTAATTACCCTAGCGGCACTTATATCCGCAATCCACCTAATAGCGGCCACACGCCCTTTTCCACCTATGGGTGCACTTTATTCGTCAAATTGAAGCAATTTCACCCTGAAGACCACGCTACCTTAAGGATCAATACCACTACAGCGTCTTGGTATCCAGGATTGGTGCCGGGACTATCGGTTATGCCTCTACATGAATTCGATGGAGTGGGAACCGCTCTTGTGCGCTGGGCACCTAATACCGTCTTTAACCCCCATATTCACCCAGGAGGTGAAGAGATTTTTGTCCTAGAGGGCGTTTTCCATGATGAACATGGGTCTTACCCGGCTGGCACTTGGATTAGAAGTCCAAGATTTAGCAAACATGCTCCTTTTACCCAATCTGAGGGTGCTCTGATTTACGTCAAAACAGGGCATTTAGATAACCCATTGGATTAATGCACTCTAAAAAACATATAGCCATCAAGCCCAAAGGGTAATTTCAGGCCAGCCTTAAAGGATTGATTCACTCAACTCCCTTTGACTGATAAATGATCGCTCTTCACCAGTAATTGGGTCTTTAAAACCAATCTTTTTGGCCAGCAGTTGTAAAGGCTTTGTAAAGTCCAAGTCATACTCCTGATAAGGAGTGAGAACTGGGTAAATCTGATCAAACTTCATCGGTATACCCAAGGCATTAAGGTGGCAGCGCAGTTGATGCTTCTTGCCGCTTCCTGGAGTTAAGCGATATTTAGCCCAGGGCCTTATCACTTTTATCAACTCTATATAAGTATCTGCATTTGGTTCGCCATTGACTTCTCGCATCTGTAAAAAATGTTCGGATTCTTCAATGCGGCTTCGATATGTGATTGGTAATTTTGCCCTGAGCTCTTCTGAATAAGGGGCAATAGCTTCATATACTTTTGTCACCACCCGATCTCTAAAGAGATTTTGATAGGCAGCCCTTTCATTTGGCTGAACTGAAAATACTACTAACCCTGCAGTATCGCGATCAATCCGATGTATGGGGCTTAATGTCTGAATACCCGTTCTTTTCTTCAAACGATTTAGCAAGGTTTGATGCAAATACAAACCACTAGGTGTTACTGGTAAAAAATGGGGTTTATCAGCTACCAGAATGTGCTTATCCTGGTACAGAATATGCTCCTCAAATGGGATCTCCGGCTCACGCGCTAAGCGCCTAAAATAAATCAGATGAGTATTAGGTAAATAGGCATCTCCGGGAGCTACAGCTCGACCATCGACAGTCATGACC
>Ga0214182_1000718_pt1 | contig 11548 bp, 11 predicted proteins | sample TroBogEpilimnion_8_FD_153020 | JGI IMG/M metagenome (GOLD analysis project Ga0214182, IMG submission 153020) | Freshwater microbial communities from Trout Bog Lake, WI - 14NOV2007 epilimnion | ecosystem: Environmental > Aquatic > Freshwater > Lake > Epilimnion/Euphotic zone | place: Trout Bog... | reverse complement strand
GCACGGTGACATGCTGCGGCTCCCCCTGTTCCGCACGTTTCACGACTTCGCTAAACCGAGCCTTGGCGTCTTCCAGTTTCCAGACTTTCGCGGGGGCCATCCTCGTCGATCCTTCGCTGACCAGTCTGACCAGAAGGTCGGCGTTGAGCCTCCGAAATGCAACCCCATTGACCCCGCCCCCGCCCTGTTTCAGCTTGCCCCGGAACCCAAGGGGGAGACCAACCAGTGTCCAGCGACTACACCGTCGGCGATCTTGTCGCCGAATTCCTGTCCGCGTGCGGCGTGACCACCGCGTTCGGCATCGCATCCATCCACAACATCCCGATGCTCGACGCGATCGGCCGGCGCAACACCATCCGTTTCATGATGGCGCGCGGCGAACTCGGCGGCCTGCACATGGCCGACGGATACGCTCGGGTGAACGGCGGCCTGGGCGTGTTCTTCTCGTCCACCGGCCCCGGCGCGGCGAACACCGTCGGCGGCTTGATCGAGGCGCATTTCGCCCATTCCCCCGTCCTGCACATCACCGGCCACACCGCGACCCGTTTCGCCGACCGCGAGCTCGGCACCGTCCACGATCCCTACGATCAGCTCGGCATGATGAAATCGGTGGGGAAATCGGCCTACCGCATCCGCTCCGCCCAGCAGGCCATGGGCGTGCTGACGCGCGCGGCGGTCGACGCACTCAGCGCCCCGATGGGGCCGGTCAGCATCGAAATCCCCATCGATCTGCAACGCGCCAAAATCGCCCGCCCCGGCGAGCTGGACAATTTCGTCCTGCCCTTGCCGCCGCCGCGCCTGCCCACCGACACCGAACTGGACGACCTCGCCGCCCGAGTCCTGGCCGCGAAACGCCCGTTGCTGTGGCTCGGCCATGGCGCCATCAAGGCCGGATCGGCGGCGAAGCGGTTGCTGGACCTCGGGTTCGGCATGGTCACCAGTTGGAACGGTCGCGCGACGGTGCCGGAGGATCATCCGCAAAACCTCGGCGGCCTGACCGGCAACGGATTGCCGATCGTGGCCGATTTCTACAAGACGCTGGATCTGTGTCTGGTTGTCGGCTGCCGGATGCGCGGGCATGAGACAGGGGATTTCGGCATTCCCATTCCGTCCCCGATGATCCAGATCGACACCGATCCGATGGCGAACGGCCGCACCTATCCGAACAGTTTCTTCGTCTGCGGCGATGCCAAAGCGACGCTGGAGGGGCTGCTCGCCCGCATCGAAGGCAAAATGAAGATCGACGCCGGCTACCCCGCCGAGTTCGCCGCGCTGAAAACCGCCGCGCAAAAAGACTTCATGGGAACGCTGGGGGTTTACGGCACATTTTCCAAGCAGCTGCGCGACGTCATGCCGAAGGATGCCGTCTGGGCGCGCGACATTACCCAGAACAACACCACCTGGGGCAACCGCGTGTTCGCGCTGTCGTCTCCGAACCAGAACGTCTACCCGACCGGCGCAGGCATCGGCCAAGGCCTGTGCCTCGTCATCGGTGCCGCCGCCGCCGCCATGCAGACCAACCAGAAAACCGTGATGATGAGCGGCGATGGCGGCTTTTATCTGAACATCGGCGAACTCTGGACGGCCGTGCAGGAAGACCTCGACATGGTCGTTCTGGTCATGAACGATGCCGGCTACGGCGTGATCAAACGCATCCAGGACCACACCGCGCAGGGCCGTCGTTACTACGCCGATCTGCAAGGCCCGGCGCTGGAGAAAGTGGCGGCCCTGTCCGACATCCCCTACTTCAAGGTCGAACGCGCCGAGGATTTCGGCGCCGCCATGGCCAAAGCCATCGCGATCAAAGGCCTGACGATGGTGGAGGTCGATATGACGGCGGTCGGCGAATTCCCGCCCTACTACCCCTTCAACATCCGTCCGGGCGGTTAAGCCATGCTGCATGCGGCGCTGGGACTTGTCGTGCTGCTCGCTTTCGCCTGGGCGTGCAGCGAGGACCGGCGCCGCATCCCCTGGCGCACCGTCATCGTCGGCGTCGCCCTGCAACTGGCTTTCGCCGTGCTGCTGATCGGCGTCCCCGTCGCGAACAAGGCCCTGTTCCTGCTGAACGACGCGGCCGACGCGCTGCACCGGGCGACCATGACCGGCACGGGTTTCGTGTTCGGCTACCTCGCGGGCGGCGCCTTGCCCTTCGCGGAAACCCACCCCGGCGCCAGTTTCATCCTCGCGTTCCAGGCCCTGCCGCTGGTGCTGACAATCAGCGCGCTGGCGTCGTTGCTGTTCCATTGGGGAATCCTGCAACGAATCACCGGCGCCTTCGCCTGGCTCCTGAAACGATCCATGGGCGTCGGCGGTCCCCTCGCGCTCGGCGCCGCCGTTCATATCTTCGTCGGTATGGTGGAGGCCCCGTTGCTCGTGCGCCCCTACCTCGCCCGCATGCAGCGCGGCGAGTTATTCGCGCTGATGACCTGCGGCATGGCCGGCGTCGCCGGCACCGTCATGGTCATCTACGGATCGTTTTTATCCACTGTCGTCCCAAACGCCTTGGGCAATATCCTGATCGCCTCCGTCATCAGTACGCCCGCCGGCTTGGCGGTCGCCGCCCTGATGGTGCCGTTCGGCCCGCCCGAGGACTCCGAAGGCCGCCTGGAAATCCACGACAAACCCGTGAGCGCCATGGATGCGCTGGTCAAAGGCACCATGGACGGCGTGCCGATCCTGGCCGCGATTATCGCCACACTGCTGGTCACGGTATCCATGGTCGCATTGCTGAACATGGCGCTGGCGTTGTTGCCGATGTGGGACGCCGCCCCCGTCACCCTGCAACGCATTTTCGCGCTGCCGTTCCAACCCATCATGTGGCTGATCGGCGTCCCCTGGGCGGAGACCGGCGCGGCGGCATCGTTGATGGCCACGAAAACCGTGCTGAACGAGTTCGTGGCCTATCTGAACTTCTCCCAATTGCCGTCCGACGCGTTCTCCCCCCGCGCCCGCATGATCCTGACATACGCGCTCTGCGGCTTCGCGAATTTCGGCAGCCTGGGCATCATGATCGGCGGCCTCGGCGCCATGATCCCCGCTCGGCGGCATGAGATCGTGACCCTGGGCATGCGATCGATCCTGTCGGGCACCATCGCGACCTGCATGAGCGGTGCGGTCGCCGGGGCGATGGTGTCATTCTAAATCTGAAAAGGAACCGAACCATGAAAACCGGTGTCATCTACCCGCAAATCGAACTCGGCGGCGACGTAGGCGCGGTCAAGGCCTTCGCCCAGGCGGCCGAGGACCTCGGCTACGACCACATCGTCATCTACGACCACGTCATCGGCGCCGACCACGCCAACCGGGAACCGAAACTGAGCGGCCCGTACAAGGACACCGACCCCTTTCACGAACCGCTGGTCACCTACGCCTACCTCGCCGGCGTCACCAAGACGATCGAACTGGCGACCGGCGTGATCATCCTGCCGCAGCGCCAGACCGCTTTGTTCGCCAAGCAGGCCGCGGACGTCGATCTGTTCTCCGGCGGCCGTCTGCGCCTCGGTGTCGGGGTCGGTTGGAACTGGGTGGAATACGACGCCCTGGAAATGCCCAACCATTTCCGCCGCCGCGGCAAACGGCAGGAACTGCAGGTCGAACTTCTCCGCAAGCTCTGGACGCAGCCGCTGGTCGATCACACCGACGCCGATCACCGCATCGACCGCGCCGCCATCCTGCCGCGCCCGAAACGCAGCATCCCCATCTGGTTCGGCGGTTTCAGCGACGCCGCTTATGAGCGTGCCGCGAAGATCGGGGACGGCTTCATGTTCGCCGGCCGCACCCAGACCGAGGCCGTCAACATCAAGAAGAAAATCACCGCCCGCCTGGGCGAACTCGGCCGCGACGCCAATGCCTTCGGGTTCGAGGCCATTCAGCAATACAACCGCGGCGACAACCAATGGCCCGGCGACATCGCCGGCTGGAAGGAAGCCGGCGGCAGCCACATTTCCGTCGTCACCATGAATGCGAATCTGACCACGGTGGACGCGCACATCGACGCGATCCGGCGCTGGCGGGACGTTTACAAGACGGTTGGGTAGACCGAAGCGGCCCCGTCCTGCCGGACAATTTCGACAGGACGGGGCGGCCGTTGCCTAGTGAATCTCCCCCGACCGCTTCAACGCATCCCGCAGCTTCGCGGGCGTGAAGCCGGGGTCGTTGCAGACATCCAGGATCACCTTCTCCCGGCGGGAGATCAGGTCGATCGCCGCCGGCAGCTTCCGCACCGCGTCCGCCGGCACCACGACCGCGCCATGGAAATCGGCATGGATCACGTCGTCATGCCCGACCTGCATGCCGAAAATGTTCACCGGCTTCCCGAAATCCACCATATGCACATGCGCATGGCTCGGCCCTACCCGCCCGCCGATCATCTGGAAGCCAGGCGCCCACATGTCCAAATCGCGGAAGGACCCGTTGGTCACGCAGCCGATGGAGCCCAGCGCCTTGTGGATGGTGGATTGCACTTCGCCCCAATAGGCGCCGTAACCCTCCCGCCCGTCGATGTCCTGCAACACCGCGATGGTCGGCAGATCGACGCGCGCCACGTAGTCGTACCAATCGGCGCGGTCGGTCACCTTGCCGCGCGGTGGCTCCTTCGAGCGGATCATGCCCACGCGCGCCAGCCCGACGATCGGCTTGGCCTTCGGGTCGATGCACACCATGGGCTCCACCGTGAATCCGATCGCCCGGCGCTCGGGGTTCGTGATCTCCAGCCCGTTGCAGATGGTGGGCGTGTCCCACTGGGCCAGCACATCGAGGTCCGCCTGGGTAAAGGGCCGGTCGGTCATGGAACGTCTCCTGGAGAATAAGCGGACGCCCTCGCCCGCCACGGTGGTTTCAGGCAAACTACCCGCATGAGCACGACAGCGAAAGGCGGCAAGGCCGTCTACGGCGCCCCCCTCGGCATTCTGATGCTGGAGGCGAAGTTCCCGCGCATCCCCGGCGACATGGGCAACGCCACGACATGGCCGTTCCCGGTGATGTATCGCGTGGTGAAGGGCGCAAGCCCGGAGAAGGTAGTGCTGAACGGCGCCAACGGCCTATTGCGTGACTTCCTGGACGCGGCGGCCGATCTGGTGGCGCAGGGGGCGGAGGCCATCACCACAAATTGCGGCTTCCTGGCGCTGTTCCAGAAGGAACTCGCGGCGCATGTACAAGTGCCGGTGGCGACGAGTTCGCTGATGCAGGTGCCCTGGGTGCAGGCGACTTTGCCCCCCGGCAAACGGGTCGGGATCGTCAGCGTGTCCGCCAAATCCCTGACCCCGGCGCATCTCGAGGCTGCGAATGTGCCCCTCGATACCCCTATCGTCGGCACGGAAGGCGGGCAGGAGTTCTTTCGAGTCCTGATCCTCGGCGAGAAGCAGGACATGGATATCGCCCTCGCCGCCCAGGATATCCTCGGTGCGGCCCGCCGGCTCATAGCGGAAAACCCCGATATCGGCGCCATCGTGCTGGAATGCACCAACATGCCGCCGTATGCGCATGCCATTCAGGAAGCCCTCGACATCCCCGTCTACGACATCTACTCCTTGATCGCTTGGCTCCACGCCGGCCTGCGCCCGCGCGATTTCGGACCCCCAGCGGATAGAGCAACATGCTTACCGCTTGCATCCCGCCAACGTATTTGACAGTTTGCTGTCTCTCGTTCAACCGAAGGTTGTATCCATGCCCCTGACTCGTAAACGCGTTCTCGTCACCGGCGGTGCCGGATTCCTCGGCTCCCATTTGTGCGAGCGGCTGGTGCGGGAAGGCGCCGATGTCCTGTGCGTGGACAACTATTTCACCGGCCGCAAGGATAACATCGCACACCTGTTGCCGCTGCCGAACTTCGAGGCGATGCGCCACGATGTCACGTTCCCGCTGTATGTGGAGGTGGACGAAATCTACAACCTCGCCTGCCCGGCATCGCCGGTGCACTACCAGTTCGACCCAATGCAGACGACCAAGACCAGCGTCATCGGCGCCATCAACATGCTGGGCATGGCCAAGCGCGTCGGTGCCAAAATCCTCCAGGCCTCCACCAGCGAGGTCTATGGCGACCCGACCGTGCACCCGCAGACGGAAGACTACCGCGGCAACGTGAACACCCTCGGTCCCCGCGCCTGCTACGATGAGGGCAAGCGCTGCGCCGAGACGTTGTTTTTCGACTACTACCGTCAGCACAACGTGCAGATCAAAGTCGCGCGCATTTTCAACACCTACGGACCGCGCATGCATCCGAACGACGGCCGCGTGGTGTCCAACTTCATCGTCCAGTCGCTGCGCGGCGAAGACATTACTCTCTACGGCGACGGCATGCAGACGCGCGCCTTCTGCTATGTGGACGATCTGATCGACGGCCTGATGCGGCTGATGGCGACCGGGCCGGAGACCACCGGCCCGATCAATATCGGCAACCCGCACGAAATCCCGGTGCGCGAACTGGCCGAACGGGTGATCCGCCTGACCGGCTCTTCATCGAAGATCGTGCATCGTCCGTTGCCCCAGGATGATCCGTTGCAGCGCTGCCCGGATATCGCGCTGGCCCGTTCGGTCCTCGGTTGGGCGCCGAAAGTGGCGCTGGACGACGGGCTGACCAAGGCCGCTGCGTATTTCCGACAGATGCTCGCGGACTCCGAAGCCCGCGACCACGCCGCGGCCTGAGCGGGCGCGATCGCATATTCGGGCACCGCTCACGCGGTCGCCCGAAAATGTTGTTCGCCATCGCGGTCAATCGTCGTTGTCGTCGCCCTTGGATACGATCGCGCCCGAGCGGGGATCGACGCTGAGTTTCACTTTATGTTTGTCGGATGTTAGGGCTTTGACCTTGTAGCGGCCATCGTCCGCTTTTATTTTGAGCACGCTATAGCCTGCGGAACTCAGTTGGGTTCTCACCTGTTGGCTGGACAGATACCCGGGTCCACTGAATTCGTCGCTGTCAGCCAACGCGAGGCCGGCGCCGCCGAACAACAAACCCACGGCGAGCAGGATTCGAACGATCATGGCATATGCTCCCTACAACGGTGTCGACCGCATGTCGGACCTTCCGCCACACTTCGCAAGATACGCCTAAAGAATAAACCGAATCATGGCGGATTTGTCATCTGGCGAGCGTGGGGACCGCGTTGCGCCGCGTACGAGCCTGGCATGAGTCAGCGGGTCGTTCGGTCGGTATAAAGCGCCATGGGATAAGGCACGCGGTTCCGTTCCAGTCGTCCCGAATCCCCTTATCCCATCGTCAGTTCGCCCGGGGCATGCGTCAGATGACATGCCGACGCATGCCCATCGCCGACTGGCCGCAACACCGGCTCTTCGGTCCGGCAGCGGTCGTGCACCAGCGGACAGCGCGTATGGAACCGGCACCCCGACGGCGGATTGATCGGGCTCGGCACGTCGCCGGTCAGGATCACCCGGTTGCGCGCGGCTGTCGGATCGGGCACCGGCACGGCCGATAGCAGCGCTTTCGTGTAGGGATGGTGCGGCTTGGAGAACAGCGTCCGCCGGTCCGTCAGCTCCACGATCTTGCCCAGGTACATAACAGCGACGCGGTGCGTCAGATGCTCGACGGTCGCCAGATCGTGGCTGATGAACAGCAGCGCCAAGCCCAACTCATCCTGGAGATCGACGAGCAGATTGATGATCTGTGCCTTCACCGACACGTCCAGCGCCGACACCGCTTCGTCGCAAATGACCAGATCGGCCCCCGGCGCCAAAGCGCGGGCGATGCCGATGCGCTGGCGCTGACCGCCGGAGAATTCGTGCGGGAAGCGGTCGATGGCATCGCGCGGCAGACGGACCTTATCCATCAATGCCTCGATATCCGAACGCCCGTGCTTCATGCCGAAATTGATCAACGGTTCGGCGAGGATATCGCGGATTTTCATCCGTGGATTCAGGCTGCTGAACGGGTCCTGGAACACCACCTGCATGCGCTGGCGGATCGGGCGCAGCTTGCTGGCTGGCATGTTGTCGATGCGCTGGCCGTCCAGATACACTTCGCCGTCCGTTACGGGATAAAGCCGCAGCAGCGACTTGCCGACGGTGGACTTGCCGCAGCCGGATTCGCCGACCAGCGACAATGTTTCGCCGCGTTGGATATCGAAGCTCACGCCATCGACGGCGTACACTTTCGCGGTGGTCCGTCCCAGCAGACCGCCGGTAATCGGGAAGTGCTTCTTGAGGCCTTTGACCTCAAGCAGAGGGCGGGTCGTGCTCATGCGGCCATCCGGCGTTCGGCGAAGTGGCAGGCGACCGAATGCTCCGGCGCCTTCAGTTCGATCGCGGGGGCGACCGAACGGCAGAGATCGGTGGCGGAGGCGCAGCGTCCGGCGAAGGCGCATCCCACGATCGGCTTGCGGAGACTGGGCACCAGGCCGGGAATTTCCGCCAGCCGGCCGCGCGGGCCGTCCTGCAGCGAGGACCCCAGCAGCGGCACCGCGCCGATCAGCCCGCGCGTGTAGGGGTGTAGCGGGCGGGCGAAGATTTCCTTGACCGGGGCTTCCTCCACCTTGCGGCCCGCGTACATCACCACCACCCGTTCGGCCATCTCCGCGACCACGCCCAGATCGTGGGTGATCAACATGATCGCCGATCCCAGCCGCGTCTTCAGATCGCGCATCAGGTCGAGAATCTGCGCCTGAATGGTGACGTCCAGCGCCGTCGTGGGTTCGTCCGCGATCAGCAGTTTCGGATTGCAGGCCAGGGCCATCGCGATCATCACGCGCTGGCGCATGCCGCCCGAAAGCTGGTGCGGATATTCGCGCACCCGCCGAGCGGGGGCGGGGATGCCGACGAGGGTCAGCATCTCCACCGCTTTGGCTTCGGCGTCTTTCGCGTTCACGCCCTGATGCAGGCGCACCGTCTCCCCGATTTGCTGTCCCACGGTCAGCACCGGGTTCAGGGAGGTCATCGGCTCCTGGAAGATCATCGATATCGCGTTGCCGCGGATTTTCCGCATATCCGGTTCCGACAGATCGAGCAGGTTCTGCCCCATGAACCGGATCTGTCCGGCGATCTTGCCGGGCGGTTCGGCGATCAGGCGCAGCACCGACATCGACGTGACGGACTTGCCGCACCCGGACTCGCCCACGATCGCCAGGGTTTCCCCGGCATCGATATGGAAAGACAATCCGTTGACCGCACGGACCACGCCGTCGGGCGTGCCGAAATGGGTCTGTAAATTCTCGACTTCGAGCAATGCCATGGGATTACAACCGTTTCGCCAGCCGCGGATCGAGCGCGTCGCGCAAGCCGTCGCCCAGCAGATTCACCGCCAAAACGGTGATGGAGAGGAAAATGGCCGGGAAGAACACGATGTAGGGCTTCACCTGCCACAGTGCACGCCCCTCCGCCATGATGTTCCCCCAACTCGGGATGATCGGCGGCGTGCCGGCGCCGATGAAGGACAGGGTGGCTTCGGTGATCATGGCCGAGGCGCAAATGAACGTCGCCTGCACCATCAGCGGTGCCAGGATGTTCGGCACGATGTGCTTCCAGATGATGACGGGCACGCGGGTACCCGATGCGATCGCGGCTTCGACATAGGGTTGCTCGCGCAAAGACAGCACCACGCCGCGCACCAGACGGCAGACGCGGGGCGTTTCGGTGATGCTGATCGCGATGATCACGTTCTGTACCGAGGCTCGGGTCAACGCCATCAGCGCGATCGCCAGCAGAATCTGCGGGATCGACATCAGCCCGTCCATCGCCCGCATCACCACGGCGTCCAGCCGCCGGGTGAAACCGGAAATCAGCCCGATGGTGGAACCGATAATCCCCGCACAACAGGCGACCGAGAACCCGACCGTCAGCGACACCCGCGCGCCGTACAGCACGCGGGAGTAGACGTCGCGCCCCAGCATGTCGGTGCCGAACCAATACAGCGCCGACGGCTCCCGCGTCCGTTTGGCCGGTGCCAGCGCGGTCGGGTCCTTGGTGAACAGATACGGCGCGAAAATCGCGATCAGCACCATGATCGCCACCAGCACCCCGCCGATCACGATGGTCGGGTGACGGTGGATGAAGCCCATGACCCGCCCACGCTCTTTCGGCGTCGGCAGGATTTCCGGCAGTTCGGGCGCGGCCGTGTAGCCGGCCGGCATCAGGGTGGCGCTCAATAGCGGATCCTCGGATCGAACACGGTGTAGAGCAGGTCCACACACAGGTTAACGATGACGTAGACGAAGCTGAACATCAGCACGACGCCCTGGATCACCGGGTAGTCGCGGCGGAGAATGGCATCCACCGTCAGCCGGCCGAGGCCGGGGATGGCGAACACGCTTTCCGTCACCACGGCGCCGCCGATCAGGGCGGCGAAGCCGATGCCCACGATGGTGACAATCGGCACGGCGGCGTTCTTCAGCGCGTGGATAAAGAGCACACCGCGCTGGCCGACACCCTTGGCCTTGGCGGTGCGGACGTAATCCTGCGACAGCACGTCCAGCATCGTCGCTCGGGTAATGCGCGCGATCAGCGCCATGTAGACCAGCCCCAAGGCGGTCGCCGGCAGGATCAGGTTGCGCAGGAACGGGAACAACCCCTGGCTGATGGAGGTAAATCCCTGCACCGGCAGCCAGTCCAGATACAGCGCGAACACGAACGCCAGCAAATACCCGACGACGAACACCGGAGTCGAAAAACCGAACACGGCCATCATCATCACCAGCCGGTCGATCCAGGTGCCATGCTTCCAGGCAGCGATCACGCCCATCGGAATCGCCAACGACAGCGACAGGATCAATGTCAGGCACATCAGCGACACTGTCGGCTCGATCCGCTGGGCGATCATGTGGGTGACCGGCAGGTTGGTGAAAATCGACACCCCCAGATCGCCGTTGATCACGTGCCAGAACCAGTCGCCGAACCGGACCAGGAATGGCCGATCCAACCCCAGCGAGGCGCGAATGCGATCCACATCGGCCGGCGTCGCCTGATCGCCGGCGATGATCGCCGCCGGATCGCCCGGCGCGAGATACAGAAGACTGAAGACGAACAGCGCCACCAGCAGGATCACCGGAATGGTGGCCACGACGCGGCGGACGATATAGGCGAACATACTTGGACTGCTCCGCTCAGGTCTTGGTCACGTCCCAGAACACCGGGAACGGCGCCTTGACGATGCCGGACAGGTTCTTACGCCATGCTTGATAGCCTTTGAAGAACCCGGTCGGCACATACACGACGTGGTCCATCGCGGCCTGGTTCAGTTCCTCGATGGCCTTCTTCTCCGCCGCGAGGTCGGGCGCGCCATACCAAGCCGCGATCTTCTCCTGCACGACGTCGGATTTCGGCCAGCCGAACCAGGCGGTGTCGCCGCTGGCGTCCAGTGCGATGTAAGGCGCCGGGTTCACGCAGTCGGCGCCGGCATGCCAGGTATGGAAGATGTTCCAGCCGCCCTCGGCCGGGGGTTCCTTCTTCGCTCGGCGTTGCCCGACCGTGCCCCAGTCCAGCGCCTGATACTGGACATTCACACCGATGCGCTTCAACAAATCGGCGGTCACGTCGCCCTGGGCCTTGGTGATGGCTACGTCGGTCGCGACCAGCAGCACGACCGGTTCACCCTTGTACCCCG
>Ga0214182_1000717_pt1 | contig 11568 bp, 6 predicted proteins | sample TroBogEpilimnion_8_FD_153020 | JGI IMG/M metagenome (GOLD analysis project Ga0214182, IMG submission 153020) | Freshwater microbial communities from Trout Bog Lake, WI - 14NOV2007 epilimnion | ecosystem: Environmental > Aquatic > Freshwater > Lake > Epilimnion/Euphotic zone | place: Trout Bog... | reverse complement strand
TGAGTTGTTCATCAAAGTTTAATTGCTCGGCATAGTTCGGGTGGTCTTCATTAATATAGCGTGATTTTAAGTATAGATAAGTGGGCTCATACTCATCCCCGTATTGATACAGGTCGAATAATTGTTCACGCAGGTTAATTTTGACCCGTTCTATTAAGCGGGGTAAGGGAGTGTTTTCAAAATCATCATAGCACATCAAGCTCAATTTGCCTGATTGACTGTGTATTTTGATTAGGTCAGTTTGTTCAATATCACCGTATAAGATCGTAGAGCAGCCGATATAAATACGCAATAGCGCGGGCAGTTGTTCTACTAAGGCACTGTGTAAAAGTAAAGCGCCTTCTGTATCTAAATAACCTAAGCCGTTTTCAGTAGCCTTTAAACAGGCGGCGCTGATTAATTCGGTATTGCTTATTTGATATAAAAGCGTGGTGGCAGAGACGACGGCGTTTTTATAATCGCTAAAGAAGGCTTTAATATCTTTTTGCAGGCTGGCTTCGAGTTGTTTGTAAGGTTTGCGTTTAGAAAAGGTTTGTAAGGCAAAGTAGATTTGTAAATCATCCAGATGATTTTGTCGGGCTTGTTCTAATAAAGTCTCATCAAACTGGCTCAACATAAACTGCAAGGCTTTATTGACGGTGCCAAAGCTTTGGGTGATCTCTATCAGATTTTCTATTTCAGACTTTTCTGGCAAGCGCCCGAGTGCTAAGCTGTGTTGCCAGAGCGGATCAATTAAGTGTTGATAGGCGAGGTATTTCTTTTCGTTTCGAGAGAGCTTGGGTTGTTTGGGGTTAGCAGAGTGATACGTTAAGCGTAAAACATTGCGTTGGCTACGTTGTCTTTTTAATAAATAGCGTTGTTCGGCATCGGTATCTTTAAAGATATAAAATATACCCGGAGCCACCGGAATGGCCTCGGTGTCGAGGGTGTCGCTTAAAAAGTCTTTGAGTTCGGTTTGGGTAAAATATTTTTGAAAGGTATTGCGTTGCGTGATAACCCCGTCCTGATAGGACTGGCCTTTAAAGGTATTCTGATTCATTAACATCGCGGACACGACTAAGACTTGGCGGGTTAAGGCGTAAGCACCTAACAGGGCTTCAAGTCGTTCTTGATAATTTTCGATGACATTAATCACAAAGCCGATGTTGACAATATCGGCTGCTTGTTTCGGTTGATCGGGTGCGTAGTGTGGGTCCCAACCAGATACGGTGATGTCATTAGCGGTTAAGTTTCTGATGTCGTCGCCTTTGCCACACCCATAATCAAACACGCTTAAACTGCCATCTAAATAGCCATGTCTAGCCAGGCATTGCATCGGTGCGGAGAGATTGCTTCGGGAGAGTGCGGTTAAGTGTCTGGAGATTTGACGGGTGTTAGTGTGGGGTTCGATGTGTTCAAGGTGGTCTTCATTGTCAGCCTCATCATTGCCAATGGGCACAAATTGATGATCAAGCAGTTGAAAGCCTTTCTCGGCGATTAGGTTTTCCCACGCTTGTTTAAAGCCGATATGAATGGGGTTCTCAAATAAACCGAGTTCTTCGGCGGTCTGGGTAAGGGCTTTAAAGGAGCCACTTCGAGGATCATCGGTGCGGATGAAGAGTTCTTTGCGGTGCAGAATAGGCGGGTTAATGGAGGTTTGATAACTGCGTTTTTCAACACGTGCTGCTTCTATATCTATTCGATAACTGGTTTCTAACGCGGGGAAAGGATCGGTAAAAAAGTCGGGATACCAGAGCAAAGATAGCAGAGGACTGTTTAAGTCATATTTGACGATGTTGTAATCCACACCGGCGCTTAATTGACTTAATGCCTCTGCTTAGGCAAGGCGGTGTTGGAGTGCTTCTGGCTGTTGACGATTAAGATCGATATGCCAGTAGAGATTATTAAGGATTTTTTTACCGAGCATGATTTACAGTTCCAAGACGAGTTGTCGTAAGCGTAGCACCTCATTATAGAGCGATTGTCCGGCTTGTTGTATAGCTTGTGCGGTGGTGTAGCGACCAAAACTAATACGAACTGCGCCATAGAGTCGATCACCTTCTATGCCCATGGCTCTAAGAACATGAGAGGCTTCAATCGTGCCAGTATTGCAAGCGGAACCGTTAGCGATAGCGAGTTGATCTTTTAAGTGAATCATTAGTGATTCTGAGCTCACATTATCAAAGCTGATATTAATAATAGAGGCTAATTTTTGCTGTTGATCACCATTAAAATGCACACCTTTAAGAGGATTGATTTGTTCCATTAGTAACTGGGCAAGGTGTGTTGCGTGTTGCTGATCTTTTTCTAAAGTATGGGCGGCTAATTTAAAGGCGGTGGCCATACCGACGATTTGATGGGTGGGTAAAGTGCCGGGGCGTAGTCCGTATTCTTGTCCACCGCCTTGCATTAAGGGCATTAATCTTTGTTGTTTTCTGTTGCGGATATAAAGGCATCCTATTCCTTTGGGCCCATAGCATTTATGTCCTGAAATAGATAATAAATCAATGGGGGTTTGGCTTAGGTCTATTGCAAGTTTTCCAACACTTTGGGCGGCATCAACATGAAAGTATATTTTGTTATATGGGTGTTCTTGGTGTTTATTTTGAATCGCTTGCGCAATCGCTTCGATGTTTTGGATAACCCCTGTTTCATTGTTGACATGCATTAATGAAATTAAGAAGGTTTCTTCGGTGATGGTTGCTATAAGATTGTCTAGGTCAATCAGGCCATTATTAGCAGGTCTTAAATAGGTGACGTTAAAGCCCAGAGTTTCTAAATATTTGCAGGTATCTATAACCACTTTGTGTTCTGTGGCGCTGGTAATAATGTGTTTGCGTGTATTTTTCTGGCTAAGCGCTAGGCCTTTTATCGCTAGGTTATTGGCTTCTGTTGCGCCTGATGTAAAAACAAGATCGTTAGCTTTGCAGTTAAAAAAGTTTGCGATATCTGCACGCGCTTTTTCAACTAGGTTATAAGCCCGTTCCCCAAATTTATGTTGTAAAGAGGCTGGGTTTGCAAATTCACCCTCTAAGGTTAAACACTCTGCCATTGCTAAAGCAACCTCTGGCGCCATTGGTGTAGTAGCAGCGTAATCAAGATAAATGGGCTGGTTCATAAGGTGTAAGATAATGCTTTATTGGGTTTAGTTAATAAGCCGGTACAAAAAAGGCCTCGTTTAATTAAGGCCTTTGGTTGGTTAGATTTTTCATGTTTTACTGGGCAATAAAACCTGTCATTTTAAATATGATCAGCTAACCATGTTTCTAAGTCTGTCATTGCGTTAAAGTCTAGCAAGGCATCGGCTAAATCTTCTAGCTTTTCTAATGGGTAGGTTGGAAACCTTTGTATGATAGTTTCAAGTTCAGGTTGTACGCCGAATTTTCGTCTTAACTGGCGACTTAGTAATTTAATACATTCGTTTTGTTCACCTTCTGCAGATACTTCTTGATAAAAGCGGGTATCTTGTAATTTAACTTCATATACAGATAGCATTTGTTTAATCTCCTCGCGGCTTAAGTGCGGTAACTTATAAACCATAATAGTTTCAATAAGATCCAATCCATCTACGTCAATTTTATCAAGTCGTTCTGCTAAAGATTTGGCTCGGCTTATTGTCTGTTGATTATCACTGGCAATCAAGCGAATAAATTCAAGTGACGGCGATAAGTCAGTTCGGTCTTGATAATCTTCTAAGTAAATACGATGGACCTGGGGTAAGTTTAAGAAAGGTAAAAACTCAATGCTGGCTTTCTTTTCAATAGATCGATTAGGATAAATCAACAAGATCAACCAGTTCTGCTGTGGGCGTGGCTAAAGAGACCGTGAAAGTATTTTCATTTTTGGCTTCCCCCTTTGTAAAAGGGGGATCGAGGGGGATTTTTATAAATCATAGATCACTAATATTTAATGATTATTGTTTAATAGACCTAATCTCCCCTAACCCCTCTTTGCTAAAGAGGGGAAATAATAAGAATACTTTCACAGTCTCTAAAGCCACTCCCACAGACTAAAAGCCCTAATTGTTAATGGTAACCTATATCATGCGATGCCTTATGCAACCATTAATAGCTTAATCTAGGCATCTCTCTCCATGAGCACTCCCCTACTACGCCTATATTTATAGGCTTGGCAAAGCGACGATTTGGGGGGGGCTAATAAAGTCTACTATTTAAGTAGTGCTAATGTGTTTTACATCTATGCTATCTAAGCTTAACGATATCCTACACAACAATAGTTTAAGATGCTGTTTTCGAATCCTTATTAAGGTCTAAGTAACCAACCGATTTTCTATTGCTTGAAGAATGTTATTATGCATTGCCATCGGTGCATCAATATCTTCTATTAATATATGGCCACCACCAGTGCCTTCTATCGATAGAGTTCCAATATCAAATATTCTCTCAGTGATATTTTGATTTAATTTCACATTTTCTATTTTTAATAGGGTCATTTCATTGATATTTCTTCTTATAAGGCCTTTTTTTAAAATAACTCGCTTATTAGTAACAGAAATTTCAGTACTAAAAATTTCAACAAAAACATTGAGCGCTACCAAAAAAGCGATACTTATAAAAACCCAACCAATACAAGACATCATAAAATCAAAATCAGGTATTTTTGTATTAGGAATATAGTGTTTAAATTTCAAGAAAAGCCCGCCAATAGTCGCTGTAATTAGACTAGACACGTAACTATATTTGGTTAATTTAGATTGATGCAGGATGACTTCACCATCCAGTAAGTTTTTATTAATATAACCCATTTGCTATTCCTAAATGTTATTCGCCTTCATGGCCGCTCTATGACCCAGAAAAACAATACCTATTGAATCTATTTTATAATTGATTCATTAATGAAAATTGCAGGTTTTATAGTGAGAAGATTCACAAATTTGTGACATTGCTTGCGCTTTAATCATTTGACGCAGTGTCATTGACTTGCTAAATACAGTCAGATTTTTTTTAGCAGCCTCATTACCTTTTTCTGCAGCCAGATATGTCCACATATAGGCCAGAATATAATTTTTAGTGACGCCTAATCCATTAGCATAGAGATAGCCTAGGGAATTTTGTCCATCGTTACGGCCTTGCACTGCTGCTTGATTGAACCATATCAATGCTTTTGTATAACTTTTTGGTACTCCTTGGCCATGGAGATACATAGTTCCAACACGAAATTGTCCATAAGAATTACCAAATACTCCTGAAACTAAGAACCATTTAAAAGCCTCTTTGTAATTTTTAGGAGTGCCTAACCCCTTGAAATAGACAGTAGCAACATTATTTGCAGCAATTGGGTAAGCCTGATGTGCTGCTAATTTGTAGCATTTAATAGCTTCTTTGTAGTCTTGTGGAACACCAAGCCCATTAGCATACATGATACCTAAATTGTTTTGTGCATAAGCATTTTTCTGGTCTACTGATAATCTAAGCCATTTAAGTGCCTCATTGTAATCTTGAGCTACGCCAGTTCCCTGTTCATACATCACACCAATATTATTTTGTGCTGCTGGATTACCTTGTGCTGCTGATAAGCTATACCATTTTAGTGCCTCGTCGAAGTCTTGATGGACATCTTTACCCTCATAATATGAGTAACCGAGAGCAAATTGTGCAGCGTTATTACCCTGCTTAGCTTCTTGCAATATAGATTCTACATCTGCAAATGTACTGCTAGAAAAAAGTAAAAATATCGTTAAAGCTAACCTATTTAATAAATTCATATATTAACTTTTATTATATGTAGGGCTTATGGTAGTAATAGAGCTACCCTCCCTAGAACTTGTAACATCAATACGTAAAGACATTTGTTCTTTTAATTCTGTAACATGAGAAATAATGCCAATCATGCGACCACTGGCTTGAAGATCTATTAGAGTTTTTATAGCTAAATCTAAAGATTCAGGATCTAAACTGCCAAAACCTTCATCTATAAATAAAGTATCTAACTTGATGCCACCTGCATAAGATTGAACAACATCTGATAAACCTAAAGCTAATGAAAGTGCGGCCATAAAAGATTCTCCACCTGAAAGAGTTGCAACAGGGCGTGACTTATCTGTGTAGCTATCTTCTACTTCTAAATCTAGTCCTGCTGCGACTCTACCGTCTGTTGCATCAAGCTTACGGCTCAAACGATAACGTCCTTTGCTCATTACATTGAGTCGTTGAGACGCTTGAAGCAACACATCATCTAGTAACACACTTAAGACAAAACGTTGCAGACTGATGCGTCTACCTGAAACTCCATTAGCAACCTCACTTAGTGTACCAATGATGGCATATTGAGTATCGAGCTCCGCGGTTTGAACCTTAATACCTGATAATTTCTTTTTAATCCTATTAAGAAGATTATTACGTTCTTCTAATACTCGCCACGCAGTATCCGCTACCTTAAACTCGCTGGTTTTATCAGTTAATAGTTGTTCTACTTGCCTTAAATCAGGCAGGGTTTGCGAGGCTAGTTCTGCTTTAAGTTGCGTCACCACACTCTGTAAACTGGTTAACTCAGTTTTAAATGTCTCGATGGTTTTTACAATTGTGTCTTGCTCAACGGCAGTTAATAAGGCCGCTTGAAAGACCGTCATTTCTTCAAAACAACTCTGATTCAACGCTATATTCCAGTCTTGCGTAGCTTTGGTGTTTTCGAGTTCTAACGCCTGCTCTTGTAATTGTAATTGAGCGTGAGTAGCTGTTTTGTCTTGTAAGCCTAAACTCTTGGCCTCAAATTGTTTCTGAGCTTGGTTAAGCGCTAGGTTAAATTGCTTAATAGTCGCTTCAATACTTGATAATTCCTTGGTTAAGGTATTCGGGTCACGATAAGCTTCAGGCACTAAGTCTTCAAATTGCCTCACTGAGGCTGTCGCTTGAATTAACGCGGTTTTATCTGTATCAACCATAGCCTTTAATTCAGTTACTTGATCAGTAAATTTCAATAAAATCCCTTTAATATCAGATATCTTGCTCGTCAATGCTTCCTGATCTTTTTGCACCTCCGATAAGCGCTTAACTTCCGCTTCAATCGCCTGATAGCCTTCCTTCAAAAGCGTCAAACTTTGCTCTGCCAGAGCTTGTAAAGAAACTTCCAATTCATTGATTTGTCGTTGCTTTGCATCTAAATTAAGCTTGGCGGTATTTAAATTAGCTTCAGCAACTTGTAAAGCCTCATGCGCTTTATTTTCTGCTGCACGAGCTTTATCCAGATGCTCTTTGGTTACCAATTCGGTATTTTCTGACGGTTGAGCCGGATTAGGGTGGTCTTTACTCCCACACACCAAACAGGGTTCACCCCTATTAAGTTGAGCCGCTAATGAAGCCGCCTGTCCAGCATGCCAAGCAAATTCGGTTTGAGTTTTGTGTAATTGACTCTCATTGAATTGAGTCTGCTGTTTATTAAAGCGAGCTAAAACATCAGTCATCTGCTGTTGTAAATCGAGCTGTTCAGTGCGTAGGATCTCTAAACGAGTTCGATTATCAAGCTTTACACGTTGCTCAGCTAAGGTAACGTGTTGCGGCGCTAAGGCTTTTAAGTCTTCATTAAGCATAGCCAATAAAGCTTCTTTCTCTAACAATTCTGTATTTAACAAGGCTTGTTGGCCTAAAACAGCCTCCCATTGTGCCTGACTTGCTTGAGCTTTTGTTTGCTGAGCATTAAACGTTAATCGTGCATCCTGCAGTTGCGTGACCTGAGTTTTAAATTGATTCAACTTAAACTGTTGCTTAGTCAGGTCAGTAATTTTAAAAGCATCTACTTTGGCTGTGTTAAGCACAGCTTCCGCTACAGCTTTTTCTTGAGTGGCTGTCGCAATCGCTTTAAGCGCTCCCGTTATTTGAACAGTTAGCTGTTTTAACGCAGCTGATTTTTCTTCATAACGGTTATAAAGAGGCTGTATCCTCTCAGCCTGAATCGCTTTATCTAAGCGTTGTTGTTGACTTGAAATACTTGGTGCCAACGCTTGTTTAGTCTGAAGTTCAATTTCTTTATTAGATAAATCAGCAAAGCGTTTTGTTAGCGCTTCCGCGTGTTGTTTGGCTAATGTTGCTTGAGTTTGAGCCTCTTGTGCTTGAGTTTTAAAGGCAGTTGCATCAGATAGTTTTGGTGTTAATTGTAAAACTTCTTCATCTAGTTCATCTTCGGAGTCCACAGTAGCTGTTTGTAGAATACCTATAATTTGCTGCTTATTATCTGAAAGGGCTTTTTTAATTACAGCAGACTGCTCTTGTAATCGCTTTTCAATACTCTTGTAAATATGAGTTTGAAACAACTGACTAAAGATTTCTTCACGATCTTTAGAATTAGCCATTAATAAGTCACGAAATTTTCCTTGGGGTAACACAATCACTTGTCTAAATTGCTCAACACTAAGTCCTAGCAATTTAGAAATCCTTGTGGTTGCATCTTTTACACTTGAGGGAACTAAAAGCTTACCATCAGCAGAACCATCAAGCTCCCACAATTGAGCTTCTGATGTTTGTATTGTTATACCTTCACCTCTTGCTCTTGGGCGCTCTTGAGCTGGAATGCGTTTAATACGATACGTTCTACTCCCTAAACTAAAATCTAATATTACTTCGGTTAGTAAATTTGCAGCAGCATGATCGCAGCGCATTTGTGCACCATCACGTTCTGCGCCAGTGGTTTGGCCGTATAAAGCATAACAAATAGCATCTAATATAGAGCTTTTACCCGCACCGGTTGGCCCATTTATTAAAAACAATGGATTAGAACCTAAAGTACTAAAATCAATGTGCTCGGTTTTTGCAAAAGGGCCAAAGGCTTTTAACACTATATTTAAAGGTTTCATGCTAAACCGCCTTCCTGAGAATTAACCGTGGTAGTGATAATCTGCTTAATAGCTTCTTGTTGCTCAATTGTTAAGTCATTGCCTGATACTTGTTTAAAGAAATCCTGGAACATCTCAAGCTCACCGCGTTTAAGTATTTCGCGATTAACTTGCAAAGCTCCTGAGTCTTGTAACCAAGTTTTCTCAATATGCAGAACATTTTCATAAACCTGTCTTAATTTAGTCATCGGATCAAGCAGAGCGTTTTGGTCTGTTAAGCGGATTAATAAATAATCTTGATTATTAGGGTCAGTCGCACCTTGTTGAAGCAAGGTTTCTAAATCACCCTCTAAAATCCGCATATCGCGTAATGGTGTTAATGGCAAATGGGTGATTGTTTTAAGCCCAGCTTGATTCAGCTCGACTAGCGTGACGCCTTTTTGTTGGCGTTGTTCAGAAAAACTATACTTTAATATAGAGCCAGAATAGCGAATATGCTTTTCACCTTTATGTTGTGGATTATGTAAGTGCCCTAGCGCGACATAATCAAAAGCTTTAAAAGGTTCAACACTGACTCGATCGGCACCACCAATCGATAACGGTCTTTCTGATTCAGATTCTTCTGCGCCATCAAGAAAACAATGACTAATGAGTACATTGACTGTGCTATCAGTTTTAATAGTATTAATTTGTTCAACTAAAAACTGGTGAGCTTCGTCATGGCTAGAAACTTCAGCAGAAAAATGATTGCGTACAGATTCAGGATCGTTATAAGGAATTCCGTAAAATGAAACCTCACAGCCGTTTTTGTTTAACACAATTGGCTGGGTGATTTGATTTAAGTCACCGATAATATGTAGGCCAGCTAGTCTAAGTTGTTTAGAACCAAAGCGTAATCGTTCCGCACCATCATGATTACCTGGAATTAAAAGCACAGGCACGCCTAACTCTGTACAGATGGTATTTAACACTTCATCTAAAAGACTTACAGCTGCCGCAGGTGGAATTGAGCGATCATAAATATCGCCGGCAATAATTACGGCATCAACCCTTTCGGTTTTAATATGCTCAACTATTTGATCAAGCACATGGCGTTGATCATCAAGTAAAGATACGTTGTGAAATTGTCGTCCAATATGCCAATCAGAAGTATGTATAAATTTCATAGTAATCACTGCGTTAATAATATATAAAAATAATTGTAATTGAGCTTAGCGTCAGATGATGACGTTTTATAATGTTTATTTACATTAACTGACATCAGTTAAACAAACCCCATTGAATTTTTAGCATAAGGTTGTTTATAAGCACACTCTTTACGTAAAGCTTCAATCACAGCCTCAATATCTGTAAGTGGACGAAACTTATGTTGCCTGCCAAGTACAGCAAAGTCCCCTGGCGTTACTTCTGTCATAGCTGAAATTTGAGTATAAAATCTTTGTTGAGGTGTGGGCAGGTTAATACTATTACAAAAACTAATGAGCAATTTCCACAGTTGTTCTGTTTTTAAAGCATTAAAGCGCACTTTAAGATCGAAACGTCTTAATGCAGCGCCGTCCAAGCCTTCCATTCGATTAGTACTGGCTATAAAAATACCTTGATGGGCTTCCATTTGAGTCAGCATTTCATTAACAGCGGATACTTCCCATGAACGTTGAGTCTGATTACGATTTTGCAAAAAGCTGTCTACTTCATCTATGAGTAGTATGGCTTTATCCTGAATAGCTTCATTAAATACATCGGCAATATTTTGCTCAGTCTCGCCCACATATTTTCCCAACAAGTCAGAGCCTTGTTTAATATGGAGTGGCTTTTCTAGTTGATCAGCTAACCAATAGGCATAGGCACTTTTACCCGTGCCGGGAGGACCAAATAGACATAGCCTAGCACTGTCATGATGCTGAAGCATCGTAGCAATATGAGCAAGGTCGGCATCACAATTAATAAACACAGGGTTATAGTAATCAGGTAAGGTACTAGTGTTTTTATGAAGTCTTTGATGTCCTTGAACGGCTAACACTGAATCAATTAAGCCATACGTTACCTTAGAAAGTTCCTCAGTATCGTAGACATGATTAATAGAAGAGACTACTTTGGAGACTCGAGCAACAATAGCTGGCGCTAGTTCTGTACTTTGCGCCAATTGTTTGATAGTGGACTCATTAATAACATGACCACAGTTTTCACGAATGATAGTTTCACGTAGAGTTTTAGGTGGCACAGGAACCTCTAAAATCCAATCAAACCGACGAATAAACGATGCATCAAGTTCTGAAGGATGATTACAAATCCAAAAAGTCGGCATTGGATTAATTTCCAGCATATTATTCAACCAGGCTTTTCGATTAGCCGCAGCGCTGTTATGTTCTGAAAAATCAGCAACGCTGAAAATATCATCTATATCATCAAAAAGCATTAAGGAGGGTGAACCCTTAAAAATACTTTGTGCAACACTAAATTGACGTAGACGATCCGAGCCTGAGCATGGATTTCCATAAGCATCTGACATGGCGACTTCAAGCATTTCATAGCCAATTTCCTTAGCAATAACCCTTGATAATTGTGTTTTACCAGTACCTGGAACACCGTGAATCAGTACATTAACGCCTTTACTGTTTTCTTTAAGGGCATTCTTTAAATAGCTCATTAGGTAAGGCAGTGTGCTTGATAAATGTGAGTAATGGTTAACCGTAAGTTCAGGTAAAGGACTTGTAATAACTAAATCTTTGAACCATTCATCTGATGTGGTCGGAGTATTTAGCATACGGTCGCTAAAACTACGACTAAGCAAATCTAAGCGATTA
>Ga0214182_1000714_pt1 | contig 11615 bp, 10 predicted proteins | sample TroBogEpilimnion_8_FD_153020 | JGI IMG/M metagenome (GOLD analysis project Ga0214182, IMG submission 153020) | Freshwater microbial communities from Trout Bog Lake, WI - 14NOV2007 epilimnion | ecosystem: Environmental > Aquatic > Freshwater > Lake > Epilimnion/Euphotic zone | place: Trout Bog... | reverse complement strand
CACGTTATACGCGGGACAACCCTCCGCCCCACGCCCACCAGCCGGCGCGGCCTATGGTCGAAGCGGCGCGCGCGGCCTGCGACGGCCCTTCGAACAGTCCGAAACAGGTCGCCCCCGACCCGCTCATGCGCGCCAACAAACAGCCGGGCAGCGCGGTCAGGGCACTCAAGACCTCCCCCACCGCCGGACACAGCGCGACCGCCGGGGGCTGCAGGTCGTTCGTCAGCGCGGCCAGATCGCGCGCCATGGCACCCGCGGTTTCCCACCCCGCCGGCAGATCGGCGGCCATGGAGAAGTCGCCCCGCCGCGCACGGAACACATCGGCGGTGCTGACCGCGACCCCGGGATTGACCAGCACCAACCCGCAATCCGGCAGAAGCGGCGCGGGATCGAGTATGTCCCCGATCCCCCGCATGCGGGCCGATTGCCCCGCCAAGCACACCGGCACATCGGCGCCGAGCCGCGCGGCGATGGCTGCCATCGCTTCAGCGGGGAGAGCGATGCCCCAAAGCCGGGACAGCACCCGCAACGCCGCGGCGGCGTCCGCCGATCCGCCGCCGATCCCGGATGCGACGGGCAGGTTCTTTTCCAGCACCAACGCGGCTTTGGGGGCGATACCGGCGGCCTCCGCCAGCGCCCGCGCGGCGCGAAGGACGAGGTTGTCCTGTTCGCCATCCAACCCCGCGGCAAACGGGCCGGTCACACGCATGGTCAACGTCTCGGCCGCCGCGGCGCTCAACCGATCGCCGATCCCGGCGAAGACCACCAGACTGTCCAGCAGATGATACCCGTCCGCCCGCTTGCCCGTGATGTGCAAACAAAGATTGATCTTGGCCGGCGCCGGCTCCCACGTCATGGCGGTCACGGGGTTCGCACGTCGCCCGCGCGCAGGCCGTTCTTCAGCTTCTCTTCCAGCTTGGGGATATCGGGTGGGTCGGGGTTCAGGGTCAGCGCGCGCTTCCACTCGTATCGCGCCTCGATCCTGCGGCCGGCGGCGTAATAGACGTCGCCGAGGTGGCCCGTGATCGTGGGATCCTCCGGCTCCAGTTCCACGGCGCGTTCCAAGGTACGGACCGCGTTGGCCACGTCGCCTTGGCGGAACTGCACCCAACCCAGGCTATCGGTAATCGCCCCGTCGTTTTTGCGCGTGCTGGCGGCGGCTTGCAGCATGGTACGCGCGAGGTCGAGGTGCTGCCCCATATCCGCCCAGGAATAGGCCAGATAATTCAGCACCATCGGTTGATCCGGCGCCAGTTGCAGCGCCAGCTTCAGATCGGCCTCGGCCAAGGCCCATTTGCCCGCCCGTTCGTAGGCAACCCCACGATCGTAAAATGCGATCCAATCCCGCTGCCCAGGCGTGTCGATATGGGCGATGGCTTTGCTGTACGCCGCGATCGCCGCATCGTACCGGTGCTTGACCCGCAGCACGTCGCCCAGCTGCATCTCCGGCAGCGCGCTGTCCGGATAATCGGCGGTCAGCTTCGTCAAGGTCTGGATTGCTTCATCCGTACGGTCCATTTGCGCCAGCAGCGCCGCGCTGCGCAGGCGTGCCACCGCGCCAAGCGAGTCCCGCGCCGGTATAGCCTCCAACGCCTTGAGGGCCAGGCCGTACCGTTTGGTCCCCGTCAATATTTCTTCCTGCAACAGGCGGGCAGCACCGAAATCGGGGCGGATGCGGAAAGCCAGCCGCAGCATCACCAGCGCGAATTCGTCCTGATCCTGCATGCGCAGGGCCGCCGCGAGCGCGACGTAGGTTTCGGCCACGCCGTCGGCGACGCTGGCGACGGGACGCTCCCTGACACGTGCCAACAGATCGCGCTGGGCGAGCCGGATTTCCGGCACCCGCGCGCCGATCGCGGTCAGCAGCGTGCGGGCATCTTCGGCTTCGCCATCGCGAGCCGACCAACTGGCGAGAATCTGCGCCAAGCGCAGGTTCGTATCGGTCGCGTCCGCGTGCACCGCCGCGTAGTAATGTGCCGCGGTATCCCGCCGATTGGCCACGTCGGCGATCATCGCGGCATGCAGGGCGAAGATGCCGCGGAACCGGGGATTCTCTGCATAAGGACGCAGGGTTTGCAGCGCCGCGTCAGTGCGGCCGGCGCCTTGCTCGGCCCAGGCGACCAGCAACGGCTGCAACAACTGCGTCAGTCCCTGGCGCGGCAGTTCGTGATACCGCTTTTCCGCGGCCGCCCAGCGCCCGGCGCGAATATCCTCATCCGCGAGAACCAACTGTGCCAGCTGATTGTCGGGAATACGGCGGGCCAGCGTCAAAGCCTCGGACCGTTCGGCGGCGAGGTTGGCGAGAAAGGCCTGCAGCACCAGATCGGGCTCATCCGGGGCGAGCGTCACAGCACGGGACAGCGCCGTCGCGGCGGTATCGGGGTCGGCCTCGGCCTGCGCGAAACGTCCGGCGAGGTAATAACCGAAGGCGCCATTCGGTGCGTCGGCCCTTTCGGACATGCTGCTGTCGGCCGGGTTGCTGGCGGCGCAGGCCGACAGCAGGGACAAAGCGAGGAAAACAACGCGGCTGGCGGGGCGAGCATATGGCATGCCCGCGACTGTATCAGGCACGTGAGGGGCTGTCATGACGCAACTGGACGTCTTCACCGCCGCCGCGCCATGATCCACACCGCGACACAGGAGGGCTTCGTATGATTCATTCCCATGCCGATCTCGGGGATGTTCGTTTGCATTATGTCACCGCCGGAGACGGCTTCCCGGTCGTGCTGCTGCACGGATGGCCGCAGACCTGGTACGAATGGCGGCATGTCATGCCGGCACTGGCGAAACAGTACCGCGTGATCGCCCCGGATTTGCGCGGGCTGGGGGATTCGTCGCGGCCGACGGCCGGCTACGACAAAAAGACGATCGGCAACGACATCTGGCGGCTGGTGCACGAGCACCTCGGGATCGACGCATTTTATCTGGTCGGGCACGACTGGGGCGGGCCGACGGCCTACGCTGTCGCGGCGGCGCATCCGGACGCCGTGCGTAAACTGGCGATCCTGGACGTGACCATTCCCGGCGACGGCAGCCCCAACATCAGCCAGGGCGGCCGGCGCTGGCATCACGCCTTTCAACAGACGCTGGACTTGCCGGAAGCGCTCGTCGCGGGGCGTGAGGACATTTACTTCGGCTGGTTCTACCGCAATTACGGGCATCATTCCCGGGTCATCCCCGACGAGGATATCGCCGAATATTTGCGCACCTACCGCCAGATCGGCGCGTTGCGGGCGGGGTTCGCCTATTACCGCAACATTCCCCGCGATATCGCCGATAATGCCGCCATCGCCGCTCGGTTTAAATTGCCAATGCCGGTGTTGGCTCTGGGCGGCAACAATTCATGGGGTCGTGGGATGGAAGTCGTCGAATCGTTGCGCCGGCTCGCGACCGATGTGCGCGGCGGGGTTATCGAGAATTGCGGCCACTGGATGCCGGAGGAACAGCCGGAGGAATTGTTGCGCCAGTTGACGGCATTCTTCGCGGAGGATCAGGCGTAATCGAACAACGCCGCGAACCCGAAATCCATGTGCACCTGCTGATGGCAATGAAACAGCGTCGGGCCTGGATTATCGGCGGTGAAATCGAACGCCAACTCCTGAAAGCCGCCAAGCATGACGACGTCCTTAAGGACACCGCTGGTAGTTTTGTTGTGGATTCGGGTCAGTTCGAAGCTGTGGCGATGCAGATGCAGCGGGTGAATATCGTCGGTGGCATTGCGGCATTTCAGCCGGTAGCGGCGGCCCTGACGTAACGTCGCCAGTGGCTTCATCGCGTCCATGTCGAAGGCTTGGCCGTTCAGCAGCCACTGGTTGAAACCGTGCATCGCGGCGTTGCGTTTGACGATGGTTATTTCGATAACGTCGTCGGGCGGGCCGGGGGCCCTGTCCGAACCGAATGCGGTATAATCCCAGCGGAACGCGGGCGGTTTGACCCAGGACGGTTTCGCCTTCTGCCCCGCGTATTCCACGACGATGCCCATGCCGCGTTTACGATCGTCGTCGGCGAGATCGCCCATGATCCAAACGCCGGGATGGCGCATGTCGACGATGGCGGAGATGCGTTCGGCGGCGCCCAGCCACAGGACGGGCACGGTTGTCTGCGTCGGCACGGGATTGCCGTCCAGCGCCACGACACGGAACATGTGGCCGGGCAATGCCAGACTGCGCGTTTCCGTGGCGCTGGCATTCACGATGTGAAACAGCACCCGCTCGTTCGGACGAACGCGGATCGGCTCGCCGTGGCCCAACATGCGGCCGTTGATGGCGAACAGGTCGTAGCCGACCTCGTAGCCGGGGGTTTTGTTCGGCGCGGCGGCATCGGCGGCCTTGCCCATGGCTTGCAGGTCCGGCAGCGGCGCGCCCGCCAGAAATTTCATATCCATGTCGCCGCCCCGGCTGAAGGTGGGGGCGAATTCCTTCAGCACCAGGAAGACCTCCCGGTCGTAAGCACCGGGATTGTCTTTGGGTTCGATGTACACGGCGCCGGTCTGGCCGGTGTAGGTGCCTCGGTTCAGATCGGCGCCGGCGGCGGCGTGGGAGTGGTAGAAGCGCAAGCCGGCCGGTCGCGGGGTGAACGAAACCCGGCGCATGCCGTGCGGCGGAATAAAGGGGGAGCCTTCCTCCGCGGCGCCATCCACGTCGGACGCGATGGTCTGGCCGTGCCAGTGCAGCAGTTCGGGGGAATCCGTGTCGTTGTGGACGTCGATATCGACCGGCTGGTTCTGCTTGAAGCGCAGCAGGGGGCCGGGGAATTGGCCGTTATACAGGGTCGTGGAGACGACATGTTCGGGGGACAGCTCCACCAGGCCCTGGGCGATTCGGATTGTGTGGTCCGGGGCGGCTTGTGCATGCGCCGCGATTGGGGCGAGGGCGGCGGTTTGCAGGAGCGTACGGCGGCCGAGTTGCATGCGGGTGGCCTTTTGGTGGGGCGCGATGCGTAGTCTGCCATTGGCGAGGGGCGGCAGCAAATTTCGAAAGCCCGTCCGCGGTGCGGGAAAGATGGCAGCCCCAATATCGCGACGGACGAACAGGCCTGGCCTAGCTCTTGATCTTAGGTAAGGAAACCGCTCATGGACACCGTCACCATTCACACCGCTAAAACCACACAGTCGAAACCCCTCGCGCGCGGCCCGAGCGGGCGTCGAGGATAAGGCAAACAGCGTCTTCGTCAGCGCGGCGTCTACGTGGGAAATCGCCCGAGATTAGGACGGCGCGATTGTCGAGCAGGGTTTTCAAGGATTGCCGGTCAGCCTACGGCACGGCCAATATGCCGTTCCGCTGGATGGCCCGCATCGAAACCCATTCGACCGGATGTTGATCGCTCAGGCCATTCTGGAAAACATGGTGCTGGTTTCGAACGAGCGGGTGTTCGAAGCCTATCCGGTCGGGCGGCTATGATAACCAGCCGCCCTTCCGCTTGGACCTAACCCCAGACCGCCTTGCCATTGGCCGCCGTGAAGGTGATGTGGCCCATGGTCGTGTCCTCCTTCGCGCCATGCCAATGCCGTTCCCCGGCTTTCACATGCGCGACGTCGCCGACCTTGATTTCCTTCCGTTCGGTCTCGGTCGCCACCCAGCCGGAGCCGTGCACGACGATCAGAACCTGATCGCAATCGTGGACGTGCCAGCCGGTGTTGCAGCCCTGGCTGAAGTTGACGATGCTGCAATTGTAGTTCTCGGACTCGCCCGCCCCGATGATGGTCTGGCGGGTGCGCTCGACATGGCCTGTCCAGCCGTCGGTGCGTTCCGCCGCGCCGGGCGCGGGTACGACGGGGATGTCCTTGAGCGTTACGACTTTCATGTGCGTTCTCCCGTATTATCGTTGCCATTTTGGCACGGGTCCATTGTCTCGCGTCCCGGCTGCTTAGTCCAGCATGTGCCCGAACCGGGCCGCCTTGGTCGCCAGATATTCATCGTTCACGCCGTTCGGGGCGAAGGCGTGCGCTTCCCGCCCGACGACCTCCACCCCGCAAGCCGCCAAAGCCGCCAGCTTGTCCGGGTTGTTCGTCAGCAGCCGCACCCGCTTGATGCCCAGCTCCACCAGCATCAGCGCGGCCACCAGGAAATTCCGCTCATCCGCGCCCCAACCGAGTACGCGGTTCGCGTCAAGGGTATCCAGACCCCGATCCTGCAGCGTGTAGGCACGCAGCTTGTTCACCAGCCCGATCCCGCGGCCTTCCTGCGCTAGGTACAGCAGCACCCCCGCGCCATCCTCGGCCATTTTCTGGATCGCGCTGCGCAGCTGTTCGCCGCAATCGCAGCGCATCGAACCCAGCAGATCCCCGGTGAAACATTCGGAGTGGATGCGCACCAGCGGCGCCTCCGCTTCCTCGGGCTTCCCCACCAAAATCGCCAAATGCTCGATCGCCGATGCCTCCGCTCGGAAAGCCACAACGCGAGAGTCCGGCGCGCCGTTCAGCGGCACCGGCGCGGCCGCAATCTTGCGCAGGCCGGCGGTTTCCCCGGCGGGGTAGGCCAGCACGTCGGGCGCCGAAAGCGACACCAATCCGGCGGCATCGAAACCCCGCATCGGCGAAACCGCCAACAGGGCCGGCAGCAGCCGTCCAAGCTTGGCGAGGACCAGAGCGGCGGTCGAAGCACCGGGGATGGCCACGGGGTCCAAGGCCGTACGTGTCTGCGGCGCCGTGGGATCGGCGAAGCCGCGCAACGCATCGGTCGTCAAAAGCGCGTCCGGCACATGCGCGGCAACAGCGGCCGAGGTATTTTCCACCGGCCGGCGCAACACCGCCGCGCCACGCACCGGGGCCACCAGCAACATCGGGGCACCCTGGGCGCGCAATTCGGCGATTCCCTGAGGCCCCGCCGTTTCCGCCGAGAGAATAAGCAATGGCTCCGTCCCCGTCAGCAGCACGGGAACGCCGCGGCGCAACTCGGATGCCGCGCGGTGAATTTGGCGATATTGGGCGATTTGGGTATCCATGACCCCCGGATAATGGGCGTTCCGGCCCATTCCAACAAGGGATGATCGGAACGCTCTTGCTCCGCGCGTCCACGCGGTGAAGAATACGCGCCATTGCACGGATATCGTGCCGTTCTGCCCACGGCTTCACGCAGGCGGGCAGCCAACCGGCAACGGACGACAGGGAGCAGACATGGCAGCCGGACACCCGATCCTGATCGTGGACGACGACGACGCGCTGCGGGAAACATTGGCCGAACAACTGACAGTCGGCGGCGAATTCGCGGTCAGCGAGGCCGGCTCCATCGCCCAGGCCGAACAGATGTTATCGGCGAAGGAGGCCCGATTCGATGCCGTGATTCTGGATGTCGGATTGCCCGACGGGGACGGTCGCGATTTATGCCTGCGGCTGCGGCAAAAAGGGCTGAAAATGCCCATTATCATCCTGACCGGTTCCGACGACGACGTGGTGCGCGGCCTGGAAGCCGGCGCGAACGATTATATCGCCAAGCCGTTCCGTCTGGCGGTCTTGCTGGCGCGGGTACGCCGTCAGCTCAGCAGCTTCGAAAACAGCGAGGACGCGGTGTTTCCGATCGGCCCATACAGCTTTCGGCCGGCGGCCAAACAGCTGGAGGATCGCATCAAAGGCCGCCGCATCCGCCTGACGGAAAAAGAGGCCGCGATCCTCAAATACCTATACCGAGCGGGGAAAATCGCGGTGGGGCGGCAGGTGCTGCTGAATGAGGTTTGGGGGTACAACGCCGCCGTCACCACCCACACGCTGGAAACGCATATCTACCGGCTGCGCCAGAAGATCGAGCCCGATCCGGCCAATGCGAAGCTGCTGGTCACGGACGCGGGCGGCTATCGGTTGGAGCCTGACGGCATCCCGCACACCGCGGCTTAACCGCGCGCTTCCCGCGCCAGCCGCACCAGCTCCGACCGGATTTCGCCGGCGGAGCCGACGGGCGCCGCCCATGCGATGCGGATCGCGCGTTCGTCCTGGACCAGATCGCATCCGTCCACGTCGGCCGTCGCCATACGCCAATCGCCGGGTTGCCGCGCGATGGCGGCCAGCGCCGCCGGATGATCCCGGTTGCAATGCGCGATAATGTCGGCCTCGGCCTCCGCCACGGCCGCGACCGCCGCCGGATCGGGCGTCAAATCCGCCGTCCGCAGCCTGACCGCCCGAGCGAAGCCGCCGACGTACAGCGCGGCAACCGGGCGAATGCGCCAAAGATTGAAATCGGCGAATTCCGCGTACAGCGACGCATAAGGGTGAATGGCCAGGAAGCGGGCTTTCAGCGCCGGATCGGCGACCGCCTCCGCCAGCCCGGTGACGGTCGCGCGCGGCGCGGTTTGCGGGTTAATCTCCTCCGGCGTACCGCTCACCAGCAGGGAGCAGCGGGGCTCGGCACGCAAATGCCGCGTGTGTTCCGACAGATCGGACAGAAACAGCAGCAGCGAAAGATCCGGCGCGCAGGCGTGGGTCACCAGCGAGGCGAATGGCTGGCCCTGCGCCGATGTCGCCAAGGTTCCGGCGCGGAGGGAGCGGAGCAGGCACCGCGTATGCCAGGCGGGAGAATCCATATCGTTGACGTCCTCGGTCCATGGGCCGCGCGGCATCGCGGCCCATGGACCCGAAGTTACGCGATGACGTGCGAACTGCCCAGCAGGCCAGGGATCGTCAGGTGGCCGGAATCCAGCAGCGTGACGGTCGCGGTGCCCTGGAGGCCGGACACGGTCAGCACATTGTCGGTCCTTCCGCCGTGATGCGGGTCGGAGTGCGACGTCAGCGACAAATGCGCGGCGATGTCGGCGGAGGCGATGCCGGCGAGAATATCCGTCAGGTTCAGCGTGATGCCGTTCGTTAAATTGAAGCCCAGCACCGTATCGTGGCCGCCCAACGCGTTCAGGTCCTCGACCGTGCCAGCACCGTGCAGGGCGGTAATGGTGTCGGTACCCGAACCGTCGAAAACGGTGTCGCCGCTGCCACCAAGGAAGACCGTGTTGGTGCCGTTGCCAAGGTGCAGCGTATTGGCGGTGATCGCCGCCTGACCGTTGCGGATGCACACATCGTCGTCGAGCGAGACGGTATTCCTGCCGTTGCCGGTTACGATATTGTTGCCGGTTCCATCGGCGTCGACCGAGTCGTTGCCGTTGCCCAGCAACAGCGTCGCATTATTTCCGTCCGAACGAACGCTGGCACTGCCGTCGCCGATGGTAATGTTGTTGTTGTCGCCTTTGAGCGAGACGCTGTCTCTGTCGTGAACCCCTGTTGGCGCCGTGCCGAGGCCGAGCAGAACGGTGTTGTTGCCGCCGCCCAGGTCCAGGGTAAAATCGCCGTGACCCGCCACGATGGCCGCGCCGCCCGCCATATCGTAGACGAAACCGCTGCCATCGCCGAGAAACATCAGCGCGCCCGCACCGGCTTCGTAGACGGTGTTGTTGCCGGCTCCCATATTTATGATGGCGAATTGTTCGTTATCGAGCAGGATGTGTGTACCGTTCGATAACGCGATCGGCGATGTCACCGTCGTCGTCGTCCAACCCGTCCCGTTCGGCACGATCAGCTCCCCCGTGCCGGCTGCGATGTGCCCCAGATTGATATTGTGGAATATGTCTTTCATGTCCCCACTCCCCGTCATTCGACCCGGTGCCAACAAAGTCGGGCGACAGGGGCAGCGTCAACGACGCCGGTACGAATTCGGCCCATTCTCACACAGACGTGAAAATCGGTATCCAGAGATGTTGTATTTTTAGCATTTTTGGAATGTCGCGGCGGATTTTCCGGTATTCCCGTCCCCTCGGAGCGACTGCCATTTTTTGTTCACCTTCCATCCGTAAACCGCCACAATTGGGTGCCATACAACGCTCGGTTCCCCACCACGGAGCGCACCCATGACCCAACCGCCCAAAGACGCCGCCTCCAAACAAACCATCGCTTTGGTCGACGACGACCGGAACATCCTGACCAGCGTGTCCATGACGCTGGAACAGGAAGGCTTCACCGTCCGCACGTACACCGATGGGGAAAGCGCCCTTCAGGGCCTGACCGCTCGGCCCGCCGATCTGGCGGTGCTGGACGTGAAAATGCCGCGAATGGACGGGATGGAGCTGCTGCAGAAGCTGCGCCAGCGTTCCACGATGCCGGTGATCTTCCTGACCTCGAAGGACGAGGAAGTGGATGAGCTGATGGGTCTGCGCCTGGGCGCCGACGACTACATCACCAAACCCTTCAGCCAGCGCCTGTTGATCGAACGCATTCGCGCGCTGCTGCGCCGCAATGAGGCGAGCAAGGCCGAGGGTTCGGGTGCCCCTCCCGGCGGTGTGCTGACCCGCGGCAGCCTCGTGCTGGACGACACCAAGCATCAATGCACCTGGCATGGGGAAGATATCCAACTGACGGTGACCGAGTTCCTGCTGGTCAAAGCGCTGGCCGCCCGTCCCGGCATGGTGAAAAGCCGCGACCAGCTGATCGACGCGGCCTACGGCGAGAACACCTATGTCGACGACCGCACCATCGACAGCCACGTGAAACGGGTGCGCAAAAAATTCCGCACCGTCGACGATACCTTCAACCATATCGAGACGCTGTACGGCATCGGCTACCGATATAAGGAGCATTGAGCCGTTGTCCCAGGCGATCCCGGCTGCCGCTCCGTCCTCGGTCTTTCGCCAGCGCTGGGTGTCGCCGCTGCTGCGGCGCATCCTGCTGGTCAACGCGCTGCCGCTGGCGCTGCTGGTGGTGGCGCTGCTGTATCTGGATCAGTACCAGAACGGTCTCCTCGAAGCGCAGGTCGGCGCGCTGCGGGAGCAAGCCCGCGTCTTCGCCGGCGCCATGGGCGAAAGCGCCGTGCGCACGACCGATCCCGATAATCCAAGGCTGGTCCCGGACATCGCCCAGCCGCTTCTGCGCCGTCTGACCGATCCAACGCCGGATGCGCAGGCAAAGTTGTACGGTCCCGACGGCACCCTGGTCGCCGATTCCCGCGTGCGGGAGGGAGCTGGCGGCATTGTCACGACCGAACCTCTGCCCCCCGCACCCGATCGCGGCATACTGCTGACCACGATTACATCGCTGTACGACACGGTCCTATCCTGGCTGCCGTACCGTCCGGCCTTGACGCAGGTCGATCTGAACCCCAACGCCGGGGGACCGGAATGGCAGCCCGACGTGAAGGAGGAGTTCCGGCTGTCCAGCTCCGGCAAAAGCACCGATATGCCGCCCTACATCCGCCGGACCCGCGACAACCGCCTGCTGGTCACCGTTGCCGTCCCGGTCGAGCGCGACCGCCACACCGTCGGCATCGTGCTGCTGACCCGCGAGGGGCGGGAGGTCGATGCCAGCCTTTTCACCGTCCGCATGTCCATCCTGGCGCTGTTCGGCCTGGCGTTGGTGCTGACGGTGTTGCTGTCCTGGTATCTTTCGCTGACCATAGCCCGCCCGATCCTTCGCCTCGCCGGCGCCGCCGCCAGCATGCGCGAGGGACAGGGAAGAACCGGCGGTGTCCCGGCCTCGCTGCTCGCCCGCCGCGATGAGGTGGGTATGCTCGCCACCGCGCTGGCCGATTCCGCCTCGGCGCTGTGGGCGCGCATGGATGCGATCGAACGCTTCGCCGCCGACGTGGCGCACGAGATCAAGAACCCCCTGTCGTCCATCCGCAGCGCCATCGAAACCCTGCGCCGCATCG
>Ga0214182_1000712_pt1 | contig 11630 bp, 4 predicted proteins | sample TroBogEpilimnion_8_FD_153020 | JGI IMG/M metagenome (GOLD analysis project Ga0214182, IMG submission 153020) | Freshwater microbial communities from Trout Bog Lake, WI - 14NOV2007 epilimnion | ecosystem: Environmental > Aquatic > Freshwater > Lake > Epilimnion/Euphotic zone | place: Trout Bog... | reverse complement strand
GAAATTAGGGGGCTAGTGGCGGAAGAGGTGAGATTCGAACTCACGGAGGACTTTCATCCTCGCCAGTTTTCAAGACTGGTGCATTCAACCGCTCTGCCACTCTTCCTTTGCGATTTCAGCCATAGATTATAAGGAATTTTTTATTTGGGTCTCTAAATGCCAGGCAATAGCAAGGCTAGAGGTAAGTCCTGGTGACTCAAAGCCATATAGATTAAAGAGTCCCTGGAGACCATGATCCTGTGGGCCATTGAAACAAAAGTCACCTGCTGGGCTATTGGGCGGAACAATTTTAGCCCTTACCCCTGAATAATCAGGCTGCAAGGAGTTCTCCTTGAGAGCAGGCCAATAGCGCCTAACGGCCTCATAAAAGCCCTCGCTTCGCTTTGGGTCAACCGTGTAGTCAATTTGTTCTTCAGCATCAATATCAAGCCATTCGACATCAGGCCCAAACTTAGCCTGACCACCCATATCTAAAGTGAGATGAACGCCTAAGCCGCCTGGTTCAGGAATTGGGTAAATGAGATGAGTAAATGGTGATTTGCCTGAAAGGGAAAAGTAGTTGCCTTTTGCAAAATAGGCTTTAGGTATTTGCTCTTGTTTTAAGCCTTTAATTTTTTGCGCAATCGCTGGCGCACTCATGCCTGCGCAATTAATCAGTAACTTTGTCTGAATTTCCATGCCATCAGACCCGCCGATGGTTAACTCATAACCATCTTCAGCATTTTGTCCAATAGACTTCGCACTCATTAAAGGGGATTGGTAAGCCACCATGCCACCCGCGTCCTCAAAGCCACCAAGCAGAGAAAGCATATAACCATGGCTATCCACAATGCCTGTCGTTGAAGACAGAATCGCTGCTACACACTTGAGATTTGGCTCTAAGACTTTTGCCTCATCCCCTGAAATCATCTTAATTTCAGGTACACCATTGTTCTGCGCTTTGTACAAAATAGCCTGTAGATCGTTGATCTGAGTTTCGTCAGCAGCAACAATCAACTTGCCATAAGCTTGCGTTGAAACTTGGTGACTGCGGCAGTATTCATAGAGAAGTCGATTGCCCTCAACGCACAACTTAGCCTTGAGAGAGTCTTTCGGGTAGTAGATGCCCGCATGGATCACTTCACTATTGCGAGCGCTACTAACAGTCCCAAAGGCGCTCTCGCGTTCAAGCAAAATTGTCTCGCGGCCTTGAAGTGCCATCTCACGGGCAACGGCCAGCCCGATAACACCGGCACCCACTACGACACAATCGACCTGCTCCATCTATTTCCGCCTGTATTTAGTTTTACTGATTGGTTTTGCTTATCTACTGCTATGTTTGTCTATTTTTTACTCATTGTGACTATTTGATGACGCCCAATATACCGAAATCCTAACATTTTCAGTGTTTTAGGGGATTTTGAGCCCCTTCTTGCTAAAATCTAGAAATGTCTTCAACGCTAGATTCTGACAACCTAAAACCTACTAATAACCTTCCTAATGCTATGCCTAATGGCGCTCATTCTGCCGTAGATGTAGTTCTGGACACTGCTTACCAAGGTATTGATCAGAATAGCTGGTCCCAGCTGTTTGAAACAGCTCGCAAAGCAAAGCTTCCAGAATTTATCGCTGATCTGTTTGCTGGAAAACATATTAATCAGAGCGAAGATCGCCCTGCCTTGCACTCTGCACTGCGCAATCTCTCAAAATCTCCTGTTATCTTGAATGGTCAAGATGTTATGCCAGCAGTTACTGAGGTATGGCGCCGTATTGAAGCGCTCTGCAATAAGTGGATTGGCGTGACCGACATCATTCATATTGGTATCGGCGGCTCCGACTTTGGACCTCGCTTAGCAATTGAAGCTTTAGCGCATGTTCCTGATATTGAGAGCCGTGGCATGCGGATGCATTTCTTGGCGAACATTGATACTGCTGAATTAGCTCGCATCTTAAATCGAGCGCTACCTCACAGTACCCGCGTCATTATTGTTACAAAGTCCTTCACTACCCTAGAAACCACCATGAACGCCAAGGCTGTTGTAGCTTGGCTCAAGGCTTCTGGCTGTACAAATAGTCAAATTAATAAATCCTTATTTGCAGTTACAGCTAACGTGCCTGCCGCAAAAGAATTTGGTATCGAAGAAGATCACATCTTCCCATTCTGGGATTGGGTTGGCGGTCGTTACTCCGTATGGTCAGCTGTTGGTTTGCCAATTGCCTTGCAATATGGCTTTAAGACTTTTGAAGAGTTCCTTGCTGGCGCTCATGCCATGGATTTGCATTTTAAGAATGCGCCCCTAGAAAATAATCTACCAGTCATCATGGCCTTAGCGTTACTCTATCAACAAGAAAAGCAGGACATTAAAGCCTATGCTGCCATTCCTTATGCCGACGCATTAGATTGGTTTCCAAAATGGTTGCAACAACTGGATATGGAAAGTAATGGCAAGAGTGTTGGTAAAGATGGAAAGCCAGTGAAACACTCTTCCCCAGTAGTGTTTGGCAGTGCTGGTAGCAATGCCCAGCATTCTTATTTTCAACTTTTTCATCAAGGCCCAGAGATCATTCCAATTGATTTCATCGCAGTAAGAAAGCCCATGAGTGATCGCCCTGAGGCTGTAGCGCATCACCGTATCCTCTTATCCAATTGCTTGGCTCAAGCCCAAGCATTAGCGCACGGCAAAGCCGATAGCAACCCTAATAATGTCTATCCAGGTAAGCGCCCAAGTAGTTTATTGCTCTTACCCGAGCTCAATGCCTTCTATTTAGGCGCTTTATTAGCCTTATACGAAAACCGCACAGCAACCCTTGGCGCACTCTGGAATATTAATAGTTTTGATCAACCTGGAGTGGAATATGGCAAGGTTCTAGCTAAGCCAATTGAAAAAGCACTCGCTAGCGGTTCTGATCATGTGGTTGCCGATGATAGTGTTGATGTCATCACTGCAGCTCGCATTAACTTTCTAAATTCTTAATTTCTTAAGCGCCCCGCGCTTCCTTTCATTTAAGGTCACTCATGCAACTCTCTCCATCTATATTCAAGGCTTATGACATTCGCGGCATTATTGATGAGACCTTGGATCCATCGATTGCTAAATTGATTGGCCAAGCTTTTGGTACTGAGATGCGTGAACTTGGCGAAACAGAAATCGTTATTGGTCGCGATGGTCGCCTTTCTGGCCCGAGCTTAATTGAGGCTTTAACTGAGGGCTTGCTCTCTACAGGTATTGATGTGATTGATCTGGGTATGGTGGCAACACCGATGGTGTACTTTGCTGCTAATCACACCATTAATGGCAAAACACCGAAGTCCGGCATCATGATTACCGGTAGCCACAATCCCCCGAATTACAACGGTTTCAAAATGGTCTTAGGTACAGCGGCCATTTACGGAGAGCAAATCCAGGCATTACGTAAGCGCATTGAAGCTAAGCAATTTTCTGCCGGCCAAGGAAGTCGAAGCACCTTTGATATTTTCCCGATGTACCTCAACTACATTGTCGGCGACGTCAAGCTTGCTCGTCCTATGAAAATTGCAGTCGATTGCGGTAATGGCGTTGGAGGCGCATTTGCTGGAAAACTCTTCAGAGCCCTAGGCTGCGAAGTCCAAGAGTTATTTTGCGAGGTGGATGGTCATTTTCCAAATCACCATCCAGATCCAGCACATATTGAGAACTTGCAAGATCTCATTCAGAACTTACAAACTACCGACAATGAATTAGGTCTCGCTTTTGATGGTGATGCTGATCGCTTGGGCGTAGTCACTAAAGATGGGCAGGTTATTTTCCCAGACCGTCAAATGATGCTCTTTGCTAAAGATGTTCTCTCGCGTAATCCGGGCGGTCAAATTATTTATGATGTGAAGTGCACTCGCAATCTAGCTCTCTATGTAAAAGAACATGGTGGTGAGCCACTTATGTGGAAAACAGGTCACTCCCTTGTTAAAGCCAAGCTCAAAGAGACTGGCGCACCCCTTGCAGGCGAGATGTCTGGTCATATTTTCTTTAAAGACCGCTGGTTTGGTTTTGATGATGGCTTATATACAGGAGCCCGTTTGTTGGAGATTCTTTCTAGGGAAAAGGATCTAAACAAGACATTAAATGATCTACCCAATGCTATTTGCACGCCTGAGCTACAGCTCGCATGTGCTGAAGGTGAGCCTTTTGCATTGCTCGAGACTATCAAGGCAAACGCCAAGTTCCCCACCTCAGAATCGATTAATACGATTGATGGTGTCCGGGTCGAATATGCTGATGGGTTTGGTCTAGCACGCCCTTCGAACACCACCCCAGTAGTTGTAATGCGTTTTGAGGCCGATAGTGATGAGGCGATTGCCCGGATTCAGGCCGAGTTTAAGGCGGCTCTGTTGGCTGCCAAACCAGATGCTAGGTTACCATTCTAGACCGAGCTACTGAATAGTATCCCCAGGACTTGGTCCACTTAAATCTGGGGTGAAAGTGGATTGATTACTTTGGTTTACCTGAGAGATAACCTGGGCTCCAACTTTTGCCGCCTGTTCAAAATGATGGATGATTGCCTTACGCAACTCATCGACTTGGCCTAATGCATATTCTTGTGTAGGAAATATCCCCGGCATTGGAATGACGCGTCCATCCTCAGCCAGAAATGCGGTCTGCACTTTGACGCCACTGGCAATTGTTTCAATGATAAAAATACTGCGGCCCTGGATTTGCTCGCCCTCTTGAATTCCTAGTTTACTATTTTCTTGCTCATTGTTCATATTGAATATCCATATTGGCGATTAAATCAAATAAATAATATCGGCTAAATAAAAGTCATCAATAGAACCAGTGATTCTATTTGCAATCCAGATCCATTAGCGAGTTACATAATATAGCCTCCGCTGGATCGGCAACAGAAATACTTGCCAGAATTTGTTGGCCTTGATCCAATTGATTACCCAAAATATCTGGGGTTAGCAATGAATTTGGTGGAGAAGATGCATTTGATGAGATATCTCGGATAGTAATACCAGCATATACATTGCGAAGTTCAAGATCTGCTAGCCCGGTGATTTGAACTGCACCGTGCTGTGACGTCAGACTAATAATATTGCCGGGTGCTGGTTGCAAATTAATCCCATTTGTATTGAAACTCATGCCCCCCACAGTTGTAATATTGCCGGTGATAGTTATGGATCCCGATGGGGTTGATATTGGCGTTGGATTTGCGGGGCTAGGCGCTGGAATGACCTCTGTAATAACACTCAATCCGCCCAGCGGGGTTATCGATCCTACTGGACCCATAAAGTTTACTGATGGAAATAGGCTTGGGTCATGAGAAATAGCTATCACATCTAGCGTATGCGTTATGGCACTCGAATCATCCAGAGTCCCCCCGAAGATAACACTAGGATCTTCCGAGAGGAAGGTGCGCGTCATGCCATTTGATCCATTGTCTGAGATAACAACTGCTCCATTGTAAGTTTGCATATTTAATGTTGTGACATCGGCCATCAACAGAATATTTTTCGCGCTAACCACCAGTGAGTAAATATCAGAACCAGTACCACCTACGTTTTCAGTAAAGCTAACTTTGCCCAAGCCAGCATTAATCGTTAGGGAGCGATTTTCTGAATCAGAATTTAATGTGCCAACGAAAGTGATATTGGCATCATCTGCACTTATCGACATCGGCATAGTAGATGAGCCGGAGGAAATTGTGACATTACCAGCGTAATATTGACTGCCAACAGTGTTGATATTCGAGATCAAATTAACTGGGCCAGAAACAGTAATGCTTGATAGGATCGTGCCAGCCGTTAACCCTAAAGAGCCGTTATTTGAAGTGATGTTTCCAGCGCCCAAGGCGTTAGCATTGCCAAGCAATAAAGTTGATCCAGAAGCAATGGAGAATTGACCTGTAAATGGGCCTGGGATGGATTGATTATTATTTCCTGAAATAGTTAAGGGGGCTGAGCCAGTCTGCGCAAATACACCACCTCCACTTAAGGTATTAGTCAAATTGAATGGACTAGATTCATTAAAAATAACAGTACCATTGTTTTGAATAATGCTGCCAATCTGCCCAACACTGGACGCGTCATACACCACAGATAAGCCAGCGGGAATAATAACTGTCGCAACATTGTTCAAAGTGGGGATGGCTCCGCCAGCCCAATTAGTTTGAGTTGACCAATTGCCTCCGGTTGGCCCAATGTAATTGACCGATGGCAGCTGTGTAATGGTTCCTATATTTGCGCTAAAAGAATTGCTAGAGAGCACGTAATTACCTCCATCAACTCCAGCCAATGAAAGGCTAATGTTTACACCTTTATTAAAGCCGACATTTGGATTGTCAAATGTACCCGAACCAATCGCCGACACCTGGTCTTGATTGCTTCCGGAACCTAATAATCTGGACAAGGTTGGATTGGTATTGAGCATTAAACCGCCAATATTGATATTGCCGTCATACACTTTAGAAACGCCTGTAATTCCAAGTTGATTGGGATTTAATACGTACGGTGTAACAGCAACTGATCCAACTACATACAATGATTTGAAGTCGTTACCAGTAATCGAAGAATTGGTGGCGGCTAGATTGTAACCACCTACATTAATATTTCCTGAGGTGCTTGTTTTGGCAGCAACCCCGGAGGAGTTAACCATCGATAGATTAAAGCTTGCGGCACCACCAACACCATCATTCACAGCTACGCCTACTCCTGTAATGCTTGGGGTTAAATTAATTATGGTGCTGCCATCCGCTGCTAAATAGGCTGCCGATGCTGCATATGTTGGGACCGAACCATACATCGCAGAACTAGGATTTACTTTCACCAAAAGCGCATTAGCCGGTGCGATGACATAATCGCCATTCACATAGCTAATGTTGTAGTTGCTTGAAGAGTAGCCTCTTGGCTGAAGCACGCCAGAATAAACCCCCGCTGTATTAACGCTTGCATTATTGCGAACTATAGAAGGTAAACCACTTAGGACTGAAACACCCTCGCCGTTCACAAAGCCATTAAAGGTTAAACCCATATAACCCCCTAGACATGGCCCAGATCCACAATTACTTGCCGAGCCTGCTAAGTCACTTTGAGTCACAAACTTAGCATCATTTGCTGCAGCAATAGTTAGCGACGCAGGGTTGATTGTGGCAGTATTTGAGGTGGTTGTATTTGGCGCGGCATTATAGGCTGCTGTAATGTAGTAATTACCCAGCACGGCAGACCCGGAAACACCAATAATGGCAGTGACATAATTACCGCCATTGGCCGAGACGTTGGCATTATTGACCACCGCGCTCGATATGGATGAAATAGTTTGTCCAAATGCCAAACCAGTAACAGTAAAGCTTGTAGGTGAAATAGTGGTCGCGCCACTATAAGTACCAGTTAAAGCAATTCCCAAAGGAGCAGGCAAGATGCTAAATGTGCTTGAGGATCCAGTCATAACTACGTTGTAATTACTTGTACTGAGTGTCGATGAATAAGAATAGGTGCCGATATTTTCACCGGGACTCCTACTTAAACTGCCCGATACAGTTACATTGCTAGCACTATCCCGAACCACACTGTTATTAATGAATCCATTTAGACCATACGCAAAGGAGCTAGGGTCTGATTGCCCATAGTTCTTCGACTGGCCAGGAGTTGGAGTAAGAAGCAACGTTGCCGGAGTAATTGCAAAAGAAGATCCAACAAAAGTAATGTTGTAATTAGCATTTGCTAGAGTACCCTGTGTAATAGCATATGTGCCTACATTCTCACCAATCGCCCTTGAAAGAGCTCCGCTCAAGGAGTCTCCAGCCAGCAAACCAATTATTCCAGTTTGCGCTTGTGCAACATACGTTAATAAGGGATCACTAGAGCCATAGATTTTTGTTTGGCCCAAATCTGCTGTAACTGTCAGGCTCCTCTGATGAACATTGTAATTAGAAGATGGAGTGATATAAGTGCTAAGGGTGTAATTACTCGCATCTATTCCATTGAGATTTGCGCTTGCAACCATTTGGTTGTAAGCGCCAGCATTGAGATTTCCACTGCTGCTATTGACGGGATTAACAATGGTAGCATTTGCGCTTAATACATCATTTGGTATAACCCCAGTCAATGTGACAATACCAGTTGATGCAATAATTCCATACGTCGTATTAACACCCGCTATAGATGCTCCACTTAAGGCGAGTTTTTGCACCACATAATTTGGGCCTGGGGTTGTGTAGCCTGCAAAGCTGTAGTTCCCTGCATCTATACCAGTTAATGTCGTAGAAGCAGTTTGAGTATAGCTATTCGCATTTAAATTAAGGCTCGAACTATAGGTTGGATTATTAATACTTACGGAGCCGCTAACAATATCACTATGACCAGACCCTGTTTGTACATTAGTGAAGCTCAAAGTACCGACTGCTGCTGGCGTTCCATACGTCGTATTAACACCCGCTATAGATGCTCCACTTAAGGCGAGTTGGTTAACAGTGAGCGATGCCCCTATGTAACTTAAGGCATAACCAAGTTGATCTACTGCACCGCTGCCGCTAAGCAGATGTGTTCCCGCAGTAAGATGTCCTGAGCTTGATATATTACCGTCATCTGTAATGGTAGCTCCAATACTCAACGCCTGAGAGGTATTGTCGCCATTAACTCCATTAACTGAGTAGCTATAAGTAGGTCGTGGAGCGCCGTACGTAATTGACAGCGGGGTATCTACTGCTATTGTTAAAGTAGGTTGCTCACGATAAATTGCATAGAAGCCAGACGAGCCTATCGCCAAAGTGAAGTTTGTTGTATTTTGCGTGCTGTTGTAACGGAAATTACCAGTTCCAAGTCCAATGAGCGCCGAGACTCCAGCACTTTCAATCACCGAACCAGTGTAGAGCGTGGCCAAACCACCATTTCCTACTGATATAGAGGGTGAACCCGCAAGAATGACATTTCCTCCAGAGGAGTCCCCAGCTGAGGAGCTTGTTCCAGACGCCAATACAAGCGCTAAGTTGCTTGACAGACTGCCAGCATAACTGGTGCTAACAGCTTGGTTTACTGACAAATCACCGCTAACTGTTTGAATTGAAACCAGACCAGTGGCGTAAATTCCAGAATAAGAATTTGACCCAACAACAACGCTGTCAATACTCAAGGGGCCATTATTGGTGATACTCATGCTTCCTATTGGAGCACCCAGATTTCCGGCTGAGATAGCGCTAAAAGTATTTGATGAATTCATGGCGCTGATCGAACCCGCCCCAACAAATGCAACACCATTAGAATTCGAACTTATTGGTCCCGAGATGATTAAATCACCAATACCGCCAATAGTAGATGAAGAGCTAATTGATATAGCTCCGTTAGCAACGGCTGGTGTGGTGGTTGATGAGTTGGTTAACGCCCCAATCGTAGAAGAACCTCCACTGATAGACATGGCGTTATCAACAGTACGGCCATTGAGATCTAATGCACCGCCACTTACAACAACCGTGCCAAGGCCGAGCGGACCTGAAATAATTGATCCACCAACTCCAAATGAATCATTCCCGGCCTGGACAATACCCGCATTAATAGTTGTGCCTCCGCTATAGGTGGAAGCCCCTGATAACAGCAGAGTTCCGGATCCCGACTTGCTTAAGCCTGTTCCGCTGCCACCAATAGCACCCGTGATACTTGCAGCACCAGAATTGTTAATCGTCAGGATTCCCGCATTAGATGTGACGGAAATATTTCCAAGGTGGTAATAGGCAGGGTTTTGTTGATATGCAAATAGTAAAGTGGAAGAATTTGATTGGGCATTGATTGTGAAAGACTCTATGGTGGTATTAAAACCAGAAGCATTGACTTGATTTATCAATGGACTGCATCCTACACAGCCGGTTGGACCTCCGTTAATGCCATTAAAAACTGAATTTGTCGGTACAAAATAGGCAGCAAATGTTGATGGCGTTCCGCCATCATTTGCAAGGCTGAAGCTGACCGTATAGCTACCTCCGACTACCGTTGAAAATGATTGACTCAGAGTTCCAATTGATCCAACAGGGCCTAAATAAGCATTCCCAGGATTGAACCATGTAGAACCAGTATTACCACTCCACAACCAACCCGTTGAATCATAAGTATCAAAATTTCCATTCACTATTAGATTAGAGGCAGCTCCGCCACCACCGGCAAGAATTATTACGCCTGCTTCCAAACTAGTTGTATTAATAGTCAAATTCGATAAAGGTGTATTTCCACCCACTACACCAGCAAATGATGTGTCGCTTGTCGCCGTGGTGGTTAATGAATAAGGACCATCCACTGTAGAGAGAAAATGAATATTCGCTCCAGTCAGGCTAGTATCCGACCCAAGGGTTACAGCCCCCGTAAAGGTTTGATCGCCTGAGGTAGTAATCGTGCCTGCATTAATTAACGTCGCACCAGAAACGCTTAAGTTAACCAGATTATTTAGACTATCTACAGCAGTATTACCAAGTACAGCATTGCCAGTAATGGTGAGGCTATTTGCATTCCCAGTGATAGGCCCCAGCACAGAGATACTTGTACCAATCAAGGTTGTATCTGCTCCTAAGCTCAAATTGCTGTAAGTCTGGGTGCCAGTTGTAGCAATAGATCCGCCATTGACTGCTATTGACCCCAAACCGGTGACGCTTAAGCTGGATAAATTAGCGGAGCCTCCAACTGCCCCGCCAAAGGTGGCGGAAATAGAGTCGGAAATTGTTAAGGCATGTGCTGCAGAAGGTGAATCTATAGTGGAGTTAAATGTAATATTCGCTCCAGTCAGGCTAGTATCCGACCCAAGGGTTACAGCCCCCGTAAAGGTTTGATCGCCTGAGGTAGTAATGGAATTATTAAGGGTTATGTGACCACTTGAGCTAACAGTCAATGCAATATTATTTATATTGAAAAGAGGATCAATCAAAATAGCGTTACTGAGCGCAACAACTACAACCAGTGATCCAGTGTCGTTCATATTACCAATCACCATAGTATTGGCAGATAAGTGACTTAAAGTATTAACACTCAAATAAAGACTGTTCCCTGGATTCGTGCCTCCTACAGTAATATTGCGACTTATATTTTGAGGTGCAATGGTAATCGTATTGCCGGAACTTAAAAAGGCATGCCTCCCCAAATTAAAAATGTTAACAATATAAGTTTGATCACCCCAAGTGGTGATGTTGCGCTCGATATTGATCCGGCGAGCATCCACATACAACGCACCTAAGGCGCGGTGATTGCCAACGGATTTCTCAAAGGTCACATCACCATGCTCGGCAATGACCATTAAGTTCGCTGCATGGTGGCGGCTGGCACTATTGACGTTGCCCTCAAAGCGGATATCGCCCCAGCGGGAGTCTAAGGTGACATTGTTCTCACCCCAACCCCAGGCACGGCCCAGATACACATCACCGTCATAGACCTGATCACCCCAAGTGGTGATGTTGCGCTCGATATTGATCCGGCGAGCATCCACATACAACGCACCTAAGGCGCGGTGATTGCCAACGGATTTCTCAAAGGTCACATCACCATGCTCGGCAATGACCATTAAGTTCGCTGCATGGTGGCGGCTGGCACTATTGACGTTGCCCTCAAAGCGGATATCGCCCCAGCGGGAGTCTAAGGTGACATTGTTCTCACCCCAACCCCAGGCACGGCCCAGATACACATCACCGTCATAGACCTGATCACC
>Ga0214182_1000708_pt1 | contig 11677 bp, 7 predicted proteins | sample TroBogEpilimnion_8_FD_153020 | JGI IMG/M metagenome (GOLD analysis project Ga0214182, IMG submission 153020) | Freshwater microbial communities from Trout Bog Lake, WI - 14NOV2007 epilimnion | ecosystem: Environmental > Aquatic > Freshwater > Lake > Epilimnion/Euphotic zone | place: Trout Bog... | reverse complement strand
ACATATTCTTTGTGCCTCAGGATGCGCGTTGGAGTTATTTGCAATCTAACGCGCGCCAGCCAGAAATTGGCAAAATGGTCGATGCCGCCATGGATGCCATTGAAAAAGAGAACCCCTCACTTAAAGGCGTGCTGCCTAAAGTATTTGCGCGTGATAATTTAGACCCAGCCAGCTTAGGACAATTGGTCGATTTAGTCGGCAACATTGCACTAGGAGACGCCAAGTCAAGAAGTGCTGATGTGCTTGGTCATGTGTTTGAATACTTTCTAGGTGAATTTGCGTTAGCTGAAGGTAAACAAGGCGGTCAGTTCTATACACCCCGCTCAGTTGTTGAATTGCTAGTTGAAATGCTAGAACCATATAACGGTCGTGTGTTTGACCCATGTTGTGGCTCTGGCGGTATGTTTGTGCAATCGGAAAAGTTTGTGGCAGATCACCAAGGCCGTGTGAATGATATATCTATTTACGGGCAAGAGAGCAACCAAACTACATGGCGCTTGGCTAAAATGAACCTTGCCATTCGAGGCATTGAAGCCAGCCAAGTTAAATGGAACAACGAAGGCAGTTTTCTAAACGATGCGCACAAAGATGTAAAAGCCGATTACATCATTGCCAATCCTCCATTTAATGTAAGTGATTGGTCTGGCGAGTTACTGCGCACCGATGGCCGCTGGCAATATGGCGTGCCGCCTGCAGGCAATGCCAACTTTGCCTGGCTGCAACACTTTATCTATCACCTGTCACCACAAGGTCAAGCAGGCGTAGTACTGGCTAAAGGCGCACTTACCAGCAAAACCAGTGGCGAAGGTGAAATCCGCAAAGCGCTGATTGAGCAAGGTAACGTGATTGATTGCATCGTCAATCTGCCAGCCAAGCTATTCCTCAATACGCAAATCCCTGCCGCGTTATGGTTTATGAGCCGCAACCGTACTAACGGAAAATTCAGAAACCGCAGTAATGAGATTTTGTTTATTGACGCTCGTAACTTAGGTCACCTTATTAACCGTCGCACCAAAGAGCTGAGCCATGAGGATATTAAACAAATCACCGACACTTATCACAACTGGCGCAACCCAAATGGAAATTATCAAGACATTGCAGGTTTTTGTGCAACCGCTAGTTTAGAACGTGTAAAAGAACTTGATTATGTGCTCACTCCAGGTCGCTACGTTGGTCTTCCTGATGACGAAGATGACTTTAACTTTGTCGAGCGTTTTAATGGACTTAAAGCAGAATTTGAAGCGCAGTTGATTGAAGAAGAAAAGCTAAATAAAGCAATTACAGAGAACTTTGCGAGGGTGAAGCTGTGAATGGGTGGAAAGACACTGAACTGGGCAGTTTAGTAACCTATAAAAAGGGATTTGCTTTTAAATCTGATACTTATGATGAAAATGCAGATGTGCTTGTTGTTAGAGTATCTGATACAACAGAGTCATCTATTAACATAAGTAGCTGTAAAAAAATCTCATCAGCATTAGCAAGCACATTGAATGATTATGCGCTTAAAACTAATGATGTAATTATAGCTACAGTAGGTTCTTGGGCAGACAACCCAAACTCCGTAGTTGGTAAGGTTATTAAAGTTCCCTCAACTGCAAGCGGTGCGTTGCTAAATCAAAATGCTGTTAGGCTAAGATGCATTGATGATTTGGCAAATCAAGATTTCTTCTATTACTGCCTTAAAGATAATGAATTCTCTGGGTTTTTACTTGGAAATGCCCAAGGTAGTGCTAATCAAGCAAGTATCACATTGAAAGATATATTTTCTTACAAAATATCATTGCCACAACTTCAAGAACAAGAAGCCATCGCCTCAGTCCTTAGCAGTTTGGATGGCAAAATTGAGCTGCTCCACCGCCAAAACACCACCCTCGAAGCCATGGCTGAAACGCTGTTTAGACAGTGGTTTGTAGAAGAGGCTAAGGAAGATTGGGGGTTTATAGAGTTGGGAGAATATGTAAATTGTTTTAATGGTGTTTCTTACAAAAGCTCTGAACTTAATCCTTCAAAAGTGGCAATGGTCACATTAAAAAGCTTCGATAGGAATGGCGGCTTTAGATTAGATGGTTTTAAAGAATTCACGGGTAGGTTCAAAGAGCAGCATATTGTTGCTCAAGGCGACCTAGTTGTAGCTCATACCGACATTACCCAAGATGCAGAAGTCATAGGTAACCCAGTATTAGTGGTCAATGATGCAAAATATGAGCACATGGTTATCTCAATGGACTTAGTGAAAGTTAAATCCAAACATGATTGGCTTTCAAACGAATTTCTGTACCGAATGATGCGAACGAGAGAGTTCAAAGAACACTGTTTGGGATATTCCAATGGGTCAACGGTGCTCCATTTAAGTAAGCAAGCAATTCCATCCTTTGAATTTTTCATGCCCCCTAAAGAAAGAATTGAAAGTTACACTAAGCTTGCTAAAGGTTTATTCAGTAAGAAATTTAAAAATATTGAGCAAATCCAAACCCTAGAAAAACTCCGCGACAACTTGCTCCCTAAGCTGATGAGCGGTGAATTAAGGATTCAAATTGAGTAATGACGACCAATCTACGGGAATGACGCGCAGAAAGAGTCAGTCAATACTTGAGCTGACTCATGACGAGGCTCGCCAATTTTTCTTAAAAGATGAAAGTTACTGCAATTTCGATTTACCTCAATATTTCGTATTTAGCCAGCTGTTAGCCGATATTGATACTTACCTTACGGATAAAAATATTTCCGATTTCAAGATTAAAGATAACTTACCAAATCAACTAGATAAGTTAAACCATATTATCCTTAACAATAAGGATGGCAAGTATGGATGGAGACCTTTGCAATTAATTCATCCTGCGCTCTATGTCTCTTTAGTTCATCAAATTACAGAACTGAGTAACTGGGAAATAATATGTATACGGTTTCTTGAGTTTAACAAAGATTCTAAAATTAAATGCCTTAGCATGCCAGTTGAGTCGCTTTCTGAGGAAAAAGATAAAGCAGAGCAGATTTCATCTTGGTGGCATGCGGTCGAGCAAAAATCCATTGAATTATCTCTTGAGTTTGATTGCTTGATTCAACTGGATCTCACAGACTGTTATGCATCAATATATACCCATTCAATCGCATGGGCGTTACATGGCAAAGAGTTTGCCAAACAAAAAGGAAATAGAGGTAATAAGAAACTGATAGGCAATACCATTGATGACCATATTCGGGATATGAGTTATGGACAAACTAACGGCATACCTCAAGGCTCCGTGTTAATGGATTTTGTAGCAGAAATGGTATTGGGTTATGCTGACCTTTGCATTTCAGAGAAAATCCAGAGCCATTTGATCGAGGATTATTACATCCTCCGCTATCGTGACGATTATCGAATATTCGTGAACAATACTCGCGATGGCGAAAATATTGTCAAAATAATCGCTGAGATTATGATTGATTTTGGACTCAAATTAAATCCATCTAAAACTAAAGTCAGTGACAAAGTGATTAGGGAATCAATTAAGAGTGACAAATTACATTGGATGGGGAAAAAGCAAAAAGATAGAAACCTGCAAAAACATTTACTTATTATCCATAATCACGCTTCTGAATTCCCCAATTCAGGTAGTCTAAGTGCATCGCTTTCTGAATTCCATAAGAGGATCATTCGTTATAACAGCATCGAAGATGCCGTCACGTTAATAAGCATCATTATTGATATTGCATTTAACAACCCAAAGACATATGCAATTTCGTCAGCAATTCTGAGTAAGCTCATTGACTCTCTAAATAGTGACGAAAAGAAGCGGGAAACATTTCATAAGATTAAAAAGCGATTTGACAAGATCCCTAATACTGGGCACATACAAATCTGGTTACAAAGAATTTATCTTTCTTTTGCTAAAGACTTAGTTTTCGATGAGTCACTGTGTAGATTAGCAGCAGGTGAAAAATCCTCAATATGGAATTTAGACTGGATTTCTTCAGATGACTTCAAAAAGCTTATGGATCCAGAAAAAATTATTGACCACGAATGTTTAAAAGAAGTTGTGCCAGTAATCTCGGTTCAAGAGGTGGAATTATTTATGTCAAAAAGTAAGATGTATTACTAAAAATATATTAGCATTATTTATGATGCCATTAAGCAAATTCTGTTTAATGATGAAGGAATTAAACAATGAGCGACAACAAAGAAATTGAACAAAATGTAGACCAGCAGATTGTCATCTATCAAACTGAGAGTGGCGAGACGCAAATAGATGTGAGGCTTGAGCAAGATACTGCTTGGTTGAGCCAAGCACAAATGGTTGAATTGTTTGATAGAAACAAGCGCACAATCTCTGAACATATTGGCAAAATTTTTAAAGAGGGCGAGTTAAATGAAGATTCAGTTGTCCGGAAATCCCGGACAACTGCTAAAGATGGCAAAACCTATGAGGTGAGTGAATACAATCTCGATGTCATTATCTCAGTGGGTTATCGCGTTAAATCACAACGTGGTACACAGTTTAGAATATGGGCAAATAGCATACTTAAGCAATTTTTAGTAAAAGGCTATGCATTAAATGAGCGGAAACTTCAGGCAGAACAAGAAAAACTCGACGATTTAAAACATGCTATTGCCTTGTCTGCGCGCTTATTACGGAACCAGGCATTAACTTCGCAAGAATCACAATCTATCCTGACGGTTCTTGAAAAATACAGTCACGCACTGACCGTGCTTGATGATTACGACCATCAGCGCTTGCAGGTGATAGGCACCCTCACGCCAGAACAGCCAAAAATCGGATACGGCGAGGCGATGGAGCAAATCCTTCTGTGGCGAGAGAAAGAAAAACTGGGCGGGTTGTTCGGTAACGAGAAAGATAACTCGTTTAATAGCGCACTAGAAACCATCTATCAAACCTTTGATGGGCAAGAGCTTTATCCTAGCATAGAAGAGAAAGCCTCCAATCTTCTGTATTTCATAGTCAAAAACCACGCCTTTAGCGATGGCAACAAACGTATTGCAGCTGCAATGTTTGCATGGTTTTTAGAGCGTAATGATCATTTGTATAACGAGCTAGGAGAGAAGCGGATTGCAGATAATGCTTTGGTCGCCTTTACCCTACTAATTGCAGAAAGCAAACCTGACGAACGTGAGATGATTGTGAAAGTGATTATTAATTTAATCAACGGTAATAACTAATGGTTAAATTGAATGAATCAGAAATTGAACTCCTCGCCATTGAGCGCCTGCAAGCGCTTGGTTTTGATTACGTCTACGGGCCTGACATTGCCCCTGATTCTGCAAACCCAGAGCGTGAAAGCTTTGCTGATGTATTGTTGCTTAGCCGTTTACGCAAAGCTGTTGCCCGCATCAACCCTACCCTGCCGGCTGCAGCATTAGATGAAGCCATAAAAACCATACAGCGTATTAGCTCGCCTGAGTTGTTAGCTAACAATGAAGCATTTCATCGCTTAATGACTGAGGGCGTGAATGTTAGTTATCAAAAGGATAGCAACACACGTGGGGATTTGGTTTGGCTGATTGATTTTGCTAACCCTGATAACAATGAATTTGTGGTGGCCAACCAGTTCACCATTATTGAAAACAACCAAAACAAACGCCCTGACATTATTTTGTTTGTGAATGGTTTGCCACTGGTAGTAATTGAGCTTAAAAATGCTGCTGATGAAAACACCACACTTGCTTCAGCTTACCGGCAATTAGAAACTTATAAACAGGCGATACCTAGCCTATTTACGTATAACGGCTTTGTCGTGATTTCAGATGGATTAGAAGCCAAAGCAGGAAGCATCTCCGCAGGCCTCAGCCGTTTTATGGCTTGGAAGAGTGCTGATGGTAAGAGTGATGCTTCTCACTTGATAAGCCAGCTAGAAACGCTCATTAACGGCATGTTGAATAAAGCCACGCTACTAGATTTAATTCGTCACTTTATCGTTTTTGAAAAGTCCTCGAAAGAAGACTCCGTTACCAAACAAATCAGCATTAGCACTGTTAAAAAGTTAGCGGCTTACCATCAATATTATGCTGTTAATGCGGCTGTTATATCTACACTACGCGCATCTGCAGAGGCCACAGGCGTCGCACAAATACCAGCCAGTTCTGGATTGAGCAATGTGCGCACTCAACCGAAAGGGGATCGCAAAGCTGGCGTAGTATGGCATACCCAAGGTAGTGGCAAATCACTCAGCATGGTGTTTTACACGGGCAAGATTGTATTAGCCTTGGATAACCCAACCATTGTGGTGATTACAGACCGCAATGACTTAGATGATCAGTTGTTTGATACCTTTGCTGCTTCTAGCCAATTATTACGCCAAGAACCCAAACAGGTAGAAGATCGTCAGCAACTTAAAGAATTACTCAAAGTCGCTTCTGGTGGTGTGATTTTTACCACCATCCAAAAATTTCAGCCTGAAGAAGGCAACGTGTACGAAACCTTATCTGAACGAAGAAATATTGTAGTGATTGCAGATGAAGCGCATCGTACACAATATGGTTTTAAAGCCAAAACGATAGATGATAAGAACGAAGCTGGTGAAGTGATTGGCCAAAAAACTGTGTACGGATTTGCTAAGTACATGCGCGATGCTTTGCCCAATGCCACATACTTAGGCTTTACAGGCACACCGATTGAAAGCACCGATGTGAATACGCCTGCGGTGTTTGGCAATTACGTGGATATTTATGATATTGCCCAGGCTGTAGAAGATGGCGCAACGGTGCGTATTTACTATGAGAGCCGATTAGCCAAGGTGCAACTCTCTGATGAAGGCAAAAAATTAGTTGCCGAGTTAGATGAAGAACTTAATCAAGATGAACTCACCGAAACACAAAAAGCCAAAACACGCTGGACGCAAATTGAAGCATTAATCGGTAGTGAAAAGCGCATCCAAAATATTGCACAAGATATTGTGAAGCACTTTGAGCAGCGCCAAGAAGTGTTTTCAGGTAAAGGCATGATTGTGAGTATGTCACGCCGTATTGCAGCGGCACTTTATCAAGAAATTATCAAAATCAAGCCTGAGTGGCATTCGGATGATCTAAGTAAGGGCATGATCAAGGTGGTCATGACGGCTTCTTCTAGTGATGGCCCACAGCTTGCTAAACACCACACAACGAAGCAACAGCGCCGCAATCTTGCAGAACGCATGAAAGACCCTGACGATGAATTAAAACTCGTCATAGTGCGGGATATGTGGCTTACAGGCTTCGATGCACCAAGCATGCATACGCTTTATATTGATAAGCCTATGAAAGGTCATAACCTGATGCAGGCAATTGCACGGGTGAACCGTGTTTATAAAGATAAGCCTGGCGGTTTGGTGGTGGATTACTTAGGCATTGCCGCCGATTTAAAACAAGCGCTGTCGTTCTATTCAGACGCTGGCGGCAAGGGTGATCCAGCCGAGACCCAAGAGCAGGCAGTAGATCTAATGCTTGAGAAACTAGAAGTCGTAGCCAATATGTACCATGGCTTTGCTTATAAAGACTACTTCACGGCTGATACCTCTAAAAAACTATCACTGATATTAGCGGCTGAAGAGCATATTCTTGGCATAGAGGATGGCAAAAAGCGTTATATCAATGAAGTAACAATGCTCTCACAAACTTTTGCGATTGCTATCCCTCATGAGCAAGCAATGGACGCCAAAGACACCGTCGCTTTCTTTCAGGCAGTGAAGGCACGTCTTGCTAAATTTGACAGTACTGGTCAAGGCAATACCAACGAGGACATTGAAACTACTATACGTCAGGTAATCGACAAGGCCTTAGTTTCAGAGCAAGTAATTGATATATTCGATGCATCAGGCATTAAAAAGCCGGATATTTCTATTTTGAGTGATGAGTTTTTAATGGAACTCAAAAACCATGAACACAAAAACATTGCGCTAGAAGTACTTAAAAAACTTCTCAATGAAGAAATCAAGGTGCGTGAGCGTTTCAATATGGTGCAAAGTCGAAGTTTGATGGAAATGCTCCAAAACTCAATTAAGCGCTACCAAAACAAAATCATTACAGCTGCTGAGTTAATGGATGAACTTATTAAGGTCAGCAAGGAAATTGTGCATGGTGACAGTGAAGCTGAACGTTTAAAACTGAATCCGTTGGAATTCGCTTTCTACACTGCTGTGGCTAATAACAACAGTGCGAAAGAACTAATGAACCAAGATAAATTACGTGAGCTGGCGGTAGTGCTTTTACAGCGCGTTAGGGAAAATGCTTCGATTGACTGGACGATTAAAGAGAACGTAAAGGCTAAGCTGAAAGTAATTGTAAGACGAACGCTGAGGCAGTTTGGTTATCCGCCAGATATGGAGATATTGGCTACGGAAACTGTTCTGAAGCAGGCTGAATTAATTGCTACTGAATTAACCTCTCATTAAGTTGATCAGATAGTTCTAAGAACAGCCTGAACTGTTCTGCGAGCGTAATCAACTGGATCACGCTTCCTTGAACTTGAAACTACCAGTCCAGCTTCTAATTTTGACGATTCCTCATGAAGGTTATATCCCATGTCTTTAAAGTACAGCAGTCTGCCTCTTATGTAACCGAAATCTCGCCGACTTTGATCATCTCCACTAGAAGCAGTTTGATTAGTAACACTTCTTGAAACACACGCCCCCAAAGGGGGAGAGAGTTTATTTAGATATGGAGATGGGTCGAATTTCTTCAAAGATTCATCTGGGACCGATATCAAGTTTGTCCAGCCATTTTTTCCTAGTTTTTTGTTACGAAAACCAGGCAACCTACCCCACTTACAACCGGCAACACTTCCGCTATCAGCAGATGCCCCCAACAGCTTAACTAAGCTACGTTGCACAACAGTTCGCTGCTCTTTACTCAAATCGCAATTAGAAACCAATCTTATTTGACAGTTATCTAGACTCGTTTCGACAACAATACACTGATAAATATTGGCAATCTTTTTTGCCATATTCATTGGAACATCATCAATAAATAACCAGGGGTGAGAACTTTCAGGAACCGGTCTAACCCAAATGTTGGCATTCTTCTGTGTGTTTTCATATTTAAGCCAAGGAATAAGTTTTTCATCCCAAAGTTTAATTATTAGGGCTTCGTCTACTGTTCCGATAAATCGACATGCCGCCACTTGAAGGTGGCTTGAATATTTCAATAATTGAAATACCATTTCTAATGACTGTTCAGTTGTAGTTTTCATAATCTTCCTTCTCTCCCCCTTGGGGGTGGGTGTGCTATATGTATTTAAATAAATGTGATTACTCATGTCCAAGTTATGTCCAACTTAATAGTTATACTTTGGACGGCTGTACACCATGTTCTATATGGATTAGATCAATCTACCCAAGGTGTCCAAGTTACAATTAAATCTACACGCGCATATGCAAAATAGTTTTAACAAAACTGCTTGGACTCTGGGACAGCCTTCTAAAACATAAGCTAGCATTAGGTTGTAACCGTCCAAGCTACTACTAGCTATTTGGACATGACTCGACCATTAACCCAAAATGATGTTAACCATTCGAGGTCTCTTTCCTATGCTTGATCTTGACTCAGTAAACTCACCTACTACATCCCTAAATCTCTTCCAGAAATTTGGAGACTTAACGGGTGTCATTCCGTTGAATACAGCCCACTCCTTGTAGTTTGTGAATACATCATCCTTAGTAACTGATGCTGTGGGATGAACCTCATGATCATCGTTCGAGTACCACCATGCCATGACTGAGTTAGCCTCTTGTTTGCCATTGCTAATAGCCAATGCCACTGCAAGTGGCAACGTACCAAAACGGCCTCTTTTTAGTAATCTAACTAGACCCTCAAGCGCCCAATTTAGAATCCCTGACAGCTCGCTACTAATAATTCGCTTTGCTAATAACGGATCTTGTTTTGCGTCTGGGAAGTGTGCATTAAAAGGGATGATTGGAAATCTTCTCCAAAACCCTTCAGAATGGTCTGATATTGAAGGCAAGTTATTCCCGCAAACAATCCATTTTGCTGTGGGTCGGAATGTTATTGCCTCACGATACTTACGATCAACTTGAACCAAGCCTCCTGAAATGAGTACCTTCAGTTTTTGCTCATTAATTCTTGCTGGTGTTTCATCAACATACACTAAGCTGGCTCCTAGCAACCCAGTTAAATTGAATCCCTCCAACTGATCTAATTGAAGTGCTGTAGGGTTCTCATGTAAGCCTCCAACAATTTCTGCTAGCGTTGATTTTCCATTTGAACCACCTCCTAGCCAGAATTGTGCTCGCTGAAACCTGCAATCTGGAAGCAATGTATAACCTATGTATTCCTGAACATACATACGTACATCTTCGTCAGGCAATACTTCTTTAAGAAATTTATCAAACTCTGGAGCTTGGGCCTCCTTTTCATATTCGCAATTCAACACATAAGTTAATCCATCTTTTCGTGATGGCGCCCTAGTTGCGATACTAACTTGCTCATTTAAATTAATTATTTCCAATGTGGCATTTTTTAATGGCAATACAACCTCAGTTGAATCCCTATTTGGTATTTCTATAACTTCATGAAGTACAGCAGCTGCGCATGAGGTCATGATTCTTGGTGTAGCTTTGTCTGGTGCATTTTCAGCCAGCCATCTCCAAGCCATATTTTCTAATTTATCAAGTTGAATTGGTTTCCAGTGGTTTTCAGCCCATTGATGCAAAGTTTTATCTTTTGTCGAATATGTTAACTCATGACTTTCATCGGTTTGAGAGCCAACTTTCTGTGCAAAAAGTAATTCTACTGATTCTTCAGCTTTAGCCATATCAGTTACTCCCTACTATAGACTTAGTCGTTTGCTCATTCAGCAATCTCTTGCGCTTTGCTGCAAGATCAACCTTAGTAGTTCCGGATGGCCTACCTTTTTCGCGCTTAATAGCAACATTCGTAGCAGAAGTAATTGTGAGTTCTGGTTTAGGCGAGCTTAATTGTGGGGATAATTTTTCCGCCCAGTCAATTAAGTCGGAGTATTTATAAACACTCCGCCTGCCAACTTTATAAGTTGGAAGTGGAAATTTACCTTGCGAAACTAAATTGTATGCACAGCCAATGGGCATGTTCATCTCAAAAGCGACTACTGAGATATTAACAAATAGAGGATGGGTGTTGGTTGGGACGGGTAAAGGCATAGCAAAATTCTCCAAAGGATAATTTGCATGCCTCCGTCCATTTTTACGCTCAATATCATTTTGATATCTAGCGTACGACTTCAATTCACGTTCATCGTATGGCTTGTGCGTCTAATCTGTAGTCATTTCAGATTGCACTGTCATGTGTAATATTCCACTCGTCACTGTGGTAGCGGCTCGCTAATTTGAGCAAGAACGTTAAGCTAGGACTAAATTAGTTTCGCGTTCTATTTACAATATACAACTTAAATTAGAAATAAGATAGCGTTATTTTCATTTAGCTTAATTCTACATCATTGGAAATAATTTAAATGTGAAGTTTGATTAAACCAGAAACAATCCTTACTGCAATTCTACAGCAGTAAATTTCATTATATGGGATTATTTAGAATTATCTCAAATGAGACTGAGTGAAAATAAACCTATATATATCATAAGTTTACACTCTAGTAATTGGGGTGGCTGATGGGGCTCGAACCCACGACAACAGGAATCACAATCCTGGACTCTACCAACTGAGCTACAGCCACCATAGAAACAAAAGGGTCATGGTCTGCCCGACAGGAATCGA
>Ga0214182_1000703_pt1 | contig 11728 bp, 9 predicted proteins | sample TroBogEpilimnion_8_FD_153020 | JGI IMG/M metagenome (GOLD analysis project Ga0214182, IMG submission 153020) | Freshwater microbial communities from Trout Bog Lake, WI - 14NOV2007 epilimnion | ecosystem: Environmental > Aquatic > Freshwater > Lake > Epilimnion/Euphotic zone | place: Trout Bog... | reverse complement strand
CCGCGCCCGACGGCCCCCCGGATCGCCGCGTGTTCCGCCTGGACGGCGCGGCCCCACGCAGCCAGGCCGAGGTCGCGGCCCGCGTCGCCGCCGTCTGGCTTACCCCGCAAATGGACCGGCTGTTTCAGGAGGGGCTGTCGGGCCGGCGGCGCTTTCTGGACCGGCTCGTCTGGGCGCTGGAACCCGGCCATGCGCGGGAGATGGCGGCCCACGATTCCGCCATGGGCAACCGCAACCGGCTGCTGGCCGAGGGGCGGCACGATCGTGCTTGGCTCGCGGGGCTGGAGGATGCGATGGCGCGGCACGCGGTGGCGGCGACAGCGGCGCGATCCGCGATGGTGGCCCGCCTGAACGCGGCCTTGGCCAGCGGCGTCGCGGGCGCGTTTCCGGTGGCGCATATCGCCCTGGCGTGCCCCATCGCGGACCGGCTGGCGGCGGAGCCGGCGTTGCGGGTCGAGGACTGGCTGCGCGAATCGCTGGAAGCCAGCCGCGGCCGCGATGCCGCCGCTCGGTCCGCCGCCCTGGGCGCGCATCGGAGCGACATGGCGCTGACCGACGTGGCCTCCGGCACGCCCGCCGCGCTGGCCAGTACCGGTGAACAGAAGGCACTGCTGATCGGGGTGATCCTGGGGCACGCGGTGCTGATCGCGGAAACGCGCGGTTTTCCGCCGCTTTTGTTGTTGGATGAGCCGGCCGTGCATCTGGACGGCGCGCGCCGAACGGCACTGTTCGGCGCATTGACAGCCCTGGGGGCGCAGACGCTGATGACCGGCACGGATGCGGATGTTTTCGCGCCTTTGACTGGCCACGCGGAGATGCTGGCAACCGGCGGCGGCGCGCTTAACCCCCTGTCATAGCGGTGCCATCCGTGGTAGGGTGAACCCCATCCCATTCACTCCCGGAGTACCCCATCGGCATGTCCGATTCCGCCGACACGCCCCCCGAGTCCGATCCCGAAGCCTACGACGCCGAGTCGATATCGGTGCTCAAAGGTCTGGACGCGGTGCGCCGCCGTCCCGGCATGTATATCGGCGACACCGACGACGGCTCCGGCCTGCATCACATGGCGTTCGAAATCATCGACAACGCGGTGGACGAAGTGCAGGCGGGCTACGCGACCAAGTGCGAACTGGTGCTGAACGGCGACGGCAGCGTGACCGTGCGCGACGACGGGCGGGGCATTCCGACCGACATCCACAAGGAAGAGGGCGTGTCCGCGGCCGAGGTCGTGCTGACGCGGCTGCATGCCGGCGGGAAGTTCAACCAGAACTCCTACAAGGTCTCCGGCGGGCTGCATGGCGTCGGCGCGGCGGTGGTGAACGCGCTGTCGGAATGGATGGAAGTGCGCATCTGGCGCAACGGGCTGGAGCACAAGATACGTTTCCAGCACGGCGAACCCGACGCGCCTCTGGCGGTGGTCGGGCCGGCGACGGAACGGGGCACCGGCACGGAAGTGACCTTCAAGGCCAGCCCGGGAACGTTCACCAAGACCGAATTCGACTACGCGCTGCTGGAACGGCGGTTGCGGGAGCTGGCGTTCTTGAACTCCGGCATGACCATCGTGCTGCGCGACGAACGCCACGCCGAACCGGTGGAAAGCGTCATGCACTACGACGGCGGTCTGGTGGCCTTCGTCGAATGGCTCGATCGCGCCAAAACACCGGTTTTCACCCCGCCGATCAGCCTGAAAACACCGGCCGAACAGGAAGGCATTCGGGTCGAATTCGGCCTGTCGTGGAACGACAGTTTCCATGAGACGATGCTGTGCTTCACCAACAACATCCCCCAGCGCGACGGCGGCACGCATCTGGCCGGCTTCCGGCAGGCGATGACTCGCGTGGTGACGAAATACGCGTCGAGCATGGGCAAAAAGGACTCTCTGGACCTCGTCGGCGAGGACATGCGCGAAGGCATGACCGCCGTGCTGTCGGTGAAAGTGCCGGATCCCAAGTTTTCGTCTCAGACGAAAGACAAGCTGGTTTCGTCGGAAGTGCAGCCGGTGGTGCAGGCCGCCGTGGCCGATGCGGTGTCGCATTGGTTCGAAACGCATCCGCGCGAAGCCAAGGGCATCATCCAGAAGGTCATGGATGCCGCCGCCGCCCGCGAAGCCGCGCGTAAGGCCCGCGAACTGACGCGGCGCAAGGGCGTGCTGGATATTTCCACCCTGCCGGGGAAGCTGGCCGACTGTCAGGAACGCGATCCCGCCAAGTGCGAAATGTTCCTGGTCGAGGGCGACAGCGCCGGCGGGTCCGCCAAGCAAGGCCGCGACCGGAAATTCCAGGCGATTCTGCCGCTGAAGGGTAAGATTTTGAACGTGGAGCGTGCGCGGTTCGATCGCATGCTCGGTTCGCAGGAAATCGGCACGCTGATTACCGCTTTGGGCACCGGCATCGGGCAGGGGCCGGTGGATCAGGGCGGGTTCTCGATCGAGAAACTGCGCTACCACCGCATCATCATCATGACGGACGCCGACGTCGATGGATCGCATATCCGCACGCTGCTGCTGACGTTCTTCTTCCGCCAGATGCGCGAACTGATCGAGCGCGGGCATCTGTACATCGCGCAGCCGCCGTTGTACCGCGCCAAGCGGGGCAACGAGGAACGGTATTTGAAGGACGATTCCGCCATGGAATCGTTCCTGTTGGACAAGGCCCTCGCGGCGGCGCGTTTGAGCTATTGCGACGGCGACGTGTTCGAAGCCGATGAGCTGCAACGCGAAGTCCGGCTGCTGCGGGAAGCGACGTTGAACCTGCGGCGCTTGTCCTCGGTGATTCCGACGTTCCTGCTGGAACAGGCCGCCATCGCCGGCGTGCTGACGTCCGACAGCATCAAAGCGACGGAGCGGGCGCCCGAACTGGCGCAGCGGCTGAACGCGGTGTCCCTGCCGACCGAACGCGGCTGGCTGGTGAACGCTGATTCCGGTCTGATTATTTCGCGGACCGTGCGTGGGGTGGTAGAGAAATACACACTCGATCCTGGGGCGCTGCGTAGCGCGGAAGCCCGGTGGTTGACGGATCGGGCCGAGACGCTGGCGAAGCGGTTCGCCGAACCCGCTCGGCTGAAACTGGACTCGCAGGAACCCACCGTTGCGGGGCCGGCCTCGGCTTACGACCGCATCCTGGCGCATGGGCGGCGCGGGCTGTCGTTCCAGCGGTTCAAAGGGCTGGGGGAGATGAACCCGGATCAGCTTTGGCAGACAACGTTGGATCCGTCGGTTCGGTCGTTGCTACAGGTGAAGGTGGCGGATTCGGAAGATGCGGCGCAGGTGTTCTCCACGCTAATGGGCGACGTGGTGGAGCCTCGGCGGGACTTTATTGTGAGCAATGCGTTGAAGGTTGCGAATTTGGATATTTAAACGATCCAATACCGTCATGGTCGGGCTTGACCCGACCATCTCAGGCCAATGGGCAAAAGATGGTCGGGTCAAGCCCGACCATGACGGTGGCGTAAGGGCGTAAAAACCATGAACACCACCCCCCAAGGGAACCCCATGCGCGCCGCCCTCGAACGCGGCGAACCTCAGATCGGCACCTGGCTCACCATGGTCCGAAACCCCGCGATCCTGTCGCTGATGAAAGCCGCCGGCCTCGATTTCGCTCGTGTGGACATGGAACACACCGCGCTGACCATCGAAACCATCGCCGACATGGCGGTTCTGTCCCGAGCGCTGAACTTCCCCATTGCTGTGCGACCGCCGAAGGCGAACCGGGAGTGGATCACGCGCCTGCTCGACGTCGGCGTCTGGAACCTGCACTGCCCGCAGGTCGAGAACGCCGCGCATGCGCGCGAAATCGTCGAAGCCTCCCGCTACGCGCCCATGGGGCTGCGCGGCAATGGCGGCCTCAGCGCCTCCACCGATTTCAACGGCACGTTGTCGCAGACGGAACGGCGCGCCCACGCCAACCGGGAAGTGTTCGTTACCGTCATGTTCGAAACCGCCCGCGCCTTCGACGACTTGGATGAAATCGCCGCCATGCCGGGGATCGACGCGCTGACCATCGGGCCGGCCGATTTGGGGCAGGACCTCGGCGTCACCGGCACGCCGGAAGTGGGAAAAGTCCTGGACGAACACCGCGACCGCATCCTGGCCGCCTGCCGCAAACACGGCAAAACCTGCGCCATGCTGGTCGGCAGTTTCGAGGAAATGCAGCGCTGGAAAGACGCCGGGGCGCTGCTGCTGGCGTATTCCTCCGACGCCGACGTGCTGTTCCGCGGCTACAGCGCCGCGATGAAGCAGATCAAGGGGACCTGAGCCGCCGCAGCTTCGGCGGCACCGCGATCAACGCCGCCGCGAGCAACGCCAGCGTCAGCGTCCACTGGGCGATGGCAAAGGCGTGTGCATAGGCACGTTCTCCCGTCCCGTCTGCCAAGACCGTGAAGAACAGCGTGCCGATCGCCGCCGTGCTGATGGATGCACCGACCTGTAGCGCGGAATTCAAAATCCCGGTCGCCAGCCCCGCCTGATCCGGCGGCACGTCGCCCAGCACCGTGTTGAACAGCCGGGGAAAAGCGACGCCCTGCGCGAAGCCGGCGCAGAAAACCGCCTCCGACAGCACGCGTCCGTCCGCGCCTTCCCACACCAGCCCGCCGACGACGGCGTAGAACAGCACCTGGAATCCCATGCCGATCGACAGCAACCGTGGCCGCAGCCGCACCAGCCGCGCGGTCGCGATTGGACCGAGGAACAGGCCTATCCCGTAGGGCACGATGGTCAGGCCGGTCCAAAGCGGCTCCACCCCTCGGCCCACCTGCTGGTAGATGCCGAACAGGACGTAGAAGGACGTGGTGAAGAAGAACAGCATCCCAACCAGGACGCCGCGGCGGAAAGTCGGGATGGCGAACAGCCTGATATCCACCAGCGGCATGCCCCCGCGCGCGGCCAACCAGGCCTCGAACCGCAGGAACAGCACCGCCAGCACCGGGGCGCAGGCCAAGGTCACGAACACCCAAGGCGGCCATCCCCGGTCCCGGCCCAACGACAAAGGCAGTACCACGGCGGCAAGGGCCAGAGACAGGATGGCAGCGCCACCGATATCCAGCTTCACCTTCCGCGCCCCACTGGTTTCCGGCAGCAACACCCAGGCGGAAGCAATGACAGCGAAGCAAAATGGCAATTTCAACAGAAACACCGTCCGCCAGCCCCACCCCATCGGGTTCCAGGCGATCAACGCCCCTCCCGCGAACTGGCCGACGGCCGCGGAAAGGCCGACGGTCGTGCCATAGAGGCTCATCGCATGCGCCAAAGCGCGCTCATCGTCGAACAAGGCCCGCAAAGTCGCCAAGGTCTGCGGCTGCAACAGCGCCGCCGACATGCCCAACGCCGCCCGCCCCGCCAGAAGCTGGATCGGCGTCTGCGCCAGACCGCACGCCAGATTGGCCAATGTCAGCCCGGTCAGCCCGATCATGAACATCCGCCGGCGCCCGAACAAATCGCCCAAACGCCCGCCGGTAATCAGAAACACCGCGTAGGCGGCCGCGTAAAGCGACACGACCAACTGCGTCTCGGCCGGCGAGGCGTTCAAATCCGAGCGAATGGAGGGTAGGGCGACATTGACGATGAAGAAATCGATCGTCGGCAGCAGCGCGCCGCACAGCAGCACGATCAGCGCCAGCCCTCGCTTGCGTTCGGAAACGATGGCCGGCACGTGTCCCCCCTGGACCGACAACCCGCGATGCCAACTGGCGCCGCGACGCGAAATTGAGTAGCGGGAACCTGTCAGGTTCACAAGGCAAACCGCCATCCCCATCCCGTCGCCGCGCCCCGAACAACTCGATCCGGAGGGCTATTACGCCCGCCTGGGGATCGGCGTGTCCGCGTCGCCGGAGGAGATTTCCGCCGCCTACCGCCGCAAGGCACGGCTGCTGCACCCCGACGTTCCCGGCACCGGCAACACCGATGCGTTCGTCGCGCTGAAACAGGCCTACGACATCGTCGGCAACCCGCACGCCCGCAACGATTACGACCGACTCGCTCGGCTGCGTGCACAGGCGGCGATCGAACCCGCCGAACGCCCGCCGGCGCGCACCGTTCATGTTCAGACCGGACCGACCCGCAATCCCCGCGCGGGCGACGTACCCATGGCGGTGTGGGCGGTGCTGGGGACGGTACTGATCGTTGGCGTCTACGAGATCGTTCGTCACCTGACGATGCTGCCGCCTTTACCGCCGCGGGAGGTCATCCGCCCGAACGCGCCGGTCGTCGCACCGGCGAGCGCGGAGGCTCAGCGCCTCGCGGCGTACGGACCGAAACCGCTGCGGTTGCCGGGTACCCCGAATTACTACGTCGTGCCAGCCGCCGGGGCGACCGTGGTTTATCGCAGGGACGACGCGCGCAACGCCTATGTGGCCGCGGGGCAGCTACCGCCCTTCAGTGCCATACAGGCATTGCGGCTGTTCCGGCAGAATGGGCTGGTGGAATTCAAAGTCAACGACACCACGACGGCTTTTATCGAGGCATCACGGCTGGCCCCTGGCGATCTTGGCGCCGCTCGCCGAGCCTATTGCGCCTATAACGCGGGGCCGGCGCCGGGCAACGGGGAAATCCTGCGCCAGACCGCCATCGGTCGAGGCCATCTCGAACTGGACAACCGCACCACCCAGCCTGCCGTGGTCAAATTGCGCGACGCGGCCGGCACCGTGGTCATCAGCACCTACCTCGCCCCCGGCGCGCACGTGGACCTCGACGGTATCCCCGAAGGCCGCTACCGCCCCGACTTCGCCATTGGGGAACTGTGGAGCCGAGCGTGCAACGGGTTCGCGGCGGGGATGCGGGCGCAGCGATTGGCGGGATTATTTTCGCTCGACGCATTGACGCCGCTGAGCATTCCGCCCGACCTTCCCGGTGAGCTGCCGCCGGCCGATATCCCGGACCTGGCGTTCGAGCGCGACGAGAAAGGGTAGAGCATGGCCATCGTGCTGCAGGAGTCGCTTCGCGGGTTATTCTACGCCCCCTTTTACGCGGCCCTTGCGCGCGATGCGTATGCGCAAGAGGGCGTGGAGGTCGAATTCGTCTCCGCGCCCAAGCCCGGCGATGCCGCCACCAACGTGATGGGCGGGGCCGCCGATGTCTGCTGGGGCGGACCGATGCGGGTGATGCAGACGTATCACCAAGTGCCGGACTGCGATCTGGTGTGCTTCGGGGAAGTGGTCACGCGCGATCCGTTTTTGTTGGTCGGTCGGACGCCTCGGCCGGATTTCACGGTCGGCGATTTGTTGCGCTTGCGGGTCGGCACGGTCAGCGAAGTGCCGACGCCCTGGATGTGTTTGCAAGAGGATCTGCGGCGCGCCGGGGTCGATCCCGACCGGGTGAACCGGGTGTCAGATCGGTCCATGGTGGACAATTGCGCGGCGTTGGAAGCGGGGACGCTGGACGTGGTGCAGGTGTTTGAACCGTTCGTGTCTTCTCTGGTGGCCTCCGGCGTCGGCCACATCTGGTACGCCGGCGCCAGCCGAGGCCTTTGCAGCTACACCACCTTCTACGCCCGCCGCGGTGTCCTGACCGCTCGGCGGGACGAGTTGCTGCGGATGGTGCGGGCGATCTACCGGACCCAGCAATGGGTCGTCGGCGCCGACGGGGCGGAGATCGCGGCGACGGTCGCTTCGTATTTTTCGGCGGTGGCGCCCGAAATTCTGACCGACGCGTGCCGCCGCTACAAGGCGCTGGGGATTTGGGGTGCGACGCCGGTGCTGCCGCGAGAAGGCTACGACCGGCTGCGGGCCAGCCTGGTGTCCGGCCATTTCGTCGATCCCGGTACGCCCTATGAAACAGCGGTGGACAACAGTTTGGCCGAGGCGGTTCTGACCGGCTCATAAGCAAGGAGGTTTCCCATGCCCTACGTCACCACGAACGACGGCGTAAAACTCTATTACGAGGAATGCGGCTCCGGCACGCCGATTGTCTTCGTGCATGAATTCGCTGGAGATCACCGTGCCTGGGAAACCCAGATGCGGCATTTCGGGCAACGTTACCGAGCGATTACGTACGGGGCGCGCGGATATCCGCCGTCGGATGTGCCGAACGACCTCGCGATGTATTCGCAGGCGCGCGCGGCGGACGATATCGCGGCGGTGCTGGACGGTCTGGGGATCGCCAAGGCGCATATCGTGGGACTGTCGATGGGCGGGTTCGCGACGCTGCATTTCGGGTTCCGGCACGCGGATCGTGCGCTGTCTCTGGTCGTCGCCGGCTGCGGCTACGGGGCCGAAAAGGGCGCCCGCGACAAATTCCGGTCCGAGGTCGATGCCGTCGCGGCGTCGCTGGAGAACGACGGCATTCGCGCCTTCGCCGAACGCTACGCCTACGGCCCGACGCGGGTGCAGTTCGAGAATAAGGACCCGCGCGGTTTCGCGGAATTCAAGCAGCAGCTGTCCGAACATTCGGCGGTCGGCGCGCGTTTGACTCAGTTGGGCGTGCAGAAGGAGCGGCCGTCGCTGTACGACCTGATCGACCAGATGAAGGCGCTGACCGTGCCGACCTTGGTGCTGACCGGCGATGAGGACTGGCCCTGCCTGCAACCGGCGCTGCTGATGAAGCAGACCATCCCGAGCGCGGCGCTGTCGGTGATGCCGAACTGCGGGCACACGATCAATATCGAGGACCCCGATCAGTTCAACCGCCTCGTCGGCGAGTTCGTGGTGCAGGTGGATTGCGGGCGTTGGCCGGTGCGGGACGCTCGGGCGTTGGTGGCGTCCATTACCGGCATGAAGTAGCAACGAGGGTGCTGCCGCGTCACATTATTTTGATTTGACCATATGATCGGACTGACAACATGATTGGGTTCGGCATTGCTCTCGCGGAGCGGTGCCGAACCCAGTGAGACAGGAAAGCATCATGGTCAAGCGAGCCCTTTGCGTCGGTATCAACGACTACGGCCTGCGTCCGAATTTCAACAGTCTGCCGGATGCGCGTCAGGATGGCGAAGCCTGGGCCGCCTTGCTGCCGGATGCGTTCGGGTTCGATGCCGCGAATATCACATTGTTAACCGACCGGAATGCCACCCGACTGGCGGTCCTGGCGGCGTTGACGACGATGCTCAATCAGTCCGACGCGGGCGACGTGGTTTGCTATTTTCATGCCGGCCATGGTGGCCGTTCCTCGGACGGCAACGGCGGATACTACGAAACCATCTGTTGCGCCGACGACCGAGGCGATATTCGCGACAGTGAGATCGATGCGCTCGCGGCGGCACTGCGGCCATCCTATGTCAATTTCACCATCGTGCTCGACAGCTGCCATTCCGGCGGCGTGTTCGATCCGCCGGACCCGTCGCTGCCGATGCGGTCGGTGGCCTGGACCGATGACGAGAAGGCGGCGATTGCCGCCAGTTGCACCGGAATCTATCCGCATATCTGCCTGACCGATTCATCGGTGTTAAAGAGCAACGTCTCGGTATCCACCGACGAAAACGGTGCTCTGCGGATGACGATCGACGAGAACCTGAATTTCTCCGACGGCGCGAAGGCGACCTTGCTGGCGGCCTGCCGCTACGACCAGTTGTCGGCGGGCAACGGCCGCCATGGCAAATTCACCCAGGCATTGCTGGATGTCATCAACGCGTCCAGCTTCCAGGCGACGCACCCGGAACTGCTGGATAAGGTGCGCCAGGCGATTGCCCTGACCACCAGCACCCAAACGCCGCAGTTGCGCGGCCGGCCGGTGCGGTTGGGCGAGAACTTCCTCGACGGCTGGAACTACAGCATCTGAAGCTGGTGCGTGTCCCCGGATTATGATTGTCTTCGCCTTCTTACGATGGGGGCGAAGACGATGATTCCGGTTATCGATCTGACATCTTTCATGGCCGGCGATGCCGGCTCGCTGGCCGCGACCGGGCGTGCGATCCACGACGCGCTGACCGAGGTCGGATTCTTCGTCATCGTCGGTCACGGCGTGCCGGACAGCCTGATCGCCCAGACATTCGCCGAGGCCAAACGGCTGCACGAACTGCCCATGGAAACCAAGCTGGCGCTCCGGCTGAATGAGCACAACAACGGCTACATGGCGAGCGGGCGCTACGCCGTCTGGACGTCGGATGTGAATCAGAACGACAAGCCGGACCTGAATGAAGCGTTTTTCGTCAAGCGGGAACGGGCGCCGGACAGTCCGTTGCGCCTGTCCGGCCGGCGGTTCGCCGGGCCGAACGTCTGGCCCGACATGCCAGATTTCCGAGACCGTATCCTGGCGTATTTCCGAGCAATGGACGCCTTCACCGATCGGCTGTTGTCGGCGGTGGCGGTGGCGCTGGACCTCGATCCCGGGTTTTTCCTGCCGTATTTCCGGGACAATCAGGCCAATCTGCGGCTGTCCCATTATCCGCCGGCCCAGGCCGAACCCAATCAGTTCGGCATCGCCCCGCACACCGATGCCAATTTCATGACCTTCCTGGCGCAGTCGGAGGTTCCGGGGTTGCAGGTGCGCATGAAATCCGGCGAATGGGTAGATGTGCCGCATGTCCCCGGTTCCTTCGCGGTGAACGCGGGCGATACGCTGAAACGCTGGAGCAACGGGCGCATCATGTCGACGCCGCATCGCGCTCTGCCGCCGGTTGGGCAGCACCGCTACGCGATCCCGTTCTTCCTGGCGCCGCATCTCGATACCCCGATCGCCTGCCTGCCGACCTGCACCGGGCCGGACAATCCGCCGCGGTGGGAGGATACGACGTACGAGGCCTGGATCACGCAGTGGACGAACGCCAACTACGATCCGGCGCGGCAGCGGGATCTGGCGGCTTGAACCGCATCGCCGTTATCGGTCCCGGTGCGATCGGTGCCACCGTCGCGGCTTGGCTTTGCCAGGTACCGGCAAACCGCGTCACGGTCTGCGCCCGCTCCCCAATCGAACGCCTGACCATCGACGCGCCCAGCGGCACGTTGACAGCCTCCCCCAAGATCGTGCTGTCGCCGGAGGCAGCGGAACCGGTGGATTGGGTGCTGGTCGCGACCAAGGCCTACGATGTCGCCGGCGCCGCGCTTTGGCTGCCCCGCCTGACCGGGCCGCACACGCGGATCGCGATTTTGCAGAACGGGGTGGAGCATCGGGAGCGTTTCGCCGGCCACGCCGATCCCGCGCGACTGGTTCCCGTGATCGTCGATATCCCGGCCCAGCGGCGCGGCCCCGGACATATCTGGCAGCGACGGGACGGCACGCTGACGGTGGCGGACGACGCCGGCGGACGCGCCTTCGCGGCGCTGTTTCCGGCGGGCGGACCGCGGACAGTTCTGGTGAACGACCTCCGTTCCCAAGCGTGGCGCAAGCTGGCGCTGAACGCGGCCGGTGCGGTCTCGGCGGTGGTGCTGAAACCGGCCGGCATCGCCAAACGGCCGGAGATCGCCGCCATCATGCGCGACCTCGCCCGCGAATGTATCGCGGTCGGCCAAGCCGAGGGCGCGGTGTTCGAGGAGAACCTGGTCGAGACCATCGTCGCCAGCTACCGCGACGGCCCGCCGGACGCCATGAATTCCCTGCATGCGGACCGAGCGGCCGGGCGTCCGATCGAGATCGACGCGCGAAATGGTGCGATCGTACGGATCGGCCGGCGGCACGGCATCGCGACCCCGATGAACGCAACAATCGTCGCGTTGCTGGAGGCCGCGGCGGCGGAGGTGTAGCCGCCGCCTACGCCACCCGTATCCCCTCCAGTATCGCCCGCGACGCGTCGGGGATCGGCACCGGCTTTTGCGAGCCGCGTTCGACGAATACGTGGATGAAGTGGCCCTCGGCGGCGGCCGTGTC
>Ga0214182_1000702_pt1 | contig 11729 bp, 13 predicted proteins | sample TroBogEpilimnion_8_FD_153020 | JGI IMG/M metagenome (GOLD analysis project Ga0214182, IMG submission 153020) | Freshwater microbial communities from Trout Bog Lake, WI - 14NOV2007 epilimnion | ecosystem: Environmental > Aquatic > Freshwater > Lake > Epilimnion/Euphotic zone | place: Trout Bog... | reverse complement strand
GTGATGGTGTGCTTCCAGCGGTATTTGATGGATGTGCTGGAACATCCCAACGCCTTCCTGCATCCGACGCATGCGCTGGACTACATGAATGTGGTGCAGTTCTGGGTGCGGAATTTCGACAATCCGCATCAGGCGAAAGCGATCTTCATGGGCGCGCGCTTCATGAACGATACGATCCGCTCGAACGCCAATTTCCCTCGGGACCCCGCGTATGCGCTGGAATCGCGGCATGTGCATCGCGCCTGGGCCGACGGCATCGCGACCGACCGGATGTTGCCGATCTTGAAAGAACATCTCCTGGCGCAGGACGCACCGCGATCCGCCGCGCTGGTGGATTCCTATTTGGCTCGGACTTCCGAACGACACGATCTGCTGGACACCATCACCTACGCCGCTTGCCACTGGCAGAACGATCCGCATGTGATGCGCAACGGTGCGTCGTCGCTGGAGGAATTCCGGCACAACCGCACCTCCCGCCGCGACGACATTATTCGGGGCTACGTCAAGCATCAGGCTCGGTATGTGAAGCGCGCCCCGACGCACGATTGCTACCAAGTCTACGCCGATTATTTCCACCCGGCGAACGGTTGAGGAGCACGCCATGACCGACGATCCGCCGACACTGGCCGAAGTCTGGCGCGTCCGAAACGCCGCCGCCGCGACGTTGGCGCTGACCGAGGACCAGATGCGTCGCGCTGTGCGTGGGGCCAGCGTGGGCGACTTGGTGGCGATGCTGGAGTCGTTTTCCCCCGCGCGTTCCACCGGTCCGGATTGGACGCGCGCGCTGGAGCCTCTGGTGGAGCGTCTGTGGGCGTGGTGCGACGATACCATTCTGGCGGAGGTTGCCGAGGTTTTCCGAGCGCGGGGGATGCCGTGGATGTCGGTCACGAACGCGCTTTCGGAAGCCAATGGCGCTCGGGTGCGGTCGGATACGCGGCAACCGGCCTGGGCGCGGATGCCGGCGTTCGCGGTGGCGTGAATCGGCTTGCCGGCGGACGCTTTCTAGCGTGGAATGCTGGTAACGCGGCTTCGGACTGACGAACAACAACCGTCATCGCGAGGAGCGTAGCGACGTGGCGATCCATCGTGCCGCAGGCTCTGGGTCGCCACGTCGCTACGCTCCTCGCGATGACGATCTTTTCGGTCTGTCGCTATTTCCAGCATTCACGGACACCCCCCATGAGCGGCAATCTGAAACACGAAGAAGGCGGCGGCCTCTTCTACCAATCCCAAATCTTCCACGGCGCCCGCCTGCCGCGCCGCCCGCGCCTGTCCGGCGTCGCGATCCAAGAACCCGCCCGATCCGTCCCCGTCATGCGGGACTGCGACGTGCTGGTCATCGGCGGAGGCCCCTCCGGCACCGCCGCCGCCGTCGCCGCTGCTCGGACCGGGGCGGAAGTCGTGTTGCTGGAACGTGCCAACCACCTCGGCGGCCTGTCCACCGGCGGGCTGGTTATCTGGATCGACCGCATGACCGACTGGTCCGGCCAGCAGATCATCCAGGGCATCGCGTCCGACCTGCTGGACCGAATGCCGAAAGACGCCGTCGCCGGCCCGCCCCGAGGAATCTGGGGCCAGGCCGACGAAGCCACCGCCGCCTATTGGCGCGAACGCACCGCCGCGTTCCACGGCATCGTGACGTGGTCTCCCACGGTGGACCCGGAACGATTGAAGCTCGCCTGCCAGGAAATCGTGCTGGAAAGCAACGTCCACCTGATCCTGCACGCCTGGGGCGCCGCCCCGATCATGGAGGGCAATCTCGTCGCCGGCGCCATTTTCGAAACCAAAGAAGGCCGCATGGCGATCCTCGCGGCGGTCACCATCGACTGCACGGGCGACGCCGACATCGCGCATCGCGCGGGCGCGGCGTGCCAGGACGATATCGACGAACGCGACATCCATCATTGCGTCAACACCGCCTGGATGTTCGGCGGCGTCGATATGCCGCGCTGGCTCGCCTACAAAACGGAACGCAAAGACGATTTCGCGGCCTTCATGGATCGCGGCCGAACCCTGTGCGACGGGTTGTTCGAGCGTCCTTTCGTGTCCTGGCGCAACGATGTCGCTTTGTTCATGGGGCCGCGCCTCGCCGGATATTCGGCGGTGAATGTCGAGGACCAGACCGAGGTTGAAATCCGGTCCCATCGCCTGATGGCGCGCCACCTCGACGTGTACCGAGCGCACGCGCCGGGATTCGAAAATGCGTTCCTGATGCTGTCGGCGCCCCAGCTTGGCGTCCGGCATGCTCGGCGGCTGCTGGGCACCGGACAGGTCACGCGTGAGGACTGGGCGGCTGGCGTTCCGCATCCGGACGAAATCGGTGTTTCCCCGTCGCTGTCGCCGAAATTCCCGAATATTTCGGTGCCTTATGGGTGCCTCGTCCCCGCCGAGTTGGACGGGCTGCTGGTCGCGGGGCGCGCGATTTCCTGCGACGCCACCAGTCATTCGTTCTTGCGGGAGGTCCCGCAATGCTGGATGACCGGCCAAGCCGCGGGCGCGGCGGCGGCGCTGGCGGTAGGGCAGAAAGTCGCGCCTCGGAACATCGCGGTCGGCCGGTTGCAGGACGCGCTGCGCCGGCAGGGCGCGTTCATCCGCACGCAGGCGCTGGCCGACGCATGATCACCCGCCGCGCCTTCGGCACCGGGGCGCTGTCGCTGGCGACCGGGTCGTCCGGCGTGGTTTCGCCCGCGCTGCGCCTGCCGCCCATGGATCGCCCGACTGTCGTGTTGACCCTGGACGCCTGCCCCGGCGCCTTCGACGAACGGCTGGCACGAGCGCTGGCGGATAATGGCATAGCGGCCACGATTTTCGTCACCGCCGCGTGGATCGCCAGAAACCCCAATGGCTTGGCGTTTTTCCTGGCGCACCGCGATTTGTTCACTCTGCAAAACCACGGCGCGCGGCACATTCCGCCGATCCTGGGCAATCGTTCCGTCTACGGCTTACAACCCGCCGGCACGCTCGACGCGATCCGTACCGAAATAACCGACGGTGCCGCCGCAATCGCCAAAGCAACCGGTGAAACCCCGACTTGGTACCGCGGTGCCGCCGCGCTCTACAGCCCCGAGGCGATTGCGCCCATCCAAGCCATGGGTTTCGCCATCGGCGGCTTTTCCCTCAATGCCGATGAGGGCGCATCCTTGCCCGCGTCGTCCGTCGCCGCGCGCATCGCCAAAGCGCGGGATACGGACGTGATCATCGGCCACATCAACCAGCCGCTCCGCCCCAGCGGCGCGGGCATCGCCACAGGGGTTGTCGCGCTAAAAAATCAGGGCATGGCGTTCGCGCGGCTGCCCGATCCATCACGAACCTGACCCTTTATTCTGGTTCGGCAAACGGAGGCCGCCGATATAGACGCCATTGCTGATTCCCATCAGCAGCAGAAAGTTCACCGGAATTTCCGGGATTTCGTAATCCACGATAACCTTAACGACCACGAAACCGGCCGAGATCAAGGTAAACGCCAGCATTTGCACGCGGGTGATGTCGATATCCCCGGTACGCCGGTTGGGAATCAACATATCCGCCCATTCCGGCGAAGCCGGCGGTCCGGACGCCGCTGGGGTCTTGCTGGAATCGTCGCCGGACTGCGGCAAGCGCGCGACCAGTGCCGAACCGCTGGCGATGCCGAGCAGGGTCAAGGTTCCGACCGAGATCGGGATCAAGTTCCCCGACAGGGTGATCACATAGACCGCGCACAACCCGACGACGTTGGTCCAAAGCAGCACCTGGAACTGCGACAGGCTGGCATACCCATCGGGTGTCGAAACGACACGCAGCATCAAAGTACGCCCCGCCATACGGCGTTTGTTGGCGACCACCGCCAGCGTCCCCCAAAAAAACCCCATCGAAACAAGGACCATAGCCCAGCCGACCGCGACACTGGTGGCTCCGACCTGCGCCGACGTCGTGATCGTCTGCCCCGATGCCAGCGTGATTGCCACCACCATGTCGGCTACCGGCACCGCGTACCCACCCGTGTAAACGAAATCGTTCCGCTGAATCACGCGCAACGGCCACCAGTCGCGCCATGGTACCGGCTGCAGCACCGGCAGAATCGCGCCGGATTCGACCGAACCGTTGTCGGTCGGCACAGATCGTACCTGGGTACTCCCGACCAGCTGGTTGATTGCGCTTTCGGGCACGCCAGGGTTGCTCCAGCCGAAGCAGACCCGCACTTTGGAAACGCTGACCCCGCCGCTGCGGCTGGCGACGACGAAGCGCACCTCTGCCCCGCGCGGGCGCCACAACGTGTCCGGGTCGAGCGACAGAACAATATCCGATGCCACGCCCTCGGCCGCCGCCGGTCGTTCCGGGCAGGTACTCGGTCCGGCCGCGACAGCAACCGTGCCGGTCGACAGCAGGCAAAGGAGAGCAAGGATACGTGTCATGGCACTACCGATCCGCAGCATGTCAGCGTAACGACAGTCAGACGGCCATATACCCGCCATCCACATTGTAGCAGGCACCGCTGACATACGACGCCCGCTCGCTGGCGAGCCACGTCACCATTTCGGCGATTTCCTCCGGCTTGCCCATACGGCGGAACGGGGTGTTCGCCATGATGGCATCGCCGCGCCGAGCCATGGCATCCTTCGTCATGTTCGTTTCGATGTAGCCGGGGCATACCGCGTTCACCCGGATATTGTCCTTGGCGTATTCGATCGCCGCCGTCTTGGTCAGCCCCAGCACGCCGTGCTTCGCGGCAACGTAGGCTGATGACGTCGGTAACCCAGTCAACCCGGCGATCGATCCGGTGTTGACGATGACGCCACCGCCCTGAGAGATCATCTGGATCAGCTCATGCTTCATGCACAGCCACACGCCGCGCAGGTTCACGGCGATCATGCGGTCGAACGCGTCATCGGACCATTCGTGCGTACGCGCGCCACTGGCATCGACCTGGAAGCCGGCGATGCCCGCGTTGTTGAACGCGCAATCGATGCGGCCGTAGGCGGACACGACGGCTTTGACGATCGACTGCACCGTGGCGCTGTCGGTGACATCGCCGGTCAGGGTGATGGCCTGTCCACCGCCCGCGTTGACCAACTTCACGGTCTCCGCCGCTGCCGCTTCGTTGAAGTCGGCGACCGCCAGACGCGCGCCCTCCCGCGCGAAAGCCAGAGCGGTGGCGCGGCCGATGCCGCCGCCGCCGCCGGTTATCAGGGCCGATTTTCCTTCGAGTATGCCGGGCATTTCGTTTCCTCCGTAACGGTCAGTTCAACCATTTTGCTTGAATACGCCGCAATTCGCCGGATTCGCCCAGAATATGCAGCCATTGGTCGACGTAGAGCTTCCACCCGATATCGCGCGGCAGCAAATAACCCAACTCGCCGAAGTCGAATGGCGAATCCGGGTGGATCGCGCAAAGTTCGGGATGCAGCTTCTGCTGCAACCGGGTTTCCACGCTGTCGGTAATCATGACGTCGGCCTGGCCGGCGATCAGTTCCGCCCAAACACCGAGATTATCCGGATGCACCACGATCTCCGCCGCTTTCAGCGTCGCTCGGTCGAATTTCTCATTGGTGCCGCCGGGGTTGGTAATGACCTTCACGCCGGGTTTGTCGATGGCGGCCAAATCCTGGAACGACGCCTGCTTGCCGCACAGGGCAATCGCCGCCTTGCCGGTGCGCACCACCGGGGCGGAGAAATAGGCCGCCTTCTGCCGCGTCAGCGTTATGGAAATCCCGCCCATCCCGATATCGAATTTGCCGGCCGCGAGGTCGGGGAGCAGATCGGCCCACTTGGTCGGCACGATCTCCAGCTTGACGCCCAGGCTGGCAGCCAAGCCTTCCGCCATGTCCACGTCGATGCCCTCGACCTTGCCGGTCGCGGCATCGCGCGACCCGAACGGCCGGTAATCGCCGGGCATGCCGACCCGTAAGGTCCCATGCGCGGCAATCGTATCAAGCACGCTGTTCTGAGCCCGCACAGCCGCCGGAGCGATCAGCAAGCCCAGAACGACGAAAAGCCACCGCATGGTAAGCCCCCTTACGGCACCAGCACCGTGCTCCCCGTCGTCTTCCGAGCCTCAAGCGCGATATGCGCGGCGGCGGCGTCCTTCAACGGATACGTCTGATTCACCTGGATCTTCACCGCCCCGCTCGACACCACGTCGAACAGATCGGCCGACACCGTCCGCAGGTCCGCGACCTTCGCCGTGTAAGTGGCCAAAGACGGCCGCGTCAGGAACAGGCTGCCCTTCGCCGCCAGAATGCCGATGTCGACCGGCGGCACGGGGCCGGAGGCGTTGCCGTAGCAAACCATCATCCCCAAAGGCGCCAGACAATCCAGGCTGGTCATGAACGTGTCCTTGCCGATGCTGTCGTAGACGACCGGCACCATCGCCCCGCCGGTGATCCGCTTCACGTCGGCCACCAGACTGGAGTAGCCCACCACCGTGTGATGCGCCCCATGCGCTCGGGCGAGTTCGGCTTTCTCCTCCGACGACACCACGCCGATCACCGTCGCGCCGAGGTGCTTCGCCCACTGGCACAGGATCAGGCCGACGCCGCCGGCCGCGGCATGCACCACGATCGGGTCGCCGGGGTTCACGTGGTAGGTGCGCCGGAGCAGGTACTGCGCCGTCATGCCCTGCAGCATCATCGCCGCGCCGGTGTTGAAATCGATCGCCGCCGGCAGCTTCACCAGCCGATCCGCCGGGATAACGCGGTGAGTCGCATAACCGCCGAGGGAACCAGCGTAAGCCACGCGGTCGCCGACCGCGACATCGGTCACGCCGGACCCGATCGCCTGCACCACGCCCGCGCCTTCCTGACCGATGATCAGCGGCATGTTCGGCGCTTTGTACAAACCGGTGCGGAAATACACATCGATGTAGTTCAGGCCGACCGCTTCCTGCTGGACCAGCGCCTCGTTCGGGCCGGGTTCGGGCATGGGAATATCCTCCCATTTCATGACCTCGGGGCCGCCATTGACGTGGATGCGGATGGCCTTCGACATGGTGTTCTCCGTATTGCGGGGCATCGCCCGATGATTGTGTGTCAGAGCAAAGGTCCGCTGACGCCTTCCAACGATAGCAGCCAGCGTTTGGTCTCCAGCCCGTCGCCGCCGGAATAGCCGCCCAGATGCGATCCCGCCACTACCCGGTGGCAGGGAATGATCAACGGAATGGGATTGGAGCCGTTGGCCTGCCCGACGGAGCGCGGACTGCCCCCCGCCACGGCCACGATTTGTCCGTATGTGCGAGTCTCGCCATAGGGAATATCCATCAGCGCCCGCCAGACTTTTTGGCGATAGGGCGTGCCGGCCGGCGCCAGCGGCAGATCGAACGTCTTCAGGTCCCCATCCAGAAACGCCTGCAACTGCGACTCGGCCTCGCGCAGCAGCGGGGAGGGGTCCTGTACGCTGACCCATCCCCAATCGATCGACACGATGGCGCCGTCTTCCTCGAACACGGTCAGGTCGCCGACCGGTGTGTGCAGGGACAGTTGGGGCAAGGGCGGTGGCATCCTCAGTGGAAGGCGGGATGGCAATCCCAGCGGCGCCGGGAGTCAAGCCTCAAGAAAGCTACAACCCCTCGGCCGCCGCCAGCACCGCCGCGGCATGGCCGGGGACGCTGACCTTGCGCCAAACCTTGACGATCTTACCGTCGCGCCCAACCAGGAACGTGCTGCGTTCCATGCCCATATATTTACGGCCGTACATGGATTTCTCCACCCATGTCCCGTAGCGCTCCGCCACCGCCTTGGACTCGTCCGACGCCATGGGGAACGTCAGGTTGTATTTCTTCGCGAATTTCTCGATCGGCGGCATTTTGTCGGGCGATACGCCGATCACGTCCAGGCCGATTTTTCCCAGTTGCGGCAGAGCCTCCTGGAAGGCGCAGGCTTCCTTGGTGCAGCCGGGGGTGTCGGCCTTGGGATAGAAATACAGCACGAAGGGTTTCCCGCTCATCGACGCCAGACTGACATTGCGTCCGCCCGTCGCCGGCATGTCGAAATCCGGTGCCATGTCGCCGTCTTGTACGTTCATTGTCCTGTCACTCCCCGAACACGATGCCTGCTTTGCGGTACATCTCCCGCACCGAGCGCAAAATCAAGGCCAAATCCGGCGATTTGTCGCCCTTACGGGTGCTCATCAGCACGGGCGACACGGCCCCTGCCTCATCCAGCGTCCTGTATACCACATTGTCGCGCCGCAGCCGCTCGACCGAGGCCGGCACGAGGCACACGCCGCTATCCGCGGCCACCAAGCCCAGCGCGGTTTGCAATTCGCGCACCTCGTGCACCGCGCGTGGTTTGATCCCCCTGGCGCGGTACAGTTCCAGCACCTGATCGGCGAAGCTCGGGCGCGGCGCTCGGGGGTAGACCACGAGCGTGTCGCCGGCGAGGTCCTCCAGCTTCAACGCGCCCATCCGCGACGCGGCCTTATGGGTCATCGGCAGCGCGGCCGACAGCTTCTCCTTCCGCAGCAGCACACGCTCGATCGCCGGGTCGTTCAGTTCGATCCGCCCGAAGCCCACGTCGATGCGGCCTTCTTTCAGCGCCGCCAATTGTTCCAGCGTCGTCAGTTCCAGCAGCACGATTTCGGTGTTGGGCCGAGCGGCGCGGAAGCGGCGGATGACTTCGGGCAGGTAGCCATACAAGGTGGAGGCGACGAAGCCGATGCTGAAGCGCGTGCGCTCGATCTCCCGCAGGCGGCGCATCATGCTGCCCATTTCCTCGATGCGGTCCAGCACCTGCACGGCCTGATCGAAAAACAGGCGGCCGGCGTCGGTCAGCCGCACCGGCCGGCTGCCGCGTTCGATCAGGGTCGCGCCGAGTTCGTCCTCCAATTGTTGGATTTGCCGGCTGAGCGGCGGCTGCGCGATGTGCATCGTCTCGGCCGCGCGGGTGAAATTCCGTTCGCGTGCCACGGCGACGAAATAGCGGAGCTGGCGCAGTTCCACTCCATACCTCCTGGGTATCATAGGCACCCATTTAGTCTTGGACCGCGCGATTTGGAAAGTGGCATCCCTCCGTCACGCAAGAAAACACCAGGAGGACCCCGATGCTCGACGCCGTTCAGACCACCGTCGATACCGCGCTGGAAGACGATACCGCCAGCGGCACCTATCGCGTGGGCCGTGACATCTTCACCGATCCGACGCTGTTCGAACTGGAGATGAAGCACATCTTCGAAGGCAACTGGATCTATCTGGCGCATGAGAGCCAGATTCCCGCCAACAACGACTATTTCACCACCACCATGGGCCGCCAGCCGATTTTCATCGCCCGCGACCGCAATGGCGAATTGAACGCGTTCATCAACGCGTGCAGCCATCGCGGCGCCATGCTGTGCCGGCACAAGCGCGGCAACAAAACCAGCTACACCTGCCCTTTCCACGGCTGGACGTTCGGGAACAACGGCAAGCTGGTGTCGGTGAAGGACCCGCGCAACGCCGGGTACCCGGAAACCTTTAACAAGGAAGGCTCCCACGATCTGACCAAGGTCGCGCGTTTCGAGTCCTATCGCGGCTTTCTGTTCGGCAGCCTGAATGCCGATGTCGTTCCGCTGACGGAGCATCTGGGCGAAGCCGCGAAAATCATCGATCTGATCGTCGATCAGTCGCCCGAGGGGCTGGAAGTGCTGCGCGGTTCGTCCACCTACGTCTACGACGGCAACTGGAAACTCCAGACGGAAAACGGTGCCGACGGCTATCATGTCAGCGCCGTGCACTGGAATTACGCCGCGACCACGAACCACCGGAAACAAGCCGCGCAAACCGATGAGGTCAAGGCGATGGACGCCGGCACCTGGGCCAAGCAGGGCGGCGGGTTCTATTCCTTCGAGAACGGACACCTGCTGCTGTGGACCAACTGGTCGAACCCCGAGGACCGTCCCCATTGGTCGCGGCGGGAGGAACTGGCAACGCAATTCGGTCAGGCTCGCGCGGACTGGATGGTGCAGCGGTCGCGCAATTTGTGCCTGTATCCGAATGTTTATTTGATGGATCAGTTCAGCTCCCAAATCCGCACCTACCGCCCTATCGCGGTGGATAAAACCGAAGTCACCATCTACTGTATCGCCCCGAAGGGTGAGGCCGCCGAAGCGCGCACGCGCCGCATCCGGCAATACGAGGATTTCTTCAACGCCTCCGGCATGGCCACGCCGGACGATCTGGAGGAATTCCGCGCCTGTCAGATGTCGTATCAGGCGAGCGCCGCACGCTGGAACGACATGAGCCGGGGCGCTCAGCATTGGATTCCCGGCCCCGACGCGGCAGCGGAATCGATCGGATTGCAGCCGCTGCTGAGCGGGGCGCGCACCGAGGACGAAGGCCTGTTCGTTGTGCAGCACAAATACTGGCAGCAGACGATGCAAGCCGCGCTGAAGGGAGAATGATCATGTCCGTTTTCACCACCGAAGATGCGCGCGAGTTTTTGCACAAGGAAGCCCGCCTGCTGGACGATCGCGACTGGGACGCCTGGTTGGCGCTGTATGCCCCGGAAGCCGAATTCTGGATGCCGTCCTGGGACGACGACGAGGAACTCGTCTCCGACCCGCAGACTGAGATTTCGTTGATCTACTACGGGCATCGCGGCGGTCTGGAGGATCGGGTTTTCCGTATCCGTACGGAACGTTCCAGTGCCACGAGCCTGCCGGTGCCGCGGACGTCGCATAATATCGCGAATGTGGAGGTCGTGGCGCAGGACGGCAACCGGGTGGAATTGCGGTTCAACTGGGTCACCTACAGCTACCGCTACAAGACCGTGGACACGTATTTCGGTACCTCGTTCTACACGCTGGATATCGGCGGTGCCGAACCGGTCATCACCCGCAAGAAGGTGGTGCTGAAGAACGATTATATCCACCACGTCGTGGATATCTACCATATTTGACCCTCCGCCCCCCCGTCATGGTCGGGCCTGACCCGACCACCTTTTTCCAATGGGCCTGAGTTGGTCGGGTCAAGCCCGACCATGACGGTAAAAAGGAGAACCGACCGATGAACGGACGTTTCGAAGACAAAGTGGCAGTCATCACCGGGGCTGCCCAGGGGATCGGGCGCGACGTCGCGCTGCGCTTTCTGCGCGAAGGCGGGCAGGCCGCGTTGATCGACCGTTCCCCCCTTGTGCACGAACTCCGCGACGACGCCGCGATCGGTGTCGAAACCGATCTGGAAACCTATGCCGGCGCGACCGCCGCGATGGATGCCGCTTTATCCCGCTTCGGCCGTATCGACATTCTGATCAATAACGTCGGCGGCACGATCTGGGCAAAACCCTACGCAGAATACGCGGAAGACCAGATCGAAGCCGAAATCCGCCGCTCCTTGTTTCCCACGCTGTGGTGCTGCCGCGCCGTGTTGCCGGCGATGATAACAGCCGGAAAGGGCACGATCGTGAATGTGTCCTCGGTCGCCACGCGTGGAGTCAACCGCGTGCCCTACGCGGCGGCCAAAGGCGGCGTCAACGCCATCACCGCCTGTCTGGCGATGGAGTACGCGGAACATAATATCCGTGTCTGCGCCGTCGCCCCCGGCGGCACAGAGGCACCGCCGCGCCGCATCCCCCGTAACGCTACCGAACCGGATGCGCGGGAAAAGGACTGGTACCAGAAAGTCGTGGATCAAACCACGTCTTCCAGCCTGATGAAACGATACGGCACCACGGCGGAACAAGCCGCCGCGATCCTGTTCATGGCGTCCGACGACGCCTCCTACATCACCGGCGTGACGCTTCCCGTCGCCGGTGGCGATCTTGGCTGACGTACACTCCCCCTCC
>Ga0214182_1000698_pt1 | contig 11759 bp, 10 predicted proteins | sample TroBogEpilimnion_8_FD_153020 | JGI IMG/M metagenome (GOLD analysis project Ga0214182, IMG submission 153020) | Freshwater microbial communities from Trout Bog Lake, WI - 14NOV2007 epilimnion | ecosystem: Environmental > Aquatic > Freshwater > Lake > Epilimnion/Euphotic zone | place: Trout Bog... | reverse complement strand
GCACGGCTCGGGTGGCGGCCGCCGCCGCCGAAGCAGCCGAAGAAGCCGCACTCGCCGCGACCTGAAATACGGGAGCCGACATGACCAAGCACAAGTTTACCGTGGGCCAGATGGTGGATTTCCTCCCTGGCCACTCGGATGCCAACGCGCCACGCGGCAAGTACCGGGTGGAACGCCAGATGCCCAGCGAAACCCGCGATCTGCAATATCGGGTGAAAAACACCGAAGACGGGCATGAGCGTGTTGTGCTCGAAAGCCGCCTCAGCGCGCGGACCGGGGTGTTCGGGTAACCGCTACGGCCGGTTTCCGAACTTGATCCGCCATCCCGCCGCGCGCGTTTCGGCGTCCGTTTTCTCGGCTTCGCTCAGTTGCGCCAGCGCACTGTCCAAATTCGCGCGGGCGCGCTGCCGAGCGGGCTCGGTCGCGGCACGTTCCACGGCGAGAGTCAGCCAGCAGGCCGCTTCCACGTAATCGTAGCTGCCGTCGTATCCGCTGAGGATGGCATAGCCCAGCGTGTTTTGCGCCTCGGCATAGCCTTGCACAGCGGCCTTGCGCGCCCATGCCACCACGAGCGCCGGATCGGCCGGGACACCTTCGCCCAGCCGGTAGGCCTCCGCCATCATGTATTGCGCCGCCGCGTTCCCGCCGTCCGCCGCGATGCGGAAATGCGCGACCGCCGCCGCGCGGTCCCGCGCCTGGCCGGCCCGTCCGTCCCAGAGGATGGAGCCGAGATTGGTTTCCGCCACCAGATGCCCACGCGAGGCCGCGCGCTGAAACCATTTGACCGCCTCTGCGCCGTCCGGAGGCGTTCCCAGACCTTCCAGCAGCATCGCACCCAGGTTGATTTGTGCCCCGGGGTCGTCCCGTTCGGCGGCCAGCCGGTACCAGCGGACAGCCTCGGCGTCGTCGCGCCCAAGGCCTAGATCGGCGGACTGATAGGCGATTCCCAGGCGCAATTGGGCGCCGGGTAACCCCTTGTCCGCTGCCTTGCGCCACCAGGACAACGCGGCCACCGGGTCACGCACCGTTGCTCGGCCGCTTTCCAGGAACTGGGCGACGTTTGCCAGAGCCACGGCGTTACCGGTTTCAGCCAAACCTTCGAACAGTTTCAGGGCTTGCGCATCGTCTCGGGGCAAGCCGAGCGCGCCGTCGCGGTGCGCCTCGGCCAGCCGCAGGGTCGCCTCGGCCCACCCGGCATCGGCGGCTTTGCGGTACCAGGACAAGGCTTCGGCGGCCGTATCCGGCCGGGTTTCCGCCTCGATCCCAAGCATAAACATGGCGTGGAGGTTTGCCGCCTTCGCCGCGACGCGGAAATGGATCGCGGCCACGGTGCGATCGGCGGGCAGGTCCGGTTCGCCGAACCAGTAGACCGTACCGATGGCGTCGTGCGCGGCCGCGCTGCCCAGCGCCGCCGCCCGCCAGTACCAGCGTCGCTCCTGGGCGAAATCGCGTGCGGTGCCGCGGCCGTGCCCGATCATCCACCCCAGATTGAGCGCCCCGTCGGCATCGTCCCGTTCGGCGGCCAAGCGGAACCAGCGGACCGCTTCCGTGTCGTCGGGGGTGGCACCCAACAACCCGTCGCGCGCGATCATGCCCATGCGGACCTGCGCCACGGCCGCGCCCTTATCGGCTGCCGCCTGCCACAAAGCGCGTGCCGCCACCGGATCGGCTGGGGTGCCGCGCCCGGTTTCCGTGAAGGATGCGACTTCGACCATGGCGCCGGCATGCCCTTTCTCGGCGGCCTGCTTGAAGTACGATAGCGCCGCTGCGTCGTCGCGGGCCAGACCGAGCGTGCCGTCTCGGTAGGCGTCCGCAAGGCGTTTGCTGGCATTGCTCCAGCCTTGTGCGGCGGCTTTACGGTACCAGCTTTCCGCCTCTTTGGCCCCGTCGGGTTTCGCCTCGGTCAGCACGCCTGTCATGTATTGCGCGCCCGCATGTCCGGCGGTGGCGGCGGCGCGGTACCAACCCAGGGCTTCGGTGTCGTCGCGCTTATGATCGAGCACCCCGAAATGCGCGATGTCCCCCATCCGGACCTGCGCATCGACCACACCGGCTCGGGCGGCGAGCAGGTACCACACGCCGGGCTCCCCGTTGTCGCGGGGTACGCCGCGGCCGGCTTCGTAGGCCCGGGCCAATCCCAGCCACGCGGTCGGTTCGTGCAGCGCGGCGCCGGCACGGTACCAGCGGGCCGCTTCGGCGAAGTTCTTCTCGCCGTTCCATCCCAGCAGGGCGCCGTCGCCGAGCATGGTCGCGGCCATGCCGCTGCCGTGTTCGGCGGCTTGTTTCAGCAGTGTAAGCGCCTTTTCCTCATCGTGGGGCACGCCGAGGCCGAAATGGTACAGGCGGCCGAGCTGCGTTTGGGCGCCGATATTGTCCTGCGCTGCCGCGGCTTCGAACAGCGCCAATGCGCGCGTTGGGTCCTTGTCGGTGCCGTCGCCGGTCAGCAGAAGGGTGCCAAGGACGTAGCGGGCGGCGGATAGCAGCAGTGCGCGGGGCGTGCCGCGTTCTTCCTGCTGCAACCAGGATTCCCGCTTTGCGTTGTCCAGCGCCTTTTCCAGCCAACGCGCGGCAGCCGCGTGGTCCCGGCCGGGGCCCGGTGCGCCGTTGCTGTAGGCGAGGCCAACCTGAATTTGGGATAATGTCTGGCCCGCCTCCGCCGCTTTCAGGAGCCAGGCCCAGCCTTCCAGCGCGTCGCGGGGCACGCCGCGGCCTTGTTGGTAGGCGTCGGCGAGCAACGCCAGTGCGTCGGCGTCGGACCGTTCGGCGGCGCGCTTCAGCCAGGCGATCGACTCGTCCGGGTTGGGTGGCGTGCCCCAGCCGTCGCGGTAGGCGAGGCCGAGCAGCCGTTGTGCGATGGGGTCTTCGCGTTGGGCGGCACTGAGTAAAAGGGTGAAGGTTTCGGTGGGGTCGCGGGGCACGCCGGTGCCGCGCAGGTATAGCAGCGCCAGCCGCACCTCCCCCGCCGACAGCCCTAGATCGGCGGCGCGGCGGTACCAGGTCGCGGCTTCCTCCAGGTTTTTCGGCGTGCCGACGCCGAATTCCAGCAGAGTGCCCATGTTGGCGAGCGCCCCGCGTTCGTTCTGGTCGGCCGCTTTGCGGGTCCAGGCCAACGCCTGCGCGGGGTCGCGTTCGACGCCTTCTCCCCAGGCATAGAGCATGCCGAGGGCGGATTGGGCTTCCGCGTCGCCGGCCTCGGCGGCTTTGCGCAGCAGCGGCACGGCGCGGGCGGGATCGCGCTGGGCGCCGGGCAGGCGCAGCAGCAGCAGGCCGAACTCACGCCGTGCCGGGTCGGAGCCGAGGTCCATGGCCTTGGTCAGCCAGCGAAAGGCTTCGTCCGAATTCGGCGCGAAGGTGCCGCCGCGGGCAAACAGCTGGCCGAGTTCGGCGGCCGAGGCAGCATCGCCGTCCATGGCTTTGGTAGACAGCGTCCGGTAGTCGGATGGGGTGTATGCTCGGCGCGGCGGGTACGACAGCGCGTTCACATCCGGCACGGCCACGATGGTGGCGGGTACGTCGGGCGGCGGCGGTGCCTCGGGCGCCAGGGCCATCAGCACCAGCGACGCGGCGATCAGAGCTTGGGTGCGAATGGGTCAGGCGTCCGGTGCGGTGGTCATGGTTCGGAGCATACCGCAGATCGCGACCATTTTGGGGAGGACGTCATCGATAAAAGGCGCGATGGCTTCCTTGGCACCCGGCGGAGGTGGATCGGCCGGCATGGGGATGGCGGAGGCGGCGGTTCGTGCCTGCGCCGCGGTGTCCCCGGTTGCCTGTTTCAGGGCTCCGTCAGCATCCAATGGCGCGAGCGCGGCCCAGGCCAGACCGAGGTACGGCGGCCAGTGGGACAGATGGCGATACATGCTGGCGAGGATGGGCACCGGTTGGGCGGAGCCGAACCGGTTGAGACGGGTGACGAGCGCCGCGACGGGCGGGGGCATTGCGGACAGGGGCGTGAGGGCCGGCAGTACCGTCATGGTCGGGCTTGACCCGACCAACTCGTTCCCATTGGCCTGAGTTGGTCGGGTCAAGCCCGACCATGACGGTGTGGTAAGGGTCAGTGCCGTCAGGGAGATCAGCGCCATGTTGTTGGTGTAGTCGTAGGCGCCGAGCACATCCTGGATGCCGGCCATGTCTTGTGGGGTCAGACCGAGCGCGGCGAATACCTCCGGTGGGACCGGGGTCAGCGCGGGGGTGCGCAATGTGGCGCGGAATTCTTCGGCCGCACGGCCGATTGTCCCGTCCACGTAGACCGGGCGGATCGCCGCCCAAGCCCAGGGAAGTGCCGCGGGAATGGTCGCCAGATGCCGCCAGATCAGGTTCACCACCCCGACGCGATACACCGAGCGGATGTCCGCGAAGATGGCGGCGGTCTCGCCGGTGGCCTCGGCTTCGGTAACCGCGGGGATCGGATCGTCGGCCATTCAGGCTTGCGCCACCGCCGCCGACCAGGGACTGGCGGCGTCGCTGATGCCGGTGCGGCTGCCGTCGGCGTTCAGCGCGATGACATTCGGGCAGGCGAAGTTGATGGGCATGACGCCGTGTTCCACGACCTCCGTCGGCCCCTCGGCTTCCAGCGCGGCGATGACATCGGGCGGCAGGCGGATATCGGCCGAGGCTCCGTCCGGACCGGACACGTCGATGCGCGGCTGATGCGCGGCCTGTTCCAGGGGCATGCCGAAATCGGCGATGAAGGTCATGATCTGCGCGACCGAGGCCAGGATGCGCCGCCCGCCGGAAGCGCCGGCCGCGAGCCACGGGCGGTCGCCGTCGTTCAGGATGATCGGCGACATATTGGTCAGCGGGCGCTTGCCGGGGGCGATGGAGTTCGGCTGGTTGGGCGCCGGATCGAACCACATGACGCCGTTGTTCATCAGCACGCCGCTGCCGGGGAGGACGACGCGGCTGCCCATGGACGACAGCAATGTGGTGGTCATGACGACGACATTGCCCTCGGCATCGCAGACGGTGATGTGAGTGGTGCAGGTCTCCGCCGCCATCGGGTCGGCGTCGCCCAGACCGGCGAGGCGTTCGGCGTAAGCCGCTTTCATGGCCTTGGCGAAGGCGACATACCAGGCGGCGTCGGGGGTTTTGCCGTAAGGGGCGGATTTCATCTGATCCAGCACCCGCATCATGGTGGGTGCGGCGGTGAGGCCTCCGGTCAACTGCAAGGTGCGGCCGCGCCACTGGTATTCGGTGGCCGGCAGGATGCGGGCCTGACAGTTGCTGAGATCGGCCGCGTTCAACACGCCTCCGACGTCCTTGACGTCCTGGACGATGGTGCGGGCGACGTCGCCTTCGTAAAAATCGCGCAGACCGTTGCGGCCGAGGGCTTCGAGCGTCGCCGGCAGGTTGCCGAGGCGGAAGAAGCCGGGCTTGCCCTGATACGGCGCCACCGGGGGCAGGCCGCCCGGCAGATAGATGCGCGCGCTTTCGGGGTAGAGTTTCAGCACCGACGCGGACGAGGCGATTTTCAGCGTGGTGTACCAATCCTGCGGCAGGCCGCGCTGCGCCAGGGCCGATGCCGGCTCCATGATCGCCGCGATCGGTAGCTTGCCCCATTGCTTCAGCATACGGTCGTAGCCGGCCAGAGCGGACGGAATGGCAAAGGACAGCGGGCCGTGGATGTTGGCATCCCCCTCGACCTCCGGCCACGCGAACAGGTCCTGCTTCAACCGCCCCGTCAGCTTGAACGCCGAAGGGTTAAGGCCGCTGGGGGCCACGGGTCCGAAATCCACGACCTCGGCTTTACGCTGGCCGGCACGATGCACCAGCGCGAAGCCGATGCCGCCGAGGCCGGAGTTCCAGGGTTCCGTCGTCGACAGCGCCAGCGCCGTGCCGACCGCCGCATCGATGGCGTTGCCGCCGGCATCCAGGATCGCGACCCCGGCCTCGGCCGCCGCTTTCACCTGGGACACGACCATGCCGCGCTTGCCGGTGGCGGAGGGTTTCGACAGGGCCCAGTTCTGGGTGACGTGGGGAGCGGGGGTGTAGGGCATGGAAGGCCTCCGGTTCGGTTTGGCGGATGGTTGGACGTATCCGGCCGAGGTGGCAAGGGTGGGGGTCGGTGCCGGGCAATTGTTATTTCCATATTTCATGCTTGCCATGGTCACCGGTTCTATGTTGCAGTGCAGCATCACCCAAAACAGGAGCACCCCATGGCGACCGACACGACCGAAATCCTGGAAAGCATCGCGACGATCAAACAGAAGGATTTCGCGGCCCTGATGGACGCGCAGGCCGGCATGATCGGCGGTTTCGTGGACCTGATGGCCACGTGCCAGAAGGAAATGCTGCAAGCGGCGATGGACACCGCGACCGCGGCCCTGCCCTGGCTGACGCCGCCGAAAGACCGGAGCGCCGGGATCGCGCTGCTGTTCGACACCGTGACCCAGGCGGCGCAAACCAGCACCGCCCGTTCGAACCTGCTGACGCAGACAATGTCGCTGTCCAGCGGCGCCGTCAGCGGCGCGCTCAGCGAGCGTTGGTACGCCGCGCTCGGTGAATGGAAGACCGCGTTGATGGCCGCGGCGTGAACCGGCTGCTGCTGGCCGCCGGGTTTCTGGCGGCCTCGCTGTGCGCCCCGTTCGCCGGCGCGATGGCGGACACGCAGAAGCTTGGACGTTATCCGGCCGATCCGGCGAAGGTGTCGATCTCCGGCATTTCCTCGGGCGCGTTCATGGCGAACCAGGTGCAAGTTGCGCACTCCGCCGGGATCGTCGGGGCTGGCGTGGTCGCGGGCGGCCCGTATGGCTGCGCGGTGGCCGCTGTGGATTCGAAGGGCGTTCAGGGCGGTGTGGCCACCGCGACCGGCGCGTGCATGAGCGCTCCGTCCCTGCTGCTTTCGGCCGACGACTATGCCAAGCAAATCAAGAAATTCGCCGACGCGGGCTGGATCGATCCGGTTGCCGGTCTGGCGGGCCAGAAGCTGTATGCCTTCACCGGCAAATCGGATCAGGTCGTGAACCCGGCCGTGGTGGCGCGCGGGGTCGCGGTCTACAAGGCGCTCGGCGTGCCGGCTTCGGCGATTTCGTTCAGCGACAAGGTCGTGAATGCCGGGCATTCCTGGGTCACGTTGGACAAGGGCAACGCCTGCGATGCCAACAAGACGCCGTATCTCGACAAATGCGGCTACGATCAGGCGCGGGAGGTTCTGAAAACCATTTACGGCGACAGTCTCAAGCCGCGCGTCGCCAAGCCCGCCGGCAAGTTCGTCGCATTCGATCAGACCGAATTCCTCCCCGGCGGTCAGGCGAAACCGAACGGCATGTGGGACACCGGCATTCTTTACGTCCCGCCGGGCTGCGAGGCCGGCACGGGCACCGTCTGCACGTTACATGTCGTGCTGCACGGCTGTTTGCAATCGGTGCAGGCCATCCAGGACACGTTCTACAAGAACATCGGTATGAACGAGTGGGCGGACAACAACCATATTCTGGTGTTGTATCCGCAGGCGCGCACGGTCCTGGTGCAGGATTTCCCGACGCCCGGGTTTAACGATCTTGCGAACATCAATCCGCAGGGATGCTGGAACTGGTTCGGGTACGGATACGACAACCGTTACCTGTTCAAAGACGGCAAACAGATCGCCGCGATCTGGGGCATGATCCAGCGGGTGACGGGACAGGGAAACCAGTAGCGATCTCCGGCCTTCGGCGCGATGCCGCGATCGCGGCGTCATCGGCCATCGATCCGAACAAGAACGGTCATCTTCGCGCCGGCGGGAGCGATGAGATTGAAGGTGACCTGCTCGTAACGGAGAAACCCATCGGCGGGATGATTGAAGGTACGGGCACCGCCTTCCCGTTCCTGCACGTCCCGTTGTTGCCATAACCGAGCGAAAGCGGGGCTTCGGCGCAGCAGATCGGCGATAAGATCGCGCGGTGCCGGGTCGTTCGAATGCGACCCCGCATCCGCCCGAAATTCGGCGACGACGCGGCGGGCGCGTTCCTCCCACCCGTCGATCAAGGCCCGCGCGGCGGGTTCCAGAAAGATGAAGCGCAATAGATTGCGGTCGGTCCCCGGCGTCAGCCAGCCCAGAAACAAACGCTCCGCATGCGTGTTCCACGCGCGGGCGTTCCAGCTTCGGTCCAGCACGTAGGCGGGGGAAACGATGGCGTCGACGCAGGCCCGCACCGCGGGGCCAATATCGTCCGGCGGGCTGTCGGGTTGTTCCGGATCGCGCTTGCCCGCCAACTCGAACAAATACGCCCTCTCCGCTCGGTCCAGCCGCAGCGCGGCGGCTATGCGGGCGAGAGCAAGCGGAGAGATGGAAACGTTCCGGCCTTGCTCGATCCAGGTGTACCAAGTGGTGCTGAGGCCGGCGCGTTGCGCGACTTCTTCCCGCCGCAAACCCGGCGTCCGTCGCCGCCCGCCCGCCGGAAGGCCGGCATCGGTCGGAGGCAGCTTTTCGCGCTGCGTCCGGGCGAACTCACCGAGTTCGCGGCGTTGGGTCTGGATGTCGATGTCGACCATAGTGGGTTTTATACCAGGATATTTGCTCATCTTACACGGGTATCCACGACCTGTTATGGCGGGCCGTCAGGAGGTACCGTACGATGCCCATTCCGATCTGGATCCCGGTTTCCGTGGCCGCAGCGCTGTTCCAGTGCTGGCGGACCGCGATGCAGCAGAAGCTGCGCGGTGTGCTTTCGGTCAACGGCGCGGGGTTCGTGCGGTATCTCTATGGCACGCCGACGGGGCTGGTCCTGTTCACGATCGCGCTGGCTGTTACCGGCGCGGCGGTGCCGGCGATCAACGCGCCGTTCCTGGGCTACAGCGCTTTGGGCGGGCTGGGACAAATCCTGGGCACCAACCTGCTGATCATGTCATTCGGTTACCGGAATTTCGCCGTGGGCACGGCCTATTCCAAGACCGAAGCGGTGCAGACCGCCATTTTGGCACTGGTGCTGCTGGACGAGCATTTACAGCCGCTGGCGATGGTCGGGATGGGTATCGGGCTGTGCGGCGTGATGATCTTGTCGCTGGCGGGCAAGGGCTTCAAACCGCGCGATGTTCTGGCGGCGACGGTGCAGCCGGCAGCGTTGTGCGGGTTGGGCGCCGGCGCGATGCTGGCTTGCGCGGCGGTGTTCATTAAGATGGCGAATGTCGCGCTGGAAGGACCATCGCTGGTCGTGCGAGCGTTGTTTACGTTGGTGATTACCAACTCGATGCAGACGGTGGCACAGGGCGCCTATCTGCTGTGGCGGGAACCGGCGGAGTTGAAAAAGGCGTTCACCAGTTGGCGGAGTTCGATGTGGGTGGGCACGTTGTCCGGCTGCGGGTCGGCGTGCTGGTTCACCGGGTTCGCGCTGGCGCCCGTCGCGATGGTGCGCGCGGTGGGGCAGATCGAGGTGGTGTTCACCCTGTTGTTCAGCCGGTTCTATTTGAAGGAGGTGTTGAAACGCAGCGAGGTCGCGGGTTTGGGTTTGGTCGCGTTCGGGGTGTTGTTGGTGGTGATCAGCCGGTAGGCGCTGATATATGCCATGGCGTGTCTCCTGGCACATGCCGTCAGGGATAGCGTTGGCGCGCGTGCAGCACGGCCAGTACTTCTATCGCGGTTTCGCAGACACGGTAGACGATGATGTAATTGGGGTGAACGACAGCCTCTCGAGTGCCGGTCACTCGTCCCGCGCGGTAGAGGAACGGATGAACCGGAAGCTGGTCCGCCGTGTATTCGATAGCGGCGTGAAGGCGTTCGGCCGCGGTGGGGTTCCGGTTGGCGATGTAGTCGAGAATCGTGAAAAGATCGTCATGCGCCTCAGGCGTCCAGATCAGGGGCAGCATGTCGCTTGCTTTCGATCAGCGCTTTCATCGTTGCCATGACCTCGGCGTGGGGGATCATCGGGCCCTGGCTTGCCATGGCGGCGGCGACCTTGGCACGAAACCACAGGTCGTGGGCCTCGGCTTCCGCAGTGGTGGCAAACTCGGACTCAAGGGGGGAGAGCGTGGACATAGACAGGGCTTAGCATGGCTGCGCCGCGGTTGGGTATCGGATTCTGGGCCCGTCGGCGTGACTGGGTGTGGCCGACTGTCAGGTTAATACCGTCTCAACACACTCCTTTTGCACCCTCTACCCCGCCACCCTCGCCATTTGCCGCTCCACCAGCCGCGCATACACGCCTCGCCGAGCGATCAAGTCGGTGTGGGTTCCGGCTTCGATCAGGCGGCCGGCGCGCAGGACCAGGATCAGGTCGGCGGAGCGGATCGTGGACAGGCGATGCGCCACAACGATCGTGGTGCGGTCCACCATCAGCGCGTCCAGGGCGGAGCGGACGGCGGCCTCGCTGATGGTGTCGAGGTGCGATGTTGCCTCATCCAACACCAGCAGCGGGGCGTCTTTCAGGAAGGCGCGGGCGATGGCGATGCGCTGGCGCTGGCCGCCGGACAATTGGACGCCGCGCTCGCCAACGCGGGTGGCTAGGCCCTCGGGCAGGCCGCGCACGAATTCGGCCAGGGCGGCGCGGGACAGGGCCAGATCGATGTCGGCCGGGGTTGCGTCGGGGCGGGCGAGGCGGACGTTGGCTTCCAGGGTATCGTTGAACAGGTATGTGTCCTGGGAGACAAGCGCGATGCGGGCGCGCAGGCCGTCCAGCGTCAGGTCCCGCAGATCGGCACCGTCCAGGCGGATGGCGCCGGAGTCCGGATCCCAAAAGCGCAGCAGCAGGTTCGCGATGGTGGTCTTGCCGGCGCCGGAGGGGCCGACGAGTGCGACAGTGGCTCCGGCGGGGACATCGAAGGCAACGTTGTCTAGCGCTGGAACAGAACGGCCGGGGTAGGTGAAGCGCACATCGTCGAACCGGACGGCCGATCCGCCGGCGGGTGCGGCCGGGGTCAGCGTGCCGTCTTCGATGGCGACGGGTTCGGCGTGCACCACGTGCAGGCGCCGGGTGGAGGCGATGGTATCGGCCAGTTGCCGCCCGACCTGCGCGATTTCGGACACCGGCAGGAACGCGGCGATGGAGATCAGCGCGACCAAAGGCAGCATGCCGGGTTCCAAGGAGCCTCGGCCGACCAGCCATGCGCCGGTGGCGGCGACGGACAGGCCGCCGAGGCCGGTGGCGACCTCCAGGGCGCTGGTCTGGAACGTGAGGTCGGCCAGCAGGGACAGGCGCTGGGACTGATAGCGGCGGACGGCGTCCATGAAACCGGTTTTACGGGCGGCGGCAGCGTTGAAGGCCACGAGTTCGGACAGGCCCTGGATGGTTTCGGTGGCGTAGGCGCCGAGATTGCCGAGCGCGCTTCGGGCCGAGGAGCCGAGGGCGTCGATGCGTTGGCGGCCTCGGGCGGGGGAGAGGCCCGCGTAAATCAGGAACGGCGCCAGCGCCACGGCCAGCGGCCATGCGATGGCGGCGAGCGCGATGAGGACGGCGGCGGGGACGAGGACGGCGACGATGGCGGGGGCGATGGTGTGGGCGAAGAAATACTCGACCGTTTCAACGTCCTGGGTGGCCAGCGCGACCAGATCGCCGGAGCGACGTTTCAGCAAATAGGCGGGGGCCAGAGCGTCCAGCTTGCGGAACAGGTCGATCCGCATCTCCGCCAGCAGCGCGTAGGCCATGGCGTGGGCGATCCAGGATTCGATGTAGTGCAGCAAGCCGGCCAGCGGGGCCGCGACCAGCAGGGCGGTGATCAGCGTGGCGGTGGCGGTGTGGCCTCGGACAGCGGCGAGCAGCAAGGCGCCGAGGACACCGACGCCGATGAAGGCGATGACGCGGCCGATGCCGCAGGTGACGGTGATGGCGAGTTGGGTCCGGTAGGGGCGG